>Ga0210384_10002682_pt1 | contig 21480 bp, 18 predicted proteins | sample IncBWH2MmetaG_FD_160574 | JGI IMG/M metagenome (GOLD analysis project Ga0210384, IMG submission 160574) | Forest soil microbial communities from Barre Woods Harvard Forest LTER site, Petersham, Massachusetts, United States - Inc-BW-H-2-M | ecosystem: Environmental > Terrestrial > Soil >...
CATCCCGGAATGACGACCCATCACACGATCTGCGTCGCGCCGAGCGGCGTCTTCACCGCGTTCGACAGCACCTGCAGCGCCTGGCTGAGCTCGGCGCGATTGCGTGCGGCGCCGAGCGAGATGCGCAGGCCGCGCGGCGCGCCTTCGCCGGCCGCAAATGCATCTTCGCCGACCACAGCAAGGCCATGGCGCATCAGATGCGAGAGCAGATCCGTGCCGGCGAAATGCGACGGGACCGGCATCCAGAGATGATGGCTCGCCGGGCGCGCGGCATAGGTGATGCCCTTGAGGAAACGCGCGGCCAGTTGCTGGCGCGCGGCCGCCTCGTTGCGAATGGCGCGGATGATCTCGGCGGCGACGCCGGTGCGGAGCCAATGCGCGACCAGCGCCACCATCAGCGCCGGCGGCATCTGCAGGCTGGCCTGCAAATTGCCGCGCATCTTCTGCTCCGCCGCGGCATCGGGCGCGAGCAGGAACGCCACGCGCAGCGCCGGCGCGATGCATTTGGCGATGCTTGCGGCGTAGTAAGTCCGCTCCGGAACGAGGTTCGCAATCGGCGAGACCTGCGGCTCCAGCGGACCATAGACATCGTCCTCGATCAGGACCGTGCCGCGCTTGCGGATGATCTCGGCGACCGATTTGCGCCGCGCCTCGCCCATTGTCGCCGTGGTCGGATTCTGCTGCGTCGGCACCAGATAGACCGCCTTCGGCTTGTGCTTGCGGATGGCCTCATCGAGCGCATCGGGCCGCGCGCCCTCACCGTCCATGGCGACGCCGACGAGGCGGACGTTCAATCGCGCCGCGGCGGCTTTGATGCCGGGAAAGGTCAGCGCCTCCGTCACCACGACGTCGCCGGGCGAGGTCAGCGCCAACAGCACATTGAAGATGATCGCCTGCGAACCCGGAAAGATCACGATGCGCTCGGCTGACACCTGCGCCACGCGCGGCGCGAGCCATTGCGCGGCAGCTTCACGCTCCTGCGCACTGCCGCCCGGCCGCGAATAGCCGAGATAGGCGGAAAAGCCGGCCTCGGCGCGGATCGCCGCCAGGCCTTGCGCGATGCGCAGATCGAGATTGGCCTCGACCGGCTGCGGCGGCAGGTTCATCGACAGATCGATATTGACCGGTGCGGCCAGATCGGCCGGCGCACGCGCGGTGGTCTCGGACACAAACGTGCCCTGCCCCACCCGCGCTTCCAGCAGGCCGCGCCGCCGCGCCTCGCCATAGGCGCGGGTGACGGTGGTGAGGTCGAGATCGAGCGCCGAGGCGAGCGCGCGATGGGTCGGCAGCCGCTCGCCGCGATTGAGCCTGCCGCCCGCAATATCGGCCGCCAGCGCATCGACGATGCGCAGGAACATCGGGCCTTGCCATTCCGAAAGTGTAGGGACCCAATCCATGCAATCTACTGCTTTGTCTTTGATTGTAGGCATATCAAGACATATTGTATGGATGCCCCCTCAGTCAAGGATCACGGCGATGACCCAGACCATTTCCAACGCCATTTCCCTCCCCCAAGCGCTCGCGCGCGGTTTTGCGATGAAGTGCCCGAATTGCGGACGCGGCCATCTGTTCGGCCGCTTCCTGAAAGTGGCTGATCATTGCGAGGTGTGCGGCGAAGACTACACGCCGCAGCGCGCGGACGACTTTCCCGCCTATCTCGTGATCGTCATCGTCGGGCACATCGTGGTGCCGGCACTGCTCGCAGTCGCGATCGCCTACGATCCGCCGGCCTGGCTGCAGCTGGCGATCTGGCTGCCGATCACGCTGTTCGCCTCGCTGGGATTACTGCAACCGGTCAAAGGCACCATCGTCGCGCTGCAATGGCAGACCGGGATGCACGGTTTTGAACAGTCGAAGCTGCGGCGGGAGAAGCACAATGCACCGGCTAGCGCTGTACCGGTCACAGTGCGGAAGTGACGCTAACGCGTCACTGCCCGTGCTCCTTCAGCACCTTGTCGCAGGCGCGGGAGATGCGGGCGCGGTTCTGCTGCAGGCAGGCCAGCACGGCGGAATCGCCGGAGTTCATATAGGCGCGGCAGAAGCGGGAGACGTCGCGCGCGCAGGCATCGTGCCCCTGCTGCTGCTGCGCGGATGCGACGGAAACGAGCACAACGAACGGAATGACAAAAGCAAATCGGATCATGATTGACGCCTCTAAAAGAGCCTTGGCAACAAAGAGCCTCGGCAGCGTAACCTGGGCGTTCTAGAGCGCGTGCCTGCGCGCTGCAATCGAATTTCCGTAGCCCTTGCTGCAAAACGACGCAGGCGTTTTCCGGCCTGCGTCGGTTTTGGCTTCGCTCGAGGAGCAATTACTCGTCGTTCGTAGCGACCTTCTTGCCCTTGCCGGAGAGCTCCTTGTCCATCACCGCGCGGCAGCCCGAGCTCAGTTGAGCGCGGTGCGTGATCATGCACGCCGTGACCTTCGGAATGCTCGGGATCTCCGAGCTGCAGAGCTTGAAGGCATCGCCCGTGCACATCTGCTGCGCTTCGGCCGAGAAGGCGAAGCTCTGATGCGACGTGAAGACCGACATCGTGGTGGCGATTGCCAGGATCAGGCCCGCCTGACGCAGCTTGGTCGTGCAGAACTTGCTCACAAAAGACTTGGTCATGTTCGGCTCCCATCGGCACCGCCAAAGGCGGGGCCCGTTGTTTCGATGCCGACACCATGCGCCCGCACGGCGCCCTTCACTGTGATGGCTGTCACCTCGGCGCAGCCCTATGTGACGTCAGTCACATCAGCTCATATCCACCGGGAATCCTTCGCGGAACCGATCCGTGTTGGTGAGGCGTTAACACTTCCTTCGCATTAATGAGCGGGCGCGAAGGTGGCGCATCCCGTTTGTTGCGTATGGAAAGAGTAGCGATGCGTAATGCGTTGGGCCTGATGCTGGCCAGTGTTGTTGCGGCGGTACTGATCGCCGGAATTTGGTATTGGACCTCTGCGCCGCGCGCCGACGCAGCTCCCCCTCAAACCATTGCCGCGAAACCATCCGAGGCGCTGCCGCCGGCCGCGAGCAAGCTGGCTGCGAAAGATGACGTCAACATCACCGCTTCGGTGAGCAAGCCGACGCCGATCGCCGCGCCCGCACCGGTCGCGGCGCAGCAGCCCGCCTGCGCCAATCCGGATGCGCTCGGCGTCGCCCGCGTGGTCGAGATCGACACCACGGGCGGACCTGGATTCGGCTTCGAGAACTTCAAGCAGTATGACTTCCTCGAGCCGAAGGAAGTGGTGCTGACCTTCGACGACGGTCCGTGGCCGGGCAACACGCCGGCGGTGCTCAAGGCGCTCGCCGACGAATGCACCAAGGGCCTGTTCTTTGCGATCGGCAAGCACGCGACCTATCACCCGGAAATCCTGCGCCAGGTCTATGCCGCCGGCCACACCGTGGGTACGCACACTTGGTCGCACGTCAATCTGAACGGCAAGAAGATGACCGATCAGATGGACAAGGACGAGATCGAGAAGGGCATCAGCGCCGTGAAATGGGCGCTCGGCGGTCCCGATCCGGCGCCGTTCTTCCGTTTCCCCGAGCTGCAGCACAATCCGAACGCGGTGACCTATCTCGGCCAGCGCAACATCGCGATGTTCTCCACCGATCTCGACTCCTTCGATTTCCGAAAAGCGCAAACCCCCGAGAAGGTCGTGTCCACCGTGATGGGCAAGCTCGACAAGCTCGGCAAGGGCATCATCCTGATGCACGACTTCCAGAAGCACACGGCGGACGCGCTGCCGACGCTGCTGCGCAAGCTCAAGGAAGGCGGCTACAAGGTGGTGCAGATCAAGGCCAAGACCACGCTGGCCTCGCTGCCCGAATATGACGAAGCGCTGGCGAAAGAGCTGAAAGTGCCGAGCGTCGCCGCCACGCGTCCGGTGACGAGCGTCGTGCAGACGGTTTCGAAGTAAGCGGTCGTAGTAGAGACGCGGGTTGCCAGCCCCTCGTCATTGCGAGCGAAGCGAAGCAATCCAGAATCTCACTGCGGTGAAAGTCTGGATTGCTTCGTCGCTCCGCTCCTCGCAATGACGAGACTGGCCGCACATTCCCCAAAAAAGAAAGCAATCCAGAACCGCCATTCGCGGTGCTGGATTGCTTTGCCGTTCGCGCCTTAAGGGCCGGGGACAGGGCTTGGCGCGACGGGCTTTACCAGTAGATGCCGTAATGATGCAGCGCTGCGATGATGCGGCCGGCGGTCAAGCGATGATGGTGGCCACGTTCGGCCCTCATCATGTGGCGGACATTACCCTGAGGTGAATGGCCTTCGCGCGGTGAATAATCATCGCTCGCCGCATGCGTGGGTGTGGTGGCCGCCGTCGTGGCCCGCGGCGCGTTATCGACCGGAGCAGGACGGGCGGTGTAGTGCGGCGTCTCCGCTGCCGGCGGAGGATTCGACGTAGCGTCTGCCGGCGGCGGGCTGTAGCGCGGCGTCTCGCTCGGCTGGGCCGCGGGCGCGTCGTTGTCGGCCCGAAGCGACTTGCTCGCGGCGGGCTGAACGGTTGCGGTCGTGTCGTTGCTGACCGGATAGGCCGACAGGCTGCGCGATTCTCCGGCCTGCGCGCTCGCGGAGGCCAAAACAACAACAGCTGCAATCAAAACCAATGTGCGCATGTGAAGTCTCCCCTTGTTCACTGGGCCGGGTGGCATGAGGCGGACAGTAGAGAGTTTGCGATCGGCGTTATGTGACGGGGATCACGTCAGGCCCGCGACTGCGTACGAGTGACAGATTGCCGCGCCTCGCGCGTCGCTTGAGGCAGCTTCTGATTTTTACGCGCGACTGTTGCGCACTCGACACGCGCAGCAAGGCTCTGCGCATTGACTCGCGCGAATGAAGAATGTCACGTTCATGAACGGTAGTGCCCGCAAGGGCTAATCAAGGGAATGCGGTGCGTCTTTTGCGCAAACAAAAGACAAAGCCGCAGCTGCCCCCGCAACTGTAAGCGGCGAGCCGACGACCATTTAATGCCACTGGGATCTTGTTGATCCTGGGAAGGTGGTCAGAGGCCGTGACCCGCGAGCCAGGAAACCTGCTGCCAGCCATGGTCATGCGCGAATGCGCCGGGCGGGGTGCTCCGGAGCGTTGCAACAGCCGTCCGGAGTCTGTCCCAACAGGGGCGAAGGCAGATTTCCGCGGCCAACGTGCATGACGGTGTATTTTTCGCCGTTGAGCACAATCGTGTCCTCTTTCAACATCCTTCGACGTCAATCGCCGTCGCGCGTCCGCGCGCGTTCTCTTCCTCTCACCATTGGCCTAGCTCTGTTCGGCCTCACTGAAGCTCCAGCGACAGCGCTGGCGCAAAAGCCACAGCAGCTCGACCCGATCGAGATTTCGCCCGCGACACCGCACGGCACCAACACGCGTCCCACCAATTCGACATCAGGCGCCTCGAAGCGCGCCAAACGCGCGACGACGCGGACGACGGCAGCGACACCTTCGTCGCGAACCACCACACCAGTGGATTCCACCCCCGCACCCACGCCGCTCAACGGCAATGTGGTCGCGACCAGCGCCACCCGACTTGGCCTCACCGTGCATGAGACGCCAGCTTCCGTCGATGTCGTTACGCAGCAACAGATGCAGGAGCAGGGCTACCGCACCACCACCGAAACCGCTGTTGGTGCGACCGGCGTGCAGGCCGCCGATCTCGGCGGCGCGCCGGCGAGCTTTTCCATGCGCGGCTTCACCTTCAACGAGGTGAATGTGCTCTACAACGGCATCTCGATCGGCCCCAGCGCCGACACCGGGCGGATCATGGAGACGGCCAATCTGGAGCAGGTCGAATTCCTCAAGGGACCCTCCGCGATCATGTCCGGCCTGGATGCGATCGGCGGCTCCGTCAATTTCGTCTCGAAACAGCCGACCACCGGGCCGATCAAGAGCGAGCTGGATACGTCGATCGATACGCTCGGCACCTATCGCACGCATTTCGGCTCGGGCGGCAGCACCAACGTGCAAGGGCTCGACTATCGCTTCGATGTGAGCTCCTCGAAAATTGCGAGCTTCATCGACGGCGACTACGATCGCCTCAACAACGTGTCAGGCCAGCTCAATTATCGCGTCAACGACGCCTTCAAAGTGTTCGCCGCGATCGACTACAAGCACGACGATGGCCACGCCTATTGGGGCACGCCGCTGACGACAACGGCGTTTTCCGGTCCGTTCTCCACCCATAGCGTGGTTTCGGGATCCGCGATCTCCACCTTCGACGGTTCGCTGATCGCACCCGTGACGGTGGACTCGCGAACGCTGACGACGAATTACAACGTCGCGGACAATACGATCGGTGCCAATGAGCTGTGGCTGCGGGCGGGGTGGGAATGGTCCTACGGCGACGCCGTGACCGTGAAGAACCAGTTCTACGATTACGGCGCCACGCGCCACTGGTTCGACAGCGAGACCTACGCTTTCAACACCGGCACCTCGATGATCGACCGCGACCGCTTCTTCGTCACCCACAAGCAGCAGGTGGTCGGCGACAACACCGACATCGCCGTGAAATCATCCATCTTCGGCATGGAAAACCGGTTTGCCGGACAATTGCAGGTGAGCCGAAACGACATCCAGTTCACGCAAGAGCAAAATCCGAATGATTTTCCGTTCGACTCTGTGAACGTGGTCAATCCCGACCCCGGGCTCTACAGCATGCCGCAGGAGCCGGGTATTCGCAACGCGAGCCTCCAGACTGCTGCGGGCTCGATCGAAGATCAGTTGAAGCTCACGCCATGGCTGGCGCTGATGGGCGGCATTCGGGTCGAGGATATCCGTCTGTCACGCGACGGCATCAATTTCGACGGCACGATCCCGGCCGGCCAGCCCTTCACCAAGGAGTGGACGCCGGTGTCGTATCGAGCTGCCGCGACCATTGAGCCGGTCAAGGGCCTGATGCTCTACGGCATGTACGCCACCGCCTACGATCCGGCGATCGCCAGCATTTTCTCCGTAACGCCGGCGAGCTCGATCGACCTGACCCGCTCGCGCATCTACGAGACCGGCGTCAAGCTGATCTCCGACGACAAGCGGGCGGAAGCGACGATCGCGGCCTATGACATCATCAGGCAGAACGTCTATGTGCAGATCACCAACGCGATCGCGACCGAAGCCGGCGAGGTGCACACGAGGGGCGTCGAGATTGCCGGCGCGGTACGTCCAATCGAGAACGTCAAGCTCTGGGGCAATGTCGCCTTCACCGAAGCGCATTACGGCGATTTCGACGTGTGGAGCGGCAACATCCCCTCCAATGTCGCGCCTGTGATCATCAATGCCGGCGCGTCCTACACCTTCGGCAACTGGCGCTGGCCGGTCGAAATCGGCGGATCGATCCGCCATGTCGGGCAGCGCTATCTATTCGAGGATGACCTCACCGCCATGCTGCCCTACACGACGGTCGATCTCTTCGCCTTCATGGACATCCCCGGCCGGGATTTGTACTGGCAGGGCCTCGACAAGATGCGCATCGGCTTCCGCGTGCGCAACCTGACCAACGCGACCTACGCCCAGTTCTCCGACCCCGGCTACCCCGACCAGGTCTATCTCGGCGCGCCAAGGACGTTCGAGCTGTCGGCGTCGGCGAAATGGTGACGGGCGAATGATTGGATCGCAGCGGACGCAGGCCTCTTCCCTTCTCCCCTTGTGGGAGAAGGTGTCGCGCACAACGTGCGCGACGGATGAGGGGTCTCTCTCCGCGCGCTCAAAAGACAGTTGTGCGCGCGGAGAGAGACCCCTCACCCGGACCGCATCTGACGATGCGATCCGACCTCTCCCACAAGGGGAGAGGTGCACCGCCAACGCCGCGTTAGCGCAATCCAATCTCATCAAGGCCTAACCATGCACCTCTTCGCGACCCTTCATCGCTGGTGGGGCATCGCGTTCTGCCTGCTGTTCGCAATGTGGTTCGCGTCCGGGATCGTCATGCACTTCGTGCCTTACCCGGAACGAACCGAAGCCGCCTATCCCACATCTATCGACACCTCTCGCGCGAGCACCGAGATCATCGACTACGACCAGTGGACCGTCGCAGGAAATTTCGACCGCGACCGTCCGCTGAAGCGCATCGCCCTGAATGACGATGCCGGCACGGAAATCTACGTCTCCGTCGCATCCGGCACCGTCGTCCTGACCACCACCCGCAACCAGCGCATCGCAAACTACGTCGGCAGCATTCCGCACTGGCTCTACGCAACCGAGCTCCGCCACCACAGACCCGCCTGGATCGCGCTGGTGTGGTGGCTGTCGCTGATCGCCACCATCGGCGCCGCAATCGGCGTGATCATCGGCCTCCTGCGCCTCCGAAAGACCACGCCCTATCGGGGCCTACACCGCTGGCACCACATCACCGGCCTGGTCTTCGCGCCGTTCCTGCTCACCTGGATTTTCTCGGGCTTCCTCTCGATGGATGACGGAAGCTTGTTCGGCCACAGCGACGCGCTATTCCGTGCACTTCACAAACTCGACTTCGAGCCGCTGACTTCGTATCCGGAGCTGCGTGCGAGCGTCATCGTCGCGCTGTGCCTGTGCGGGTTTGCCTTCAGCGTCACCGGCGTGGTGCTGGCGTGGCGGAGACTGCGAGCAGCGTGACGCTGTCAACGAACATCCCGCCGCATGGGACTCCGCAATTCTACGGTGCCAGACGGTTTCAGCTTGCCGTGATCGTTGTCCCGACTCTATACCGTCGCCATCGAAACTGCGGGCAGCGTGCAAGATGGCGACGTTCAACAGAATTTTTACGACGCAACGATTACTTCAAATCGTCCTCGTCCTCAGCGCCACCGTCATCATGAAGCTGCTTAGCTGACGGCTGCGTTGCTCGCACCGGTTAATTTTGCAAGCCACTTCAATCTGCTTTTTTTGTTGCAGGCGGGCCATGGGTGCGGCCAGCACCCGGCATTCCCTGGCGACGCGGAGATGAGGCGATCAGACCGTTTGGTCAGCGATCCGAGACGACCGCTATCCCGGCGGTGGCGTTGGCCTGATGCTGCCGATCGGTGTCGGGTCTGCCTCTCAGGCTCGTGATGATATAAGAATAGGAACGACGCCTGGCCGGTCCAACGTCTGGAAGGTCATTGAAGCTAATTGCTGCGGAGCCAAAGGCACGCATTTGTTGGGGCGGCACATCGACCGAAGCGGACGTATCTTCCTGTCCGACGATTCGGCAATTCGAACCTCGGCAATCCTTCAGCGTGATCTGGAAATCAATTATCGTGAGCCGGCTGTTCGAATCGTTCGAAACATTACCGCTCAAAGTGTAGGCTCCAAAGCCCGATTGCGAAAGTTGCACATCCTCCAGCTGCACCTGTTCTTTCTTGATCTCCGTCGACGAAGTGCTGCTGACCTCTGGGATCGGTCTCCTCGGCCCAATATCAGCGTTCACATTGTTCAGAGCCCAAAATCCCACGGCCGCCGCCAGCACAACAAAGAGCAGCCGAGTTAGCAGCGATTCGATCACCACCTCCATGATGAGCCCGAAGGCTAACCCAAGCAGAACTAGCAGCACGATAAGACTCCCTGCGGCGCCTAGAAGCTAGTTAGGTCGATATCTCGTTGTGGATCGGCTTGATCTCGCCTTCCTTCGTGGGCGCGAAGCCTAGCCTTTTCGGGCTCTGGCGTCATCGCAAGTTGAAGCCGAGATCGGTAGTGGGTCGATGGTATTACGGGCATTACCGAATTCAACGAGCACAGCAGCATACTTGCTGCTTATCTGTCGTCACTCTGCCGCCGGGTCGATCACGATGCTGTAAGAGCCGTAAATGGTGTGCCACTCTTGACGACCAGCCGACCCTTCTTAGGCTACGTTCGGCACACGGCCGAAACGTCACTCGAGCATCATTTGGGAGGCGCAGCCGGCTTCGATTCTGCCCCCGGCTTCTTCGCGGCACCTTGCGGATTGGACGCTGCCGGCTGCTGCGCCGGCGCCACCGGCGCGGCCTGTCCCAAATTGACGCCTATCCCGAACAGTCTCCATTGGCCGTCAACCGGCGCGAAGATGAGCTCGAAATTCACCTGCGACGGCATGGACGGGAAAAAGCCCGCCATGTGCATCATGCCGTTCGCCTGGATTTCAGGCAGCACCGTTAGCTGCGGATCAATCACGGCGACGCCGGAGAGATCGAGCTTTTCGTTGCGTTGCTGCGCGAAGATTTCGGACAGACGCGCCGCCGTGTTTCCCGCCTGAAAGCCCGGCGAGCCGAGATCGCGCAGGACGGTGTAGTTGCCGGTCTTGTTGGCCTGATCGAGCGCCAGCAGCGACGATCGTATCAGCATCAGCACGCCGTTACGGTCGATGTTGGCGGGCTTGGTCGCCGCCGCCGGCGCCTGCTGGGCGACGGCGGTCCCGCAAGCTCCCATCAGGATGACGAGTACGGCGCAGATCCAACGCGAGCTGCGACGGATGGAATTCACCACTGAACCGAGACGGCGCCGCGCCCGCCTCCCGCACTTCGCTCAAGTCCGACGCCGCCACCGGCGTTGGCGACGATGTCGTAAGTCTTGCCGCTGTAGAGCAGCGCGGTGGCGCCGATCGCGAAGGCGTTTGCCCCCTCGAAATTGCCATAGCCGGCCGATATCGCGAACTTGCGTCCCGGCTGCAGCGCCGGCATCGAGCCGGCGGCGAGAGCGACCGCCGAACCGGTGCGCGCCTCGAGCCTGTTGTCCAGAACCTGCGACTGCAACGAGGCCACCTGCGACTGCAACGACGTCACGGTGGCCGGATTGAAGCTGGAGGCCGCCAAATTGCCGGCGGCGTCGGTCGTGACGAACGACGTCGGGCCGCTTTGCGCGGCAAGGCTCGCCGCCGACGCGACGCCTGCGAGCCGATAGGTGGAGGTCGCGGTGCCGATCGACACCTGATTGACGGCCGTGCTGGTCGCACCGGCGCCGATCGCAGTGGAACCTGCGAATGTCGCCTTTGCGCCCGGACCGATCGCCGTCGTGTTGATACCCGTCGCGACCGCGCCGTCGCCATAGGCGGCGCCGCCGTTCGACGCCATCGCGGCCGCGCCGATCGCCACCGAACCCGTCGCGACCGCGCCTGTGCCGATCGCGATCGAATTGACTCCGCTGGCGGTAGCGCCAGTGCCTTGGGCAATGGCGTTGACATTGGTCGCCTGCGCGCCGTTGCCGACGGCGATGGCATTGGCGGCGCTCGCATAGGCGGCGCCACCGGCGCCCGTCGTGGCGTTGCCGCCGATCGCGATCGCGTTGCTGCCTTGCGCCTGTGCGTTGGAGCCGATGGCGGTCGCATAGGTTTGTCCCGCGGCGTTCGTGCCAGCTTGCGAACCCGCGCCGAGTGCTGTGGTGCCTTCATTGCCGAAGGTACCGCCCGCGTTGGCGAGCGCGCCAAAGGCGGCGGAGACACGGCCCGTGGCGCTGGAGGTATCGCCGACCGCAACGGCGCTCGCGCCGGTCACGGTCGTCGATGTGCCAATCGCAACGCCATTGGTTGCGTTCACCGTATTGCCCGTACCGAGCACCGAGGAACCAGCCGCACTCGCGGTAGACGCGACCGTGTTGTTGGCGCCGACGACCTGCACATTGTCACCCCAGCCGGCCTGATTGCCGCCGTTGACGGTGTTGCCGTCGCCGAACACGAAGCTGCCATTGCCGTTCACCGTGTTCGGATCGCCCATGGCGAAGCTGCCATTGCCGTTGACAGTTTGACCGGTGCCGAAAGCGCCGCTGTTGTTGCCAGACACGATGTTGCTCGAGCCGAGCGCAGTGCTGTTGGTGCCGGTCACCGTGCTCTGCGATCCGACGACCGTACTACTGGTGCTGTTGGCCACCGTGCTGCCGCCGATCGCGACGCTGAGATTGCCCAACGCCTTCGCCGGCGTGGCACCGGTGCCGTCGCCGCCGCCGATCGCGACACTGTAATTGCCGAGCGACTGCACGACTGTCAGGGTGCTCGGATTGGAGCCGGCGCCGATCGCGGTGGAGTAGAGGCCCGCGGATGCCCCGAGCGCGTTGGCGTTGGCGCCGATGCTGGTGACGCCGGCGTTGGCGGTGCCCGCGCCGGCAAAGCTGCCGACCGTCGTGGTATTATCGCCGAGCGCGAAGGCGCCGTAGCCGACCGCCGTTCCTCCTCCCGATACGCCGGAGGCCGCGCCCGTCGCGACCGCGTTTTGACCGCATGCGACGTCGTGTTGGTTGGTTGCAGCCGAGCTGCCGCCGGTCTGTGGCTCGCCGCCAGTGGCGCTGCCGCCGCAGACGAATTGGGCCGAGGCCGGGTCGGACCACAGGACCGTCACCGACAACAAGGCCAGAACAACGACCAATCCAGCGGACAACCGCTGGAGTACAAATCTACCAGTCGCCAACCGTGAATACACGATACTAAAAATCACGTTGCCCCCCAGAGGCCGCAACAGCCGGTAGGATATTAACGACTTGCAAACGCGTGGAAATTGCTGCGGGCGCCGATCGAAGAATGATTCGGGGGCCGTGTCCCCCGGGACACACCCGGCCTCCATTCATTGCTCAAGAGGAGTATATAGATACCAATACTAGGGGTCCCAGCCTCCGGAGATTCATTCGCCGGGGTTCGCGGGCAAAAATGCCTCGGGCACCACGCCTCACTCGGGTGGAATTTCCCCGCTTGCAAAAACTAATTTCGGCAACCGCTTCAACCAATTCCTAGCGTTCAAGCCCCATCGCGAAAATATTTCGCTTTTCCAGAAACCCAAATCACCTGTATGTCCTCGCCCGTCCTGCTCCCTTTAGGAGGGGCGGCTCGCGATCGTCACGGACGTTGGGAGCGGGATGCGATGGGCGTGTTGGCGCGCGAGACGAGCGTGACGGCGCGTACGGCAAAATCGTGTGGTCCTGATCTCCCGACGCTGGGATCAAGTTTGTGCGTGACGAGCGCGCAGGCGATGGTGGCTAAAAAGCCCGGTACACCAGGGAGAGCACGTATACGCCGTCAAACCATTGCGCAGGGAATGCCGGCTGTTGCGGCGTACCTGTGGTGACTGCCGCCTGCTTTTTTTGTTGCAGGCGGGCCATGGGTGCGGCCAGCACCCGGCATTCCCTGCGCCCTCTTCATCCAGAGGGACGCGAATGATGCAAAGCTCGGGCGGATCGCGCCGCGAGAATGTGGACCCACGTCTCTCCCGTCATTGCGAGGAGCGTCAGCGACGACGTGTCCGCCGAAGCTCGAAGAGCGAAGGCGGAAGCAATCCAGACTATATCCGCGAAGAAAGTCTGGATTGCTTCGCTTCGCTCGCAATGACGAGGCGAGTAGCTGTTTGACATTCGAATAGGGAAACCGAAAGGCGCCAGTCCGTCTTCGCTCTCGCTGCGCGCGGCTTCGCCGGACACGCTTCGCCCTTTGGCTATCGCGCGGCTGCGCCACGCGAAGCCCAAAGGGTGAGCGTGGTGCCGCAAGAGGGACTCGAACCCCCGACCCCGTCATTACGAATGACGTGCTCTACCAACTGAGCTATTGCGGCGGCGCGCTCGGCCAAGCGTCCTAAACGCGTGCGCACCTGATATCGGGCGGCGGCCGGATTGGCAAGAAAAACGGGCCTTATTGGCGCATGATCTTATCCGGAAACCGGTACCCACTTTCCGCTAACGCGGCCCTTCGGCTCGGGATCATGCGATTTGAAAGATTTATTACCCGCCCCAGCGGGCCCAGAAACCGCGCCAGCCGCCGGCCTGGGCCTTGGGTGTGCCGATTTGTTCCGTGAATTCATCGCTCGGCGCCTCGTCATCGATACCGGGATCATCGGGGGCGCGGATAATGGGGATGACGGGGGGGATCGGCGTGGCGGCGGGTTTGGTGAGGTCGGCGCGGGTGCGGAACAAGGGTCCGGGCGCAACCGGCGCCGAGTCCAGCGCCGGCGCTGACGAGGCCGGCGCGGGCGTGGGTGCGGCAGCAGCCGGCGGCGGCAGGGTGACAACCGGCTCGGCAGGTTTCTCGGCCGGCGTTGGCGCAAGCGGCGCATTGTCCTGCGTGGCCGCTGGCGCGATCGCTTCAACCTGCACCATGACCGGCTCGTTTTGCGGCGCCTCGACGAGACCTCCGTTCGCGACGATCTCGGGCTTGCGCGAAGGCGCGGCCAGCATCGCTTCCTCGAACGGCGAGGTCTCGATGACGGCGCCCTTGTCGGCGGACGGCAGGCTTGCCACCGGCGTCTGCCACTGAAACGCATCGAGCCGTCCCGTCACCGGCGACACCGGGCGCCAGCGATCGCTGACATAGCCGTCCGCGGTCCAAGCCGGATCGTGGCGCGCGCGCACCGCGCGCAAGGTCCAGGTCCGCGCCTTGCCGCTGTCGCCATGCTCGGTGCGCTCGATCTCGGCCATCAGCATCGCCACCCGCTGGGTCGGATTGGCAACGAGCGAGGCGAGCGCCTCGCGTGCCTTGGCAAATTCGGACGCATCGATCGCGGCACGCGCGACCGCGAGCTTGCCCTCGACCGCATCCGGTGTCTTCGCTGCCAGCGTCTCGATCCGCACCAGCCGCTGCCGCGCGGAATCGCCGAGCCGCACATGGGCATAGGCGTCGGCGAGATCGGGATGCGGATGCTTCATCCAGGCCGTCTCGACGAGGCGCATGGCGCGGCGCACCTGATGCGCCTCGCTCTCGAATTTCGCAGCGAGCACCGCGGCAGGCACGAGCGTCGGCGCAAGCTTCACCGCCTCCATCACGCTCTCACGCGAGAGATCGCGATCGACCTTTTCCAGTTCCAGCGCGCGCGCCGTGAGCAGCACGCCGCGGCGGCGGCGATAGGTGGTCTTGTCGAGCAGGCCGGATTCGTGATCGTGGTCGAGGATCTTCAGCGCGCCGTCCCAATCGCCCTGCGCGCAGCGGAAGCCGAGCACGGCATGCGAGGCCCAGGTCGACGACGGCGAAAGTTTCAGCGCTTCCTCCGCGATCATGACGGCGGCAACCGCATCATCCGCACGCTGCGCCTCGATAAAGAGACCGCGCAGGCCGAGCAGGCGCGTATCCTCGCGCTCGGCCATCGAGGAGAACGCGGCCTTGGCGCCGTCGCGGTCGCCATCGAGCTGCGCCGATTGGGCGTGGAGCAACAGCGCGAGCGGATCATGGCCGGCAAGCCGGCGCGCGTCATCGGCGTGGCGGCGCGCCGCGGCGGCATCGCCATGGCCGATCGCGAGCAGGCCGTGGGTGATCGCGTTGCGCCCGCGCAGGATGCGACGCTCGAGCCGACCGCGGCTGATGTGCCCCGGCGTACGCAACACGAGGATCAGGAAACCAAGGACCATCATCGCAATCACGATGACGATGCCAAGAAACAGCGCGAACACCGGCAGCGTCACGATGTATTTGGCCGCGCCCAACGACAGCGCCACCTCGCCGGGCCGTTCGGCCACCCACGCCGCGCCCCAGGCGGCGAGCGCGATCAACACCAGAAACAGGACAATGCGAAACATGAAAAACCTATTGCGCCGATTTGGCGAGCGAAACCATCGTCTCTTCGGCGAATTGACGGGACGCGGCGAGCGCGGCGTCGCGCGCGGCCACCTTGTCGAGCCAGGCCTGCGCGGGCGCGCGGGCGGCGGCGTCGAGCGATGCCAGCTCGCGGCGCGCTTCGGGGAGATCGTTGCGCAAGGCCGCGGCCGTCATGCGCGTCACCACGGCGCTGCGATCATTGCCGACCGCATCCGAGCGCTCGATGCGCACGAGATTGGAGGCGCCCGCCTGCAGGCGATCGATGATGCCCGAACCCGTGCTGGAGGTTTCCGCAGCCGGCGACAATTTCGGCACCAGCGTGAGGAGGTCGCGGCAGAGCGCCGGCGGCGACGGGATGCCCTTGTCGGCGAATACGTCGAGCGGCTTCAGCTTGTCCGGATCGGCAGCGAGCGCCTTGGCAGCCGTGAGTGCGCCTTCAAAGGGATCGTTATGGCGGACCGCGACATCGAGCAACGCGGCCGCGACGACGCGGCGGAGCGGCACATCATCCTGCGCCTTGGCGGATGCGGCTGTCTGCGACGCTTGCGCGACTGCGGCGCCGAGCTTGTCGGATTGGGCGCGAAGGGCGCGCTCGATCTGGTCGATGCGGGCGTTGATGGCGGAGAGATCGACCGTTGGCGCGGCGGCGGATGCGGCTTCGCCCGTCGCCGGCTTCGGCGCGTTGACGGCGGCGGCGAGCTGGTCGGATTGCGTGCGCAGATTGGCGAGTTCGCTGCGCAAGGTCGCCACCGACTTCTCGATGGCCTCGAGCCGCGCGGTCATCGCGGTATCCGTCACTGGTGCCTTCGCAAGCTTCGAATCAAGAGCGGCCACGCGCGACGTGAGATCGTCGAATGCGGTTGCGCTCACTTGCGGCGTAGCGGGCGGCGATTGCACTTCGGGCCAGCCGAGGAATGAGCCGACCGCGAGCACGACGGCGGCGGCCACGAGGCCGGACAATGGCGCAACGAGCCAGGGCGATGCCCGGCGCGGGCCACTCGCCGGCGACGCCTGCTTCGGTGATTCGGGTTTGGTTTCCGACTCTGGGCGCGACGCCTCCGCCCCCTCGGTCTGCGACGCCTTCTCCGAGGCCTTCTCCGAAACTTGGGTGGCCTCAAGATCGATCGTCGGCGGTTCGCGCTTGGCCTTGCCGGCATCCGGCGCGGGCGCAGCATCCTGTAGCACGTCGTCGGCCATGCCTGCGGTTCCCTGGCTAGTCCCTTGGCTGATGGGCCATCAATATATACCGGAATCGGCCGGCTCTCTTACGCCAATCAGGGCCTTAAAGCACGCTCCAATGCCCCGAACAGGGCATTTTCGTCCGGGGAAGCCGCGGACAGAACCTGAACCGCGCCCGCTTCATGGAGGATCGCGGCTACATTGGCGGAAATGCAACATTGCGGCACGGCGAGCGCCGAAATTTCGACCCCATCGGCGCGGGCCGCCTCCAGGAAGGCGCGGGCGCTGCGCTGCGAATAGTGCAGCACGGCTTCCACTTCATTGGCGGCAAAGGCCTCGCGGGTCTCGCGCGACAGGGTTGACAGCGCGACCATGCGATAGGTGGTGCGGGTGATCACCTCAAAACCGTCAGCCCCGAGCTCACCGGCGAGATCGCGCGAAAGATCGCCACCTGCAAGATACAGCAGCTTCGTGGCCTCCTTGCCCCGAAATTCCTTAGCGATGCGCTGCCGCAACTTCGCCGCATCGCCTTCGGCCGAAATCACCCTGGCAAAGCCGAGCCGGCGCGCCTCATCCGCAGTATGTTTGCCGACGGCGAACAGCGGCAGCGCCGCAAGCTCGGCCAACTCGGCTTCGACTGCGCGCAGCGCATTGGCTGAGGTGACGATCACGCCGGCAAGATCGGCTTCGAGGGCCTCGTCCAGCGGAACCTGCTCGAAGCGGAGCATTGGCGCCAGCACGACCTCAAAGCCACGCTCGCGAAGGGCACGCGCGGTTGCCTCATTGTCCGGATGCGGACGGGTGACAAGAACGGCCATCTCTGAAATCCGAGCCTACCAGGCGATTGCAACCGCGGTGTTGCGCGGTTACTTACGAGAACGCTGGAATAGCGCAAGGGCAGACAAAGATTGACATTGGATAGCGACAAGCCGGTTCTGGTTCTGGGCATCGAGACCACCTGCGATGAGACCGCGGCTGCCGTGGTCGAGCGCAAGGCGGACGGATCGGGGCGGATCCTGTCCAACGTGGTGCGCTCGCAGACCGAGGAACACGCCCGCTTCGGCGGCGTGGTACCGGAGATCGCCGCGCGCGCCCATGTCGATCTGCTCGACGGCATCATCGACCGCGCGATGAAGGACGCCGGCGTCGGCTATGAGCAGCTGTCCGCTGTTGCCGCCGCCGCCGGGCCAGGGCTGATCGGCGGCGTCATCGTCGGCCTCACCACGGCGAAAGCGATCGCCATGGTGCACAACACGCCCCTGATCGCGGTGAACCATCTGGAGGCGCACGCGCTCACCCCGCGACTCACGACCGCGCTCGCCTTTCCCTACTGCCTGTTCCTCGCCTCCGGCGGCCACACCCAGATCGTCGCCGTCGCCGGCGTCGGCCAATATATTCGGCTCGGCACTACGCTCGACGACGCCATGGGCGAGGCCTTCGACAAGGTCGCGAAGATGCTGGGCCTGCCCTATCCCGGCGGGCCGCAGGTCGAGCGCGCGGCGGATGGCGGCGATCCCACCCGCTTTGCCTTTCCGCGCCCGATGCTCGGACGCGCGGATGCAAATTTTTCGCTGTCCGGCTTGAAGACCGCAGTGCGCAATGAAGCCACCCGGATGGCACCGCTGGAGCCAAAGGACATCAGCGATCTCTGCGCCAGTTTTCAGGCCGCGGTGCTGGAATCGACGGCCGATCGCCTCAGCGTCGGCTTGAAGCTGTTCGAGGAGATTTATGGCCCGCCCCGCGCGCTGGTCGCAGCCGGCGGCGTCGCGGCCAACCGCGCCATCCGCAGCGCATTGCAAGATGTCGCGGCGAAAGCCCAGACCACGCTGATCATCCCACCGCCCGCGCTCTGCACCGACAATGGCGCGATGATCGCCTGGGCCGGCGCCGAACGCCTCGCGCTCGGCCTGCTGGACACGATGGAAGCTCCGCCCCGCGCCCGCTGGCTGCTCGACGCCAACGCCGGCGTGCCGGCGGGCTATGCCAATTCGCGCGCGGGTTTCTAGGCAATGGCCTCGTTCAATTCGGTTGCGGTGATCGGCGCGGGCGCCTGGGGCACGGCGCTGGCCGGCATCGCGGCGCGGGCGGGGCGCACCGTGACGCTCTATGCGCGCGATGCGTCGCATGCCGAGCGAATTGCATCACACCGCGAAAATCCGAGGCTGCCGGGCGTCAGGCTCGTCGATGAGATAACGGTGACGCATGATCGCGCGATGGCCGGGCGCGCCGACATCGTCCTCATTGCTACGCCGGCACAGCATCTCCGCGCTGCCCTCGATGGCCTCGCTCCGCATCTGCGTGAAGCCACGCCCGTCATCGCGTGCGCCAAGGGCATCGAGCACGGTACGCATAAGTTCATGACCGAGGTGATCGCCGAATCCGCAGCCCATGCGATTCCTGCGATTCTCTCCGGTCCAAGCTTTGCCGACGACGTCGCGCGGGCCCTGCCGACCGCGGTGACGCTCGCGGCCAAGGACGAGGCGCTCGCAGGCGACCTGGTGCAAGCGCTGGGCTCGGCGACCTTCCGCCCCTATCACACCACCGATGTCCGTGGCGTGGAGATCGGCGGCGCGGCCAAGAACGTGCTGGCGATTGCGGCCGGCATCGTCGTCGGCCGAAAGCTCGGCGCTTCGGCGCAGGCTGCGCTTACCACGCGCGGCTTTTCCGAGCTGGCGCGGTTCGGCCGTGCGCTTGGCGCGCGCGCCGAAACCATGGTTGGACTTTCGGGCCTCGGCGATCTCATCCTGACCTGCTCCAGCCCGCAATCGCGCAATTTCGCACTGGGCCTCGCACTCGGCCGCGGCGAGCCCAAGCCGGTGGGCAAACTTGCCGAAGGCGAGTTCACCGCGCCGGTGCTGATTGAACTGGCCGCTTCGCAAGGCATCGAACTGCCGGTATCAATGGCGGTCGCGGCGATCCTTTCCGGCAAACTCACCATCGACGCCGCGATCGAAGGCCTGTTGACGCGCCCCTTCAAGGCGGAGGAATGAGCGCGAGGTCAGGCTGCGAGCACGAAGCGGACGAGATCATCCAGCCCCGAGCCGGTACCGTCGGGCACGATTCCGAGCTCTTCTGCCGGCGCATTGGCGCGATTGACCCAGAAGGTCGGATAGCCGAACCATTTGGAACCCGCGACGTCCCACCCGGCGAATGCCGCAGAGGCGATCTCCTCCTTCTTCAGACCGAAGGCATCAAGACCCATCTGGTAGGCGCGGGGATCGGGCTTGAAGACCCCGACGCGATCGGTCGTGAGGTGATCTTCGAAGAAGCCCTCAAGCCCGGAGTTCTTGACGACCGCTTGCAGCATCCCCGCGGTGAGATTGGAAAGGAAGGCCATGCGGATACCGGCTTCGTGCAACCGTTTGAGTGCCGGCAGCACATCCGGCCACGCCGTCAGCTCCAACCAGGTCTGCATCAGGCGCTCGCGCTGTTCCGGAGAGATCTCGATTTGCAACGAGCGCCCTGCAAACAGCAGCGCGTCCTCGGTCACCTGCCAGAAATCCACATAGTGGCCGCCAAGGGTCCTGAGCCAGCCATATTCGAATTGCCGCGTTCGCCATCTGCCGCTCAGTTCAATCCCCTTACCGGGAAAGACTTCCTCCGCTTTCGCAAAGACCGGACGCGCGTCGATGATGGGAAAGCCGTCGAAGGCAACCGCCTTGTACCGAATGCGACCGGATGCGCGCGTTGGGTCGACGCGGGCCGCGCTCGCAGCCGCGCCGGCAGCCAGCGCCGTGAACTGGCGGCGATTCAGCAACATCTTTCACCTCGGCATGCAATCGGTTCTCCGATCACGATCGGAGAACCACAGCGATTATTCCCGAACTCACTTGACGCCATGGGCTCCCACGTCGTGATAATGCCCGCAGAAAAGCGATGGGTGGCGTCATGAACTACTGGCTGGTGAAATCCGAACCGTCGGCCTGGTCGTGGGACCAGCAGGTGGCGAAGGGCGCCAAGGGCGAGGCCTGGACCGGCGTGCGCAATTTCACCGCGCGGCAGAACCTCGTGAACATGAAGAAGGGCGACAAGGCGTTCTTCTATCATTCCAACGAGGGCAAGGAGATCGTCGGCATCGCCGAGATCATCAAAGAGGCCTATCCCGATCCGACCGACAAGACCGGCAAGTTCGTCTGCGTCGACATCAAGGCCGACAAGCCGATGCCGACGCCGGTGACGATGGCCGCGATCAAGGCGGACAAGAAGTTCGCCGCGATGGCGCTGGTGAAATATTCGCGCCTGTCCGTGCAGCCGGTCACCGCGGACGAGTGGAAGCTCGTCTGCAAGATGGGCGGGCTGTGATCGTCAGATCCAACCGAGCGCGCGAAACCAGAGATAATAGAGCGGCCCGAGCAGGACGAAGGAAATCAGCCCGATCACGAGACACGTTGTGATCGCCACCCGCGTCGGCACCTTGGCGAGGCCGGCGGCGACGACGAGCGGCGCCGCCTGGTAGGGCAGTAGCGGCGTGGCGTAGGCGAAGACCTGCGACATCAGCACGGTCGACAGCGACAGTTCGGCATGCTCGGCGATGGATTGCGCCAGAGGCGTGAACACCGCCGGCAGTCCGTTCGCGGTCACCACGAAGTTCAGCGCGCTGGCGAGCCCGATCATGGAGGCAAAGGTGGCCGCGGGGCGCGCGGGATCGAGCGGCAATAGCGGGATCACCGCATTGCCGATGGTGTCACCGAGGCCAGACCATGCCACGACCGCAGCAAGGCCCAGAATGCCGGCGAGATAGATGCAGGTGCGGACATTGACGCCGGCCGCGAACTCCTCGCTGTTCAAAAAGCCGATGCGCGGGAGCAGGCAGAGGCACGCGGCAACAAGCCCGACCCAGGCCGGCCGGATGCCGTGCCAGGAATCCGTGATCCAAAGCGCCAGCGTGACGAGCAGGA
>Ga0210384_10002683_pt1 | contig 21478 bp, 23 predicted proteins | sample IncBWH2MmetaG_FD_160574 | JGI IMG/M metagenome (GOLD analysis project Ga0210384, IMG submission 160574) | Forest soil microbial communities from Barre Woods Harvard Forest LTER site, Petersham, Massachusetts, United States - Inc-BW-H-2-M | ecosystem: Environmental > Terrestrial > Soil >...
GCTGGCGGCGATGTGCTGCTTTTTCGCCAAGGCGAGCTCTACAATATGAAGGCTCTCGTAAACCGCTACACGCAGGCGCCTGTGCGCTTCGCCGTTGGTCTTTCCCTGATGATTCAAGCGTTTGAGACCATTTACGGCAATCTCGAAGGCAGACTTCTGGAGGCGCTTGCACGTCTTCTCGCACAGAACGTCCGCATCTACGTTTATCCGATGAGCTCGGCGGAACTGCGCGAAAGACTGAAGGGTTTTTCGGTTAGCGGTTGGGAATGGAGTGAAACGAATGGAATGGTTTCCGCCACCCAGCTACGGCACGCGCCGCCTCTTGGACACTTGTTTGCCTATCTTCTCGCCAGCAACTTTCTCGTCCCGATGCAAATTCCCGCAACCCTAAAAGCCGAAGTCTTCAGTTAAACTGTTTAGTGTGGATTTCGAGGAATAGGAAGATTGTAGTAAAACGTGAATCGCACCACGATGTATGGCTTCGAGAATGATTCAGGTAAATGGCTAAACGGTGCGGCCTCTCTAACACCTTGCAAGCTGGCCGCGTCGAAATCACTCTTCTCTGAGCTTAGCACTATTTTCACAGAATCCTTGGGCACACTTCCATCTTGCAGAACACGAAACTCTACTGTGTTTTTTCCCTGTTGTCCCTTCTCAAGGGATGACGGCATGTTGGCAAGCCAGCGTTTCTTAACCGAAAGGTATACGTCTCGAAGGTAGGAATTAAAATCCACTCCTTCCGTGTCGGTCCGCATTTCCAATACACATGCGGCATTGCCTCTTAAAACAGAACCATTCTGCTGCGGCGCATCCTGGTTGCTTTTGAAAGCTACCTCTAGTATGCGAAATTGTGTTGAAGCCAAGAGAACAAGCACTAAGACTCGACTCACAGCATGGAAGAACATGTTTTCACCTCAAATTGATTGCGGGTCACGACGAAATTCTGACACAGAAAGCTACTGCCGTATGCTCAAGTCCTGGTAAGTCGGCTTACCGGACAAGTCCCGTACCAGGACCTCACGCTTCCGGTTACGGCGTTAATCAGGACTTGACCGAAAATGTGTGGACGGAAACCAAAGCAGGCGGCTATGCTACGCCCTATGACACTATCTGCTCGCAACAGGCTCGAGGGTAAAATCACAGAACTTCAACTCGGGGGAGTTATGGCCCACGTCGTGGTCCGTGTTGGAGACAATCTCATTGAGAGTGTGATTACCAGACGAAGCGCCGAAGAGATGAGTCTCAAAGTGGGTGACACAGTTTCGGCAATAATTAAGTCAACGGAAGTGATGCTCGAAAAGAAGTAAGAAGTGACGCCGGTCATTTTCCATCCCTAAGACGCATAACAGGGCGCCTCACCCCTTCGGGTTTGGTTTTTGAAAGGGTGGGTTGTTTGTCTTACTCTTTCCTATTTTCCTGGATCTTTCTTTCGGCTCTTCCGGGCACTTACGCCGTCTCACTGAATCTCTTCATTTCTCGCCAACTCTTTCCAACTGCTGGACTTCCGCCAGTCTCATTCAAATGCCTCTGTCCATTCGAATGATCATGCTAGTTATCCAACCAAATGGTATTGACAGCCCTTCAACAACTCTGTTAACCTATTCTCGTTTAGTTGTGTGCCTCGCTTCCGCGAGACTCCCCCAAAATCCAAATCTTTCTTTCTGGAGACTTCCATGTCTACTCGCTCCATTGGCCGTTCTACGGCCACGCATCAAAACGGCCGTTCTGCGGCCACTCGTGAAGTTCGCCGTTCCCCGGCCACACGCAAAAACGACCGTTCTTCCCTGTGCTCTTTCACCTTTGCCGATGGCCGTCACTGCCGCTCGCCCCGCAAAGCCGGCCATACTTATCTCTGCGCCTTCCACGCCCGCAAAGAGGACCACGCCCTCGCTGCCGATCAAGCCGGCCAGGATATCGCCCGCCATCTCTCCCGCGGCTACATCTCCGCCTGCGATCTCAGCTCCGCCCTCGGCCGCCTCTTCGCCGCCGTCGCACAAGGCCATGTAAAGTCCAAAACCGCCGCCACGCTCGCGTATCTTGGCCAAACTCTCGTGCAAACCCTGCACCTTGCCGAGCACGAATACGTCAACGCCTTCGGCTCCGATTCCTGGCGCAGCACCGTCCGTCGCAGTTTCAACCCGCCCGTCGTCACCCCCGCCGCACCAGCCCCCACTCGCCCATCCACCCTGCGACCCATTTCCCAACCCGCGTCGCGCCCAACTCCCCAACCAACTCCTGCTCCTCAATCCAATCCGCAACCGTCACCAGACGCTACTCCCAAACCAGCCACGTCTCCCCAACCCAGTCCCCAACCCGCGCCACGCCCTTCTCCACCCTCATCCTCAACTCCGTCCTCTCCCGCAACCCCGACCCAGGCGACAGCACCCTCATCCGCAAACCAAAACCCCTCCCCGCCTCCCGCGAGTGCGCGTCCTCCACAACACTCCACCCACTCCCTGTAGGTGCCGGGCTTTAGCCCGGCTCCCGTCGAAAAGGTCGCCCCAACGGACACGGACAACGCCGGGAACAAACCGAAGCGTTCAAGATCATCCCGAATCCACACTTAGCTAACTTACTTTAGAATGAACACTTGCAAATCTGTATCAAAACAAACCACTTTATCTCCCTTTAGAATGAACACTTATGCAAAACCCAGGGGGCTCGTACGCAATCAGCGGCGCAACTCTGAAAATCCCGTGCCTCGGGAAGGGTAGCACTAGTCACGAGTCGCCCAGTCACCGCCCGCCAATGACCACTAGAAGGCCCGGTACCAGATGTGTACTTACTCTATATACTAAAATACCGCTTGCTTTTCCATTTACTCATATGTACCTTCCCTCTCACCTTACCTACGGCCCTGTCTTGCAAGCCCTCGCACACCTACGAGGCAAGCGAATCGCGAAAGGGAGGCTTGGCCACCATGCTCATGAAAACTGGGGAGTATTGGCACTGTACCAATCCCGGCTGCCATTGCCGGGTCCACGTGGAATTTTCCGGGGAAATCCAGGGTTCCAACCCGCGCTGCGTCTGCGGAGGTCTGCTCAAAAAGGACTATGCCCCGCCGGTGCTCAAGTATCTCGATTTCCTTCGCCCCGAGAAACCGGTATTCACGCACCGCGACGCGAGCGATGCCGGAGAGGACTGAGCCATGCGGACCGAATCCTCGAACGAGGAACCCGAGTCTCGCCCGGCAAAGGCTTTGGTGTTGCGCGGAGGACTCTCTCGCACTTTCGGAAGTCTAGCGGCCTTCCTGGCGTTCCTCCTGCTCATCCTCGGCATCTACTTGCTGGAAGATATCTTCGCTAATCCGCTTACCGCTCAGCCGAGCGCGCTCTTGGCCGCCGGTTTCCTACTGGGACTCGATGCGGTTCTTTTTTACTTCTTGATCAAGCCCGACAAGCGGATTCGGCACGGACGGGTTCACAATCACAGACGGTCGTGGCTCCATACTCGATCCACTCGCCGCCATCGCGCGCACGTTCCCGGCGGCTGAGCCTTCCGCGAGGCTTATCCCTTGTAGGGGCGCAGCATGCTGCGCCCCTGTTGACGAGGTGCCTAATGCAAACTGCTTTCCTCTTTGCTGTGCATTCGAAAGGTTATTTCTTTCGCACCATGGAACCCTTGAATTGTAGTCCGCACTTGTGAGAAATGCGGACTAAGCGCGCGGGATTGCGGCGAAGTAGCGTTCGTCGAGGATGTGCCGGTGGTGCAATTCGTGGCCTGCGATAATGAACGCCAGCGCTCGCACGGACACTTCTTTTTCGTTGGCCGTTCCCCGGCGCACCCAGGCTTCCTGTTTCATTGGCCGGAATAACGCCAGCGTGGCGCTCCGCACACACGCGAATTCTTCCGCCAGATCCGCCAGCGAGCGCTCTCCGAATCCGCCTGCGCGCACATAAGGATCTTGATCGAAGCTCGCCAGTGGTGTTTTGTCGCCGCGCGCGATGCGCAAAGCCCGGTAGGCAAAAATGCGTTCCGAATCGTTCACGTGGCCCAAAACTTCCTTCACCGTCCACTTGTCCGGCGCATACCGGAAATTTCCTTCGCGCTCGCTTCTCGCCGCAAGCAGTTGAATGGTCTGCATGCGCTGCGCTTCCAAAACCGCTAGAATGTCGTTTCCCTGCACCAGCGAAATATAGGTCGCGTAATGCGGGGCGTACTCGTCGGGCTCGGGCTTGGTATTGATTCGTGCCATTGCTTTGCTCCACCCACTGGCTGAGAGTATACCTGACGGCGCAATGCGGAGGCATTCGTGAACCTGCATCTCGGTAATCTGCGTGTGGCCTTTCAAGGCGAACCTGGTGCCTTCAGCGAATCGGCCGCCATCCAGCTCCTTGGAAATGGCGTCACTACCGTGCCGCGGGCGACCTTCGAGACCGCCTTCCGCGCCGTCCCTGAAGGCAGCGCCGATATGCTCCTGGTTCCCGTGGAAAATACGCTGGCCGGCTCCGTCGTGCGCGTCTACGACCTGCTGCTTGAAAGCAATCTCGTCATCACCGCCGAAACGATCCTGCCCATCGAGCATCATTTAATCGGCTGCCCCGGCGCCTCTCTCAACGGCCTTCGCGCTGTGGCCTCCCACCCGATGGCCCTGGCCCAATGCGAGCGCTTTTTTTCATCGCATCCGCATTTGAAGCGTATCCCGGCGGAAGACACCGCCGGAAGCGTGCGCGAAGCCCTCGCGCGCGGCGACAAATCCTTCGCCGCCATCGCTGGCCGTCGCGCCGCCGATCACTTTGGCGGCGTCATCCTCGCCGAAAACATTGAAGACAACGCCGAAAACTTCACCCGCTTTGTGCTTCTGCAACCTCCCAGCCGTGACAAATCACCTCTCGCTCCCGACGCGCGCAAGATGTCCCTCGCCATGCGCCTCGCCCACCGTCCCGGCGCGCTTCTCGCATCGCTCCAGCCCTTTGCCAGGCACGGCGTAAACCTCCTCAAAATCGAGAGCCGCCCCATTCACGGCCGCCCCTGGGAGTATCAATTTTTCCTGGATCTCGAAGCCGAACTGCCCATCATTCTCGATGAAGCGCTCGCCGAAGTCCGCAAAGCCACTGGCCAGCTCCGCGTCTTTGGTCTCTACCCTGCCGCCAAAATGGACCCACGAAAAAATCCCTGAGCGGCGTTCCAGTAGTGCTTTTTTATATTCACAAAACGAAAAGGCCGGCAACAAAGCCGGCCTTGGTCCCTCTGGTAGGGGCACGGCATTGTTTACCCTGAGCTTCGAAGGGCCGTGCCCGCTCTTTATTTTTTAATGATGACGCTCAGCAATACACGCAGCCTTCGTCACCCATGCCGCTGGCGCCGGTCATGTCATCCTTCATCCGCCGCAGGCGCCGCCCCAGCCGTTCGGCAAGCTGGTGCCGTGCGCGCCACAGCCGCGCTTTCAGCGTGTTTTCCGTCACGCCGAGTTTTTTCGCTGCTTCACCGGTGGAGAAGCCTTGCACTTCGCGCAGGACAAATGCTGTCCGCAGGAGCGGCGAAAGCTCATCCAGGTTTTCGTTGATCATCTCGCGCAGCTCGGTGCTCGCGAACACCTGCTCCGGGTTCGGCCCGTCATCCGCGAAACGTTCCGTCGCCGGCAGTTCGTCCTCGCGCGGCGTTTCATCCAGCGAAATTGCCGGTCGCGCCTTCGCGCTCCTCCGGCGCATCAGCGCCGCGTTGATCACGATGCGCGTCAGCCACGTGGAAAATTGCGAACGCCCCTCGAAGCGCTTCAGGTTGCGGTAAGCCGAAAGCATCCCATCCTGCAGAGCGTCTTCCGCATCCTCCGCGTTCCCGAGCACGCGCAGCGCCGTCTGAAACAGCGGCCGGTGGTAACGGCGGAACAACGCTTCCACCGCTTGCGGATCGCCTTTCTGCCCGGCGCGGATCAGTTTGTCCTCATTCAGCTGCGTCCCCGCCGCCATTTGTGTTGCTGCCATTTGTGTTGCCGCGACTTGCGTTGCCATGGTGTCCCCCAGTTATTTCAAAACTCTTGCGTGCTCCCTGCACAGTTTCGATAGGATCCTGTTTCTCATCGCTGGTTCTTTTGGTACGAATGGCCTCACGCCTTTATTACCGATTTACTGTTGGCCCTGATTCCCGCTTAATTCGTGATCACCGTGGCATCCACGTTCATCCCGGGCCGCAACACCGCTTTCTCCGGCGGAATTGGGTCCAGCACGATTTTTACGGGAATCCTCTGCACAACTTTTACGTAATTGCCAGTTGCGTTTTCCGGCGGCAGCAGACTCAGCACCGCGCCCGTCGCTCCCGCGATGGAATCCACGTGTCCGGAAAATGTTTTTCCATACGTGTCGACATGAACTTCGGCTTTTTGCCCCTGCCTCATATTCTTGAGCTGCGTTTCTTTGAAATTCGCCGTGACCCACACGTTCTTCAGCGGCACCACCACCAGCAAACCTTGCCCCGGCTGCACAACCTGTCCGACTTCCACTTGTTTGTGCGTGGAAACACCGTCCACCGGCGCCACCACTTCCGTGTAACTCAAATTGAGCTGCGCCGCTTCGAGGGCCGCGCGCGCCTGCTGCACTTTGGCGATCTTGGCTTGCGCATCCGCCGTTCGCATGCTCACCTGCTTGACGTCCGCCAAAGCCGAGGAAACCACGGCGTGCGCCTGCGCTACTTTGGCCTTCGCCGCATCCAGTTGCGCCTTCATGACTTCCACGTTTCTTTGCGCCTGCACCAGCCGTTCTTCGTCGGCCCTCAGCGCGCTGGCCGTGGCGTCGGCGTTTGCTTTCGCCGCGTCAAACTGCTGCTTCGAGATTTCGTCTCTTTCCATGAGCGGCGTGTAGCGCGCCAGATCGGCGACGGCCAGCCGCGCATTGGCCCGGCTCTTCTCCACGTTTGCTTGCGCGTACGCCAAGTCCGCGGTCTGCGCCTGTTCGTACCTGGCCTGCATACTCGCCAGGTCGGCTTGCGCCCCCAACAACTGCGCATCCGCGTTGGAGTTTCCGCTCGCCACGTTTTCCCGCGTGCGCGGCACGTCCACTCCGGCCGACTGCGCTTCGCTTTCCGCCAGCGCCAGCGCCGCCTTGGCTTGATCCAGCGCCGCTTGATAGTCCCGCGCGTCGATCTTCACCAGCACCTGTCCGGCTTTCACAGCTTCGTTGTCATCCACCAGAACTTCCGCGACCTTCCCGTAAATTTTCGACGATACCGGCGTAATGTGTCCGTCTACCTGCGCGTCATCCGTCGATTCGCGATTGTGGTAGTAGATGAGAAGGCCCACGAGAGCCAGCAGCACAACCGCCCCACCGACGATCAGCAGCAATCGGAGCTTCGGATTCGCCAATCCCTTCGGCGACTCCTCTTCGATCTTCACCGGCACATGAGGAACCCTTGCCGCGTTCTCCAGTCCAACTTCGATCTCGACGCTCATCGTGTCCTCACTTCGAATAAACCTTTTCCATCTGGCCGATCGAGCGAGCCAGATCGGCACGCGCCTGATTGAAGCGGTACAGCGCGGCGATCTGGTTGTCGTTGGCGCGCGCCAGGGAATCTTGCGCCTGAATCACTTCGATGTTGTTGGCCACGCCGGCTTTGAAGCGGTCCCGCGCCTGATCGACTTCCTCCTTCGAAAGTTGCACGCCAAGATTCGCTACTTGCACTTCGTTGCGCGCTGAGTTCAAGTTGATCAGCGCGGTTTTGACGTCGAGTGCGATCTGGTTGCGCAAATCCTCTTGCTGCTGCTCGAGTTTCTGTATCTCGAGGTTGGCCCGCACGATCTCCGCGTGAATTCGCCCGCCGGTAAAAATCGGCATGCTGATGGAGGCGGCGTAGGTGTAGGTGGGGATTCCATTCGATGTCGATGTCCCCAGGTAATCCCAATTTCCGTCAAAGTGCAGATACGGCAGCCGCGAAGCCTGCGACGCTTTCTTGTCGTAGCCAGCCGCCTTGATTTGCTCCTCCAGCGACTTCCACTCTTGCCGTTCGGCCAGCGCCAGCTCGATGCTCGGCTCCGCTTCCGGTTGCGGCGTATCAAAAAAGCTCAGGGAGTCCGCCAGCTCGATCAGTTGGCGCGGGTCGAGATTGAGCAGCCGGCTTAGCGCGAAGAGGGAAGTTTCACGGTCCGCTTCCGCTTCGATAAGTCTTTGTTTTTCGTTTTGCAATTCGACGTTGGCGCGCAGCGTATCGATTCCCGTGCCCACGCCTTCTTTTTGCAAGTCGGCAGCTTGATCGAAAAGCGCCTGCGCCAAGTCCACGCGCGATTGCGAAGCTTGCACATTCGCCACAGCGCGCAGCGTTCCGATATATTGCGAGACGACCAGCAGAATCACCTGCTCGCGCGTCGAAAGGCTTGTCGCTTTGCTGGCGTTCGCTGTGTTTCTGGCCGACTGGTATCTCCGCCAGAGCGTCAGATCAAAAACTGGCGCTCCGAAGGACGGGCCCGCCGAGAAAACCTGGAAAGGCCCGATGTGCTGCGGAAACCCTACGATCTTTTTTCCGCCGAACTGAGCTTCAATGTTTTCTCGCGTCGCCTCATCACTTACGTTCAAGCTCGCTTGCGGCAGCAGTGCGGCTCGCGCGATGTTTTTGTCTTGCACGCTTTGAGCTGCGGTCAGCACCGCGATTTGCGCCGTGGTGTTCTGCTTCAGTGCCAGCGCCACCGCTTGATCGAGCGTCAACCGCAAGACTTGCGAAGGAGGATTTGAGGGCAAGGCACTGTGCTGCGGTCCCTGTGCCGAGGCGCGGCCCGCTCCGAGCGTCAGGCTGCACAACGCGACGTAGAAAATAATGGGCGAGCCCTTGCGGCGGCCGCTGCGGTTACCGCCCTCTTCTTCATCCGGCCGGCCCACAATCTCTTTTACGATCGCTTGATTCAGGCAGCCCTCGGCGACCAACTGCCCACCCTGGTGATGAATCTCCTTCAGCAGCACCTTGCCTGAGGCGTCGATGTAACTCACACCACACAGATTGACGCTGCATTTTTCGCGTGGAGAGCCGGTGTGGAGCTCTCGCCAGCATTGTTCGAGAGCCGCCACGGATTCACCCGCCAGGCGGCCTTCTACCTGTAGGACCAGCTTCCCCTTCTTTTTGTCAGTCGTAATTCTCAGCATGGATTGGGTCTCGGTGGTTCCCATTGGATGCAAGATAGTCACCATCGGACGTGAAAATGTGTTCATTTGTAAGTCTATATAATGTAAGCGTTTAGCTGGATAATGGGGGATGCGCCGTTTCTGGAGTATGCCCATAAATGGGCACGTGCCCATTTTTAGACACTGGATAATAGACCATATATAGGCATTTACGGTTCAACTTCCCGCGGAGTCGTGCTCACGGATGGGCAGAATTCAGAGCGAAGAGGAAGCCCACGGTTCGCGCGACCGGCGGAGAAGGATTTCGGGGACGAGACACTAGCGAGGAAAAGGCGGAGGGTGCGGCGGTGACGCGGGAGAGTCGGATTCTGTACTTGTTGAGGGTGTGGAATTGGCGGGTGCGGAAGCGGGCGCAGCCACTTCGGAAGGCGCAGCCGCGACCTCGGCAATGATTTTTGCAGTAGTGCCCCCGCTGATGGGGCAGCCGTGGTCGTAAATGCGGCATTGCGCCAGCGTGAATTTGCACCCGCAAGTGCATGTTTCCGCGTTGAAGCGGTGCAGCGCCACATTCCTTTGCTGGGGCGTGAGCTTCGAGAGGTCCACGCCGGGAAGCTGGCTGGCGCGGTCGGCGTGCTTCAAAAATACTTCGCCGGTGTCTTCAAAAGTCTCCACGCGTACGTTGCCGATGGGCAGGCCGAGGAGTGAGCGGATTTCCGCTTCGTAGAGCGCCGGATTGCGCAAGCCTTCGTGTTTCTGGACGACACGCCCCTGGCCATCGAGCACGAAGGAAGTGGGCAGGGCGGCGATGCCGCCGTACTGCATGCGGATGTCGATGGTGGCCAAAGCGACAGGATAGTTGATGCCAGATTCGTTGACGAAATTCTTGACGGTCACTGGATCGTCGGCGTCAACGACCAAACCGATGATTTGGAGGCGGTCTGGATACCTGTTCTGAAGTTCGACGAGGTCGGGAATCTCGGCGCGGCACGGTCCACACCAGGTGGCCCAGAAATTCAGCAGAACGACTTTGCCGCGTGAATCCGTCAGGGTGAGCGGCTTGCCATCCAGACTGGGGAGCTTGAACTCCGGGGCAGGATCGGGGTTGCGCACAAAGCGAATCGTGGGACGATGGTCTTCTTGCGCAGGAGTAGACGTGGCAGGAAAGAAGAGGAAGAGAAATAACGAAGTAATGAGGTAAAGAAACAGGCCGCGGCGATGGGAAGACGAGCTCATAGTGTCTCTTATAGGAGAGCACAGGGCATGCCCGATGCCAAGAGCTACAGGGAGAGAGGTGTCTCTGCGGTGTCCGACTCTATCAGGCACTGAGAATATGTTCTTGCAGAGTCTTACAAATATTCTCAGCTACGGAAACGCTTCAGAGTTCATTCGGCCTTAACGCCAAGCTTCGCAAGCGACATAAACGCCTCTTCCCGGACTTCCTCGGAGTCGCTTTTCCCCAGTTCTTGAAGCTGCTGAATGGCAAGGCCCCTAAGCGCTTCGCGCTGGGTCGCTTTCGCGAAGTACTCAAGAGCATGCGGGAGAAGTTGCCTAGTAAGGAGACTCGCAGTTTTCGCCAAGCGTGCCAGGATTGCTAGTGTTACTTCATCGGGGTAGTGTTCGCCGAGAGTCTCGCCGATGACGAATGCTCCCATCCAGTCTCCACAGTTGTCGAACGCCTCCCCGAGTACCTGGCGAAGACGTTCCTTTTCACGCTCGGAAATCTGTTCCCAGTTGCTCGTGATGAAGTAAAAGAGTTTCCAAGAGTTCGCTAGGCCGAGAAAGTTTGGGTCCCTCATGAGCCCCTCTAAACCCTCGAAGAATCCGTCTGGCCAACGTTCCACCTCAATCGTCAACAAATCCAAATCTGTTAGGACATTTTCGATCTCGTCGTTGTCACGAGAACGGATGCATTCCTGCAACCTCTCCAGAGACAACTGAAATTTCGTGCCTTCCATCTGCGAAAACTCCTCAGTGACGTTTACTGTCCGAGCCGATTGTTAGCATATCGTCATGAAGCGGACTCTTGCTTTGTCAAATCTACTGCAATTGTCTGATTAACGCTGCGGTTATCAGACAAATAGCTGCGGAATGTTCCGGTTTCGGGGAACGACATGAAGGCTATGTAGTTTCAGTCGCGGCGTAGTTTCGCTCTTGAACGTGAGCCCGAAACAATTGACGTAAGGCGGCCACGCCCTGAGTGCTCTCGAAACACCTTTTGGGAAGGGTGAACGCAATGTTCGGGTTGGTGAATACCAAAAACGCAGAACGCGCTTCGCTAACCCGGCGAATCGCAGCCCAAGAGAAATCGGTTTTTGAGACGGCGGTCTCGACGTGGAATCCAGCGTCCGAAAACTGGTAGCTGACGCCTCGCTTGAGGCGTTCATCACTCAGCACTCTTCGAGCGGAGAGCAAGGGCAGAACAAACACAAATATTACTGGTAACCCGAACACCCACTTCAACGGGCTCGCATTCTGCATTATGACGGCCCAGTCTTGTGTAGGTGAGGGCCGAAACAGCAAGAGCACAGATAACCCGAGCCACAACAACGCGACGAAACCCCAGATGTACAGGACCTTACGAAGGACAGTCGCAGTGAGCACGACGTTCAAGCGATAGACCTCCCAATACGTGAGTTTCACGAAGAGCGAAATAGGGAATTGTTCCGGCATAGCCAGGCCAACGTATCACAGGTCTGCGGGCATTGAGAAATAAGTGGTTATAAACTTAACGAATCTGGTACGCATCGCACGCGGGCCGTTCAGGTGGAAACCTGGGCTAAACTCTTGATTAACGCGCAAATCGGAAACTAACCCAATACTAAAAACCAAAGAGCGGGCACGATATATCGTGCCCCTACTAGGATGGAGCGCGGTGGAAGGCGTCGAGGAGGGAGGCGTCTCCGCGGCGGGTGAGGGCGGCGTGGATGGAGGCGCGAATGCTGTCGGAGGGACGCTGGGCGGAGAGGGCGGCAAGGACTTCGGCGGCGGTGGATGCGGGGGCTTTTTCGAGGAGGCCGAGAAGGAAATGGAGGGCTTCTTCGTTGCGGGAGGCGGAGAGGGCGAGAAGCAGAACTTTTTTGATGGGACCGCGGACTGTGCGCTTCCATTTCTCCTGAAGAACATGGAGTGCTTGCGAAGAGCGTGAAGCGCCGAGAGCGAGGATGGCGGCTTCGGCGATGGCGGCGTCTTCCGAATCGGCGTAGGGAGCAACGAAAGCGATGGCGCTTTCGGATGGAGCGGCGAGCAGGCCGGCGAAACACTCGGCGATGACCTCGGGTTCGCTGTCGCCGGTGAGAATTTTCAATCGCAGCGCGAGCGCGCCAGCATCGCCGCCATTGGTGGCCAGCGCGCGAACGGCGCCGATGCGCGCGGGCGGCTCGGGATCGACGAGCAAGGCGACGACTTCCGGCAAAGCGTCGCGGTCATTGGTGCGAACGAGACCCAAGGCGCTGAGGCCGCGAAGGTGAGCGGCAGCGTCAACGGGCGGGCCGAACGAGGCTTCCATTTGAACGTGGCGCAGGCCCTGGCGATACACGTCCGGCTCGCAATAATCCATTTCGTAGAGAGCGGTGACGATTTCGGTGAGCGCTTCACAGCGCTTGTCGAGGCGGGGCGCATCGGCCATCCGTTTGTGAAATGCGGCGACGAGATCCGGGAGCAAGACAACGAGGCGGCGCTGGGCGGCAATTTTGGCGGCTTTGGCGACGACGAGATTGGAGCGATGGCGCAGGAACACGCGCAACTCGTCGAGCAGCGCCGGATCGCCGGCCGCCGATTTCAGAGCGGAGAGCCGGTCCAGCGCCTGTTCGATGGGATCGTGCTTGGCCATGCCGTCATCTTATAAGAAGCAGGGCGGAACGGGCGCTACGCCAGCGAGCGAGGGAATGGAGCGCCGAGTTCGGCGGCGCTGGGGTGAACGGCAAAGCAACTAAAGCGTGGATTATCCTATCTTCCAAACTGTTACTTAATATCTTAATAGTCTTTAAATAGCGGGCTCCTGGGGCGCTTCGCGCTTTCCGCCCCCATACGAAGCGCTCAAGGGATACAATCCCACGCAATGACTGATGAAGACAAGCTGAAGGAGCAAGAACGGCGCCGCACGCCCCGCTATGCCTTCATCGCCTCCGCCGAACTAATCGAAGAAGCCTCGGGCGTCAAGATGCCCATTCGGGTGAGCGAGCTCAGTCTGAATGGATGCTACCTCGATACGACCAATCCACTTCCGAAGGGCACACCGGTGGTGGTGAAGATTTTCACCAAGGCGGATTTCTTCGAAGCGCCCGGAAGCGTGGTTTACTCTCATCCGAATCTCGGCATGGGGGTGGCCTTTCACGACATCAAGCCATTTTTTCAGAGCGTGCTGAAGAAGTGGCTCCTCACGTCCATGCTGGGCAGGCCTTCCTAGAAAATTAAGCCATGCGGAGGCCGAAAAAGACACCCGCTTTCGGCAAAAGGCGCGCATGCCAATGAGTTGTTGGTATTGCGAGGCAGGCTGTCAGTTCCAGACCGGTTAAGCCTGCACTGGAATTTAAGGAGAAACCCGTGACGACAGCCAACCAATCATCCAATACAAGCTCTGGGAATACGAAGTTGCTGGGGCTTTGCTGGGTGATTTACGGCGTGCTGCGCCTGGCCATGTCCATTTGGCTCGTGCTCTTCACCGGAACCGCGACAGTCATGTTCGGCGCTCTTCTCGGACGCGTACCCAATCCCTTCGCGTTGATGAACTGGTTTCACGTCTCCTACACGCTTGCCATCATCCTATCGGCGCTTGCGGGAGTTTTTGGGCTACTTGGGGGAATGGCGCAACTCTCCGGCGGCCGAGCAGGAAGGCTCTTGCTGCTCGTCGCGGCATTCTTGTCGTTGAGCGAAATTCCGCTAGGACTTACCCTGGGCGTTTACACGCTGGTTGTATTTCTGCGATGGCCTCCGAGGAGCGCTCCATAAGCGGTTTCAGCGAATTCACACGCTCCCAGACATTGAAGAATTGAAGCGGTGACGGGCTTTCCGGTAGCGCAGAATACCAGGATCAAACGGGCCGGCGGATATTGAGCTTGCGCATGCGCGCCTGCAGCGTGGTGCGTTTCATGTCGAGCAGCGCCGCGGCGCCTTTGGGTCCGGCGATGCGCCACTGCGTTTGACGCAACGCGCGCAGGATATGCTGGCGCTCGGCTTCTTCCAAAGTGGAAATAGCTGGCGCCGGGGAAGCAGTGGACAGGGAGGACGAAGAAGAGTCCGCGGCCGCGCCGGTGGCCGTCGCGGATTTCAGCTCGGCGAGCGGAACGCGGAGTTCCTTGCCCGGCGAGAGGAGCACGGCGCGCTCGATGAGATTCTCAAGTTCGCGCACGTTGCCGGGCCAGGCATAGTGAGCGAGAGCGTCCATGGCGTCCGCGGGAACGTACTCGACGGTTTTGTTGAGGCGGCGGCTGAATTTCTGCACGAAGTAGCGCACCAGCAGCGGAACGTCTTCGGGACGCTCGCGCAGCGCGGGAATTTGAATGGGGAAAACATTGAGGCGGTAATAGAGATCGCTGCGAAACGCGCGCTCGGCGACAAGTTTCGACAGGTCGGAGTTCGTCGCCGCTACCACGCGCACATCGACTCGCTGGGTGCGGTTACCGCCCAGCCTCTCGAATTCCTGCTCCTGCAAAACGCGCAGGAGTTTCGGCTGCAGCTCGAGCGGAAGATCGGCGACTTCGTCAAGAAAAAGCGTGCCGCGGTCGGCCAGCTCGAAACGCCCAATTTTTTGCCCCAGCGCGCCGGTGAACGCTCCGCGTTCGTGGCCGAACAACTCCGATTCCAGGAGCCCGCTGGGAATGGCGGCGCAGTTGATCTTGACGAAAGTCCGCGCGCGTCGCGGACTCAAGTTATGGATCGCGCGCGCGATCAGCTCTTTGCCGGTTCCGGTTTCCCCGAGGATGAGTACGGCGGTGCCGGCGGGAGCGACGAGCTCGACTTGCGCGAGCGCGCGCTTTAGCGAGGGACTGTCGCCGATAATCTCCTCAAAATTAAACTCGCTGCGAATTTCTTCCTCGAGGTACAGCTTTTCTTCCGCCAGTTTGTCTTTCAGTGCATCGATTTCCTTGAAGGCCAGGGCGTTTTCGACGGCGATGGCGATTTGCCCCGCGACTTGCTGGAGCAACTCGACATCCTGGGGAGGAAATGCATCGATACGGCGGCTGGCAAGATTGAGCGTTCCAAAGGTGCGGCCGTGCGTATTGAGCGGAGAACAGCAGATGGCCTGCAACCCTTCACTGCGGAGGACGCGCATGACTTCGCTCGGATAGCGCTCAAGTTCCGCGCCGCGGGCGATCAGCGGCTGTCCAGTGGCGATGGCGATGCCGGAAGGAGAGGTGTCGCGCGAAATGCTGATCTCCTGCTTGAGAAGATCCTGGCGGCCGGGAAAATCGAGCGCTTGAATCTTAAGCAGGCCGGTGGCGCCATCGAGAAGGGCGAGGCTGGTGTAATCGTGGTGAATGACGCGCTGGAGCGTCGAGACGATGCCGCGAAAAAGTTCCGGAAGCTCGCGGTTGGTGACGAGAACGTTGTTGATTTCGAGGAGCACGCGAAGATGGTCGCGCTCGCGCGCAAGCTGCTGCTGATAGGCCTGCGAGGTTTCATAGTTGAGCGCGTTGTCCACGGCCACGGCAATCTGAACGGCAACGCGCTGCATGAATTGAAGCTCGGTCTCCGTAATGACTTGAGGCGCGAGCCGGCCGAAGCCCAAGGCGCCCAGGCGGCGTTGCGCGGTAGTCAGAGGAAGAAGCGCGAGCGAACGCACACCGGCGTCCCGCAAGCGCTGGAGAAAATCGGGATAGCGGGTTTCCTGCTCGACGTCGTCCACAAAAAAAGGCTGCTGCGATTTCCACACCCAGCCGGAGGGATGGCCGTCGATGGACATCTCCGTTCCCGCGGCCTTATCGGTGTGGATGCGCGACTCGAGAATATGCAGCCGCATGACATTGCGAGCGGGATCGTGAAGCGTGAGCGTAAGGAAGTCGAAATCAACGACGGAGTGCAGGCGCTCGGCAAGCTCGTGGAAAAGCACGGGAAGATCGCGCTGCTGGGCAATGGCCTCGCTGACTTCCAGCAAGGCTTCGAGCTGACGCCGGGAGTGTTCAAGCGGCGAAGCCGGGGCCGCTACCGGCGGAGAAATGACGTGGTCCGCCATAGAAATCAGGATAACACCCGCGTCGTGTGGCGCTCAACCGCGCCGCGTGCCGCGGCCTTTATGGGACTCAAAACGCAGAACCGGGGGGGGGCGCTAATGGAAGAGAGCACAACACGGATGGGAAGAGGCGGTGTCGCTGAATTTCACGCGGTAAACTGATATGCGCGGAGTGGCTGGAAGCATTGGGTCATTGCCTTGTACTGAGTTCACGGACCGGTCGGGATGAAAACTAAATTACAGGTGATGAAATTCGGAGGAACTTCGGTCGGCGATGCGGAGTGCATCGCGCGTACCGCGCAAATTGTCGCCAAAGCGGCGAGAGAGAATGCGTGTGTCGTGGTGGTCTCGGCAATGAGCGGAGTGACGAACCGCTTGATTGAGGCTGCGAAGAAGGCGAGTGCTGGCGAGAGCAGCGAAGGCGCGGCGGTTGTCGAAGCACTGCGGAAACAACACCATACAGCGCTGGCGCGCCTGCTCAAGGACGAGGACGCGCGCCGAGAAATTCTGCAAGAATTGGAAAAAGTGCTGGCGGAGGGACAGCGGCTGTGCGAAGGAACGGCGCTGCTGCGCGAATTGACTCCGCGAACCCTGGACGCAATCTCCAGTTTGGGAGAGCGTCTTTCCGCGCCGCTGGTGGCGGCGGCGGTGAGAGAACTCGGCGTGAAAAGCGAATCCGTAGAAGCGACCGAACTGATCGTGACGGATGCGTTTCATGGCGGGGCGGAACCGCAAATGGAAGCGACGCGCGAAAAATCGGAGGCGCGCTTGCGGCCGTTGTTGCAGCAAGGAATCGTGCCGGTGGTCACCGGATTTATCGGCGCGACGGCGGACGGAATCCTGACGACGCTGGGCCGCGGCGGGTCGGATTATTCGGCGACGATTCTTGGCGGCGCGATGAATGCCGATGAGGTGATCATCTGGACCGATGTCGATGGCGTGCTCACCGCGGACCCGCGTCTGGTTCCGGAAGCGCGCACAATTCCTGTGATTTCCTACCGTGAGGCCGCAGAGCTTGCGTATTTTGGAGCGAAAGTGCTGCATCCAAAGACGCTGAATCCCGTGATGCAGGCGGCGATTCCCGTGTGGATCCGCAACAGCTTTTTTCCGGAGCGCGAGGGAACGAAAATTACACCGGAAGGGAAAAGCATCGGCGGGGGTGTAAAGGCGCTGACGGCGATACGCGACGTGGCGCTGATTAGCGTCGGCGGGCCAGGAATCGTCGGATTGACGGATGTCGTGGGAAGAACTTTTTCGACCACCGCGGAATTACGCGCGAGCGTGCTGCTGATTTCGCAGTCGTCGTCGCAAAATGATATTTGCTTCATCGTGTCTGCCGCGGATGCTCAGAGAACAGTGGAAGCGTTGCGCAAAGAGTTCGCGCAGGATCTGGCGCATCAGAAAGTCGAGCACATTACGGTGGACCCGAACATCGCCATCGTCGCGGTAGTTGGGGAAAATATGCGCGGGACGCCGGGAATCGCGGGAAAAACGTTCAACGCATTGGGCCGCGAAAACGTGAACCTGATCGCCATCGCGCAAGGCTCGTCGGAAAGCAACATTTCCTTCGTGGTCGAGGAAAAAGCAGTCAAGACCGCCTTGCTCACCACGCACCGCGAATTCGGGTTGCACTTGCCTGCGACTTGAAGCGTTCCAAGAACTTCCATTTCTTAAGAGCGGTAATCTAAGGTTTCTGTCCCCATGCTTGGAGGAATAAGTGTGACACGACGAGCGTCTCCGGGTCGCTCAGATGATGCTCCAACGAAGAAGCGCAATCGGCAAATTCTGCTTCGGAGATAAGGCCTTCCGCGACGATGCGGTCACGAAGATTGTTTACATGACGTGACTGGCAGGCTCTCCAGACCTCGCAGCACGAGCCCCCTCCTCCAGCGTAGTGCATTGGTTGGAATGGCAATCTTGAGGTTCGGAATTCTCCGAACCAGCGTTGCAATCGCAATCTGACCCTCCAGGCGAGCTAAGGATGCGCCGAGGCAATAATGAATCCCAAAGCCAAACGCCACGTGAGGATTCGGTTCCCGCCCAAGGTCGAGCCTGTCTGCGTCTTTGAATTGCTGCTCGTCGCGGTTGGCAGACGCGAGCACAGCGAGAACTAGCTCGCCGCGAGGGACGGTTACCCCCGCGACCGTCGTATCCTCGCGGGTGTAGCGTTCCGTAGCTGTTTCGAGCGGCCCGTTGTAGCGCAGCAGTTCCTCGACCGCCGGCTTGATCAAAGCTGGATTGTTCTGCAGCCGGTTTATCTCGTCCGGATTTTCGAGCAGCGCAAGCGTCCCGTTCCCGATCAGATTGACGGTGGTCTCGTGCCCCGCCACCAGCAACAGGAAGATCATGGCGACCAATTCATCTTCGCTCAACTGGTCGCCCGCCTCTTCCGCGCGCACCAGCGCCGTGACCAAATCGTCTTCGGGATTCGCACGCCTGGCCTTCACGAGCATTCGGATGTAGCGCAGGAAAGCCACAGTATGCGGGAGAGCCATCAGTATTCCCCAACGTGAGGAAGTGGACGTTATCGCCGCGTTGGACCAGCGATGGAATTTAAGGCGATCCTTTGTCGGAACGCCTAGCATTTCCGCAATGATCGTGGTCGGTATCTGAAGGGCATAGTCGCGAATTAGATCCATCCGCCCTTCGTCTTGCACTTGGTTCAGCAATGTATCCGCGAGATTTTGTATGCGCTTACGCAGATTCTCGATCAGACGCGCGGTAAAGACTTTCTGTACCAGTCCGCGCAGCCGCGTATGGTCGGGTACATCGACGTCGAGCATGTTTCGCAGCAGCGGCTTGAACATCCCCGGCAGCCAAGGCGGTGTCCGCGCATTGATCTTGTCCTTGCCAAAGCGATCATCCTTCAGGACAGTGAGAACATCGTTGTAGCGCGTCACCAGCCAGACGTTCCTCTTGTCGGGTAGAACGGTTCGATAAACGGGTGCTTCGGAGCGAAGTTGGGCATAAAAAGGAAACGGGTCAGCCTTGAATTCGGAACTGGCAAGGTTTACGTGGGCGATTGGAGGCATGGGTTGAAAACGATTGACTCTGTCTGTCAGGTCGAGTTCAAACTAACATACCGCAAGCGACTGCACGCGCAGGAAATCTTCGGCTTCCTCTCTACACGTCTCGTGCCTGTATCGCAGGTAGAGATCACAGGCAGAAATCGCAGGTTGTGCAAGACAAAGCAAAGCGGAAGGCTCTAGAAAAATTTGAGGCGCTGCTGGGCAACAGCGGACCGATAATACTAGGGCAGAACCACGACCTGGCCCACCATGCCCAGATTGTCATGCAATACGCATTTGTAGTTGTACGTACCAGGCCGCGTGAAGGTGACGCGGAAATGCGTCGGATTGAGCGCTATAGAGTTGTTTGGGTTTGAGTTCACAGGCGTCCCCGGCTGATCGTCCAGAGCCTGCAATATGAAGCCCGAATGCACATTGTCGCTCGGCGAATTGATCACAGCGCGTAATCCTCCATCCGGGTCCTTAGTTACGTTCGGAGAAGGATCGAACATGTCCTGAGGTTCTTGGCCAAACGTGATGGTATGCGGCTCTTGCGGATCGAAGCTACTCCATTCGACCGTATCGCCCTCGTGAATTTCGATCTTCCCCTTCACGAACCGCACCAGGGAATTCGTCTGCAGGCCGCCAGGAGTTGATGCGATTTCTCCGATGCCTGCAGCAACATGAGCTGCCGGAGACAAGGCGCTGCTCGAGGAGGCGCTTAATTTCCTTCTACCTTCTGAAAACCGCTGGTTCGTTGCCAGGACGCGTATGGTAATCGAATCCATTGAGTGCGTGTGCGGCATGTTGATATCCGCCATATCCGAACTCATCGCGTGATCGCCGTCTGTAAGCAGATCGCGTATCTCTTTCGCAGCTTCCTGGTCATAGAAAGCTTGGTCATGTGGCAGAGCGATCGAGGGGGCAAGCACTTGCACCACCCCGTTCATAGTGGTGTGCACCAGGCACTGGATTTTGTAATTGCCGGGCACCGGAAAGTTCACTGTGAAATCCGGCTGGCCTCTGACCGTTGGCGGTGTAGTCACGCACGTTGAGCCATCGAAACTCGCGACGCCAAACGAAAATCCAGGGCAACCACCGGAAAGGGTGGAAAGATTTGTCCAACTACGAGAAAAGATATGGTGTGAATTTCGTCCGAGTTGAAGGTCCAGGTGATGCTGTCGTGGGCATGAATCCAGATTTCGTTCGGCACAAACGCCAGCGCCTGTCTCCCCATGTCCGGGGTCTGGGCGCCGACCTTTGCGTGCCAGTTCTCTTGTGCCTCAACAGCCCGCGGAAAGCTAAATACGGCCAAAGCGACCAATCCAAGAAGAACATGAGGGAACCGAATCGCATCGAGATTCTTCATATTGTTCTCCCATTTCGCGCCGACAACTGCGCGACGCACGATATTTTGAGGTGGGGCAAGGGGTCAAAGGAGGGGGACCTTTTCCTTCCAGGCCCCGAAAAACTGGGCAGATTGTATTCCCCTACTGTGCTTGCGTCAATAAACGGTAGAACCTCGGCCCGTTTCCTTCCTTGGCGGGGATTGATCGGAGCGAGAATGGCCGTGAGCAGGAACAGAGAGCCGTCCACGCAACCAGAACGCCACGATTAGTCCGTTACCGCCACAAATCGCATCAGGCTCGTCTCGGGGAGAGAGAAACGCGAGCAACAGACTCGCGCAACTTGCTCACGGAATTTGGCTGGCCCGGTGAAAATGTTGAACACAGGCAGGAAATCACAGGTAGAAAATCTGGAGGGACTGAAAAATGGTAGGCCCGAATGGACTCGAACCATCGACCTCCTCCGTGTCAGGGAGGCGCTCTAACCAACTGAGCTACGGGCCTACAATGCTGGTAGTTTAACACGAGTAAGCGACTTCCTCGACCGGGTGGGCATGCGGAGATTGGGCGACGGCACGGCAGATGACAACGCTGACGATTGATGCCAAGTTGAAAGCCAAGTGTCCGCGGACGGCGCTGGGGTGCGTTACGGCGCGGGTGGAGGCGGGCGAATCGCCGGCCGCGCTCGGAGACGAACTTCGCGCGTGCGAGGAGCGCGTCTTGAAATTGCCGGAGCCGCGCGCGGTGCTGGAAGCGGCGCAGATTACGGCGACGCGCGCGGCGTACAAGGCACTGGGGAAAGATCCGTCGCGGTATCGCGGCTCGGCGGAGGCGTTGCTGCGGCGCGTCATCGCGGGGAAAGGATTGCCGCGCATTAATGCGGTGGTGGATGTGATCAATCTGGTGTCGGTGGAG
>Ga0210384_10002685_pt1 | contig 21467 bp, 16 predicted proteins | sample IncBWH2MmetaG_FD_160574 | JGI IMG/M metagenome (GOLD analysis project Ga0210384, IMG submission 160574) | Forest soil microbial communities from Barre Woods Harvard Forest LTER site, Petersham, Massachusetts, United States - Inc-BW-H-2-M | ecosystem: Environmental > Terrestrial > Soil >...
GCAGTTCATAAATTATGCTGTGGTGCCAGGGAATGCGCGGTGCCTGATCGCTTCCCCAGGTAAAGGAGGAGTCGACAACAACACCCTTCAGGGTGCCGGATGCGTTATCTCGCCGGTCGAAAGACAAATCTTCCAGCTTGTGACCGATCCGATAGCCGAAATGCGAATCACTCCACTTCAAATCACCCTGGACCTGCTTGGCATAAGGATCAAGCAAGAGCTTGTGATGATTGAAGCGCAACCCGTGAGCTGGTTCGTAAGGACCGTAGACCCTGTAGCCGTACAGCAGGCCAGGACGAGCTTCCGGCAAGTAGCAGTGCCAGACTTGGTCAGTCTGTTCTCGCAAGGAGACACAGTGAATTTCGCGGCGCCCACTCTTGTCAAAGAAACACAGATCGATCTTCTCTGCGTGCTCCGAGAAGATTGCGAAGTTTACTCCTTCGCCGTCCCAGGTTGCTCCCAACGGGTAGGGCTTTCCCGGCCACACGATTGGAGCGGTCTGATTGAGCAATCGGAAACCTCGAACGAGGATATGGGGCGGAGGCAGGCGCCCTTAACGAATGGGATTGTACAGCCAGCGCCTGCCTTCCGCCTCTTTCGCGTCGGGTCTAACTAACAGATACTTCACTTGTGCTGGGTGCAGCTATCCGGCTAGTTCTGTATTTTTTCCGGGACGTCCCCTCTACTCAACGTTTCTTAACGCATTTTCAAGTCAACGCATTCTCAAGCGGCATTTTCAGCCACGTAAGCTCACAGGCCCAAATGCAATCAGGAAAACATTTGCTACCGATGGACTCCCGAGGTCCCGCAGCAATGGCAAGGCGAGAAGCAGGAGCCAGATTTTGCTTCCCTAGCTCCTGCTCGATAGGTAGACACGTTGAGGAAATTGAACCCGCGTGAGCATAGGTTAAGTAACTCCCACGGCCAATCCTGTCGACCCTGTATCCCTTCCAAGGATTTCCCTGTAGCCGGACTTGCTCTGACTCGGTAACGAGGAATGACGAGACCAACGAATGCCGGACATTTCGTGGGTTTGGTGTCGAAAGCATGCGAGAACAGTTCGTCAGTCTGCAATATTTTGCGCTGTTTCGCCTTCGCCGTTGCGTACAGAAAGATAGGGAAACAGTTACAGCGTGCACCGGATAGTCCGTCCTTGCCTCTGGCTCTACCCTGCCAAATGTCAATGTGGCCAAGCTTACTCCATGTCGTCATTTTGGACTTGAAAGGAGACACCAGTGAACAGCGACGCTGCTAACATCGGAACCATTCCTCTGGACTCCGATTTGATCAAGCGCGCTCAGCAAGGCGATTCGGATGCTTTTGCCGCACTATTTCATGCGCACAAGTCACGAGTCTATTCTTTGTGCCTGCGTATGACCAACAACGCTGCGGAAGCTGAAGATCTTACCCAGGACGCGTTCATGCAGGTGTTTCGTAAGCTCGCCACCTTCCGCGGAGATTCCGCGTTGTCCACCTGGCTCTATCGCATCGCCGTCAATACCGTGCTGATGCATTTTCGCAAGAAGTCGCTGTGCCAGGTTTCGCTTGACGCGCCCTGCAAGGTCGACAACGGCGCCCATGATATCCGCCGGGAATATGGAACCTGGACGATCGCCTGGCCGGCTGCGTCGACCGCGTCGCCTTGGCTCATGCCCTCAGAGAATTGCCGCGGGGGTATCGCACAATCTTTCTGCTACACGAAGTCGAGGGCTATGAGCACCAGGAAATCGCAGAAATCCTCGGTTGTTCGGTCGGCAATTCGAAGTCGCAACTGCACAAAGCCAAACTGCGAATCCGCCAGCTGCTGCTGCGTCCGCAAGAAGTTCGCTCCGAGTTAGTGCCGGCCGGACATTCTGCCAAACAGCCAAGGCCGGAGATCGCATCGTTGGCGGAGAAGTGGGCGTTGCCACTCGACCAAGGACTCTTGGACTCCGTTCCTGCCACGGGCTGAGCGCTCCCGATAGGCCTGAAGTTGTTGCCGGCCCCAGTTTCGTGCCCCTGTGGGCCGTGTTACCACAGTCACCAGATTTGCGTTCAGCGGCAGCATCGCGCTTTTTCGCTTGGGTTGGATTGCCTCGCGCCGGATGGACTTTTTTTCCAGATGACGCTAATTTAGACCATACGGCGCGGTACCCAAGTGGTAAGGGAGAGGTCTGCAAAACCTTTATACGTCGGTTCGATTCCGACCCGCGCCTCCAGCCTTCCCTGTAATTGCCTGGTCATCAGTCCCCAGCACCCTTGTTCCGAAATCGGGATACTCAAAAGTCAGTGAGTTCTCTCCCGCACGGCCAGTAGTTGCGTCTCAACTGGAACTCCCCGGGTTACCTTGACGTGGAGCAAGGCTTCGAAGGGCTGCACCTCTCCGGTGCTCGATGTCGATAGCCGCGACAACAAGTCCCGCAATGAATCTTGCCGGCAAACATATTCGGCAGCGGCTTGCGTGCCAAACGTAGTGGTACCGGCAAAGATCATCACAGAGCGAGCAGGATCCAACCCAGGCATCAGCCCAATTACTGCGTAGTCCTCAGACAGCGTCGAAGTCGATGGGCTAGCAAGGAAAGTCTCTGGTTCATTTGCTTGGGGATGCACATTAACGATCGCCAAGTCCCCCTTCCGTACCCCCTGTACTAAACGCCGGAAAATGAATTCCTGTGTACTCGGAATTTCTCCCAATGTCAGATTTTCGGAGGGGGAACCCAGGAAGATCAGGTCATTATTCTTCACATCATCCAATGAGAATAGACTGCCTCGCTTAACCCGAATCCGGTGATGAAGCATTCCGAACACCTGGTCCAAATCGTGCACGGCCAAGACTTCACCCACTCCGGTGTAGTGGTCCCAGATCTGGCCGCCAGAATCGCGCACTGAATTGTAGTAACGCATTCCAGTTTCCGGTCGGCCGACAAAGGCAGCATTGCTGAAGACGAGCCAAGGTTCTCGTTCCCCGCTTAGGAACGGCTTCCAGATCGTTCGAAACTCTGCTGGAACCTGTTCGATTCCCCGATCGAGCGCGCTAGGGACCTTCCGCGAAATCACCAGCGTCGCGACCACAGCCAGGGAAGCCACCAGCGCAACACACAGCGCGATGCTGGCGATCCTCCACCCGGGTGCCGTTTGCTGTGGCTCGACCAGTCGCGGGTCTCTACCATTCGACCCTTCCTTACCTGGTGCTGCCACGCGATGGCGGAAGTGAAGCTTATAGGTGCCCTTGGGGAGCTCCACAAGGATTGGATCGTCAGCGCCCTCGGAGGCGTAATATTCTGCTAGCTTCCCACGAAGCCTGCCCGCCTGCACCCGGATGGCTGAATCCACTTGTGGATCGAAGTCTGCCCGGCGACCCAATACCTCGGTCGCGATCTGATACTCCTTCACACCTGATGCAGAATGATCCAGGCTATGCTCAGCCAAATATCGAAGCAGCTTGCGTAGGGACTCGGAGCCATGAAGCGTACTGCTGTTGGCAAGCCGATCGACTTGTTTCGAGAATTGGTCCCGTTCCGACATAAAGGGAGACACCAACGTCACGGGATGTAACATCACAGTAACAAAAGTGTCAAAGCACCGCAACTAAAGGGGTTCCCACTGTAACGGTATCAAACCTCTCGAAACTTCCGAGAAAGCACTGAGAAGCACAGACTGCGCCGTTCCGTTTCTAGAGATCGGAATTATAGATGTGCCCCCCGGGCTCACAGTGAACATTTGTTGGTGTGGCTCTGGTGCCGCAATACCAAGCTGCGCCTCAGATGGTTCAGCGAGAGGTTCCGCAACTCACTTATGAACGTTGGTCCACGATTTTGGCCCTTTGGTGATGGAAGAGAGGATCAATATGGCAACCGCATCTGAGCGATCGTTCGCCCGTACTCTCGCGACTATCTTTGCATTTGCATTGATGGCCTTGAGCTTGCCGACGCTTGTCGCGCAGACAGATACAGCCCGCCTCACCGGAACCGTTACCGATGCCACCGGTGCGGTCCTGCCTGGAGCTTCCATCACGGTTACCAACCTTGGTACCCAGCGAGCAGTAATTGTGAATAGCGAAGCGGACGGGAACTTCGTAGTCACTGCCTTGCCACCTGGCGCTTACCAGGTAGAAGCTAAGCAGACTGGTTTCAAGACGGCCACCCAGAAGATCACCTTGCAAACGCAACAGGTTGCGGTTCTAAACCTGCAGTTGGAGGTCGGTCAGGTCACCGAAAACGTCGAAGTTAACTCCGACGTCCCTCTAGTGGAAGCCGCAAGTTCGAATATCAGTGATGTCGTGACCGGGAAGCAGATCACCGAGTTACCTCTGAATGGGCGGAACTTTACGCAATTAGCTACCCTGGTTCCGGGTGTCTCTCGGGGCAAAGTTGATGGTCAGGCGACCGGGTCGGGGAACCAGGCGGAAACCTTCCGCTACAACAACACTGGCGGGGCTTCCCTTTCAGTGAACGGCTTGCGTCCGCAGAATAACAATTTCATGCTGGATGGGATCGACAACAACGAGTCGTTGGTGAACACCATCATTTTCTTCACGCCGGCAGAAGCCCTCCAGGAATTCCGAGTGGATACCAGCATTGCTCCGGCTGAAGTGGGTCGGGCCGGCGGAGGCGTGATAAATACGAGTTCCAAGTCCGGAACCAATACCATTCACGGCAGCGCCTTTGAATTTCTTCGTAACAGCGTCCTGGACGCAAATACGGCCTATTTCAACCCCATCACCAATGGAAAAGAGACTCCGAAAGCACCGTTCAAACGCAACCAATTCGGAGGCACAATCGGCGGACGGATCATCAAAGACAAGTTGTTCTTTTTCGGCGATTACCAGGGACTTCGGCAATCCTTGCCGCTGGGCTTAGAAACTGCAACGGTTCCGACCGACAAGATGCGCAACGGAGATTTCTCCGAGCTGCTAACCTTGGCCACGCCCGTTCAATTGAAGGATCCAATCACCGGTTTGCCCCTCGCCGGAAATCTGATTCCGTCAGGCGAGATCATCGCGCCCGGCCAAAACTACCTGAAGGCCTTTCCTGAACCCAATCTCACAGGTGCCGCCGCCCTGTGCGCGAAATCCAACGCCCAGGGCGTTTGCATTCAAAAAAACTTTCTTATCCAACGGCAGAATATTCAGAAATTCGATGATTTTGACATTCGGTCAGACTGGAACATCACGCATTCGGATACGTTGTTCGGCCGCTACAGCTACGCGAAAGATAACGAAACTACTACGTCGCGCCTGCCAACCCTGCCCGCTGGATTTGGCTCGGGCGACCAATTCACCGATGCCAAGTCTTTCGCCCTGGGCGAAACGCACACATTCAAGCCCAATCTGCTAAACGAGCTTCGTCTGGGCTGGATTCGCAGCCGCCTGGGCTTCACGCCTCCTTTCGAAAACGTCCCGCTATCCAAGAATCTGGGTATTCCAAACGCCAACACCTCAACCCAATTGGGAGGGGGTGCACTCATTGGAGGCAACAACAATCAAATCGAATACACCGGCGACTTCGGACCCTACCTGGTCCCGGAGCAGACCTGGCAGATCAATGACGGTTTGTCTTGGATCAAGGGCGACCACACCATGAAATTCGGCACCAACCTGGTCCTACGCCAGGTGAACCTCTTCCGGCCGTTTGCCGGAAAGGGTTTCTTTAATCTCTGGGGCGATGGCGGCGGCAGCAGTCCGACCGGTTACGAGGTTTCCGATCTTCTCTCGGGCTTCGTCCATAACTACTTCGTAGGCCCGGCACTGGGTTTCTCCCACACCCGAAATTACGAGACGGGGTACTACGCACAAGATGACTGGAGGGTCAGCCGCAGACTAACTTTGAATATTGGGCTGCGATATGACCTGTATACCTGGCCCTATGAAACTCATAACCTGCAGGCGAACTTCGATCTCGCCACCGGACAGCTGGTTCTCCCCGGAACCAACGGCTACCCCAAGAGCTTAATCAACACTGACACCAACAACTTTGCTCCCCGCATCGGCTTTGCCTACAGCTTGAGATCTGATGGCACAACAGTCATCCGTGGCGGCTACGGAATCTTTTACTTCCTCGACCGCGGCGGCATCGACAATCAGCTGGCGCAGAATCCTCCGTTTTCTGGACAGTCGCAATTCAAATACGAGGACGGATTTCGCTTCAATCTTGGCGGCGCGGCCCCCAATAGTCCATCTGGTGTTAATCCAAACCCGACTAACGTGAATCCCAACGGACTGCCCGGCAAGGGTCCTTTAAATGTCAATCTCGCCGCGCCCACGAATGTGAGCGTCATTGCCTATCCCAAGAATGACGTCAATTCTTACGCGCAACAATACAATCTGCAGTTTCAGCGAGAATTGAACAGCAATACCTCGCTCAGCCTCGCTTACGTAGGAACCCGGGGCGTCACTTTGATGTCGCTGTTCAACCTGAACCGGCAGGAGTACAACACGCCGAGCGGTACGTTCCCATACGCTGGTCTGGGCAACGTAAATACCATGATCACCAATGGCACGTCCTATTACAACGGGCTGCAAGTCGACCTGAAACGCCGCCTTTCAAACGGAGTGCAATTCAATGCCGCGTACTCGTGGTCGCACACCATCGACGACTCACCGGGTGCGCTGGATTCCCAGAAAGATTACATTGATCTTTTCAACATGCGGCATGAGCGGGCAAATTCGCTGCTCGACATCCGTCATCGTTTCGTGCTGAACGCGATTTTGGAATTGCCCTTTGGTCATGGAAAAATGTGGGGAGGGAATTTCAATGGAGTCGAGCAAGCGGTCATTGGGGGGTGGCAAATCCTTCCTGTGCTTACCCTGCAAAGCGGGATGCCCTTCGACATAAAGGACAGTAAGAACCAGCCGAACACTCGGCCCAATCTGGTGGGACCGCTTCACCAACTGAATGGCATCGCAAACACAGCAGCCAACAAACTCTGGTTCGACACAACCGCGTTTGTGGATCCACCGTCGGTCGGTGGCGTCTATGTCGCTCCTGGAAACACGCCTCGCGATGCCTTTAACGGACCGGCGCGCAAGTTCCTCGACTTGACCATTGCTAAGAATTTCACAATCACGGAGAGGGTGAACACTGAGTTCCGCGCCGCCTTCTACAACATCACCAATACCCCGCAGTTTGGCACACCTACCGGGGATCTTAACGACGGCAACTTCGGGACGGTGAAGAGCATTGTTCTGGGCTCCGAGCGCCAGATCGAGTTCGCTCTTCGCTTCAGCTTCTGACTGATGTTTTGAGGAGGGAACGGGGTTGGTCTGGTCCCTCCTCTCGCATGCTTCTTTCGCTTCGATTGTGGACAGCCGCAAACATCCAAAAGACCGGCTACCTGCTATCTTCGCGATTTGATTTCCTGATTTCTCTAAGGAAAATGGTTCCGACCACGAGGTCAGTCCGAGCACGATGCGCGCTGACATCCTTCCTGCTGTTGGTCGCCGTGTGCAACCGGGCCTCGGCAGGGCCGGCTGTTAACAAGGTGGAACCCCCAAACTGGTGGGTCGGATTGCCCAGCCCAATGTTGTTGATCAGCGGTGACGGATTGTTGGAAGCCAAAGTCAGCACCGACTCTCCTGACGTAAAAGTCACCCGGGTTCAAGCTGAAACCACCGGCCACTATCTTTTTGTATGGCTTGACACCGGCCTAGCGCGACCCGGAACCGTGAACTTGTGCTTGCAGACGCCCGAAGCTTCCACGACTTTGCAGCTTCCCTTGCAAGCTCGGACAAATACCTCCGACGGTTTTCAGGGGTTTGGCGAGGATGATGTCATCTACCTGATCATGCCGGACCGCTTCGCCGACGGTGACCCAGGCAATAACCGCCCTTCAGGATCGAAGGCTACATACGACCGCACCCAAGCCAGGGCTTACCACGGCGGCGACCTGCTCGGGATCCGAGAACACCTGGGCTATCTCCATGATCTCGGGGTGGACACGCTCTGGCTCACCCCTATCTGGAAGAACGCCAACTCCGACTATCACGGTTATCACGTGGTGGACTTCTACGCGACCGACGATCACATGGGGTCGTTGCAGGAATATGGGGCCCTGGTTGCCGAAGCGCACAAGCTGGGGATGAAGGTGCTGATCGATTACGTAGTCAACCACACCGGGCCGGAGCACCCGTGGATCAAGCAACCACCATCGCCATCCTGGTTTCACGGAACTCCAGAAAAGCACCTCAGCCCCGTCTACACCTTCTCGGCGCTGACGGATCCTCATGCGACGCCCGATCAGAAACGCGGAGTTCTCGAAGGCTGGTTCGCCAACATGCTGGCCGACCTCAACACCGACGACCCGCTAGTGTCGCAATACTTGCTGACGAATGCGCTCTGGTGGACCGAAAGCGCACATCTGGATGGTTTCCGGCTGGACACATTTCCATATTCCTCCCGCAGCTTTTGGAGTCAATGGCTATATCAACTCCACCAGGTCTATCCCATAGTCGACAGCCTGGGAGAAGTTTCGGACCGCGACGTAACTATTACCTCGTTTTTCGACGGTGGCCGCAAGCAGTTCGATGGCGTAGACTCTCGCGTTTATACGATTTTTGACTACCCGCTCTACCACGCTCTGCGCGATGTTTTGCTCCGCGGACAGCCCGTGCAGCGAATCATTGACGTCCTTCAGCGTGACTGGCTCTACGCCCATCCTGAGACGCTGGTCACTTTCATCGGTAATCACGACACCAGCCGCTTTGCAGGAGAGCTAGACAGTTCCAAAGAGAAACTGAAAGCTGCATTTTCGTTGCTGCTCACTTTGCGAGGCATTCCCCAGATCTACTACGGCGACGAGATCGGAATGCAAGGAGGGGACGATCCTGACAATCGCCGGGATTTCCCCGGAGGATTTCCCGGTGATAAACGGAATGCTTTTGTCTCTTCCGGTCGTACCCCGGTTGAGCAGGAGATTTTTGCTCACGTAGAAGAATTGCTGAGGTTGAGGCAGTCGCACCCCGCCCTGCGCCACGGCCACCAATGGCACATTGCCTGGGACGATACGTTTTACGCATTTGTTCGCGAAACCTCCGAGGAAAAGTTGCTGGTTATTTTCAACAACGCCGTTGTACGTCGTAATGTGACCCTAAAGATAGAAGGAGGGCCACTCCAGGACACACGCCGATTGGACAAATTGTTCGGCTTTGGACAGGCACAAGTCCAGGAGGAGACTGTGCAGATTTCTATACCAGCAACCAGCTTGAGCGTGTACCGAGTGGAATGAGATGCCGCTTGAGAGCGGCTTGCAAGGCGCTGCCATTATGCGAGGACCACGTGGGAACCAAGGAACCAAATTCGCTGTCCAACTGGGGTTCACGATGTCTAGAAAACTTTTCACGTTTCTGATCCTACTCTTATGCCTCAGGGCATCTTACTCAGCGGCTGGCACATCATCGCCCCAAAAAGACGATGCGCCCTGGTGGCAGCATGCGGTGTTTTACGAAATCTATCCGCGGAGTTTTCTCGACAGTAACAGCGACGGCATCGGCGATCTCAAGGGGATCACCTCCAAGCTTGGCTACTTAAAAGATTTGGGAATTGACGCCATCTGGCTTACACCGTGCTATCCCTCCCCGCAAGTAGATTTTGGCTACGATGTTTCCGACTACGAGAACATCGATCCGGTTTACGGCACGCTCAAGGATTTTGATGAATTGGAACGAGAAGCCAGGAAGAGGGGCATCCGGATCATTATGGATCTTGTCCTCAACCACACTTCTGACCAGCACAAATGGTTCGTCGATTCGCGATCATCGCGCACCTCAGCGCATCGCGACTGGTATATCTGGCGCGAAAGCAGCAGACCGGGTCAGCCTCCCAATAACTGGGAATCGATTTTTGGCGGTTCCGCATGGAAGTTCGATCCGCTCTCCAGCCAGTATTACTATCACCGCTTTTATCCCGAGCAACCGGACCTGAACTGGCGAAATCCCGCAGTCGAAAAGGCGATGTTTGATGTGACCCGCTGGTGGTACACACGTGGCGTGGCTGGCTTTCGCCTGGATGCGGTCAGCAATCTGTTCGAAGATCCGGCCTTACACGACAACCCGCTGCTACCGGGAGTCAACAACTTCGGGGATCCAAGAATGGAGGACCGTTACAACGACAATCTTCCTGAAGTGCATGGCGTCCTGCGCGATCTACGCAAGGTGGCAGACGAACATGATGCCGTGCTGATTGGTGAAACCTGGGCGGGCACCGCCTCTGAACTAAAGCAGTACTACGGAAATCACGACCCTGAGCTACAAATGCCGATGGACCTGGCTTTCACCAAGATCCCCATGTTGTCTGCCCCCGCATTTCGAGAGCACATTGCCGCCCTCGAGTCCGCCGGAGGCTGGCCGGTGTACGTCATCAGCAATCACGATATTGTTCGCTCTTATGTCCGATACGGCGACGGTCAGCATAATGACGCCATCGCCAAGCTGATGGCAGGTCTTTATTTGACGCTCCGTGGCACTCCTATCATGTACTACGGCGAAGAAATAGGAATGCAGAACAATGACCCGCTTCGGAAAGAAGACGTCAAGGATCCAATCGGAAAGGTGGGATGGCCGCGAGAGAAAGGCCGCGACGGCGAACGCACTCCCATGCAGTGGGACGACAGCCCCAACGCCGGTTTTACTCGCGGTACGCCTTGGCTGCCCGTTGCCCCTAGCTTCAAAACCCACAACGTCGCCGCTGAACTGAAGGACCCTGACTCCGTCCTTAATTTCTATAAGCGGCTATTGACCGTGCGACGAAACAAGCCTGCGTTGCTTGACGGCGACTACATTTCAATTAATCCGGACCATCCGTATGTTCTGTCCTATCTCCGCCGCACTGGAACCCAGTCCGTGCTGGTTGTGCTGAACATGTCAGCGACTCCCCAAACGGTTACCTTCGATTTCTCGCAGCAGGGCGTTGCCTCTGCGAAATCACATACCCTACTCAGCACAATGCATTCCAACGAAGAGCCTGATCTGGCGCACTTTTCTTTGGAGCCTTTTGCTGTCTACATCGGAGAGGTGGGGCAATAGTCCGCGATGCTTGATGGAGCGTCCAATGCCGCATCTCCCTGCGACGGATCTAGCGAGGTCGTCAAAGCTTGGCGCGAAAGATCCTCACTAGCTGCACTCAAGAAACGTGATCGAGCGTGCTGGCTGATCCTTATAGGTCGATGCTGGATCGCTTGCAATCGCTGATCCCCATCGATCTCGCCGAACTGAGCGGCCCAACGCTTTGGCATCCGCTGGCTACCTCGGGGGAGACGCTACATTCAGGGCCTCTTCTGGGAGTTCCGAACTTAGCGAGGACGCGAGGCGGGCGTAGTATCCTTTACGCGCACGAATCTCTAGTTTTTCTCCCGTCTTTCGTGCCTCAATTTTTATTTTTCGATAGCGGCCGTCAGGCTTGAAGTCCGCCGGCTTATAGGAAATCGCATACCTGCTGCGCAACTCCTCGCCTATCTTGGCGAAAGCTTTCTCCACATCCTTGGGACTAGCGGGGAGCAGCACTCGGCCCCCGGTCTGCTCCGACAGCTTGTGGAGATTTGCGTTCCCGCTATCGGCCATGTCTCGCTCGGCAGTCGTCTCCGGTCGGTAGTTCGTACTGATTGCGTAGATGGTAACCCCGGCTTCCTGGGCGGCTGCGATGGCATCGTCCAGGCTAATGACCCCCGCATTATTTTGGCCGTCGGTCAGAACGACCAGCACTCGCGCAACCACATCCTGCTCCGGCCGGTGCAGCAGTTTCTGGCAACCCCGATAAACCGCATCGTAGAGAGCCGTGCCGCCTCCGATGGTCAGCCGAGCTACACCTTTGGACAGCAGACCCGGATCATTGGCGAAATCCTGCGTCACCGTGGGATGATCGCTGAATCCCATCACGAACGCCAAGTCATCGCCTCTATTCACTTGCTGGCGAAGAAACGCGCTGGCTGCTTCTTGCTCAAACCGGAAACGTGAGGTCACCGAATTGCTGGTATCGATCACCACACCCACCCGCAACGGCAAGTCGCGCTCGGTGCGAAAACCCAAGATCGCCGTAGGCGCTTTGTTATTGTCCTGAATCGCGAGGTCGCTGTGCGAGAGGCCGTCAACGGGTTTGCCATTGTGTATGGCTACAAAAAGCACGTTGACTTCGGTCACATGTTTCGTCAGCAACCACTCGCCAGTTGGTAGGATGGAGTCTGTGTTGCATTGAGGGCAGTCCTGCGCGTAACTCGCCGGCCCGATCACGGCAAGAGCGGTGACCAGAGCAAACAGTAGTGGCACGCATCGACTGCAATGTAAAGGTCCACCAGGAATACAGACGGGATGGTGTATCTGCACGATCCACCTCCTCGAATGAGTCGGCCCCAGCACGACTCCGTGCTCGTTAAGTAGCACGCGCGATGCCGTTGTCCGAGCTTGCGACAAAGAGCTGGAGTGGTTCGTAACCCGCAGCAAATGCGCCCCAACGGGCGTCACGCAGAAAACGGCTGCCTATCTTATCGGATACGCACTATCTTTTCGGATAGTCTCCAATGGTTGTCCGAGGAACTACCTGGCCCGCGATGAACCTTCGCAGCAAACGTTGCCAAATTCCTCGATGTTCAGCGCCGGAGAGCGTCGGATCCCCGAGGCATGCGATGTGGGTCGGCCGCTCCCCTGCTGAGTTCGTCACAAATGGGCGGTCGACGCCTAGAGGCTCGCACCAGAGCTCGCAGCGGTCTGTTTGCTGCTGGGATGTGCAAGACTCCGCGGTCGGAATGGGCCAATCGTCACAAGAACCAAGCAGGGTGCGCCATGTGGTCTCGTTGCTTGGAGCAGCAGCATTTCTGGCCATGACAAAACCTCCTAGGCTCCAGGTCGTCTTTTCGAGGGAGCAAACGTCCTCTCGGTCCCATGTTGCAGTTCGGTTGCCAAGCCTCAGTGCCCGGCTGTCCGTAGACGACTCAATGACGATGAGTTCCCGATCCCGGGAAGGGTGAGTTGGAATCGTTCAGGAAGGAAGTCATTCGGAAGCTTCCAGTGTCTCGGCCATCTCGAGCAGCTTAGTGACGCTGTTCCAGTTTCTGCCTGTTCCGCGTGTCTTTAGCGTCTTCTCTATAACTGCCCACGACAGTTTCGGACGTGCCAGACCATTGGGATAATAGATATAGATCTCACGACCATCGATCCGTAGTTCCTCCGGATCGGTTTTTATCGTAAGAACCTGGTCCCGAGCTTCCTGGCCCGGATCGTTGGCGAGGAAGATGACAAGCAGTCTGCTCGGCTCGATTCCACGCCGTAGGGCGAACGGATTCCTCGCAATCGCTTTTCTCAGTTCGGCAGTGGTGCGGAAGATGACATCGGGACGAAAACCAAAGCTGCGCTCGATCTCGCTTTCTAACCGCTTGGCCAGGCGGCCGAGGTCCCGCTCTTCAGTCCTGAAAACTACGTTGCCACTCTGTACGTAGGTGCGTGGGTCTCGCAGTTTCAGGGATTCACAGAGCGCCCGGAGCGCATCCATCTTGATCTTATTGTGACCACCGACGTTGACGCCCCGGAGCATGGAGATCACCACTGGCATGGCCACCGAGTATATCGTGCCCACGGTCGGCGGACGAGCCTGGCCGGTCAACGCCGTGCCCCTTCTAATTTTCGGCCTTGAGAGCACGAGAACAGCGCGTCCGCCCTGGCGCATTTGTCATCTATTAAGACAGATGACTCCGTTCCAGACTTTCACCGCACGCCTGACACGCTCGGTTGCTCTCTCAGAACCCACCAAGCATCTGGAATTCGAAATGCGGGGGCTGCCGCGCTTCGGCTTCGTTCCCGGACAATGGCTTTCACTCAAAACAAATAAGCTCGACGGCGAGGAAATCACCCGGGCGTACTCCATTGCATCGCCGCCGGGTAATGACAATCGCTTTGCTCTGTGTCTGAATCGTGTGCAAGATGGGTTCATGTCAAACTTCCTCTGCGACATGAAAAAGGGCGAAGACATTTCCAGCCAGGGACCATTCGGCGATTTCATCCTGCGGCCCCCGCTGCGGGACACCATCTTCATTGCGACCGGCACGGGTATTGCTCCGTTCCGTTCCATGTTGCACTGGCTTCTGGCCGATCCCGTTCGACATCAGAGCAAGCAACTGTGGCTGCTGTTTGGTAACCGGACCGAGAAAGATATTTACTATCATGATGAATTCCTCCGCCTCGCCGCCGAACACGCCAACTTTCAGTATCTGCCAACGCTCAGTCGGGGAAGTACGGATTGGCAAGGCTTGCGTGGCTACGTGCAGGAGCATGTCAGCAGCATCGTCTGGGGACGCAGCGACATGCATGCCTATATCTGCGGGCTGGACAAGATGATCAAGGCGAATCGTGAATTGTTGAAGGGACTCGGCTGGGATCGCAAGTCAATTTTGTTCGAGAAGTATGACTGAATTCCGGAGCTACTTTTTTCGAAGCGGCTGTGGCGCGGGGGTCACAAAGGGCCGCCGGACCGGCACAATCGCACCGCGCGAGGGGTCAGTCGCGGCACTGGCACGCGACAACACTTCTTCCTGGATGTACTTCACAAAATCCTGAATCTGACGTTGCATCTCCTCCATGCGCTCGCGCATTTGCAGGATGATAGCGATGCCGCTGATGTTTACTCCCAGGTCGCGCGCGAGCGAAAGGATAAATTCCAGGCGTTGCAAATCCTCGTCGGTGTAGAGGCGAGTGTTGCCTTCGGTGCGCGAAGGCTTGAGCAGACCCTCGCGCTCGTATAGACGCAGAGTCTGCGGATGGATGCCATACATCTCGGCTACGGCCGAGATCATATAAGCCCCCTTGGATTTTCGTCTAATCAAGGGTTCCCTCGCTACGCTCGGGATTTCGCCAGCGCGCTCCGCTCACGCCCGCAAACCGGCTCAACATATAGGCACCTTTGGATTTGCGTTTAGTCATCGATCAGAGTCTATAACAAAAGAAAGAGGCAACGGATTCGGTGGACTTACGCGGATCAATCTCAGTATCCGCGTTGCTCCGTGCCAATCCGGGGCCAGCTTTTATGCAGCTGTCTCTGATTTTCCTGCGGCCGCCGCCCAGCCCATTGGCTTGAGCGCGTGATTGAGGAAATACGCTACCACTCCTGCGGCGATCAACAGCATCCCGAAGGCGAAGGAACTGATCCCCAGGACCTGCTCCGTCTGGCTCCGGACTACTGAGAAGCCCAGCAGCAGCATGGGAGCGATCCCGACGGCAAAGGCACCGAACATCCCACCGGGGACGCGGAACGGGCGATGCAAATCCGGCTCGCGGAAGCGCAGAACGATGAGTGCTATGAATTCCAAACTCAAGCTAACACCGTAGAGCAGAATGTCTATGGTCACCAGGCGCTCGAACCCGAGCCCAAGGCACATCGCCCAGCCCATGGCACAGACCGCAATCGCTACCCAAGGGGCACGCGAGCGCGGGTGGAGTTTGCCGAAAATGCGAGGAAGCATCCCGTCCTGCGCCATTGCCAACGGCAGGCGAGAGTAGCTCATCACCAGGGCGTTGAACATACCGAAACCGCTGATCATGCCGCCGAGAGCGAGACCAACGCGCAGTAGCGGGCCTCCGAGAAGACCTGCGATGTCCGCCCAGAATCCAGTTTCCCATGCGCTAGGCGAAAGCCCGGTCATCCACATAGCCGCCACCGGGACAATGTAACTCAGAGCCACAATCACCACCGCCGCCAGCATGGCCCGAGGATAAGTCCGCTGCGGCCGTTCTACTTCGGTTGCAATGGTGGAGGCGTTGTCCCAGCCCATGTAGTTCCACATACAAATCAGCAGGCCGCCGAGGATATCCACGCTGGAAGTCGTCGGTTTAGTCACGGCCGTCGCTAGTGCTCCTAACTTGAAGGGGGCGATGGCCACGATCAGTATGAAGGGCGCTGATAACGCGAAAAATAACCAGAGTGAGGTAGTCGACACCACGCGAACACCAGCAATGTTAAGCAACGCGCAGACAATTACAACGGCTAGGCCGACCATCACCCCGCGGTGTCCTTCCGCGAACCAGGGAAAAAGGCGGTCGAGGTAGAGAACAAACAGTGTGGGATAGATAGCCATGTCGAAAATCGACGCTACCAGCGATAGCCAGGCTTCTTGAAATCCCCAGAAGTTGCCCATGGCGCGGCGCACCCAGGCGTAGTAGCCGCCTTCGAAGGGTAGGGCGCTGGATAACTCGCCAATCATGAAGGCAGTCGGCAAGCTCCAGAGAATCGGCGTGAGCAGCAGAATCAGGATTGCCTTGCCGTAACCTGCGCCGTGGACGATGTCTTCCGTGCCATAGGTTCCGCCCGACACCATAAAGAAGGTGGCGGCGACCAGCGGCCAGAGTGTGAGGCGAACAGATTTTTTCCGGGGGAGAACTCCGAGGGATTGTGAATGATACTCAGTAGACGCGGTAGCTGTTGCCAATTTCTATGGCTTCCTCCTTAAGCGATGCTTGCATCTTGAAGATTCGGCTGGAAGCAAGTTCGCAGACGTGAGCATACGCAAGTTAGATGCGGAGTGAAAGAAGAATCTAAATTTTTTTTGGTCGGGAGGGCAGGCCCAGACGTAATCGCAGAGAATTGTGACGCTGCCGAGCCAGCCGGAACGAACCGATTGCTGGTTTCTGTTTTCTGGGGTTATGATTCTCCTCCCGCAAGGAGGCGGGATTCATGAGGCCACTTTTCTTAGTCGTTCTTCTCGGTGCGACGATGGCCGCGGCTCAATCGGCCCCTCCGCAAAACGCCTTTACGCCGGACCAGCTGAAATTCGGACCGGCACCGCCTTTCCTACCGCCCGGTGCGCAGATGGCTGTCCTGGAAGGTGACCCCATGGCGGCGACCGGCGACTACACCATTCGCCTGAAGATGCCTACCGGCTACAAAGTCTCTCCCCACTGGCATCCCAAGCGGGAGAATGTGTCGGTATTATCCGGAACGTTAAAGGTTGGCATGGGAGACAAGTTCGATGCCGATCACATGATGAGCTTTCCCGCCGGCAGCTTTGCTTATCTGGATCCCGATATGCACCACTATGCAATGAGCGAGGGAGCGACGGTCATCCAGATTCATGGCATGTCGCCGGCACAGCTTAACTACATCAATCCGGCAGATGATCCAAGCAGGAAGTAGGGACTGAACTCAGCGGCTGACAGGTTTTCGTCAGCCCCTAGATCTCTTTCCACAGTTCCGCACGGGGATCTTCGGGGTTCAGTTTGGCCAACTCACGCAATAGCTCTTTAGTACGCTCATCGCGGGGCGTCGGAACCGTCAACTTTACCTCGACGATCTCGTCCCCCCGCGCGCCTTCCTTGGTGGCGGAGGGTACCCCTTTCTCCCGCAGGCGCAGTTTCTGTCCAGACTGGGTTCCCGGTGGGATCTTGAGCAGCGTGCGGCCATCAATGGTCGGCACCTCAATCTTGGAGCCCAATGCCGCTTCCGTGGCGGTCACGGGCACAGTGATGCGAATGTCATCACCCTCGCGATGAAAGACAGGATGCTCTCCGGCTCGGATGATTACATAGAGGTCACCCGCCGGCCCGCCGTGCACTCCGGCATTGCCCTTGCCCGGGAGACGGATGCGCTGGCCGTCGCGCGTGCCCGCCTTGATGCGAACTTCCAGCGGTTCGGTGCGCTCCACGGTGCCTTCCCCGTGGCACACCGGACAGGTTGAGATGTTTTTGCCGGTTCCGTGGCAGCGTGGACAGGGCACGTTGAACTTCATCCGGCCGCCGGTCTGGGTGATCTGTCCGGTGCCTCCGCACTCGGGGCACTTGCCGGGGGATTCGATATATCCGTTGCCGTGGCAATTTCCGCAAACATCGCGGCGGGTAATGTTCAATCGCATCACCCCGCCCCGGATCGCGGTCCAGAAGGGGACGTTGACCTGATATTCCAGATCCGAGCCAGGCTCAGGGCCTTCAGCAGCTGCCGCTCCCCCACGTCCGCCGAAAATTCCGGAGAAAATGTCGCGGAAGCCGCCGCTTCCAGAGCTACCGGCTCTCCTGCCCGCACCCCCGCCTTCGAACATGTCCGAGAAGTCGAAGCCGCTGAAATCAAAATTGCCGCCTTGGCCGCCGGCACCGGCCGGTTGGCCTCCGGGGAAACCTCCGAATCCGCCGGCGCCGGTTGGACCTCCACGCGCATAGGCGTCGGCGGCGGCCGGATCGATGTTGTCAGAATAGAAGCCGAGCTGATCGTAGATCTTGCGCTTTTTGGGATCACTCAGGACATCATTGGCCTCGGACATGGCCTTGAACTTCTCTTCCGCCGCTTTGTCACCGGGATTGACATCGGGATGGTATTTGCGCGCCAGCTTGCGGAAAGCTTTGCGAATGTCCTCGGCGGAGGCAGATTTCTTCACGCCGAGGAGTTCGTAGTAGTCTTTCTTGGTAGTCGTGGGCATTGCGTACTAGCCACTGCTGTACATTGGTTTATTCGTTTCGGGATTAAAACGCACGAACGCGTATAACTGCTCACCCTCAATCTTAAAAAATGACGGTCGGAACGTGGCGCTTTCCGTAATTTCGAATCCGCGACTTAGAATCTGCACAGTTTCAAAGTGTGATCTATGGCGATCGAACACATCAACCGATGAATTCCCCTCGACGATGAAATCGACCTCCACGTTCACAGTTCCATCTTCCCTTGCTGATACGTAAATCCGCCCGTAGCCCTCAAAGAGAGACATTATGGGCTGCAGATTATTTTCAAGCCATTCTTCGACCCGCTCTAAATCAGCATCCGGAGGGTCAATCTCCGTAGCTCCAAGCTGAACTGTGACGCGGAATTTCTTCACTTCAGCCTCTCTCGCTCCGCTCAGGATGACAATTTATTTATTCTTGATCGATTCGCCCGCAAACGCCATCTCCGCGCCCCACTTCTCCGCCAGATCCTGCCAGCGCGGATTGACTGACTCTATCAAGGCGATCTTCTTGCGCCGCACCCAACCCTTCAACTGCTTCTCCCGAGCGATGGCTTTGTGAACATCGTCAAAGCTCTGGTAATACACCAGTCGGTCGCAGTAATACTTGCTGGCGAACCCTTCGAACTCGCCGCTCTTGTGCTCCGAAGCACGCCGATAGATGCTGTTCGTCATTCCAACGTAAAGTGTTCCGGAGCGACTGCACACGATGTAGACGAAATACCGGTGATCCTCCATGGAACCCCGCTACCTATTCGCTCTCTGTCATCTTGAGCGAAGTTGCCGTTCGCCAGAGCGAACGGCAACGCAGTCGAAAGACCCCGTGACGCTCAACCTTAGCACGGGCGCATCAGGGAGTTCTCACCCCTGCCCTCAACAGCCACCGTGAGAACTCCCTTCCATGTTCATCTTGGCCCACGCAGCCTGGGGTCCCTCGACTCCGCGCCTCCTTCGCTTCGCGAAGAAGCCACTTCGCTCAGGATGACAGTTCTTAAAAGGTTTCAGTTCCGGATCTTATGCCTTCCCGCTTCCGACACCCCGAAGTGCTCATACTTCGCCCCATCCACGTACACGGGGAAGCGCTGCGTGCCTCGCGCTGTCGGCGCGAAGACATACCACTGCCTCTCGTCCTCCACAAACGCTAGAAAATAGTCCTGATCTTTTATCTGAAATTGCAATTTCAACCTCCTTAAGCTAAACCCAAAAAATCAAGCCACGGATCTTCATGGATTCTCACGGATTTGATCCGTGATCCGTGCCAACCCGTGGCCAAGCTTCAAAACTGCCGAGCTGCGCTCGGCCTGGACGGGCGAGACGCCCGTCCCCACACCATCATTTTTTGTCTTCGACGTCCACGTACTCGGCGTCGATTACGCCTTCGTCTTTCTTGGCCTGGCCATCGCCACCCGGAGCGGAACCGGCTCCAGCCTCCGGACCAGTGCCTGGCGCCCCTTGTGGCTGGGCCGCCTTGTACATCTGCTCAGCCAGCTTGTGCGAGGCCTTGGTCAGGTTCTCGCGGGCACGGTCCATCGCGCTCTTGTCAGAGCCTTCTAGCGCCTTCTTGGCGTCAGCCACCGCGTTCTCGACTTCCCCGCGCTCGGAGCCGGAAATCTTGTCGCCGTGCTCCCGCAGCATTTTCTCCACGCTATAGACCATGGAATCGAGCTGGTTCCGCGACTCGATCTCGTCGCGTTTCGCCTTGTCCTCGGCCGAGTGCGCGTCGGCTTCCTTGGCCATGCGCTCGACTTCATCCTTACTCAGGCCAGAAGAGGACGTGATCGTAATCTTCTGGTCCTTGCCCGTGGCGTTGTCCTTCGCGGTCACATTCAGGATGCCGTTGGCGTCAATGTCAAACGTCACCTCGATCTGGGGCAGTCCTCGCGGCGCCGGGGGAAGGCCGGTCAGGTGGAACTTGCCCAGAGTACGGTTCTGAGCCGCCATCGGACGTTCACCCTGCAGCACGTGGACTTCAACCGACGTCTGATTGTCGGCTGCGGTGGAGAAGGTCTCCGTCTTCCGGGTCGGGATCGTGGTGTTGCGCGGAATCATTGGCGTCGCCACTCCGCCCAGGGTTTCGATCGCCAGCGTCAGCGGGGTCACGTCGAGCAGCAGAAGATCTTTGACCTCGCCGCCAAGAACGCCACCCTGGATAGCAGCGCCGACCGCGACTACCTCATCCGGGTTTACGCCCTTATGAGGTTCCTTCCCGAACAGCTCTTTGACCAATGCTTGAATGCGCGGCATGCGGGTCTGCCCGCCGACCAGTACCACTTCATCGATCTTGCTGGCATCAACCCCGGCGTCCTTCATGCACTGCTTGCAGGGACCAACCGAGCGCTGGATGATGTCTTCTACCATCGATTCCAGTTTTGCCCGGGTCAGCTTCTTAACCAGGTGCTTGGGCCCGCCGGCATCCGCCGTAATGAAGGGCAGATTGATCTCGGTTTCCATGGTGGTGGAAAGCTCGATCTTGGCGCGCTCCGCCGCGTCACGCAGACGCTGCAGGGCCATCTCGTTGCCTTTGGCTCGCAAGTCGAGGCCTTCATCTTTCTTGAACTCGTCGATCAGCCAGTCCACCAGGCGCTGGTCGATGTTGTCGCCGCCCAGGTGAGTATCACCGTTGGTGGCTTTGACCTCGATTACACCTTCGCCGACTTCTAGAATCGAAATATCGAACGTCCCGCCGCCGAAGTCGTACACGGCGATGGTTTCATCTTTCTTCTTGTCGAGGCCATAGGCTAGCGCCGCCGCCGTGGGCTCGTTGATGATGCGTTTTACGTCCAGCCCTGCGATCTTGCCAGCATCCTTGGTCGCCTGGCGCTGGGCGTCATTAAAGTACGCGGGCACAGTGATGACCGCATCGTTCACTTTTTCACCGAGGTAATCTTCCGCCGCCTTCTTGAGCTTTTGCAGAATCATGGCGGAGATCTGCGGAGGGGTATATTCCTTGCCCTGCGCGAGAACCGCGACGTGATCGCCCGACTGCACGACCTTGTAAGGGACCATCTTGATTTCTTCGGTCACCTCGTCATAGCGACGTCCCATGAACCGCTTGATCGAATAGACCGTGTTTTCCGGATTGGTGATGGCTTGGC
>Ga0210384_10002686_pt1 | contig 21443 bp, 14 predicted proteins | sample IncBWH2MmetaG_FD_160574 | JGI IMG/M metagenome (GOLD analysis project Ga0210384, IMG submission 160574) | Forest soil microbial communities from Barre Woods Harvard Forest LTER site, Petersham, Massachusetts, United States - Inc-BW-H-2-M | ecosystem: Environmental > Terrestrial > Soil >...
CGATGGCGTTGTCGCCACCGCGGCAAATGCTTCCTTCTTCCCACGCTCGTCGTTGCAGGTGGCACAGGGGCATTCATCGCGGAGATAGGCAAAATCAAAATGGCTGCGGTGGCCGTCGGCCCAAGCAATGTCAATACCCGCGCCGGTGGAGACGTGAATCTTCACGTCGAGCGCTTTTTTTCGAGGATCAAGTGGAATCGGCATGAAGTGCAGGTGTGGTCAGCTCGTAGCCCCGTTGTCGCAGCAATCGCCCGGCGGAATGGGGTTTCCGTGAGGGCACGTTTTCGGATGGCCGAGAAACGCACAGATGCGCTGGTCAAGCTCCGGACTGATGATGTGTTCGAACTTGCAAGCTTGTTGGTGGGCTTCGGAGTCGTCGATGGCGAACGTGTCCTTAAACAGCCGCTCGGCGAGACGGTGGCGGCGCACGACATCGCGCGCGCGGCGGCTGCCGGTTTCCGTGAGGCAAACCTCACCGTCCCGAATTTCCACCAGGTGCAGGTCCGCGAGGCGCTCGATAGTGCGTGTTGCATCGACAGTGACGGGCGCTTGAATGTCGTCCACATGCGGAGCGGTCTGTTCCTCGCCGCTTACCCAGATTTGTTCAAGAAGATGGTCGTAGCGAATCTCGTCGTCGGTGGTGGCGGCCATGGGGGCCTGGGAGGTGTCGAGAATCAGGTGGCCATGCGCTAATTCGACGCGGCGGTCGGCTTGCCGCGCAATGTCCGGATCGTGCGTGACCATCACGATGGTGTGGCCCGCATTGTGCAATTGCCGGAAAATCTCGAGCACCACGGCTTCATTGGCTTCGTCGAGGTTGCCGGTGGGCTCGTCGGCGAGGATTAACTTAGGCTGGTTGATAAGCGCCCGGGCGATGGCAACTCGTTGCTGTTCCCCACCGGAAAGCTGTGATGGAAGATGGGTCAGGCGGTCGCCGAGACCCACTCGGCGCAGCGCCTCCGCCGCCTGCTGCTCGTCGGTGACGCTGTGAAAATATTGCGCCAGCATCACGTTTTCGAGCGCCGTCAGATACGGGACGAGATGAAACTGCTGGAAGACGAAACCTACTTTCTCGGCGCGGTATCGAACCAGTTGATTCTCGCTGAGTTTCGAAAGATCGACGCCATCTACGATGACGCGTCCGGAAGTGAGCGTGTCGAGTCCGCCTAGAATATTGATGAGGGTCGTTTTGCCGGAGCCGGAAGGCCCCATCAGGGCAACCCATTCGCCGGAGTTGACGGTCAGGTGCAGATCGTCGAGCGCACGGAGTGCGCCGTATTTTTTTCCTAGCGAGTCGATAACAACTTGCGGTGCGGCCGGCGAGGTCACGCTTCACCTCGAAATACGGAAGCCGGACGAATGCTCACCAGCCGCCGCAGGGGAAATGCACCTGCAATCGAAACAAGAATCGTCAGCACCACAGCTACAGGATACACAATCAAGCGCGGGCGCGCCGCCAGACCAAAGACCGCTTTGCCGAGCCAGATCGACAGGCCGATTCCCGCAGCGGCGCCGAGCAGCCCACCCGCAAGGCCAAGCAAAGCCGCCTCCATCAGAAAGAGCCGCAGTACGCGGCGCGAGGCTCCGCCGATAGCCTTCATCAAGCCGACATCGTTTCGCCGCTCCATGGCGACGTTAGTCATCGCCGCCATAACGCAGAGGCTGGTTAAGACGAGGACGACGACCACGGTAGCGGTCAGAACGCCGCTGATGCGATTGTAGATTTTGGCCTCGCCTTCGGTGAATTGCCGGATAGGGCGAATTTCGGCATCCGGAAATTTGCTTTGCATGCGGGACATGTAGGTTTGAATTTCCTGTGGCGTTCCTGGGACACTCAATTGAATCAAGCTGACGTGCCCGGGCTGATCGAGAAGAGCTTGCGCGGCCGGAAGTTCCATGAAAACTTGGTTATCTTCCTGACCGCCCATAGATGGAAGCACAACGGCGTGGCAGGAAACTTTTCGGCCTCCACTCGCGAGAGCAACTCCATCACCAGACTGAAGTTGGAGAGCCGCTGCCACTTTTTGACCGACTTCACAGGGTTGCAAGCTAAGACGAAACAGTTTCCGCTCGACATCGAGTAGGGCGGCAGAGACAACCTGCTCCGGGCGGGCGCCCGAATGAAGATAACCCGCGAGAATGGCTTTAGCACTCTTCGCCGACTGCTCATTCGCAAGATTCGGCTCTTTCGCAACATCAACAACTCCATACAGGAATCCAGCGCTGGCAACAGCGCCGCTATTCTGTCCGTCGAGAACCTTCTTGAGCACGGAATCGTCGAGGAAACGTGTGCGTGTCGATTCGCCCGAGTCGCGTGGCGCGATGATTACGTTGGCGCCGAGGGCGCGGAATTCCGTCGTCAGGCGGCGCTTGGCGTCAACCTGAAGATTCAGCAGAGCGGCGCTGACAGCAGCGCCGGCTCCGAGCACCAGAAGAATGACAAACAACCGGCCGCGATGGGCGAAAAATAGTCGCCGCAGGATGCGCCAGAACATCGCTCGATTGTTGTGCAAAGGCGCGGACACTACTCGCCTCGCAGGATCGGCGCCGGCTCATATCGCGAAGCACGGCGCAATGGGATGGCGCTGCCGAGAAGGGTGACGCCGGCGGCGAGACAGAGGATGACGAGAAGAACCAGTAAAGAGGGTTCCGGCGCAGCGCCGAAGATTTTCTCACCCACAACGCGGGCGAGAAAAATTCCGAGCGAATAGCCGATCCCTCCCCCGACAAAGGCGAGAAGCAGCTGTTCCGCGGCCAACAAGAAACCCACTGTGCCGGAGCTTGCTCCAAGCGCTTTCATCAAGCCGATTTCGGTGCGGCGTTCAATGACAGACGCCGCCGAGGACGCCCCAACGGCTAGCGCGGCCGCCAGCAAGGCCGCAAAAGTCACGAGCCAAAGAAGCGCGCGCACCTTGGTCAGAATCGCGCCTTCGCCTTCGGCCACGCGCCGAATCACGCGCACATCCGAGCCAGGCAAGACCTGCTGTATGGAATAAGCAATCGATGAAACGTAGGGACTGCAAGACCATCGCTCCAATTCATCGGGCTTCATCGTTTTCGGATCGCGGCGACCGAAATCGTCTTCGGGCTTGGTGAGCGCGCTCACGTAAAGTTTGCGGTACTGCCCAGATTTTCCTAGGTATTGCTGCACGATCGAGAGTGAGGTGACGACCGCATTGTCTTCCAAGGAGCCGCTTGTAAAGATTCCCATGACTTTAAGGTAGAGCCCATCTGACGTTGAAGTTGAGAGGTACAATGGACTACCGATAATCACGCCATTCCTATCAGCGAACGTCCTCCCAACAATACATTCCCCTGCTCCATCCTCAAACCAGGAACCTTCCACGCGCCACCAGGGGCTTGTTTGTTGCAACCCCGTGATGAATTTTCCGCCGTCGGGCAGGGTAACAGGATGGTCTGACCAAGTTCCGATCAAGACGGCGTCGCCGTTCGCTGCGGGCCTAACAAAGGTAGCTGATGCCGGTGACCAGCGAGGAGTGGATGAGGAAACCTTGACTTCTAGAACGGGCGAAAAACCAATGACATTATTCCGCCAGAAAATCGTTTTGAGCTTGCCGAGGTCCGCTTCCGGCAGATACGCACCTGAGTTCACCGGGCGGTAATCGACGCCACCAATTTCGAGCGGAAGCGAATCGGCCTGCGGCGTGACGAGCAAGTTCGCGCCGAGGCTGCGGAACTCGCGCGCGAGGCGGTCACCCACGTCGAGCGAAACGCTCAACGCGGCCGTGGCCACGGCCATGCCCAGCGCCAACGCGGCCGTCGTAAGCAGCTTGCGCCGGGGGCGGCGCGTGAACGAATCGGCGACAAGGCGGATGAACATATTTAGTGCGGAATCTCTTGCGCGGCTCGCGTCAACGAAGAAAGATCCAGCACCAAGTCGCTTCCCTCGACGTGAGAGGCAAAGCCGATGGGATTGCAGCCCCCCTGGTCGCCGATCGTGGGGATATAGATCGCCGAGCCGCAGTGGCGGCAAATCACGTTCTGCCCGTCCTGACGATATCCTTCCGGGCCGCAAATCCTGCAGGCATCGAGGGCGGTGCCGTAGCCGTTGGGTTTCTTGATAATCAAAAAACGGAGCGATTGCCCGCCCACATTCACGGTGAAAAGATGCAAGCTCGAATCCGCCACTTCGCTCAGCGGAATGCGCACTTCGTTGCCAACCGCCGCTACCGGCCGGGCCGATGGCGGGGCAGAGCTTGCGCGCGCATAAATAAAATCGGCGGTGAGCACGAGAATCACGGCGAGGCAAGCGGAAGCCGCGGCAATCATCCAGCGGCGCTGCCTGCGATTCTGCGCTTCCAGCAACCGCTTCTCGGCGTCGTTCAAGCCTTCCGCGGCGACTTTCGAATGCGAGGCGGTCAGCCATTCGCGCAGCACCAGCAGCATAGCCGCGCCAAAAATAAACACAAAAAAGAAAAGTTCATTGCGGACGATGGGCCCGATGACCGCCATTTCGCTTTTGCTCGACGGCAGCCACTGAGCTTCGCTCAGCTCGTGCAATCCGGTGAGGGCCAACTGAAAGGCTACCAGTATCAGGATGACGCTGGTCGCAGCAAAAAAGCGTTGCAGCGGAATACGCAACGTGCCTTTGAAGAAAAACAGCCCCACCGCCACGGCCACGCCGATGCCCAAAATCGTTCCGAGCCAAGTCTGCAAGCCTTCGCTCGACAGCTCCACAGCGCGCAGAATCAGCGCCAGCTCCGCGCCTTCGCGCAGGACCATGAGGAACACAAACAACAGAATGCCCCATCCCGCGGCACGCCCCGCGCGCGCGGCGTACGCTTCCACTTTTTGCTCGATCTCTTTTTTCAGGTAGCGCGCAACGCGGTTCATCCACACAATCATCGTAATGACGAATACCGAAGCGACCAGCAGCATCAGCCCTTCGAAGCCGTCCTGGCTGACGCGCCAGCGATCCAGTGCGACTGCCACGGCCAGGCTGAGGGCTGCGGCAGCGGCCACGCCGTACCAGACAAAGCGGACCAAATGAGTCCGCGAGGTCCGGGCGAGGTAAACGAGGATAATGCCAACGACGAGAGAAGCTTCAACGCCTTCGCGAAGTGCGATGAGGAAAGCCGAGAGCAAGGGATCTCCAGTTGAAAATGACTTGCAACTACAATCTCAGTTTACCTTCCTCGCTAAGCCACCGTCAAGTTGCCCTCCCTCATCCAACTACACGCTAGAATGATATCTAGCCCAATCATCCATGATCCTCCACTCCATCCGCCCAGCTGCCTCGCTGCTCCTCTCCTTGCTCCTCGTATGCTCACCGATGACCGCCCAGGAACCCGCAGCCCCCTCTCCGGCAATCCCGCAAAAGGAGTCTCCCGCTCAGCAGATTCCGCAGGTCGATCCGAAACACGCACAAAAAGCAGCCGAGCGCGGCGACAAGGCAGCAACCCAAGGCCGCTTCGAGGAAGCGCTATCTGACTACGATGAGGCCGCCCGCTATGCGCCTCAAGACCTTGGCATTCTCGCCAAGGCAGCGGGATTGCGCTCGAAGCTGGTGCGGGAACGCGTGGACGCCGCGGAGCGCCAGGCGCTTGCTGGAAATCTCCACCGGGCCACGGAACAAATGAAGGGGGCGCTAACCATCGATCCAACAAACGCCATCGTCGCGGAGCGTCTGGCACAAATGCGCGCGATGGAAGATGATGAGCGTCGCGCCCAAGTTGAACCGCAGCTGGCTGGCGTTCCGCGCCTGCAACCCGAGGCCGGCAAAAAGAGCCTGGAACTTCGCGGAGACACGCGCAGCGCATATGAGCAATTGGCGCTTGCGTTCGGCGTCCAGGCAATCTTCGACCCCGACCTGGTCTCTAGCAAAGTCAAACTCAGCGTGGATAATCTCGACCTCTTCACCGCGCTCTCCTTGCTTGAATTGGAAACGCACACCTTCTGGCGCCCGATGAATTCGACGCTGCTTTTTGTCGCGGCTGACACGCCGGAAAAGCGCCGCGAATACGGATTGCGCGGGGAACAAACCTTCCTGTTGCCCGCCTCCGTGGGCCCCGAGGAGATGACCGAGATCTTGCGTATCCTGCGCGAGATTACGGGGGCCACACACATCGCGCTCGATGCAAACAGCCGGTCGATCACCATGCGTGATTCCCCGGAAACACTGGCGCTCGCGGGAGAATTGATCCAGCAGGTCGAACGGGCCCGGGGCGAAATCCTGCTGGAGGTCGAACTGCTCGAAGTGAACCTTAACACCGCGCGCACGCTCGGCATTACTCCTCCTTCCTCTTCCCGGCTGATTCCCATCGATCCGAATCTGATCAATCAAGTGCGAGCGGCAAAAGACCTCTCGTCCCTGATTACGCTGCTCGCAGGAATCTTCGGAGGTGCGACCGGGGCAGGCGGACCGCTCAATCTGAGCTCGCTAATTCCTTCGTTAGTCGCTGTGGGTGGGGGCAAGACGACATTTCTTCTGACTCTACCCGGCGCAGCGGCCGACTTTTCGAACGCTCTCAGCTTGGTCCGCAGCGGGCAACAGGTGCTGCTGCGGGCGCAGGACGGCAAGCCAGCGACGTTCTTCGTGGGCGACCGCTTCCCGGTGACTCTTCAGTTGTTGTCGGGAAGTCTAGGGACAAGCACGCCGATAGCCGGCGCTCCGGTCTCCACCACTTTTCCTGAAACTGCTTTCAACGTTGGCAATAATCCAGTGGCTCTTGCCGCAAAGGATTTCAATGGCGACGGTTTGCCCGACATAGCCATAGCCAATCAAAACGACAATTCCATCAGTATTTTGCTGAACGACAACCAGGGTAATTTCACCCAGCCTGCGACTTCGCCCATTCTCCTGGGCAAGAACGAAACGGGACCCGCGGCGATCGCTTCCGCCTCTCTTCGCACTCCTACCACGGCCGTGCCCACGCAGGCCGCGGACCTGGTGATCGCGAACTCGGCCTCGAACACCGTTTCCGTATTGTTGGGCAACGGGGACGGGACATTCACAGAAGCTGCGGGTTCACCTTTCGCCACCGGCAAGCAGCCCAGCGCGGTGGTCATCGCCGATTTCAACGGCGACGGCAATCTGGATTTTGCGGTGGCCAATAAAGGGGAAAATTCCATTTCGGTCTTTCAGGGCGATGGCACGGGCGCATTTACACCATTTCCGAAATCACCTTTCCTTTTGCCCAATGTGGTTGCGAGCAGTGAACTGGGTCCTACCGCCATTGTCACGGCAAATTTCCGCAATCAAGGATTTCCCGATCTCGCGGTAGTTAACGAAAACTCAAACTCGATTTCGCTTCTGCTTGCCAGCGGGAACAGTTCGTTCGACGGCACATTTACGGAAGCAACGAATTCGCCGATTACCGTCGGCAAGACGCCCGTGGCCATCGCGGCAGGCGATCTGAATGGCGACGCAATTCCCGATCTCGCTGTCGTGAATCAGGCCGACAATACGGTGACCGTCCTGCTTAACAATGGCGACGCCACGTTTACACAATCTGCCGGCTCTCCTCTGGCGACCGCCACGACACCTGCCGGAGTGGTGATCGCCAATTTCACGAATGGCCAGACTAACGATCTAGCGGTCACAAACCAGGCTCAGGGAACGATCGGCATTTACGTAGGGCTAGGTGCTGGCACGTTCGCCCCGCGGTTCGAGTTGAGCACCCCTAACGGGCCCTCGGCGATCGTTTCCACCGATTTTAATGGGGACGGGCTATCCGACGTCGCTTTGACTGCGTCAGGTCAAACAGCCAAACAGGGAGAAGTGGCTGTGCTTCTTGACGCGCAGGGATTCGCCACCGGCGCAACCCCCACGCAAGCGCCCTACCCTGGCTCGGAGTATGTCGACCTGGGTGTAAAAGTGAAAGCAACTCCCGCGCTGCACGACAATAAGGAGGTCACGCTGCAGCTCGAATTCGAAATTAAGGCGCTTGCCGGAACCAGCGTCAACGGGATACCCGTCTTAACCAACCGTACGTTGACTCAGACCGTGCGGGTCAAGGAAGATGAACCGAGTTTGATCGGAGGCTTGCTCGACAACGAAGAGACTCGCTCGATTACCGGGCTGCCGGGGTTTGCGCAGCTCCCCGGCGTTGCCAGTTACGCCTTTTCGCGGCATAGCCGCACGTTGCAGGATACGGAGCTCTTGATTCTCGTCACTCCGCACCGCTTGCGCCTGCCACCGCGCAGCTCACGCACGATCCTCGCCGGCCGGGGCGATGCCGGTGGGCGCGGCCCAGCGGGCGTAAACATCTCCTCCCCGCCAACCCAGCCTTAACAGCGACGAGGCTGTAGCGCAGGACGGGCAGGGTGAAGCCCTTAACCCTGCTCCTAAAAGCCAAAATACCATCGAGGCGCGGGATCTTACGGGAGAGGCTCAAACACCACAATTGGCTGGTAGGTGCGCGGAACGACGGCTTCCGCGATCGCGATCAATTTGTCCTGCTGGCTGTACACACGCAGCCGCGGCGCTTTCGGTTCGCCTCCGTCGAGTTGCGAGGTCGCTCCCGGCGGATTTTCCACACGTCCCGGCTGGATTTGCGCCACTGGCACATTGAATTTTGTACCGTGGCGAACGCGGCGTTCGATGACAGGCAACACATTGACGCGCGGAAAATTGGGCAACAGGTTTTCCAGCCGGATCATGCAGTCCGCGAATTTTCCAGCGCGAGAGGCTTCGGCAAGCTCCTCGAGCTTGATGGCCTGCTCTAGCGAAAACTCGCCAACCGCGGTGCGCGTAATCTCCGCAAGATGCGCGCCGCAACCCATCTTCTCGCCCATTTCATGGGCCAGCGAGCGAATGTAGGTGCCGGAAGAACATTCGATGGTGAATCGCGCGATACTGCCTTCGATATCCAGCAGCTTGTACTCGTAAACCTCAACCTCGACAGGTTTCAGCTCCACTGGTTGCTTCTTTCGAGCCAGTTCATAGGCCGGACGCCCGTGGACTTTTTTTGCGGAAAACGCGGGCGGAGTTTGCTCAAAGCGTCCGATACGCTCGGCGGCGAGTTTCTCAAGCGCAGCGCGGTCGAGCGCCGGAGCGGTGTCCGGCCCTTGTGTCTCGCCGTCGGAGTCGTAGGTGTCCGTCGCAAAGCCGAATCGGAAACCGGCGGAATATCGCTTACGCCGGCCCGCGTAAAACTGCACGAGGCGTGTCGCGCGGCCAAGCAGCAACACCAGTACGCCGGTCGCGAGCGGATCAAGAGTTCCGAGGTGGCCGACTTGGCGAAATCCCGCGAGATGACGCACCGCGTCGACAACGTCGTGCGATGTTTTCCCTTTGGGCTTGTCGATGACCAGGGCGCCGTCAAACGGCGCGGGTTGTGGCTGGCGGGGCATCAGATAACCAGCTCAGGCAGAATGCGCTTTCGGAGCAGACGGGGAGCCATCACGGCGCGGCTGGTCTGTCCTTCTTTACGTCTTTCAGCAACTGCTCAATGCGCTCGCTGTACTCCTGGGACAAATCGAGTGTGAAGTGGATTTCCGGTGTGCGCCGCAGTTGCAGCCGTTCAACCATCTCGCGCCGGATGAAGCCGGCGGCGTGCTGCAACGCTTTGATGGCGTCGTCCTTCTCTTGATCCGTGCCGCGCACGTACACAAAGGCGCGTGCGTGCCGCATGTCCGGCTGAACGCGCACTTCGCTGACCACCACCATGCCCTCCAGCCGCGGATCCTTCAGCTCTCCCGCAAGCATGGCGTTGAGCTCATGGGCGATCTCTTCCCCTACACGTTCTGGACGATGATTCGCTGGACTCATTTTCCAACCTGGCAATTCGCCTAAACCATTTCCACGTTGTGGCTGATCAGCACGGGCCCGAGAATGCGATCCGACTCGGACAAGACCTTCTGCAACATTTCCTCGACATGATGCTCTTCATTCGAGATTGTTACCACACCCACGACCGACCTCTGCCAGGTATCCTGATGTTCGAGCTCGGCTACGGCCACGTTAAACTGCCCTCGCAGCTTCTCTTTCAGGCTGCGCAGCACCTGCCGCTTGTCCTTTAAAGATTGCGCGTCCGGGATGTGCAGCTCCAAGGTGAGCAAACCTACCGGCATGAGCGGCTCCGGGGAATAGCTTGCGGTCTATTTGCGGCTGGCGGCGGCACCGCTCTGCCCGGCGGCTTCCGCTGCGCTAAGCTTCTGAACGTTGAAGCATTCGAGTATGTCGCCGATCTTGACGTCGTTGAAGTTCGCGATGCCCACGCCGCACTCGAAACCCGTGCGAACTTCGCTGGCGTCGTCCTTGAAACGCTTCAGGGAACTTAACTTTGATGCATAGATTACGGCTCCGTCGCGAACGACGCGAACCTGTCCGTCGCGCTTCATGATCCCATCCACCACGTAGCAACCCGCAATCGTGCCCGCGCCCTTGACGCGGAATGTGTTTCGCACTTCCGCGCGGCCCAGGTAGGTTTCCTGAATGACCGGCTCGAGCAGGCCTTCCATGGCCTTCTTGAGCTCGTCGGAAACCTCGTAAATGATGGTGTGCGTGCGGATGTCCACGTGTTCTTGTTGCGCCAGCTCTGACGCTTTGCGGTCCGGCCGCACGCCGAACGCGATGACGATCGCGCCCGACGCGGAAGCCAGCAGCACATCGTTCTCGGTCACCGCGCCCACGCCCGAACCCACAATCTTCAACTTCACCTGATCGGTGGATAGTTTGGGCAGCATCTCGCTCAACACTTCGGCCGATCCCTGGACGTCCGCCTTGATGACGATTCCCAGTTCCTTGACCTCGCCGGCCTTTAGTTGCTCATGGAGTTGGTCGAGCGTGATGCGCGCGCCGCTGCTGCGCGCGAGCGCCGCGTCTCGCTGCTTGCCTTGGCGGTATTCGACGATATGACGCGCTTTGGCTTCGTCGGTGACCTGGAAGTGGTCGCCCGCTTCCGGAATGCCTTGCAAACCGAGCACTTCGACCGGCGTAGAAGGCGGCGCAGTCGTTGCGATCCGCCCGTGGTCGTCGAACATTGCGCGAACCTTGCCGAACACGGATCCGCAAATAAAAAAGTCGCCGAGATTCAGTGTTCCGTTCTGAACAAGAACCGTCGCCACCGGGCCGCGGCCCTTGTCGACGCGCGATTCGAGAACTGTTCCGCTGGCTGGGGCATCTGGATTGGCTTTCAGTTCGCGCAGATCAGCTACTAGCAGCAGGATCTCGAGAAGCTTATCGAGGTTCTTTTTCTGCTTCGCCGAAACTTCCACGAATTCCGTATCGCCGCCCCATTCCGCGGGCATCAATCCCAGGTCGCTGAGCTGCCGCTTGACGCGCTCCGGCTGCGCTTCGGGCTTATCGATCTTGTTCACTGCGACCACTATCGGGACATGCGCCGCACGCGCATGATCGATCGCTTCTTTCGTCTGCGGCATTACGCCGTCATCGGCAGCCACGACGAGCACCACGATATCCGTGACTTTCGCGCCACGCGCGCGCATCCGCGTAAATGCTTCGTGGCCCGGCGTATCCACGAACACAACCGCCCGGTCGTTTACTGTGACCTTGTACGCGCCAATGTGCTGCGTGATGCCACCGGCCTCGCCCCCCGCCACATCGGCTTCGCGAATCGCATCGAGCAAGCTCGTCTTGCCGTGGTCCACGTGTCCCATCACCGTAACCACGGGCGGCCGCGGCTTCAAACTTTCCTTGGTCTCTTCCTTCGCTACTTCCAGCACCATCTCTTCTTCGAGAGAGACGACGTTCACCACGCCGCTGAACGTTTCCGCCAGAGAAGTCGCGGTGGGCACGTCCAGCGCCTGGTTTATCGTTGCGAACACGCCGCGATCCAGAAGCGACTTCAGCAAATCTTTCGCGCGCACATCGAGTTTTTCCGCCAGTTCGCGTATGGTGATGCCTTCGGTGATCGTCACATCGCGCGGCGGACGGGGTTCCGGCGGCGCAATAACCGCGGCGGCTGCGCCGCGGCCTCCGGCACCAGGACGTTGCCGCGTCGGGTGCAGCTTGCGCTCACCTTCCATTTCCCTCTTGTCAAGAACAGGCCGTTGCCGCTGAGGAGGTTTTCGGGTGTAGAGAGGTTTCCCGGGTTCTGCCTTGGGAGGCATCTTGTCCGGGAGCGGCGGCAGCATTCCCGGGCGTCCGGGCGTTCGCGGACCGGGACGTGTCCCGGTCGGCACTGCTCCTCGCCGTTGCTCGAATGGCCGCGCCGTCGCACCACCAGGTCCGGCAGAACCTCCGGAACGCGGCGTAAATTGTCGCCCTTGAGCCGGTTGCTGGGGCCTCATCGGCTGCCCAGGACGCGGTCCGCTACCCCGCGATCCGCCCGGCGTAGTTCCGGGCACGGGTCCGCGATTGCCGGTTGGCATGGTTGAGCGCGCGGGAGCCCCCGAACGCGGTGCCTGAGCCGTCGGTCGAGCGGAGGCAGCAGGCGCTGCGGCTGCGGGCCTTACCGCAGAAGGTTGTGTGCCGGGCGCAGGTTGCACAGGGGCAGGTCGCCCCGTGGGTGGCGCGGCTGCCGGCTGTCCCGAGGGCGCCGCAGGCCGAATAGGTATTGCCGCCGGCGCTGTCGGCGTCGCTGGCTTCGTTCCTGCAGGAGCACTGGCAGGCGTGGGGGCCGCGGCCGGAGTTGCTGGCACGGCTGGCTTGTGTGCCGGAGCGGCCGCAGGCTTCACTGCAGGCGGGGCCGCAATTTTTGGAACCGCCGCAGGCACGCCCGGAGCAGCCGAAGGCGCTGCCGCGGGTCTCATCCGCGCGGCTCTCGCGGCGGCATCTTTGACTTCCTTGTCGGCCTTTGCAGCGGCCTCGGCTTTGGCTTCTTCCTCCGCCTGGCCTAGCAGATGCTTGCGAACTTTCTCGGCGACATCCACCGGGATTGAACTGGAGTGGGTCTTTTTTTCGGTGACCCCGTATCCGGCCAGAAGATCAATGATTGCCTTGGCCTTTACTTCCAGTTCGCGGGCCAGCTCGTTAATTCGGACTTGGTTTGCGTCGCTCAGGAATTTGCCTCTTCCGCCCGGTCCGGGTCGCTCTTCGCTTCCGCGGGTTCAGCCACTTCCGCACTTTTTTCCGCTGGACCACCTTCCGCCGTTTCGGCAGCGACTTCGCTGCTCTCGGGTGCCGCAGTTTCCGTGGATTCGCTACTCTCGGGCGCCGCGGCTTCGGCCTCCAGCGATTCGACGCTCTCCGCCGCAGGTTCCGCAGCCTCCACGCCTTCCGCGGCCTCGGCCGGCGCCGCCGCTTCTCCACCGCCTTCGTAGAAGCGGTTCACCGCCTGATAAATCTTATCGACCATTTTCTCGCCGATGCCTGGAATCTCCATCAACTGCTCCGGCGTCATCCCGGCCAGCTTCTCGACGTTGGTGATTCCCGCGGCTTCGATCTTCTCGATGGTTTTCGGTCCCACTCCCGCCAGCGCCGTCAACGGTGTTGTCGGCGCGGTCAGGGCGGTCATCTGCTCCTCGATCTCGCGGCGCTTCTCTTCCTCGCTCTTGATGTCGATGTCCCAGCCAATCAGCTTGCTTGCCAACCGGACGTTCTGCCCCTTCTTGCCGATGGCCAGGGAGAGTTGTGAATCCTCGACGATCACCTCGAGTTTGTGATTTTCGGGGTCGATGATCTGCACGCGCGTCACTTTCGCCGGGCTCAGCGCCTTCTGCGCGAACGCCACTGTCTCTTCGCTATACGGAATGATATCGATCTTCTCGCCGCGCAGTTCGCGGATGATCGACTGCACCCGCATGCCCTTCATGCCCACGCACGCGCCCACCGGGTCGACGTCCTTGTCCCGGCTCATCACCGCCACCTTGGTGCGCTCGCCGGCCTCGCGCGCTGCAAAGCGGATTTGCACGGTGCCGTCGTAAATCTCGGGCACTTCCATCTCGAACAAACGCTGCACCAGGCTCGCATCGGCGCGCGAGACAACCACTTGGGGCCCTTTCGCGGCACGGTCCACCGCTTTGATGACCACGCGCAATCGTTCGCCGATGTTGTAAGTCTCGAGCTTCGATTGCTCGCGTTTCGGCAACCGCGCTTCCGTGCGCCCCATGTCCACGATCAAATCCGGGCCTTCCGCGCGCTTGACAATCACCGTGATCATCTCTCCCACGCGGTTGTGGTACTCGTTGAAAATAGTATCGCGTTCGGCTTCGCGTACCTTTTGCAGAATCACCTGCTTGGCCGTTTGCGCCGCGATGCGTCCCAGCACGTCCGTCGGCTTCGCCGCCAAAATCTCCGTGCCGACTTCCGCTGCAGGATCCTTTTTCTTCGCTTCCGACAGGCTGACCTCTTTTTGGGGGTCGACCACTTCTTCGACCACCGTGTGCACCGAATACACGTCCACTTGCCCGGTTTCCTGGTTGAACTTCGCGCGCAGGTCTTCCTCGGTCTTGTAATATTTCCGCGCCGCAACCACCATCGCGTCTTCGATCGCCGCCACGACGATTTCCGGCTCGATGTGCTTCTCGCGGCTCAGCATCTCGATTTGTTGGGAGAGCAGATTCGCCATTTCTCGTTCCTACGTTCCTAGCCTCAATCCCCTTCGTGACCTTAGAATTCCACGACCAGCTGCGCTTTCCGTATCCCCTCGAGCGGCAGCTCCACGACCCGCGCCTCTCGCCCCTTCAGTTCCATGCGGACTTTCCCATCAGCGAATCCCGCCAGTCGTCCCTCAAAAAACTTCGCATTCTCGACGGGCTCGTTGGTCGAAATCTTCGCCAGCCGCCCCCTGAATCGCTCGAAATCCGCCGGTTTCTTCAGCTCTCTATCCAGCCCCGGCGAACTTACTTCCAGAATGTACCCCGCCGCTCCGGGAATCAGGTCCTCCACATCCAGGATCACGCTCAATTGCTGGCTCACCCGTTCACAATCCGCGTGACTTATCGCCGAGTAGCCCCCGTCCGATTCTGTGCTCCCCCCGATCGCCCCCGCTGCATCGCTAATCGGTGCTGCGGACTTGGGGACCCGGTCGATGTACACCCGCAGAAACCGCTGCTTGCCGATTTTCCATTCGACATCAACGATTTCCAGACCTTCCGAGCGCGCCACGCGTTCGGCGGCTTGGCGGATTTTCTCCAATTCCACTCTAGAGACTCCCCGGCCAAGGCCGGTCTTTCGAGCACTGCAACCGGCGGCAACAAAAAGGTGGGCTTGCGCCCACCCAGTCGTGCGACCCGCTTCAGAGCGAAATAGCAGTATATTCTCGCATTACGGCAAAAGCAAGATACGAGGCGGAAGGCTCTGGTGGCCCATGCGGCCCCAGGCACCTGAGGTCGCCTGACCTATTCCACCCGTCCTGAGGAGAGAACGACCCGGCCCAGGACCCGTGAAACGCCGGCTTACGAGACCTCCTTTGCAATCAACAACAACTTGTCGAACGGATACTCCGCCCTCGAGACCGGGCGTCGTTTCTCGTGCGCGAGGATGCGGAAATGGTTCGCCTCTAATATGGCCTTCAATTGTTCCAGGGAGTAGCGGCATACGAGCATGGCCTTGCCAGGCACAAACGGATCGGGCATTTCGCTTTCCCCACTTCCTTCCTGCATGGTCAAGCCAAATATCCCTCCCCGTGCCAAAAGACGCCGAGTTTTCGCTACCACCGTTTCAAAATCACTCCGCGGCATGTGAAAAAGGGAGTACCCGGCCCAGATGGCACCGAACCGGCCCGAGGGAGATCTCCATTTTCGGATGTCTCCCCTACGAAATACGATCTCCGGGAACCGGCGCTTGGCCACCGCAATCATCCCTGGGGACAGATCCACGCCTTCAACTTTCATGCCTCGCTGAAAAAAATAGTCAGCGGTGCTCCCCGTTCCGCAACCCAGGTCCAGCAGCCTCGAGCCTTTTTTGACATGCTTGAGAAACTCATCCCACAATCGCTTGTCCGGATTGCCAGACTCGTAGTGAAATGCGTACTCTTCCGCCAGCTGGTCGTAAATCTCAATCACTCTATGTGACGCGGCTTCATTATCTTTGCGAGAGGAGCCAGACTCCGATGCTCGAGATTTTTTTCTCCGCTTGCGAAATTTCTGTATCATCCCGCTCCCTGATCCAGCGTGCAAAATTATCGATGATTGCCCGTCAAGGAACTAGAAGCCTCTCACAAATAAATTTTGTGTCGTAACAACTTTCAGTCGCATCGATGGACAGGGGCTCCCGGACAGAACTCTTCCTCAAAAGACAAACGCCTCGAGGCATGCCCTCGAGGCGTTCGAACGAAAGTTCGACTTCCTGGGAAAGCCCTACTGCTGCGGTGGCTTTTGAGCCGGTGGCTGCGTAGCTGCGGGTTTCGTCGCGGGCTTCTGTTGCGCCGGAGCAGTAGCGGCGGCTTTCACCGGATAGGCCTGGTCGAACAGACGGATGATGTCTTGCGTCACGTCGATCTGGTTCGATTTATAAAGAAGAGGCGAATTCTGCGCCGATGAGTCGAGGACCACGGCGTAGCCACGTTCGCGCGCGTAGCGGTCCAGGACGTCAACTAGCTTGCGGCCGATGCGGTCGATAACCTCGGCTTGCGCCGCATTCACATCTTCCTGATACTCATTTTGTTTACGTTCCAGCTGTTGGGCCAGCCTTTGACCCTGTTGCGTCAGCCGCGCCTGTTCTTCCTGGCTCAGCTTCTCTCCTCCCACGGCAAGGCGCTGCCGGAGATCGTTCACCTGCTTGTTCATGTTCTCGAGTTCGGTCTGCCGCGCCGCGAACTGCGATTGCAGTTCCGCCGATGCTTGTTTGCCCTCCGCAGTGCTGACGATCGCCGCGCGCACATCAATCACGCCGACTTTGCCGGCAGCCGAAGCTCCCGCCGCGGGAGTTTCCTGCGACCATCCGGCCGTCGCGGCAAATAGGCCCGCTACTACGAGGGCGCCGGTGCGAATCATTGTCGTGCATATCCCCGGGCGGGCCGGGGTGAAGATTCTCGAATTCACTTTTTTCTCCTTGTCTTCGGTGAGTCCGGCAAAACCGGCATCATCCTCGGCCAATTTTCTATTGGCTAAACTTAATCTGCTCCCCCTGCGCGCTCCGGAGGCGATATGCAAACTTTGCAGTATAGCCGAGGCTCCATCTCTCCTGCAATCGGAAAGCAGCCCCGGCAGCTGCTGCTCTTGCGATGCCCATGAGGTGCTTGTGCGTTGTCCGCCGAGCTGTCCCGGGCGAAGGCCTTCACCGGGCGGCCACTTCAGTTTGGCATCGGAAACAACAGGACGCGGTTGTTCGCCTGGTCCACAACAACGGCGAGATTAGTAAACTGGTCGATGGCCACGCCAAATTGTGGCGAGCCCGGCAGACCCAGGGTTTGGCGCGTCGCAAATGGATTTGAGAGCGTATCCACGACCGAGACCGTGTGGCTTCCAACATTCGCCGTCAGAATTGCGCCCGTCTGGGGATTCAACGCCAAAGACGTCGGATTGATTCCAACGTTTACGATCGACGATGCGCCATTATCCGGGTTGAAGGACGTGATCTGGTTGGTACCTGAGGAATTGACGTAGAAAACCCCCGGATTCTGTGTAGGGGTCGGTGCGGCGGGGTCAAAAACGATGCCTGTCGGACTTGAGCTTACGCTACCGATGGAAATTGTCGTGCTCAACGTCGGAGTAACCAATCCGATGTCCACGGGATAGAGAGCTCCGTTAGGCACCGAGCCGCTTACCAATTGCAGGCCCGTGGCCACGGCGAGACCCTGGTTGTTTGTTCCGCGATCTGGATCGATGGCAATGGCAATCGGCTCTTGCACGCCGTTGATGCTCGCGGCCGTCAGGGAAGCCGCCGGAGAGGAACCTGCCAAAAGCTGGAGATTGATTAATGAGAGGTTGTTGGAAATCGTGTTCGCGACAATGGCGGCTCCGGTGGCCTCATTGATGGCCACCCCGCTGGGATTAGTGCCCACAGTGACGTCCGGCACAGATTCCTTATTTGTCAGGAGATTTATAACGGATGCCGTTCCTCCTCCATTGTTGGCCACAACAGCGAGGCCCAGGCGCTGGCTTACTGCGATGCCTTGAGGAGTCTTGCCCACCGCAATAGTGTTAAGGATGTGACCGAAATTTAGATTCGGCTGGATCACCCCGCTGACCGTGATGGTCGGGTTAATGTCAATGGTGGAGATGTTGTTGCAGTTGCTGTTGGTGATCACCGCGATCGGCGAGAACGGACCATTCTTAAGTTGGTCGGCAATGGCGACGCCGCTCGGCTGCGGATTATGGCTGGAGCAAACACTCGTCATATCCACGGCCTTCATGACGATGAAGTCCGTGGCATTGGACGCATCGGACTGCCCTATGACGGTATTGATTACGTCGAGCGCGTAGTGATGCGGCGTGGAAAGAAACGAGTGCGGCACAGTGACGATAATCTCGCGGCTGCTCACCAAATTAAAATTGCCCAAAGCTGTCGAAGCAAAACCCACACCGTCCAGGCGTACTTGTGAATTAGTATCAAAACCCGAGCCGAAGATCTTTACGCCGGCTAGATCAGCCGCTGAAGTCAGCGTCGCCTCGGGCACGAGAGCCCCGGGAATCCCGCCAATCGCTCCGGGACCCGGGCTCGGGCTTGGAACAACCACTTCCGTGATTTGTGCTGCTTTGAGTGCGCCGAGGTTGATGACCTCAATCTGCCCCGAACCCGCGGCGGTGGTGCTTCCAGACTCAACGACGAACGCCTGATTCGTTGCTGGATCGACCGCGATGCCGCCCCACAAGCGAAGCGAACCCGTCGTACCGTTCTGCACCGGGAGCGTGACCGTACTCGCCCCGTTTACGGGAACAATGGCGTATCTCCTTCGAGAATTCGGATCGGAAATGGAAACAAGCTTGAGATCCGGATTGTAAGAGACGATCGAATTTGCATACGGCTGCCAGGCAACGTCCGCGGTGTGGAGCAGCTCGGGTGAGTTGGGGCAAGACGTCGTGAAAGCTGTGCACGTTGCAAAAAAGCTGATCGAAGTTGGGAACGCCGGATCGAGTTCATTGAGCAGGTCAATCTGCGGGCCGTTCTGGCCCGTAGCATTTGCGTCGGCAAGCGCGGCGGTCTGCGTGATGGGATTGATCGCAATGCCTTGCGTGGTCGAGGAGATGCCACCGAAAGACAACGAGGGTCCGCCGAAGAAAACTGTTCCTCCATTGGCCGTGCCGCTTGCAGTGATGTTCTGGCCCAGGGAGTAAACGAAGGTGGTGCTGCTGTTGATCCTGACCGTGAACACGCCGTTGGGGTTGGCGGTACTGCCGTTACCTGTGATCGACGGAACGCCGGAGATCAGCACGGTAAGCGACATTCCGGGGATGGCTCCGTTCAATGCCGTGCTTGTTGTGGCCGTGACAACTCCCGCGGCAAGCGAGACGCTGCTGATGCCCACCGATGTCGAGGGCTGCGTAACGTCAACGCCCGTTACCACCCCCGAACCACCCGGACTGACGAAGGCCATGTGGCCGTGCGGAGCCATCGCAATTTGGGGGTACGCGCCCGTGTTCAACGTGGCCTGCGAGAATATGCATGGCGGAGTCTTGCCGGAGTTCGCCATGCAACCGAATGGAGCATTCGCTCCCTGGTTCAGATTCACCACGAATCCCAGGTTCGCGAACGAGGACGTCGAAGTCGAGGAGTACGCCACGAGCGCCAAATTCGTGTCCGGATCCACGCCAATGGCGTAAGGCAGGGGAGCCGGTTTAACTTGCCCTTGCAAGGCGCCCGAAAGATCGACGGTCGTCGTCGTACTTACGGGGCATGAAGAACCAGGAATGGCCACAATAGAAACGCTCTGGCTTCCATAGTTGACCACAGCAACGCAGTGGTTGGTTCGATTTACCGAAACACCCGTGGGAATGTGGCCAACTGCCACCGGGCTACCCAGTGGCGTAAGCGTGCCGCTGCCAATGGTGTAGAACTGGATCTGGTCCGAGCCTGTCTCCGCCACCACCACAACGCCGAGCGTCGGATCAATATCGATTGCGCTGGGGTTGGTACCTGCCGCAATGGCGGGTGCCGAGGTTACCGGCGGCCCTGCGGAATAATCCGGAAATACGGCGACCGTAGTCACTGCAGCATTATTTGTGAAGGGGAGCGGAAGTGCCGTTCGTGATACTGACAAGGGATAGAGGCCGGGACTCCCCGAGTTGATTCCCCCGGTGGGGAGACGTGCCGCGAGTTGGCGAGAGTTAGAGAGTGGCTGGTTCTGGCTATTCGTTGCAAACGGAACTGGGTTGCCTTGAAAGAGCGCATTGGCAAACGTGCCCCCCGGCCCGAAGTATCCTCCATTAATTGTCAAAGGCAAATCGAGCGTAGACGCCCCTTGAACGAGACCATTGGGAGTCGAAGAGACTACCGTGGGTCTTACTGGCAGCAGGGTCAAGGTAAATGACCCGCCCGCAGCCTTGGTTACAGGTTCACCCGGGTCGGTAACGGAAACGGTATAGGTAAGTGGTGTCGCTGAATTAACTGAATTCACCGCCCCGAGATCGGCCTGGAACAACCGCAGGCGTGCGCCGATGGGCGCCGGATTCGCCTTAGTGGAAGTAGGAATCGGAAACAGCACTTTTATCTGACCGGTACTCGAATCAAATTTCTTCGTGCCGTTGTTTTGATCGGTCAGCGTAATGACCGACGCCGACGACATGTTTGGGGCGTCCAGATAGACATCCCACAGCGCAGCGCCTTGAGGAGCGATGGTGGGAGAAATGCCGTTAAAGGTGATCGGGCCGCCCTGGATAATGGTGATGGTCCCAGTGGCAAAGCGCGTGTTGTCCGCTTTAGAAGTGGCCACCACCGTCACATTCGCGGGTGTTGTGGTGGTGCTTGTGCTTGTCGGTATTGTGGTGGGAGCCTTATAGACACCCGTGTACAACCCATTGGATTGGATAGTCCCACAGCCGGGGCTGCATGAGGCCAAGTTAGGGGGCGTAATGGTAGCGGTGGGCGTTGCCTGAGTAACCAACCAGACCACGCCCTGTTTTTGCAGGTCATTGGTAAGCGGCGCGCTGAAATCCTGCTGCTCGTTTGTGGACACCGTGGCAGTGGTCGGCGTCAGGGGTACGCCGATGCCGGAATCCAATATGAGCGTAACGCTGCCGGTTTTCTTGGTGTTCTGCTGGGATTGGGCCGTGATAATGATCTGCAGGCCGGGAAAAGTCTTTTGGTCCGGAACCTTTCCTGGGGCCGTGTAGGTTGCGGTGCCAGTGGCTTGCTGATTGCTGAGCGTGCCGAGGGAACCGTCGCTGGGGCAATTCGCCGGCTTGCTGGTGGTCGTCGTTGTGCCCGAAACAGTAGTGGTGGTGAACTGACAGGGCTCCCAGTTAACATTAGTATTCGTGGCGCCGTTCACGACGGCCGTGAGCGTGGTTGATTGTCCAATAAGCACGCTGGCCCCCAACGATGAGCTGACCGAGACAGTGACGGTGTTGCCGGCGCCGCTACCGCCACAGCCGCTCAACCAAAAAAAGCAAACGCTCGCCCCTAAGAATCCGAGAAATTTCATTAAAGCCCCTAAAATTCTTGCCACGATTTCCCTTACACAAACGCGCTCCGC
>Ga0210384_10002688_pt1 | contig 21422 bp, 19 predicted proteins | sample IncBWH2MmetaG_FD_160574 | JGI IMG/M metagenome (GOLD analysis project Ga0210384, IMG submission 160574) | Forest soil microbial communities from Barre Woods Harvard Forest LTER site, Petersham, Massachusetts, United States - Inc-BW-H-2-M | ecosystem: Environmental > Terrestrial > Soil >...
CGTGGAACACGTCGCGCAGCACGGGAAGGCGCTGTGTGAGAAGGTCTGCAAAATGGACTTGGAAGGCATAGTTGCGAGCATAGCCACGGACCTTACATCACGGAACCCCAGCAAACGACGTGGTTCAAGATCAAAAACCGGAACTACTCTCAGATGGAAGGTCGGGAGAAGTTATTTGAGCGCGAACGCCACCAAGAGCCTGCCCCGGGCTGGCATGGCTGTGATTTGGCTTGCGCGGAAATGGAGTAAGAATATGCGGGTTGAAAATCCTTCTCCTTCGGGTTCAACAATGTCACTGATGTATGCCCGCCCATCAGGCGTGTAAGGCAGAGGCGATTCTGGTGACTGATAGCTGCTGACTGGTTTCATGTGCGATTCCCTTTCAGCTACAAAAACTTGGGGACGGCTTTAATTGCCGTCCCCTGAAACTTCCTGCGAAGCCACTCTGTGACTACGCTTCTCTAAGAAAGTGCGGTCGAGCGTCGGGATTTGTTGAGGCAAATTCCGGCAGCCATTCGGTTAAAGTATTGGACCAGTTTGGGGCAGAGTTGGGTTTGGGAGAGGCTGCAAGTGATTGAAAACTTGGTGGAGCTAGTCGGGATCGAACCGACGGCCTCGTCGTTGCGAACGACGCGCTCTCCCAGCTGAGCTATAGCCCCACTCTTGGCGTAAACCGATTGAGCGATAGAGAGATTTTAGCAGCGATTCCGGCCGGAGACCAATCCAGAGTAACTCCGGTTGACTGCGGTTTGCGCAGAAACAACCCTACCCCTTGTCATTCCGAAGCCGGGTCTGTCGGCGAGGAATCTGCTGTCTGCCAGCGGCGAAACAGCAGATTCCGCCCACGACAAAGCCGCGCTTCGGAATGACAATTTACAAGAAGTCTTTGCAACCCGGGAGGGAGACTGGGGCACCAGCCACGGTGAAAGAACCCTGAAAAACATGTTTACCTGGCGCACTATTCAACGTCTAATCGAAGAAGAATGCTTACACCGATTCAGACCACTAGCCGCCGACCTCGGCGGGCGATGTACTGTTCCATGGTTGCGCATGCCCTGTTGTTGCTGTGGCTGCTGCACCCTGCCAGTCCGAAACTCGTGGCGCCGTCTTTTGTGGTCAACGGCGATCACGGTACTTATGTGGCCCATCTGTATTGGCGAAACCAGCAGACCCAGGTCAAGACCGAAGCTTCTCCGGGTACTTCTGCCGCCGACTTGCGGCAGCAGTTGAACGCACATCTTTCGTGGAAGCGGCGTACGAAAGCGGCCAAAGCCGCGGAGCGCGAACTGCCCCGCCCCAAGATCGGATTGGACGACCACACCAGCCTTCCCGGGCACACTGCTGAGGCCCGTCCTGCAGGATCGCCCCTGGGTACGGTTCTCGATGGTCCCTTAGCCGGAGAAGAAGTCCGCCCCGCACTTCCGGTTGTCTCTCCTGATCCTCATGTGGCGGCTGACGAATTGGGCAGCCTTCAGGGTGATGTCATCGTCGAAGTCACAATCGACGAGAAGGGCAACATTGTGCAGAAAGTTGTGGTCCAGAGCCTGGCTCCAGCCATCGACAGCAAGGTACTTGAGGCCCTGGAGAATTGGCGCTTTCGCCCCGCGACTCGCAACGGCATCGCTATCGCGTCCAAGCAGGACGTGTATTACCACTTCCCCCGCCTAGGCAAAGGCTAGCGTAGGCGCCGAGCGCCCCGCTCGTGCTGCACCTGCACGAACGTCAGTCCATACGCACATCCCGCTATAATGTTGGTGTGCCCTCCGAACAGGTCCGAAAGGTCGCGTCCGCCGATTTCCCCACCCGCTGGGGCAAGTTCCGCATCTATGGCTTTCGCGGCGAATTCGGTACTCCTGAGTCGCGACGCGATGAGGACGCAGTCGCCCTGGTCATGGGAGACATCCATTGCACGCCGCCGCTGCTCCGCATCCACTCCCAATGCCTGACCGGAGATGTCTTCGGCTCCTTGCGCTGCGATTGCCGCGAACAACTGGAAATTGCCCTGGCGATGATTGCCGAGGAGGGAGCCGGAATTCTGATCTATGAGCAGCAGGAAGGCCGCGGCATCGGTCTGATGGCAAAGCTGCAGGCTTATGAATTGCAGGACCAGGGGTTGGATACGGTAGAAGCCAACGAACGCCTCGGCTTCAAAGCCGACCACCGCGAGTTCACGCTCCCTGCGGAGATTCTGAAAGCGCTCGGAGTTTCTAGCGTGCGCCTGCTCTCAAATAATCCCGACAAGGTAGCTGCGCTGGAAAAAGGTGGGATTGTCGTCACCGAACGGGTGCCCTGCGAGGCCGCTCCGTCAGCCCACTCCGAAGACTACCTCAAGACCAAGAAGGAAAAGCTGGGCCACCTGTTCACGTCGCGCTAGTTCTTAGTAGCGCCGGCATCCTGCCGACTGTCCCGAGGGCGGCTCGGCGGGCGAGACGCCCGCCGGACATCGGCGCTACCTAAGTACTAGTTCTCAGCCGCGGCCAGCACCGCCCTTTTTGTAAATACGCGAATCATCTCTCGCCGATACTCCGGCGTCAGCGCCGACGTGGTAAGCGGTCGGGCAATCTTCGCAGCGAGATCGCCCGCGGCTGCGGCGAGTCCTTGGTCCATTGTTTTCCCCAGCAGCAATTCGCGCGCCCCGGTGACCAGCAGCGGCGCAGGATTTACTGCCGTGATAGCCAGACGCGCATCCGCGATGTGGCCATTGGATCGCTTCATGACCACCGCGACGCCAGCCAGGGGATAGTCAATCGATCCCCGCACCCGCAACTTTCGGTATACGCCACGGTAGTCGGCGGAGGATTCCGGCAAAAATACGCGGGTCAGCAACTCATCGGGGCGCAACTTTCGATAGGTTACGCCATCGCCAGTGTAAAACTCAGAGAGTGGAACACGCCGGGTTCCAGAAGCGCTCGCGATTTCGACCTCGGCCTCGAGGCATAGCAGCGCCGGTGGAGTGTCGCCGGAGAAAGCCGCCCAGCACTTGGTCCCGCCGGGAGCGACGTGGCAAAGATCGCCATCCTTCTTGATACAAAAGCCACAGCCCTTGCGCCAGGTAAGCGACTGGTTGTACCAGAGACAACGGGTGTCGAGGCAAATGTTCCCGCCGATCGTCCCCATGTTGCGCAGCAAAGGCGAGGCAACCGTGGCGGCTGCCTCAGTCAAAACTGGATATCGACGACGGAGAAGAGCCGACTGCTCGATCGCAGTAAGTGAAACCAATGCTCCGATCTCAACACCGCGATCAGTCTGGCGAATCTCGTTGAGCCCGGCCACGTGCCGTATATCCAGGACAAACTGCGGCTCAAACAATTTTTGCCGCATGGAAGGAATCAGGTCCGTCCCCCCCGCCACCACTCGTGTGGACGCGGGCGACTCGCCCGCGTGCCTGGCCAGCAACGAAAGCGCTTCTTCCAACGTACGCGGCCGCAGCAATTTGAATTGCGGAAGGTTCAATCATCCCCTCCCGCTTCGAGAGGCGCCGCGCGCCGCGCCGGATCGAGCAGATGCCGCTCCGGCCCCTTGCCCTTAAACCACAGCCATCCCCCATGCTCACGAAACCCCGCAGGATTCGTAGGATCGATACCTTCCGTCAAATTGATCGGTTTCGCATTCTTCTTGGCCCGCAAGGCAGCCAGCACGCGCTCCGGCGTGAACGGAGATTCATGCATCCGTACGCCCACTGCGTCGTAGATGGCATTCGCAATCGCCGGTATCGTCGCCGCCAGCGAGCCTTCGCTGCATTCTTTCGCGCCGAACGGTCCTTCGGGGTCGATGCTCTCCACGATGATGGGCTCCACCTCGGGCGATTCCACCGATGACGGGCTGCGATATTCAAGCATCCCGGGATTCATCAGCATACCGTCCTTCCAAATCATCTCTTCGGTCAGTGCCTGACCCATGCCCATCCACACCGACCCGATAATCTGGCCCTCGACGGCAACAGGGTTCAGAGCGCGCCCACAATCGTGTGCCGCCCAAACTTTGTGGACAGTCACTTCGCCGGTTTCTTCATCCACGCTGACCTCGGCCACCTGCGCGGAATAGGAATAGGCCGGTGAAGGACCGACTCCGCCACCTTTATGTTTACCGCCACGGGCCTCGGGCGGCGGAGCGTAGGAGCCAGTTCCAGTTAGCGTGCCGTGAAAATCAATAGCAGCGACCACAGCCTCTTCGAAGCTCATCGAATCTTTAGGACCTTCGTCCTTACGTTTCTGCTGCAACGATCCACGGAGAATCTGTCCTTCCACCCGCCCACTAACCGAAGCCTCGGACTGCGCGGCATGTGAGGTCGCGGGCGACTCGCCCGCGAGTTTTTTCCGCACCACGACATCATCCCTAAAAACCAGTTCCTCCACTGAGCAACCCATCTTCCGAGCCGCCGCGGACGCAATCTGCTTCTTCACCTCCGCCGCCGCCCGCAACGTAGCATTGCCTGCCATGAATGTGACCCGGCTGGAATACGATCCAATATCAATGGGCGTAAGATCCGTGTCCGCAGCCACAATCCTGATTCGCCCCAGCGAACAACCAAGAATCTCAGCCGCGATCTGTGCCGTCATGGTGTCGGAGCCTTGTCCGATCTCCGACGCGCCGGTGTACACCACAACCCCGCCGTCGCGATCAATCTTGATGTTGACGGTCGAGTGTGGCATGTCGGAACGAATGATGGAATTGGCGGCGCCGCTCACATAATGGCTGCACGCGATGCCCAGCCCGCGCCCCTTTCCGAGACTCCCCTTACGAGCTTTCCATCCCGAACGTTCCACTGTTTTTTCAATGCATTCCGGCAAGCCGTAACTCTGCACGCGCAGCCCATTGACCGTGACGCAAGGCGGTTTGAGCAGATTGCGGCGCCGAATCTCAGCCGGATCGAGATTGATGGTGACTGCGAGCTCATCGAGTTGCGATTCAAAAGCGAAACGTACATTGACCGTGCCATGGCCGCGCATTGCGCCACAGGCGGGCTTGTTGGTCAGCACCCGGTATCCGTCGTATTGAATGTTGGGAATATCGTAGAGCGCGCCCAGCAGCGCCCCGGAATAGAGAATCGTGACCACTCCGTAGGAGCAGTAGGCGCCGCCGTCCTGCACCACGCGCGCTTTGACCGCCGTAATGCTTCCATCTCTCTTCACTCCCGTTTTGAGATCGATGAGGGTGCGCGGACGTCCACGATGGGCCCAGAAAACTTCCTCGCGCGTGTAGGTGATCTTCACCGGGGCGCGGGCCTTGCGCGACGCGATCGCTGCGATAATTTCCAAGGGAATCACTTCGCTCTTGCCGCCAAAGCCCCCGCCCACCAGAGGCTTGATCACGCGAATCTGCGCCATCGGCATTTCCAGCACCAGCGAGAGCTTATGTTGAAGGTAGTACGGGACCTGTGTGGACGACCAGACGATCAGGCGCCCCGGCTTTCCCGTCTGCGAATCGATCTCAAAACTGGCCAGCGTGGAGTGCGGCTCCATGGCCGCATGGGTCACTTCGTTGGCGATAAAACGGGCCTCGGCGACATAATCGGCTTCGGCAAAACCTTTGTCCGGATCACCGAACGCGTGGTGATAATCTTTCTCCAGGTTGTGCGGTTTATTGTCGTGAATGAGGTCAGTCTCCGCCTTCATCGATTCTTCGGGATCGAAATAGGCCGGCAGGACTTCATACTCAACATCAATCAGTTCCAGAGCCTTGTCGGCGGCCGCCTCGTCTACGGCGGCGACGCAGGCAACGTTGTCCCCCACATACCGGACCTTGTCCACCGCCAGCGCATGCTCATCGTGGCCAACGGGAAGAATTCCGTAAGTGTTGGGCGCGTCCTGGCCGATCGCGACTGCGACTACGCCTTCGAGCTTTTCGGCGCGGGTGGTGTTAACGCGTTTGATTCGGGCGTGGGGATATGGCGAGTGCAGGATCTTCCCCACCAGCATGCCCGGAACACTCAGATCGTCGGTGTATTTGCCAGCGCCAGTCGTCTTGCCGGCCGCATCCACCATCGCAATCGGTTTCCCGATAATAGAGAAGTCAGTCATTGGTCTTTGGGTTCCATACCTCCAGAATTTCGCCGGTTGTCTGGCGGGCGTTCCGCCTATCGGGCCGGCGTGGACACCTGCGCTACTCCCTTCTGCTCGGCGACAATCGCGGCCTTGATCGCTTCATACATCTGGTTGTACCCGGTACAGCGACACAAGTTCCCGCTCAGCGCGCCCCGAATCTCTTCGTCAGTTGGCTCGGGATTCACTGCGAGCAAATGCTTGACCGTCATGATGAAACCGGGCGTGCAGAACCCGCACTGCGCCCCTCCCCAATCGCCGTAAGCTTTCTGGATCGCGGCCAGGCTGCCGTGTTCACATACACCTTCGATGGTCGTGATCTCCTGCCCTTCGCAGCTGGCCGCGAGTATGGTGCAGGAAAGCATGGGAATGCCATCCACCTGGACGGTGCAGGATCCGCAGGAAGAGTCGTCACACCCACGCTTGGATCCGGTGAGCTGCAAGTCCAGGCGTAGAGCGTCCAGCAAGAGCGCGCTGGGTTCGAGCGCAACCTCGTGAGTACGGCCGTTGACGCGGAGTTCGATGAGTTCTTTTTTCATTGCTAGCTTTTGGCTTTTAGCCTTTTAGCTCTCAGGGTCGCGCCTACGATTCTTGAGCTGAAAGGCTAAGAGCTGACAGCTAAAGGCTGCTGTTAGTACAGCGGCACCTTCGGATCCACGGTTCGTGCCCAACCATCGATCCCGCCGCGCATGGACTGCACTTTCTCGAACCCCTGCTGCCGCAGCCAGTTGGTGACACTCAAAGAGCGCACGCCGTGGTGGCACATAACGACAATGTGTTCGTCCGGATCAAGCTCCTGGTTGACACGCGTCGGCACATCGCCCATGGGAATATTCTTGCTGCCTTCCAAGTGAGACTTCTCCAGCTCCCACGGCTCGCGGACGTCGAGCAGCGTGAATTTCTCGCCGTGCTTGAGCATGGCTCTCACTTGTCCCGCGCTGATCTCGTAGTCCATAAGAGCTCGCTTCTGGCTTCTGGCTCCTGGCTTCCTGCTCACAACCTTAGCTCTGGCTTTGTTCGGCCAGAAGCCAGGAGCCAGAAGCTAGAACCGTTTTTCAGTATCCAAAATCCGTCCGCGCCGCATAGGCGTGTTGTTTCACGCCCAATTCTTCCACCCGGCATCCGCCCAACTGGTTCATGTATGCCTTGCGATCGGCAACACCATGCACCCAGCGTTGAAACCATGCCTCGCTGTCGGCTTTAGTCTTTGTCTGCTCGTGATATTGGCGGAAGAAAGCGTTATCGCGTTTGTAGTATCCCTGCACCGGCGAAGGATGCGCCCCGTACCGGCATTCGACCACAGCGTTGACCAGAAATCCGGGAATGACCGTGCGATTGGGATCGCTCGAGATCACTTCAGGGTCGACGATTTCTTCGGCTAGCACAATCACCCGCTTGGCCGCGCGAACCGCCTCGATCATCACCCCGAAGTTGCCCCAGCAGTGCGCATTGCCCTCGCTGTCGGCACGCTGCAAGTGGACGATCGCCACACCAGGAGTAAGCGCCCTAACCGCAAGCAGCTTGTCTTTCCCGGTTTGCAAATCCTCAAACGGCGAATCAATCTCAGTAAGAAAATCATTGTCCCGGGCCACATCGCTTCCAAGCGCACTTCGAGTCGGCAGAAAAGGCACGCCCATTGCCGCTGCCTGGAGCGCCAGAGCCACCGTGAAATTGCTGAGGTTAACGACCTTCAACTCATCCTGCTCCACCCCGCGGCGGAAGTTGTAAGCCGAACCCATCATCACGTTGCCCACCCAGGCGGCGATGACGCGCTCCACGCATCCCGCAGCGATCAGTTGATCGAAGAGGATGTCGGAGATTGGTCCAATCAGGGTCAGCCCGCGCTTTTTCTGCCGGATGATTTCGTGACCTGCCGCGAACGGAATCATCTGCTCCATCTGCAGGCCGAGCACAACGGAAGACCCGTCTGGGACCAGGTCGGCGATAGCTTCGCGCACAGTCACTAGTTTAGACATGTCTAATCTTGATTTTGAACCACTGCACCAGGTAGACCAAGAATGTGATGAAGGCTATGGCGTCGATTACTCTCATCACTTGTGAATTCATCATTTGAGCTGCCATGGACGCGTGGATGAGGTACATCGCCCATCGGGAAGCGGACGCCAGAATCATCAGGACAAATCCCAGCCGAAGTACGCGCGATTCATTGGTTGTCACGAGCCAGATTGACGCAAGTAAAACCATCACGGTGTGCCAAGAGACGCTGGGCGCCACGGGTGCATTGGTAAACGCTTGCCACACATCGTGACCGCTCAGTAAGAAGCAAACTACCAAGCCACTGGCGGCCACGGCAGCCGTCAGCCAGTCGGTATCGAGAGCCAGATATTTCTTCGGCTCCGTGGTCACTTCGCGCATTACTTCCCCTTCCACACTGGGGGACGCTTTTCGAGGAAGGCGTTAATGCCTTCGTGAACGTCTTCCGTCTTCATCAACTCATCCAGGTAGATCTTCTCTGCCCGCGCTAACCCTTTGTCGAAATGCATCGAGTCCCAGGCATAATTGGCCTTCTTGGTGATCGCCAGTGCGGCCGGGCTAAGAATCGAAAGCTGCCGTACTGCTTCTTTCACCGCCAGCTCAAGCTCGGTATCAGCAACATCGCGGTTGGCCAGGCCGATGCGCGCCGCTTCCGTACCCGAAATGCTGCGACCGGTCAGAATCAGATCAGCCGCGTGCTTTGGCCCGACCAAGGCTGCCAAAGCCGTACTCGCCACGGGCGGATAGCATCCCAGCTTGATTTCAGGAAACCCCCAAGTCGCGGTGTCGACGGTGTAGACCAGATCGCAGACTATCGCCAACTCCGCCCCTCCGCCCAGGCAATGGCCGTGTACGGCGGCAATCGTTGCCTTCTTGCTGCTCACCAATGACCGAATGACAGCGTGAAACTTCGCTAGCATGTCTGCCACTTTGTCTGGAGTATGCGCGGCAACGTCTACGCCAACCGAGAAGGACTTGCCCGCGCCATTTACCACCAGAGTGGATACATCAGCGCGCGCTTCAATTTCGGCGAGTGCTTGCACCAACTCGTCCATCATGGCGAGATCGATCACGTTCAGCGGCGGATGGTGTAATGTTAGACGCGCCACCGGAGGCTGGAAGTCAAGCATGATTCGTGATTGCGTAAGCGTTTCGGTTGCCATTTATCTTGTCCAGAAACCGTCTTTGTCGTATTCGCGGATTGCTTTGAGCTCCTCCCGATTTGGCTCGGGCGTCGAAGTCACTTCGGCAGGCACTCGTAGCGGCCATCCGGTGTTGCGCAAAACATCTTCGACTTCTACGCCTGGGTGTGTGGACGCCAAATAAGCCTCGCCGTCAGCGTCGAATCGCAGCACCGCCTTGCTGGTGATCACCGCTGACGGACCACCCCGAGGCAAGCCGACACGCTGCCGCCAGCCGCCTCCGTCACCGTTGCCTGGACTGGTGACATACGAGACACGTTCGGGGAGCCGCTCTCTGGTGTGCTCCAGCAAGGCCACGAAACGGTGCGCCAGCGATGCGATGTCGCAGGCTCCGCCCGATCCCGGCAGCCGCGTCATTCCCTTTGCCCCATGCACTTCGGTCGAGTTCAGGTTGCCGAAGCGATCCACTTCAGCCGCTCCCAGAAAACCCAGGTGCACGCGTCCCGATTGCAGCAGACTCATGACTCCAAGCATATCCAGACACTGGGTTGCGTTCTTGATGTTGGCGGGATCAGCCATGGTGTAGATCAGTTCCGGGGAGGGTGTGCTTCGAATGACGCCGTTTTCAAACAGTCCGATCGCATTGGGGGCGTGGGTTTTCTTCGCGACTACGAACGCGATCAAGGGCAGCCGCATCCCGACAAATACCACTTCGCCGTCGCGAATCTCGCGCGCGGCGCTGACCACCATCAACTCGCCCGGCGTGTAAGCCCGCGCGCGCTTCTCCGAAATAACAGTAGCTATGGCCATCAGACCAACTGAGAACCGAGAACTGGTAGCTGAAAACCGCGTTTTCTGGCGAACCACTCACGCCGGCCAGGCAAACATTACAAATTGATCGCCGACTTCCTGACTTCCCCAATCGAGGCCAGCGGATCGCGCGCGCCTTCCTTGGGCGCGATCCATTTCTTCTCGCTGCTGATAATGTCCAACAGCAATTTCTTGTCTTCGGTCGACGGCAAATATTCCTTCAAGTGCTGCTCGTAGGAGCTGTCGTCAATCGCTTCACCGGTTTCGGCATGAAATCTCTGCCCCGCCCAGCGTCCGATGTTCCGGTTGAACTTGATATGTGGCGCGTAAAGCTTTGGTTGTCCAGCTTTTAGGAAAGTGTTAAAGCGGGCGATCAGGCCGGCGACCTCGTCGCGATAGAGGCTCCGGTTGTAGTCATTCAGGTCATCGAGATCCGCCGGCTGCTCATTTTTCGACTCATCGTACCGTCCCTTGATGCCCCAAACATAGGCCCAATGGGCGGATGAAGAATGGTCGGTCCCGAAGAGGTCGTAGGAACTCGAAATCCATTTGTTGAGATATTTCTGGATCAGCCAGCCCGGAACCACGCCCGCTTCCACGATCCGGCGGAGACCGTCGTTTCCGGTTCCCATGTGGAATGCCTCTTCGCGCAACATGTACGACATGGAGCGTCCCAGCGGCGCGAAGGCGGAATATTTGAACATCTGCAGCTGGAATTTGCCATCGCGGTCCACGAAATCTGTATAAGTGAAGAAATCCATCCAGTTGTCCACTTCCACGTTGAATGCGCCCAGCAGACGCTTGTTCTCAAAGGCGCGGCGCTCCAGCATTTTTTGCGCCTCGACTTTGCCAGAGTAGCCGAAGTGGTCCACCAGGAGCGCGCACATCTGCCAGCCGTGACGCATTTCCTCGATCATGACCCGGGTAATGGCGCGGCGGTCCCAGTCGGTGGGAGCACTTTCGAAGAGATTGCGCTGCTGCTCGACGCTGGCGAATTCCGTGTCGCCTTGGTACACGATCATATTGATGAGCGCGTCGCGCATCTGCTGAGTGGGTATCTGGCGTAGGTTTTCCCACTTGCGGCGACCCTTGTAGGAACCAAACTGGATTTCCTCGGTCTCGATGGCGCCGAAGAGCGTGTCGAACTTGAAGCTGGCAATTTCGTCGTGATTGACGCCAATCTCCTTGCGCCAATCGTCGAAGAGACCGACCCAATCACTGAAAGTTCCGATCTTTGCTACTTTTCCTGGCATAGTCTCGAAACCTCTAACCACAAAGGACACGAAGTACCACGAAGGAATCCCGGGGCGGGCAGTCCTTCGTGGACCATCGTGTCCTTGGTGGTTTGCGCTTTCATTATTTCGCCTTGAATACCGCCGGGCGCTTCTCCACGTACGCGGCCAGGCCTTCTTTGGCGTCCTCGCTCTGAAACAGGAGCTGCTGATTCTCGCGCTCCACCGCTAGCGCGGATTCCATCGGAATTTCCCAGCCCGTCTGTACCGCACGCTTGATGCGCCCCACCGCTTTGGCCGCCTTGTTCGGCGGACAGAACTGGTGGGCGTATTCCATGATGTTCTCCATGAAATTGTCGCGCTCGTAAATATCGTTGACGATCCCCAGCTCTTTTGCTTCTTCGAAGGAAAATGTGTTACCCGTTACCATCAGCTCAATCGCCTTGCTCTTGCCCACGATGCGCGACAACCGCTGAGTTCCGCCGGTGCCGGGCAGTACGCCCAGGTTCACTTCAGGGAGGCCGATTTTGCCCGCATCCTGGCGCGCGATGCGAATGTCGGCAGCCATGGCAATTTCCAGTCCGCCGCCGACGCAATGTCCGTTCAGCGCCGCGATCACCAGCTTGGGCGTGTGCTCCAACCGCAGCAGGGTCTCGTTGGCATGCAGGCAGAAGTAGTATTTGAACGTTGGATCGACGCTCACCAGCATCTTGATGTTCGCCCCGGCGGAAAAGAACTTGTCACCCGCGCCGGCAAGCACGATTACGTACACATCGTTATCCATGCGCGCCTTGAGGATGGCTTCATCCAGCTGGCGGTTCATCTCGTAGGTGTAGGTATTCGCCGGCGGATCGGACAGTTCGATCACCGCCACACCTGCGTCGACGCGGTAGTTAATCAGTTGTTTGGTAGCCTCGCCGCTCGCCGGCTGCACTGTAGTCGCCATAGTCGTGCTCCTTTTCGCAAATGGTTAAGGTGTCAGGTTCAGTTCGATATTGCGGGTCTTTTCTTTTGTAGTCCCTTGCAGGGCACCGTTCCGATGCCCTGGAGAAAAATGACTCCCATCTCACGCGCCAGTTCCGCGGCATCGCCATCGACCCGCGGGTTATACCAGGTGTAGATCCAGTTCATCATGCCAAACAAGCTGAGCACGGCTGTCCGGCTGGAAAACTCCAGTCCACGCGCCAGCTTATAGCCGTCCAGCAGTTCAATGCAGATTCGGTAATATTCACGCTTGATGGCTGCGATCTCGGATCCGAAACCGTTCTTCAAGACATCATCCTCGTGCGATAGCACCTTCATGGCTTTCTGGTTGGCCAGAAAATACTCAAGATGATTGCGAATGAACAGGCGAATCCGCTCTGCGGGATCCACGACTTCATGCAACCGCCCACGCAGCCTATCCACGATAGTGCTGAACGTATGCTTCTGGATCAGGTATAGCAGCTCTTCTTTAGATTCGAAGTAGTAGTACAAGCCGGAGAGCGAAACGCCGCTGGCGCGGGAGAGATCGCGCATCGAGGCGGCGGCATAGCCCTTGTCGCAGAAAACATTCGTGGCATGGACCAGAATGCGGGCCAGACGGCGATCGAACCGGGTCTCTAGCCGCGGACCGGATGCCGAACCACGACGTCGCAGCGCAGGTTGCGATTGGATGGGAGAAGCCGTAGCCATAGTTCGAACGTTCGTTCAAATACTAGCAGTGCGGAGAGAAAGGCACAAGCGCAAACGGTTCAGCGCGGTTCAGGCAAGGCCACCACACCGGCGTCATCCTGAGGGATCTCACGCCCACCGCCACCATAGCAGCCAGGGTGCATATCTGCTGCGCCAGATCCTTCGCAAGCTCAGGATGACACCACCACGAAGAGCTGCTACTGGATATCCAGATTCGAAAACAACGACTTGCCGCCCACCGCCGCGACCAGATGCAAATGGTCGCGAGCGACCAACTTCTGCACGTGTTGGAGGTCGTCGTCGGTCAGGGCGAGATACCAACGCTCCGGCTGTGACCAGAGGCGGGAGAATTCATCGTCGTTGATAAAGACCGGCGGTGCATCGGGGGCGTAGGAACCATATTCCAGATTGAAGTAGCGGCCGTTGAGCATCAGACACTTGTCATCGGTATAAAACAAGAGCGAGGAAATCGCATTGTGGTTGCCGTAGATGACCAATTGTCCACGGGGAGCGCGGTTGAGGGCCTCCGCGATCGGACGCGAGGACAGGTACGGATCGAAGGTCACCAGTGCCAGCCGCGCCGCCTGGAAGAAGATCACCATCATGACCGCCATGGCGAGCAGCGCACGTTCGCCGCGCAGACGCCATGCTCCGACGGCCCCGATGACGAAGGCTATTCCTGCGATGACCAATGGCACCCGCAAATATGCGAATGACTTGAGGGTGAGGTCGTGCATGTGCCCAAGGGAAAGCGTATAGGCATCAGAATTCTGGGTGAGCGCGCTTGAAATATCTCCGGGCGTCGGCATGCCCCGCACGTTCACGAGAATCGCACAGATGGCGATGGCGGCGCTCCCGGCCACAACCGACACAACCCTTGCGCCCACGCGAACAGAATCTTCGTTGGCAGCAACTCCGCACGCCAGCAGGAGTGCCAGGGCGGGATAGATGGGCATCGAATAATATTCCTGGGTTGTAGACAGAGTGAAGAACAGCATCACCAAGCCAATCCAGCACAGCGCCAGCAAGCGTGGCCGTCCCTGCCGGTCCGCCGGTTTGTAATCCAGCCGCCACAGCGTTAGCAGGTACACGCTCCAGGGGAATAGCCACACCAGGTGGAAGAGCCAAAAGTGGAGGCGCGGTACCGTGTTGTAGTCGCGCGGATAACGCGCATTCAGGAATCGCAGCACTTGTTCATTGATGAAATAGAACCAGAAGAAACCGTGGTACTGGCCCGGGCCAGCATGCATGGTGAAATCAAAGTACGGGGGATTCCGGACCGTGGCCAGCACGTGCCAGGGGGCAGCAATGGCGATAAAAATCAAAAATCCAGTGAACGGATACAGGCGCTTCCAGGTCTGACGATCGAAAAGACGCCGCGTGAATACCAGAAACACGAAGGCTATGCCGACTGGAAACACCAGCCCGATCAGGCTTTTGAGCAGCAGGCCGGCGGCGAGGCTGGCCGCCATAACGTAAGCCCACAAGCGCGGATTCTCCTCCTGTTCGTCCAGAGCGCGGAGAAATGCCCACAAGGACACGGTCACGGACAGCGTCAGGATTACATCCGGTATCACGATGCGAGTAAACAGGAACAATCCTATGCACGTGGACAGGAACAACCCGGCATAGAAACCCACCGTGGGCGAGAACGCCCATCGGCCAAAGCGGAATGTTACCCAGCAAAGGGCGATCGCAGAGAGAGCGCTGGGAATTCTCGCAACCCAGTCACGGATTCCAAACACGGAATAGAAAATCGCGGTGATCCAATATTTGAGCGGGGCCTTGTCGAGGAAGGCGACGCCATCCAGACGCGCCGTGACCCAATCTCCCGATTGCAGCATGTTGCGCGCGATCAGCGCCTGGGAGGCGTCTACGTCGTCCATCAAGGACGGCGGACTGATGACGCCGCTGAGGAAAATGACCGCTGCAAAGAGGACGACGATCCACTCATAACGGCGGCTCATGCGCGGATCTGCCTCGCGCGTCGATCAGAATTTTGAGAAAAGATAGTAAGAAGGCTCAGAAAAGGTGTCATCGACCGTTTAGTCTGACACTTCTTCCTCATTCTTCTGGGCGCGTATCACACAGGCTACATCATATGGAGTATGACGGCCGCGGCTCTGGTAGTAGTGTCGCACCTGCATCTCAGCGAGCAGTCCCAGCGCCAGAAGCTGTACGCCGGCGAGTATGAGCACGGCGCTGAAAATGAGCAAGGGGCCATGGTCGGACATGATGCGCATGCCGTAAAGCACCTTCCACAGCAGCATCCAAAGACTAAGCATGCCGCCGCCAAAGATTGCCATCACGCCTGCCGTCCCAAAGAAATGTAACGGGCGGGAGAGATAACGCAGCAGGAATCGGACCGTGAGCAGATCGAGAAAGACTGGCAGCTTACTCGACATCCCGTACTTCGAGGCACCGAAGTCCCTGGGTGATGTGGTGATGGGAACTTCGCAGATTTTCGCGCCTCGCCGAAGTGCGAGCACCGGAATCAGCCGCTGCAGCTCGCCATAAATCGGCACTTCTGAAACCAGCTGACGCTTGTACGCCTTGAATCCGCCACCCCAGTCGTGGATACGAACCCCGGTAAGCTTTCCCAGCACCCAATTCGCGCAGCCGGTCGCTACCCGCTGCAGCAAGGAACCTTCATGCTGGTTACGCCATCCGCAAACGATGTCAAAGCCTTCTTCCAGCCTCTCAATAAACTTTGGGATGTCGGCCGCGTCGTGCTGTAAGTCTCCGTCCATGGTGATGACGAAATCACCGCGCGCGGCGTTGAAGCCCGCACCCAACGCGACGGACTTGCCCGCGTTGTGGCGCAGAGCCACGACTGTGACCCGGCTGTCTACCTGAGCGATCTCTTGGAGAAGGGGAAAACTGCCGTCCGTGCTTCCATCATCGACAAACACACACTCAAAGGTATGGCCGGTCGCGTCCAACGTTTCCTTGAGCCGCCCGTACAACGGCGTGATGCTCTCGCGCTCATTCCAGAGCGGAACGATGACGGAATATCGAACAAATCGCAGGTCTTCGTACATGCACGCGCTTTCCGATGGGTTAGTAAGCTGGTGTGTTGAGTTTAAACCCTTGGCTGGAATCGCACAACCGTTTCACGAGGTAATTAGTGTCTTAGTCTTCGCCCGGTCTACTCATGGTCTGGTCTACTCGTCGTCCTCGCTGAGGTCGAGGCCCGAAAAGGCACTGGCAGCGGCGGCCAGATAGTCTTCGTAAGTTTCTCCGGGTTTGGCCAGACCGAGCCGAATGCTTTCCTCCAGGCCCTGTTTCCATTCCTCCCGGCTTATTGGCTTGAAGACGCTGTAGTCTGGCATGCGCGATTCTCAGTTGCGGACATCCGCCAGCAACTGCTCCACTTCATGTTTCAAATCGGCTGTGAGCGGTAACAGGGGCAAGCGCGCGGGACCACCGTAGTAACCATTCAAATCCATCCCATACTTCATGCCTGGGATACCGAGTTCGCTCCCGACGCGTTGGGCCGCATTTGTGATTCGCTCCTGTTTGAGGCGCGCCAGCTCGGCATCGCCTTCTTTCCATGCCGCGTAAATCTCGTAACAGGCGGTCGGAGCCACATCGGCGAAGGCCAGCACCGCGCCGACTGCTCCGGCCTGCAACGATGGTTCCAGTTTCTGCGCCAGGCCCGCGAGTACCTGGAATCCGACTTCCTTCTGCCGCGTCTTGATCCCGCTTACTACGTTCACGGCCGCCGACGATGGCTTGGCTCCGCCTAACCCCGCCACCTGCACCAGTTCCCCGCCCTGCCCGTTCGCGCCCGTGGACGCTTTCAACATGCGCGGCGTGACCGCATCGAACGTCTCCGTGACCGTGGCCGCACGCTTTATGTGGCGCGTGCCCTCCACCATGCGGCGAACTTTTTCCACGTCGCCGCCCGATTCCTTGATGCCGATAATATTTGGATGCCCCGCCAGCTCGATGACCAGCTCCGCCGGCATGTCGTATCCGGTGAATGCCGGAACGTTATAGATGAGCACCGGCAGAGCTGAACGGTCCGCCACAGTGCGATAGAACGCCAACAAATTTGCTGGCTGCATTGCCCTCTTGTAAAAGTGCGGCGTGCGCACTAGGGCGGCGTCGTATCCCAGTTCAGCCGCGTACTCGGTAAGGCGTAGAGTTTCGCTGGCCGACTCGATGCCCGTGCCCGCGATCAGAACTTTGTTCGGAGCTGTTGCTTCCCGTGCGACTTTCAGTATTTCGCGGCGCTCGTCATCGGAAAGCATGACGGCCTCGCCGGTCGAGCCCAGCACTACGAGTCCAGCCGCGGGAGTTTTCGAGTAGCGCTCGACGTTGTGCTCGATCTTCTTGAAGTAGACATTGCCGTCGGGATAGAACGGCGTCGTAATGGGAGGAAAAATACCGTTCAGCAGCATAAGGTCGCCATTTGTTTAGAAGCTTATCAAAATCTCGAGTCTGTCATCCTGAGCGGAGACGGAACTTCGCCCCGCGAAGTTCGGCGGAGTCGAAGGACCCCTACCAGCACCGCGGGTGCAGGAGTCAGAGGATTTCCGACAACTTCTAGGCCGTGCGACGTTCGGGCGCCGGCTTCACAAAATGCGCGGCAGGCACGGCACCAATCTGCACCAGGAGACCCAACTGGTCCCAATTGTCCCAGCCTTCGACAATCTTGCCGCCGACGATCCGCTGAATCGAAGTGCCGGTAACAGTGGCTTTCTTCCCGCTCGCAGGAAATCCCAGGAATTCGCCAGTGTGGGTCATAGTTGACGTCCAGCGAGCCACCACTTTGTCCCCCTGCTCGAGGGTCTGATCGATCACAACTTTCATATCCGGAAATGCGCTGCGAAGACCCACTGCAAAATTCCTGAACTCGTGAAGGCCGACATCGGTGTCGTGCTGGGCCTGGCCGTGGCCGATGACGTCGGGCGACGCCATCTCATCGATCGCTTCCATCCGGCCTTGATTCCAAACTTCTTCAAACCAGCGGCGAATCAGCGCGCTATTTTCTTGCGTCATACCACACCTCCGAGGCAGAACTACCCTCTTTGGCCCTTCACTGTACGCTCCGCGTGCAAGTGCTGCAATGCCTGAACACGTAGCTCCCCGCGCTGCAGAGCCGCGATGCCCTCGGCCGCGGCACGAGCAGCCGACAGCGTGGTGATGGTGGGAATCCGCGCCTGCACCGCGGCCCGCCGAATCGCCTTCTCATCGAACCAGGGATCGACGCCGTGCGGCGTGTTCACGATCAGGTGAATGCGCTCACCCTTGATCAGGTCGACCACGTTGGGGCGTCCTTCCTTCACTTTGTAGACACGCTCGACGGACATGCCCGCGGATTCGAGCACGTCGGCAGTGCCGGCAGTGGCCACCAGCTTGAAGCCCATGTCGACGAATTTGCGCGAGACTTCAGCCACACCCGGCTTGTCATGATCGGTGACGCTGATGAAAACCATGCCCTGCGTGGGCAACTTCTGGCCGGCGGCAGTTTGGGCCTTGGCGAAGGCCTCGCCGAAGTTGTCGGCCACGCCCATGACTTCACCCGTAGACTTCATCTCCGGCCCGAGCACAGTGTCCACCCCGGGAAACTTGTTCCAGGGGAAGACCGGAGACTTCACGTAGTAGCAGTGCCCGGTATCGAGATCGGCGCCGCGCTCGATAAATTCTGGCAGGAACTCACGCAGCTTGCGGCCCGTCATCAGCCGGGCCGCGATTTTCGCCATCGGCACCCCGGTCGCTTTCGAAACATAAGGCACAGTTCGCGAGGCTCGCGGATTCACTTCCAAAACGTAAACCTTGTCACCATCACGGTCCGTGTGGGGATGGGTCGGAGACCCGTCTGAAACACTCGCCCGTGGTATCGCAAACTGAATATTCATCAGCCCGACCACCTTCAATGCTCGGGCCAACTTGAACGTATATTCCCGCATGCGCTGCAGCAGATGCTCAGGGATGTCCACCGCCGGCAGCACGCACGAAGAGTCCCCGGAGTGAATGCCAGCTTCCTCAATGTGCTGCATGATGCCGCCGATCACTACATCTTCGCCGTCCGAGAGCGCGTCCACATCCACCTCGATCGCGTCTTCGAGGAAATGGTCGATCAACACCGGCCGGTCTTGCGAATACTCGACCGCTTCCTTCATGTAGCGGACGACCATCTCTTCGTCGTAGGCAATCACCATGGCGCGTCCGCCGAGAACGTAGGAGGGGCGCACCAGCACCGGGTATCCGACGCTTTGCGCGCCAGCAATCGCTTCCTCCACCGACGCCGCCATCGCACCCGGTGCCTGCGGGATCTCGAGTTCGTCGAGCAATTTGCCAAAGCGCTTGCGGTCTTCCGCGAGATCAATCGACTCCGGGGATGTGCCGATAATGCTCACGCCCGCCGCCTTGAGAGGCAGCGCCAGATTCAAGGGCGTCTGGCCGCCGAACTGGACGATCACACCAACGGGCGCACCGGAAGACGCTTCGTGCTCGCAGATGGCGAACACATCTTCGAGAGTCAGCGGCTCGAAGTAGAGGCGATCGCTGGTGTCGTAGTCGGTCGAGACGGTTTCCGGATTGCAATTGATCATGATCGTCTCGTAACCGTCGTCGTGCAGCGCAAACGCAGCATGGCAGCAGCAGTAATCAAACTCAATTCCCTGCCCGATGCGGTTGGGCCCGCTGCCCAGGATGATGACTTTCTTCTTCTCGGTGGGCGTGGCCTCGTCTTCCTCTTCGTACGTCGAATATAGGTAAGGCGTGTAGCTTTCGAATTCCGCGGCGCAAGTGTCGACGCGCTTGTAGACCGGCGCAATGCCGTGCTTCTTGCGCAGATGCCGAACTTTTTCCTGTGCTCCCTTGCCGTCGAGCCGCCAGACCCCAGCCAGTCGCCCGTCGGAGAAACCCATGCGCTTTGCTTCGCGCAGCACTTCGGTTGGAACCGATTCCATGGGATGCTTTTCCAGCTCGAGCTGCATGTCGTTAATCTCTTTGAGCTGGTACAGAAACCAGGGATCGATGGAAGTCATCTTGGCCAGTTGCTTAACCGTGTGGCCCTGGCGCAACGCATAGCGAACGTAGGAAAGCCGCTCGGGATGCGGCGTCACCAGTCGCTGGGTGAGGATCTTCGGCTCGATCTTCTCCGCCCCAACTTTCTTGCCGGTATCGAGCGCGCGCACGCCCTTCAGCAATGCTTCCTTGAAAGTGCGTCCGATGGCCATCACTTCGCCCACGGACTTCATCTGCGGTCCCAGGCTTTCATCGGCTCCGGGAAACTTTTCGAATTGCCACTTGGGAATTTTCACCACCACGTAGTCGAGCGTCGGCTCGAAACAGGCGGGCGTCTTGCGGGTGATGTCGTTGGGAATTTCATCCAGCGTGTAGCCCACGGCCAGCTTGGCGGCAATCTTGGCGATGGGAAATCCTGTCGCCTTCGAAGCCAGCGCCGACGACCGCGAGACTCGCGGGTTCATCTCGATGACTACCATCCGCCCCGTCGTGGGATGAACTCCGAACTGAATATTCGATCCACCGGTCTCGACCCCAATCTCGCGAATCACAGCAATCGCAGCATCGCGCATGGCCTGGTACTCGCGGTCGGTCAGTGTCTGGGCCGGAGCGACGGTAATGGAATCGCCGGTATGCACGCCCATGGGATCGAAGTTCTCGATCGAGCAGATGATGATGACGTTATCTTTCAGATCTCGCATCACCTCGAGCTCGTACTCTTTCCAGCCCAGCACTGACTCTTCGATCAGCGCCTCGTGTACGGGAGAAAAATCCAGCCCGCGGGCCAGCACCTCGAGCATCTCTTCGCGGTTGTAAGCGATGCCGCCACCGCTGCCCCCCAGCGTGAACGAGGGCCGCACGATGACCGGGAACCCGATCTTGCCGGCAAATTCCAGGCCATCTTTCAGATTGTTCACCAGCGCCGACTTGGGAACATCGAGGCCGATCTTCTGCATCGCGTCTTTGAAGTAAAGACGGTCTTCGGCTTTCTTGATCGCGGCCACATTCGCGCCAATGAGCTGCACGTTGTACTTCTCGAGTACGCCGCCGTCAGAAAGTTCAATCGCCAGATTGAGCGCGGTCTGCCCGCCCACCGTGGGCAGAACGGCGAACCCCTGTCCGGGCGACAACTCGCGCTCGATTCGAATAATCTCTTCCAGATACTCACGCGTAAGCGGCTCGATGTAAGTGCGGTCGGCAAGCTCCGGATCGGTCATGATGGTGGCAGGATTGGAGTTGGCTAGCACCACTTCAAATCCCTCGGCCTTGAGCGCCTTGCAAGCCTGCGTGCCGGAGTAGTCGAACTCCGCCGACTGGCCAATGATGATGGGGCCAGAGCCGATGATCAGGATTTTCGAGATGTCAGTGCGTCGCGGCATTTAGCTCTAAGTGCACACCCTTCATTGATTGGGTTACGCTGCCGATCTGGAGCTTAACCAGCATTTCTTTCTCTCCTTGTGCTGCCGCCTCGAAGGGCACGATTTCAGTGCGAAACCCCGGGGACGAAAGAAAGCTATGTAAACTCCGTCGGTCAGTTGCGCAGAAAA
>Ga0210384_10002689_pt1 | contig 21416 bp, 17 predicted proteins | sample IncBWH2MmetaG_FD_160574 | JGI IMG/M metagenome (GOLD analysis project Ga0210384, IMG submission 160574) | Forest soil microbial communities from Barre Woods Harvard Forest LTER site, Petersham, Massachusetts, United States - Inc-BW-H-2-M | ecosystem: Environmental > Terrestrial > Soil >...
AGCGCAACGCCGATAGCAGAATTCTCAAAGACGGACCTCCACCGTTCCTCGCTTTTCCGAAGGGCATCTTCAGCACGCTTCCGTTCCTCAAGATCGCAATTTGTTCCGTACCACTTCGCGACTTTCCCTGATCGGTCGCGCAGAGGACTACCGCGAAAGAGAAACCAGCGAAATTCGCCGTCGAAGCGGCGGAAGCGGCCCTCCACTTCGTACGGCTTTCCAGAATTCAAGGCTTCCCGGAATGTTTCCAGCATTCGTGGCAGGTCGTCTGGATGAATCGCAACCTCCCATCCCGAGCCCAACGCTTGTTTTGCAGATAGACCGGTATAGTCCAGCCATTGCTGATTGAAGAAGTCTGCGGAGCCGTCTGGACCAGCGGACCATGCCAACGTAGGGATGGTGTCGACTACAAGGCGAATATCCTGTCCATCTCCAGGTTCTTCGCCATGTGGCAAGGATGCCATGCGCGGATCCTCACAGGTCGTCGCAGTAAGACATCTCGCCAGGTCCCATGGGCGAGACGGTTCCAGGATTGTGGGCAATCCGGAAGTGATCCACGCAACGCTTTGACAAGCATATTCCTATTTTAAGCGGTTTAGGGAGACTGAGCGCGCCTTCGCTTGATACTTGCCCACCTCAGTGCGCATCGTGATAGCGAGGCGGTTCCAGGCGTTGAGGGTGGTCAGGGTAAACCCAGCGCAATCAGTTCCTGTTCGTTGAAGTGCCTCGTGCGCGCTCGAAGACCGCGTCAGGCAAATGACCTTCCGTGATCCGGGTGACCGCGTCAGTAAGCGAGCGCCGCGCGTTCGCGCTTCGGAGTAAAACGGAGCCTCCTCCCACGCGCCCAGCACATAGAGTCTCTGCTCGGTCTCGCCGAGGGCGCGGGCATCTTTCGAATGCAGATCGAGGCAATACGCACACCCACGCGCTCGTGTTACGACTACGATGTCGACCGTGACTCAATCTCCCTCCATTACCCCGCTAGGCCACACGAAGCGCGATCTTGCCGTGTTTCTTTCGTCTTGGCGCTCTTCCCTTCGCCGTCGAGAAACTGATTCCGAGTTGTCGATTTCAGCCTTAATGGGACGCACTCGCGCCGGGCAAAACTGCATGTCTCTCATTCCAGAGAAGAAAGAAGCGCGGCGAGTGTCGCATCTAGGATCTCCAAAATAACAGTAACTCATTTATTTTCAACAATTTGGCGGAGAGAGTGGGATTCGAACCCACGTTACCCTTTCGAGTAAACACGCTTTCCAAGCGTGCGCCTTCAGCCACTCGGCCATCTCTCCGGCGCGGATGTTGCTTCAGGGAGGTGCGTGAAGCGTCTGCGAATCGAACAAGGATCATGCTCTAAAAACGCTTCATTTTGATTTTATGGTCCCAGGGAGAGAACCGCAACTTTGCGCATTCGTTGAACTGGCGAAGCGCCAAGGCAAGTGTAACGTCGGGCCGTAATGCGCGGGATATCGCGGGATCATCTGGACCTCTAGGATGTCAAAGAGGAATGTCAAACGCGCTGAGTATTTCCCGTGTCCACGGTCGACTGTGACCACCAGGAACAGAGTCACGCGATGAGCGAGCCGGGGCGCGCCGCCGACGGACGTTTGGTGAGGAAAACGTTGTACAAGGAATCGTTTTAGGAGGGGTTTTCGGACGACGTGGGAACGGAGGGTATCGAGCCAACCCCTGCGGCCGCACCGTTGGCTTTGCCATTTGCTGATTCAGTTGACGTGGACGATTCAGCCTTCTTCTCGCCTTCCACAACGCGGTGATTCAGGCAATAGAGCGCCAGTTCGAGGCGATCGGCAACGCCCAGCTTGTCATAGACCTTGCGGAGGTAGTTCTTTACGACCTGCTCGGTTGTCCCGACGCGTAAGGCGATTTCCTTGTTCTTCATGCCCTGCGTGACGCAGGAAACGATCAGGGATTCTTTCGGAGTCAGTTGGACTTTGGGGCGGCTTCCCGCGGGGCGCGTGCCCTGCGTGCGATATGCACTCAGCACCCAGGAAACACCCTGGCGATCGAGCCACGGCTCACCTTGCGATACTTTTCGCAGGCACTCCACGAGAGTCTCGGGTTCCACTTCGCGCGAGACGATGCCATGGGCGCCGCGGCGGAAGAGTTCGAGTGTCAATTCTTCATTGGGTTCGTGAGTGACGACAACCAGCTTCATTTGTGGAGCCTGGCGCAGCAGGTCGGCGACCGCTTCCATCGGATTGGGCGTCAGAGCGGCTTCAAAAATCAGAACGTCGGCGGAAAACTTCTTGGCGGCGGCAAGCGTCTGGGCAAGTGTCTCGGCCTGGCCGACAACGCGGATGTCGTCTTCCAGTGCGAAGATCTTACGCAGGCCCGCGCGAAAGATCGCTTGGGTATCGGCAACAATGACGCGAATAAAATGGCCGTTACTATCGCCCTCGTGCGGTGTATCCAGGTTGTCCACGCTCACCGGAATGCTTGCCATCGGTTCCCTTGCGGCGCCCTACCTGCGCTCGAATCGATACTCGTCGATGACCACTCCTACTCCACGGCGGCCACCGTCTTCAAAACTGCGCACTACTCGCCCGCGGCAGTCCACGCGTACGTCTTCTGCCGAGCCGACCACATCGGCGGGCAGAGAAATCGTGAAATCCACGGGCGATCCCACAGGCATGTCCGCATCCACTTCGAACAACACTCCGTTCGCCGAGATGTTCTGGGTTTCGGCGGAACGAACGTCCGCACCTGACTTCACCGCTACCGGCAATTTCACCGGGAAGCGTGCCGCGCTCTGCACGTCCGTGTAATGCTTGCGACCCGTCGCAGTCTTCGCGTCCTTGCTGATATCGGATGCCACGGCGTTGGCGGCCCTACTTTCCAGGTCTCAAGCCTCACAAGCAGCCTGCGACCAGAGATGGACATTTCGAAGGCAGCTTACACCCCCGTATCAGGAGTGAAAAGTTACCGAAGTCATGGAACTTCCTGGGTTTAAGCCATTGGCGGGAAAGGAATTATGGGCGAAATGAATGCTGATTGCTGAATGCTGATTGCTGATTGCTGAATGCCGAGTGCTAAATGCTAGCACTTAGCCGTTGGCACTTGGCATTTGGCCAGCGAAGGGTGATGACCGCTCCTCTTAGCGCAGACGTTGCAGGTCCTTTCGAACCGCCGCCGGAGTAGGGACACACCGCCTGTGAGGCACTAAAGCGGAAAGGCTGAAAGGCGCTAAAGCACGGGAGTCGGCATTCAGCCGTTGGCAGTTGGCATTTCGCCACCACGGCCGGAGATGAAGGGAGAGGGGTCAGGAGCAGCAAACAGGCCGTCGCTGGCTGAGTGCTAAATGCTAAGTGCTGCTTTTAGAACTTCGTCACCTCGGTGAAGTTGAAGTCGCGGACCTTCACGGCGGGGACGACCATGTCGAAGGACTCCTCTCCGCTGGCGCGCACCAGTTTGCCCATGGCCTCTACGTTCGAGAGCATGTGGATCAGACTCTCGTTGAAGCGGAAGTTTCTGACTCCGCCGGCAAGCTTTCCGTTTTCGATGAGGAACGTGCCATCGCGGGTCATGCCAGTCAGGATCTTTTCGTAGGGATCGACCTCGCGGATGTACCAGAGGCGCGTCACGAGAATGCCTTTTTCTGTGGAGGCGATCATCTGCTCGACGGATTGCGGACTGACTGGTTCGCCGAAGACGATGTTGACGGGCATCTCGCCCATTTCGTTGGGGAGGAGAAATCCGTGGCCGGTCGAGGCGATTGTGCCGACCTTGTCGGCGTGCGTAGACTTCTTCATTTTCTCGGCAGTGCCGCGGGCGTAGACGACGCGCTTGACGATTCCGTTCTCGACCAGCGGGACACGTTGCCGTCGCATGCCTTCTCCGTCGAAGGGAGCACCGGACTGCAGCGGGTGCGCGACGTCGTCGGCGATATTGATGTTCGAGCCGAAGAGCTCCGTGCCGATGCGGTTGTTGAGGAAGGAACGCTCGTCGAGGATCGCCTGGCCGCCGAAGTCCCAAAACATGAAGCCCACGATGTCGAGTACAGCCGCCGGTTCCAGGATCACGGTGTACTTGCCGGCCGGAACTGCGCGCGGCTCAGCCGAGTCGAGCGCTTTGCGGCCGGCGATGTCGGCAAGAGGGAGCGGATCGAGATTGGCGACGTTGGGTGAGTTCGCCTTTTGCCAACCGGAGGAATTCTTCGCGAGCATCGTGATGGAAATCTCGGCCGACGTTTGCGTGTGCCAGTCGGCGATGCCGCGCGAGTTGAAAATCCCTTCGATGGATTCGGAACTCGAGTAGATTCCGGCCGTGGTCAGCTTGTGGCGGTTGGCAATATCAACGATTTTGGCAACGCCGGCGGCGCGATCTTCGGGAGTGATGGCGGCGGTTTCTTCGAAATGACGAGAGGGCGAATTGATTTTGGATGAGTTCGCCGCGTCGCGCTCCTGCGGAGTGGGTGCCGGCAGAAGATCGGGGTCGGGCTGCTGCACTTTGGCGAGATTTTCGGAAGCCTGTACCACGCGCTTGAGGCTTTCCTCATCGAGCTTGTTGGTGGAGGCGCGAGCGGTGCGGCCACTGAAGACTGTTCTGACGGAGACGCCGTAATTCTGCTCGGCGACGTTCTGGTGGATGACGTTGTTGGCGAAACGCGTGAGGGCGGAGTGTCCGCCGTAGAAGTAGGCCTCGATCTCGTCGGCGGGCGAGTGCTTTTTGAGGCGGTCGAAGATGTCGGCGGCGCGATCTCGACTAAGCATTCAGCACTCAGCAATCAGCAATCAGCATTCAGCCAGTGAGGCGTTCTTGCTCGACTTTGCGGGCGAGGGAAGCCAGCATTCGTTTCACTTCCACAACAGCTCTATTAAGAATTTCGTATATGTTGTCTTCCAAGAAGCCAAGGTCGTGTCCAAGCAGAAAGTGATATTCGAGTTCGCTGGCTGAACCGGCGGATATGTTGAGGAACCTTTGAAATTCGGCATTCCCTCGCTTTCCGCAACCTTCTGCAATGTTTGCCGCCACTGATGCCGAACACCTTCGTATCTGACTCGTCAGACCATAAACCTCTTCCCTAGGAAAGCGTCGAGTGACATCGTATATAAGAAGCGTCAATTGATGAGCCTTTTGCCACACCTGCAAATTTCTGAAATCTTTCATTCCAAGCAATCTCCTCAAGCCTACTGAATGCTGAGTGCTGATTGCTGAATGCTAGCTCCCGTTTACCCAAAATCACTGTGATCGCTATCACGCGCCCTTATATGCCGAACCCACTTTGATGTTGCGGAAGCGGGCGGGGGCTGCGCCGTGGCCTGTGCCCATCACTTGTTGGGGCTGACCCTTGCCGCAATTGGGAGTGCCCCAGAGAGTCCACGCGTCTCGCGAGCAGATGGCGTCCATCGAGTTCCAGAATTCGGTGGTGATTCCCGAGTACGACGGGTTTTTCAGCATGCGCGTGCGCTTGCCCTTCTTGACCTCCCAACCGATCTCGCATCCGAACTGGAAGTTGTAGCGCTTGTCGTCGATCGACCAGGACTTGTTGGTCTCCATGTAAATGCCGTCATCGGTATCGGCAATCAGTTGGTCGGAGGTTAGCAGCTTTTCTCCGGGCAAGATGCTGATGTTCGTCATGCGGATCATGGGAAGGCGATTCCAACCTTCGGCGCGCAAGGTGCCGCCAGAGCGCGTCTCACCGATGGTGTGGGCGGTCTCGCGCGAACTCAGATAGCCCGTGAACAGTCCGTTGGTGATGATCGGAGTGCATTGAGCGGGGACACCTTCGTCGTCGTATCCGAAGGTTCCGAGACCCGGTCCGTGCTCCTGGCGTGCGTCGGCGACGACGTTCACGAGATCGCTGCCGTAGCGCAGATTACGGAGCTTGTCGAGCGTGAGGAAAGAAGTGCCGGCGAAGTTGGCTTCCATGCCGAGGACGCGGTCGAGTTCAATCGGATGTCCGACCGACTCGTGAATTTGTAATCCGAGTTGCGAACTGTCGAGAACAATCGTGCCCACGCCTTCGGGGCACTGATCCGCTTTGTGAAGCGCGACCGCTTCTTCAGCAACACGCCGGGCGTTTTCAACCAACTTCAATTCCGCGACCAGTTCGTATCCTTTGTTCTGCCACTGGCCACCGAAGGAATTGGGATACGAGCGTTTCATGATCTCCGTCCCAGCGAAGGCATAGGCGGAATATCCGGCGCCGGTGGAGTACTTGGTCTGATGGATGCTCGCGCCTTCCGACGAAGCAAACCACTGCTCTTCGCGGTGAAAGTTCATGCTGGTCTCGGCCAGCGTGATGCCGGCGACCGCGCGGAGTTCCGCGTCGATTTTGAGCAGCAATTCGAGATTCTGCTCAACGGAAACGGTGAAAGGATCGATCTGGATCGGAGTGGACCATTCGCCGGTAATCGGCAACTCGGGGGCGAGCTTGACATTTTCCTGCCGCACGCGGGCAGAGGCTTTTGCGATGGCGAAGGCCCGCGCTGCCGCAGCTTCCACAGCGGTGCGGCTCAAGTCGTCGGCGGCGGCGAAGCCCCACGAACCGTCGGCAATGACGCGGATACCGATGCCCATCGACTCGGCGTCGGAGGCGTGTCCGATCTTGCCGTTCTTTGTCGCCAGCGAACGGCTGCGATCATCGACCACGCGCGCATCGACATAGGAAGCGCTACGTTGGATCGCAAGATCGAGAGCCCAATTGAGGACGTCTTTCATCGTTGAGGTCTTAAATTTACCACGGAGACACGGAGGCACGGAGCTGACGGAGAAATAAGCTCGCGTCACGGCGGAGACGAATTATAGATCGCCCACGATCTCGGCTCCGATTGCATTTGAGCAAGTGTTTACAGACCAAGTCGAGCTATTTCACGGTAAACACGAGGAAATAGTCCATGCCGTCCTTTACGAAATCGTAGCTGCTGGCCAACTGGTATCCGGCTTCGGCAAATTCCTTGAGCACGATGTCGCGATCGACACCGTGATTCCCGGCGCTACCGTTGCGATCGATGACGCCGACTTTCGCGCCCGGGCGCAGCGCGGGGCGGAGATTGCGTAGCAGGGTTACAGGTTTCGCGACTTCGTGATACGTCTTGAGAAGGAGGACGGCGTCGATCTGGTTCGGCGGCAGCAGCGGATTATCTTCCCGACCCTGGATCGTCTTGATGTTGTGGAGTTGTTCTTTCTGCATGCGGTCGTCGATGTAGCGGATTGCTTCGAGGTTGATGTCGACGGCATAGACCTGTCCGGTGTCGCCGGTGCGGCGGGCGGCGCGCACGGTGAACCACCCGGAGCCGGCTCCGATGTCGGCGACGTTTTTGCCGGGCGTAATGCCGAGGATGTCCATGACGCGATTGATCTGCAGTTTATCTTCGCGGCCGGGGGTTTCGAAGATGGAAAGATCGCCGGTATAGGGTGTGCTGGTCTTGCGGGTGTCGGTGGATTGCTGGGTCGCCTGAGGCGCGGCTTGCGCGAATGAGGCCGCGGTCCACAAAGGGCTGGCGCTCCACAAAATAAAGGTTAGGAGAAGAAAGCGATACCTCGACTTCACCTGCGTACCCCCGGGCAGAACTCTAAAGACTCGTTCTTTCAAGAATAGACTCTCGGTGGCGAAGAGCGTTAGTCCGTGCGTTTTCCAGGTTACCGGAAGAACGTGACAAAAATCGGGGCAGCGGACGATCAGAAAGACGGCCCCAGACAGGCCGAGACGATGCCCGTTGGTCCGCCGCTCGCGAGGGCAAGATGCCCCTTCGACACGCTCAGGGCAGGCTCTCGGGACAGCCGGCGGGACGCCGGCGCTACAAGATCAACGACACGGATCCAGACGGGTGGGGACGCCTGTCGCTTCACCGTCGTTTATTAAGTCACGTTCAGCCCGTACCTCACCGTCGCCTGTGACCCTTGGCACTGCTTCCCGGCCAGTCCAGGACTCCAATAAATCCGTAACGCAGCCGTCGGGCAAAGTTGTGCCCAAGGAGCGACCTTCATGAGTACTTTGACTTTAGACAAGAAAGCCGACCTGGCCGGGCCGGGGATCGGCGACTACAACGAACTCGAAAAATCTCTGCCTCGCGATTACCACTCGCTGCTGACGCCCAAGGAGACGCAGCGCGCCATTTTCCACGTGAAACGCTACATCGAAGACAACCTGTGCAAGGAACTGAACCTCATGATGGTCGAGGTACCGTTGATCGTCGATGGGGAGAGCGGCGTAAACGACATGCTGGATCGCGATGGATCGCGCACGCCGATCCAGTTCCATATCTCCAATGACCGCAACCAGCACCCGATCGATGCCCAGGTGGTGCAGGCCGCGACCAAGTGGAAACGGGTTGCTCTGAAGCAGTTCGACTGCGCGCCGGGTGAAGGGATCTGCACGGATATGCGCGCGGTGCGCAAGGATTACTTCCTCGATCACGATCACAGCGCTTACGTCGACCAGTGGGATTGGGAGCGCGTGATCACCGCCGAGCAACGGAACCTGGAATTTTTGAAGAATCTGATTCGCCGGATCTGGAAGGTGATCGTCGGCGCGGAGCAGTTCGCGCTAGAGATGTTTCCCAAGCTGAAGGATCCGCGCTATCCGAGTTTGCCGCAGGATCTGATCTTCCTGCATGCGGAGGAAATTCTTGAGCTGTATCCAGATCTTCCGCGCAAGCAGCGGGAGACGGCAGTTCTACAGAAGTATCCGGCGATTTTCATTCTTGGCATCGGATGGCCACTCCGGGACGGCTACCCTCACGAGATGCGCGCCGCTGATTACGATGACTGGATCACAGACACGAGTCTCGAAACGGGCAAGCCGACGCATGGGCTGAACGGCGACATCCTGGTGTGGAATCCGGTGACGAAGCGGCGTCACGAGCTGAGTTCGATGGGGATTCGGGTCACGAAGCAGACGCTGCAGGGCCAACTGGTGCTGTCGGGGCAAACCGATTTCCTGAAGCTGCCGTATCACCGGGCGATTCTGGAAGATCAGATTCCGCTTTCGATTGGCGGCGGGATCGGGCAATCGCGGACGTTGATGCTGCTTCTGCGCAAAGCGCACCTGGGAGAAGTCAGCGTGACGGTGTGGCCGAAAATCCTGAAGGAAATCTGCGCAAAGAAGAATATCTTTGCGCTCGAGTAGTGGCTCTTCGTACTTGAGCCGAGGGCGGCGGTTGCCGCCCTTTTTTTCCTGTCGGTGCTGATACGAGGGGAGCAAAAGCAGGTCCTTCGCTTCGTTCGGCATTCGCCTCACCTACCCTCAGGATGACAATTCAAAAGAGGTGACAATTCAAAAAAAGAGGGCTGGGGTGAGTTGACACCCGTTGACATCAATTGCCGGGTTCGGCCTTCGAGTCTTCTTTCTTCTGGTGAAAGTCGAGGCCGAAGGACGGTTGATCGCGCGTTCCCGTGACCTTGATGGGAAGGACGGTGACTCCATTCTTGCGGAAGAAGGAATTGAACGGCTTCAACAGAAACGACTTGATGCCGGTTGTTACCTGCGACAACTTGGCCTGCAGGCGTAAGGTGCCGTGGAAGTCGAGTTTCTCGTCGCGCAGACCATAGGTGCCAGCGAGTTCGACTGTTGCGCCGGTCACGCCGAAGGTCAGGTTGCGAAAGGTGATCTGGCCGTCTTTCAGAAGAAAACTTCCTTTCAGTTCGGAGACGGCGCTGCCTGCGTCCTCGTCCTCGGGCTTGCCCTGCCCGCGGCGACTAAGGCTTTCAAGTTTCTCGCGGATCCCTGCATTCGCGAACTCAGCGCCGCCGACGCCAAACCTGCCGTCAAGCTGCAAGCGATCTGCGATTTCTCCTGGGCCGGGGGGCAAAACGAATTTCGTTTTCAGCCGGACCGCCCCCGTCATCATGGGCTGGTCCGATTTCACTGCCAGACGAAGCAGGTCCTCCAGGCGCGCGTGGTCCGTGGTGACGTTGAGAACAATCTCGCGGCCGGGGCCTTTCTCGGGCTTCACGACGCCACCGTTGCAAACGAGCGTCATGTGGAGAAACTGGGCAATCACTGGATGAAGCAGAGTGTTGCCGTTCGTGCCGTCGACCGTAGCCTGAAAATCGGTCTTCAGGAGCAGCGGGTGTCCGGCGATCGAGATGGTGAAGTCGGGTGTGACGGTCTGGCCTTGCACGTCGATGTTCTCGAGGATGCCGCCGAATTTTCCTTTCGAGGCAAGGATGCCGGCAATTCCGTGGAACACACCGAGGTCCGCGTTCTGGAAGCTGTAGTTGGCGGAGAGCGGTGTTTGGCTCGGGTCTTCGATCTCCCAGGGACCGAAGTGCCCTTGCGTAATGATTTCCCCGGGTGGGGCGGCGTTGGTGAGATTGGCCGTGAACGATGCCGCTTGGTTAAGGCCCACGCCATGCATCGTGATGCGATGGATCAGGAATTCGTGGCTCGTCTTTTTCGGGTCGCTGGGAATCAGCTCGAGTCGGGAATCCTGGGCGACCAGTTCGTCGACAAGCACGGGGACGTCACGGGCTTTGACCTTCCAATTCAGTGGAGGGCTTTCGGCGCGCTCCTCTTTCGGAGGAATGTGGATAGTCATGCCGGTGAGCTGGATGCTTCGAATGTGCCACGGCTTGTGGATCAGGCTGGTCCAGCCCATGTTCCCGGAAAATTCCCGGATTTCGATGAGCGGCGGAATGTCCGTGCGACCGTGATAGTGGAGGGCGAGGCCCCCTCCCTTCACGGAGATTCCCTGGAGCAGCGAAACGTGAAGGTCGCGAATTTCCGCCTCGCTGTCGAAGCGGCTCCGCAACATATCGAGGGCCTGCTGGCGAACGATGGGTGTCAGATGGGTGGTGAAGATACCGACCGCGACCGCTCCGATGACGAAGAGGACGAGCGCGCACCACAACACGTACCACCACACGCGACTCCGAAAAATTCTGTGGGACATGCCGAGCTCACTCCCGGGGCAACACGACTGCACGACGAGGCACAGATAGTCGTGTGATGCAACGTTGCAGGTAGTAGGAGCCGGAAAATGAGGGTGGATTTGGGGTGCCTGGTGGGATTCGAACCCACGTCATCCGGAGCCACAGTCCGGCGTTCCACCGCTGAACTACAGGCACCACACGGAGGGATAGCGCAGCCCTTGATTATAGCAACTCGACGTGGAGCTGTCAGAGTTGATGAAGCAATCTCCCAATGAACCCAGGACGCAAGATGGGTTGAACCTCAGCGGCTAAAGCCGCGCATTCGGCAAGCGTGTGGCGGCATGGCTTCAAGCCGCGTCTCTAGCGGCTTTTAGCGGAATGGCTGAAAAGACCGCGAGAAAACTCAGAGCGGACCTCAGCCCCTGAAGGGGCGTTGATGTTACAGGGCTTACGGCGCCGCTAACGCGGCGCCCTGATACGAACCTCGACTTTTTCAGCAGCCTGTGAAGCCGTGCCCTTCCCAAAAACTGTTTATCTTTCCAAAACTATTCATGAGACCAGCTCTCAGAAGCTGGCGTGTTGGAAAGGGTTACGATTTCTGCCCCAGAGCGCAACGTCAGTTTCATTCAAGCGTCTTGAGGAAATCAAAAGAGAGGAATGCTTAGCGGCCCACGCCCACGTATTGAAATCCCATGGAGCGCAACTTGGCGGAATCGAGGAGATTTTTCGTGTCGACGATGATCGGGCGCTTCAACAGGTTTTTGATCTTGCTAAAGTCGAGCGTGCGGAATTCCGGCCAGCCGGTACCGACCACGAGCGCGTCGACACCCTCGGCTGCCGCGTAGGCGGTGTCGCAGTAGCGGACGCTGCCGTTCAGATGGGTTTTGGCTTCGGCGAGTGCGACCGGATCGTATGCGCGGACGCGAGCGCCTTGCTGCACGAGAGTCTGCGCCAGGCGGATTGACGACGATCCTGCGACGGAGTTCGTGTTCGGTTTAAAGGCGAGTCCGAGGATGCCGACGTCTTTATTCTGCACGGATTGAACCATGCCGGAGATTTTCTGCACGAGTCGTTCGGCCAGAGTGGCGTTGACTTCCCGCGCTGCCGTCAGCACTTTGAGCTCGACGCCATTTTCGCGTGCCAGATGCGCGAGGGAATCCATGTCGGACTCGGCGAAGATGCCTCCCATCCCCGCGCCGGGTTGCAAACAACGGGGCGCAATCTTTTTGTCGAGACCAAGCGCGATCGAGAGATTCACGGCATCGGCATTGACTTGCTCGCACAGAGTAGCCAGTTCGTTGATGAACGAGATCTTGGTGGCGACGAAGGCGGTCGCGGCTTCACGCAAGAGTTCAGCGGTTTCGTGGTTCGTCTGAACAACGGGGACGCCGCGCATAACCAGTGAATGAAAAATCTGCTTGAGTGTCGCTACGGCTTCGGAGGACGAAGTTCCCATGATGATGCGGTCGGGCCAGTTGAAATCTTCGACCGCGCAGCCGTCGGTAAAGAACATGGGCTGCGAAACGATGATGCCCTTCAATTTCGCGTTCTTCAGCGAGCGTTCCAGTCCCGCGGCCGTGCCGACTGGAACCGGAGTGACCAGCGAAAAGGTGATGGCTTGGGTGGAATGGCGGGCAATCCGGAGAACAAGTTCTTCCAGGTGCTCAGCGGAATCCTCCGCCAGGAAGACGACCTGGGCCTTCTTGGAAAATGCCTCGACGTCGGTGGAATACGACAAGCGGCCGCAGCGGACATTGCGCTTTACGATTTCTTTGAGATTTTTTTCGAAAAAGCAGATATTGCCCTGCGCCATCTCGACCATGCGGGTGCTGTCGGTGTCGCAGCAGCTGACGGGGGTTCCGAAATCCGCAAGGCAAGCGGAAATCACTGTGCCCAGGTACCCGGAACCGTAGACTCCCACGTGCATTGCGAACAGCTCCCCATGGAGAGACGCGGGCTAACCATCTGCAAAGATAGATATTCGGCGTGACGCCCCGCGCCTCGACGCCCCCATGTTCCCCTTCGTTACCGAGGCTTGGCAATGCACGTAGGGCCAACTTTGGGACAAGGCCGGGACATGTCCTTCCGGCCATGATTTGAGGCCGGACTTGGAAATGGAACAATGACCAGCGTTTTGCAAGGATTCAGGTTTGGGTCAAGAAAGAAATCTCTCGGGCCGAGGATGGCCCGATAGTTACTTCTTGCGCGAGACCAGAGAGCGGCCCAGGGGCACGGGAGCCAGGTCGATCCAGCAGTTCGGCACGTCTTCGCGGACGAAGGTTAGTTCCTCGAGCGCAATATGACGGGTGCCCGAATAGCGCGACCAGCGTTTCCGCGCGACATCGAAGGCCTTCCAGGCGAGTTCTTCTGTACCCATCTTGGCGATGGTGAGGTGCGGAATATAGGGCAGTTCCTCGGTGCAGCAGACCCCTGCACGATTGAGCTGATCGTGGAGGTCCTGCATGCGAGAAGCGGCATGGGCCACGCGGATAAACACTGTGGGAGTCACGGGCAGGAACGTTTCCACCTCTCCCAGCGTGACCTCGAATGGCTCGGCGTCACGACAGGCCGCCTCCAGGTCGCGGATGGCGTCCGCTTCGCTTCCCTGCAGGCGGCGGGGCGGCAAAATGGTGAGATGGGCCGCGAGATGAGGTAGTTCCGGATGGAGCTCTTTCCGAAGTTTTTCTACAAATTCCCCAACCGGCTTTCTTACGTAAGCGACAAGGGCATAACGCGCACCAAGCATGATCGAAGACAGATTATACCGCGCTCGTGCGGAGCACCGTCACCGGCGGCGATTGGGGCTAACCCGGGCGCGGGGGCCTTACGTTTCAGCAATAGCATTTCTGAGGCTCGTCTCCTGAGGCTCGTCCCGCCGGCTAAAGCTTGACCCGAACTGGTGTTTGTCGGGGTACAGCGTTCACTTCTTTTCGGCTAGAATGTCAGCCGCACGAAAGGAGATCTATGGCCAAGAAAAAGATCGATCCGCTCAACAGGAAGCAGTACGGCGCCGTCTCGGCCGCTCTTACCGTCTCTGACATTCCGGCAGCAGTGAGCTTCTATCAAAAGGCTTTTGGTTTCGCGAAACGAGGCATCATGAACGGGCCTGACGGAAAGCCTGTCCATGCAGAACTCACGTTGCGGGGCACAACGCTCATGCTCGGACCCGAGAGTGCAGCGATGGGAAGACGCACTGCCAAGAGCGTTGGCGCCTCTCCTGCCAGCCTGTACATTTACGTGGAAAACGTGGATAAGGTCGTGGAAAAAGCGGGCAAGCTCGGCGCCACACCACAAGGTCCCATTATGGATATGTTCTGGGGTGATCGCTGCGGCACCGTCGTCGACCCGGACGGCTACAGCTGGATGGTTGGCACGCACAAGGCGGAACCCACGGCCAAAGAGATGAAGAAGGGAATGGAGGAGATGATGAAGCAGCAGCCGCCCAGCGCAGCTGCCGCGGACTGAGGAAATCACTCGAATAGCGCTGGCTGATCGACGCTTTCTTCGGCTTCCTCAAAGTTGCCGAGACCCACGCCCACGAGTCGGTAGCGCTGCCGCGGACTATGCTCCACGCGCTCCCGCAGCTGTAATGCGATGCCCGTCAATTCTTCGCACGACGATGGGGGAGCGTGTGGGGTGCAGCTGCGGGTGAGGATCTTGAACTCCCTGGTTTTCAGTTTGAGAACCACGGTCCGTGGTATACGCGATTCCTTGCGTGAGGCAGACCACAGTTTCTCGGCCAGGCGGCGGATCATCGGTTCAGTTTCTGCCAGCAGCACATCTTCCGGAAACGTATCCTCGACGGAGATGGACTTCGTAGGCCGGTCCGGAACTACCGGACTTTCGTCGACGCCTCGGGCAAGTTCGTAGAGGCGGACGCCAAACCGGCCGAATTCATCTTCAAGCTTGGCTCGTTCCAGAGTTCGCAGCTCGCCCACCGTCCTGACTCCCAGTTGGGCCAATTTCTCTTCGGTGACTTTCCCCACCCCGGGGAGTCGTCCAACCGGTAACGGCAGCAGAAACGCATCCACCTCTTCTGGCTGGATCACGAAAAGTCCATCCGGCTTCCGCCAGTCAGAGGCCAGTTTCGCCAGGAACTTGTTCGTGGCCACTCCCGCAGAGGCAGTCAGATTCAACTCCTGGCGGATTTGTTGGCGGATGATCCGCGCCACGAGCGTCGCTGTCGGCGAGCCCGTCTTATTCTCGGTCACGTCCAGGTAGGCTTCATCGAGTGACAACGGTTCTATGAGATCCGTATGGCGCTTGAAGATCTCTCGCACACTCTTCGAGACAGTCCGATAGCGTGTAAAATCCGGCGCGATGAAAATTGCAGCGGGACACAATCGCTCGGCTCGCACCGCCGGCATGGCCGAACGTACCCCAAAGGCTCTGGCCTCATATGACGCCGCGCAAACGACTGAACGATTGCCCTTCCACGCGACGATCACGGGTTTGCCGCGGAGTTTGGGTTCGTCGCGCTGCTCGACCGAAGCGTAAAACGCATCCATGTCTACGTGGATGATTTTGCGGAGGCCCATCGCAACCATAGTATTCCCGGTAGCGGAACGCTGTGAACGTCCTCGTGACGCACAACGAAGGGCTTGAGGAATTACCCGAACAGGCTATAGCTGGCTACGATATGAGCAGGGATAAGAGAGTGCGCGAGCAAGTCATCCATCAGCGGCCACTTACTCCGGGCTATTATTCTGAAATGTGACTGAAATAGCGAAGGCAGATACCAGGACCCCGCTTCGGGCGGGCTTGTTCCGATCCCTGATTCGATGGCTCACCATCGGTGCGGTCATTCTGTGGTCGCTTGCCGCGTTGATCCTGGTGGCGGCACGGTGGATCGATCCACCGACAACCGCGGTGCACATCCAGCGCCGCCTGCAGGCCTGGGCTCACCATACGCCGTATCGCAAACGCTACAAGTTCATTTCGCTGAACCAAATTTCGCCTGATCTCCAGCACGCCGTAATCGCCGCAGAGGACGCGCACTTCTACCAGCACCATGGATTCGATTGGCACGAGATCCAAATTGCCGCCGGGGAGGATCTAGAAGGCGATCGCACGCGTGGAGCTTCCACCCTGACGCAGCAACTCGTAAAAAACCTGTTCTTCGGAACAGGCCGCTCTGTTGTCCGCAAGGGCGCAGAGGCCACGTTGGTACCGGTGGCCGAATTCGTCCTCGGCAAACGGCGCATTCTGGAGATATACCTCAACGTTGTGGAATGGGGCCCTGGGATCTATGGGGCGGAGTCGGCGTGCCGTTACTACGAAGAAACAGGGGCCCGGAATATCGGCCGGGAACAGGCGGCACGGCTGGCTGCAATCCTGCCGGCCCCCCTGAAACGACGGCCCGAGCGCATGAATAGCTACAGCGCAATTATCCTTGCGCGAATGAACCAGATGGGATGGTAACCGCTGACATTTAGTTATGCGTCGGCCGTTCTTGAAGTTCGCGTTTGCTTCTGGTCGCGTCGCCCGCAATCCGGAATCTTTAGAGTCAGGTTTGGCAAATGCTCGATTCGGGTGGAATGAGCGCATACGTGTAGGGTGACGGCACGTTTTGTCGATAAAAACTCTGGTGTGGGGTGGCGACGAGGTTTGGAGGTGCTTTAAAATCAATTCTGCTGATCATGTCGGGGCGTAGCGCAGCCTGGTAGCGCACCTGCCTTGGGCGCAGGGGGTCGTAGGTTCAAATCCTATCGCCCCGACCAATTTCCTCTGAATATGCCGAAGGCCCGCCTGACGCGGGCTGGGCACGATTCCAGCCAAATTGAGGTTTATGGACCTGAAGGGCACACCGAGGTCCCGCCCACACTCGGTGTCCACACTCCATGGGCAAGGCATCCGTCTCTCACTGGCACGGGTCAAATAGCAAGTAATTTTGGACCAAAGACCGAGCCCAAATCGTTGGCTTTGACTTCGCGCTTAGAACCGTGGAAGGAACGGTACAGGGTCGGTGAGCATCATCGCAAACGAAACCGCTATACAGCAGGGAACTGTGCCAAAAGTGCCGCCTCAGCGGGCACGTGAACGCAGTATCCCTTGCATGCGTGATGGTTGTTCGTAGCCAGGAACGCATCGATCTGTTTTACGACTTCATTGTGAGTTTTCTTTATCCTTCGGAAGTCCTGATCGAGTGCTTCAACGCATGCCTCTACCATCTCTATCGCTTCGTCAAGGGCTCTCTGGGCCTTCACGAGGTGGTGCTTCAATTTGTAGGTTTCGGCGAGGATGTCAACCACCGCTCCACAGGCATCATCCTCCTCAAAACGCTCAGCATATTTTTTAACCCGTTCGGGCAACTTCTGCATTAGCTCGCCAGCTTCAAAAAGGTGTATCGCTGCTCGCTGGAGACTTTCTTGTCCTTCTTTCGCGGCCCCTGACCCGACCCCCTCGGCGGGAGGTATCGCGGCGTTTGCGGCGGCTCCTTCAACGACTGCATCATTAGCCTCGTCAATTCCGCTCTCAACCCACTGTGCGGCATATCCAACGACAGGTGCTGTTGCCACTCCAAAGTCGGTAATCCCGATGGGGCCGACCGCCATTCCCGCGCTCATGCCTTGCGCGATTCCAAAGGCGACCTTTTCGCTCTTTGTTTTTCTGTCCCAAGCGTTGGTCACCTTGTGCTTCATTTTGGTGAGAATCCCCCGGTTGAGATACCTGGCCCTGGCATCGAAGTACAGGCTTCTGGTGTCGTCTTTGGCGAGTGCGATCGAGGGCACGTCGAGCATGGGATCCTTACGCAAAACCCTCTCTGCTTTCTTAAGTTTATGATCTCTCCGATCCGGGTGGTTCCAAAGGTGCTCTTCATCGATGTGATTCGACCCTGTTGCTTCTCCTTTGGGCACACTTTCCCAATAGCATGGGTCAGAAAGGCAGGGGCTTCCCTCGTCTTCGTGCCACTTCATCGCTTTCAGGATCACCTTGGTCAACTCGTCTTCCTGCTTGGGGCCGTTCTCGCCGCGCCAATAATTCCTGTACGAATTGTAGAAAGTAAACATAGCCCTCGACAAATAACAGGCGGGATGAATATAGAGCCAGGACTTGTCGAAATGTCGCTTTGCCTGCCACAGCAAAGTCAGCCGCTCCGCGGCTTCGTCGCAGCTCGTCAATGGCTGTTGTACCTTTCGTCTGAGTTCCTCCAATTTTTCCCACGCCTTTCGATAGTGCTGGCAAGCACGCCGAATGGTCTTATGAGCCCGTGAGGATAGCCTCTTCGCCTCCTCTTCCGTTCCGAAGTCCACGGCAGTGTAATTCTCGATAAAGTCTCGGGTCCTCCTGCCACCTGTGTATTCGCTCCCGTAGAGCGCCGTGAAAGCGGAGTCGCTCATTTTACCCACCGCATACTGCCCGACTGCGATGGCGGCAATGACAGGAAGGGCGGCCCCGTGAGTGACAACTCCAACGATCACGCCGCCTGTCGTCACGGCTGTGGCGATCAATACCTTCGAGAGTTTCTTCTTGCCATCCTTGTACTGCCAGGACCTTTTAATCGCACGAATCGGCGCGTATGCGGCTCGCCTAGTCTGCATGGAGAACAGGGCCTCGTTCTTCATCACGCGGATTTCTTCGTCGAAATTGGGTTTCGGCATGAGGAGCGTCTCCAATAGCCAAATCAGCTGTGCCAATCAGCTTTATGGGGGGCCTAAGACCGCCTGAGACTACACCATCGAGGGAAGGTGATCAACGAGATTTCTGTTTACCGGAAGGCCGCCAGACCGCCGTCGATTCTGGAGATCGTCCCGGTCAATTGCGGTTGCTCCGTTCTCTAATCTTGCTCTTGAATGGGGCAAGCTGGAGAAATTCCTCCTGAGTGACGTGGCCTCCGAAGACGTTTTGAGGACTGCCGCTGAGTTTGAGGCGTTCTCACTGCGATAGGAGACGATCGGACTGGAACAGAGTGATCGATCATAGCAGCACCCGGTTTCGGCGTTAAGCCTAAGGTGCCGGTGCGCCGAAGGTGCACGGACCGGCGTCTCCCTTTACCAGTGCATGGGTGAGATGCTGGCGACAGACAACAGCACAAACAGCGTCCGTCCGATCCGGATGCAAAAACTGACCCCCTTGGCAGCCAAGATTTCCAACTCAAACATAGCCACCTCCAGAATCGTCCATCAGCCGGGAAACGTTCGAAGCGCGAACGCCCCATTAGGTCCGCCAATTCGAATTCCTAAATACGGCCGTCGCTGAATTCGACGGCGAACCGTGCGCCGCGAGCAACCCCACAATCTTGCGATTGTGCGCACGCGAGGAATACGATCTCGAGAATTAGAATCAAAAGCCATCATGGCCTGCGTCAGCACTGGTCTCGGGAGGCGCGTTATAAACAGTGTGTGAGAAACGTAGGCGATCCTGAACTCGGGCTGCGGTCGAGGTTCAATCGGAAAAGGGTCGTCGACAATAGCAGAGTTAGGGCTCGGCGTTGAGGATTTGCGAGATCCGCATGGGCAGGGTCACGAACATTACAAAGAAAGGCCGGCTTCAGCGCCGGCCCTTTGTCGTAATCACGAAATCGAAAATGCGTTACCGCTCCCCGAACGTGTATCCGATCGAGGCGCCGTAACGAAGCACGCGCGAGGACGAGTATTCGACGTTATTGTTTACCAGGTAGAAGCGCGCCTCGGGGCGTACAAACAAGCCGCCCTTGACGTAGAGCTTCACGCCGCCTCCGAACTGTCCCATGAAGTGGTTGCTGGTGGCGTACGGTGTACAGCCCAGGTAGTTACAGTTGTAGTAGTTCGTGTAGAACCGCGTACTTTCCGCACCGATGCCGGCTGTCACTTCGACGGCCGCGCGCTTGGCAACGTTTCGCACATAGACTCCGCCGAAATCCCAGAAGATCGGGCGGTAGGGCTGGTATCCGTTGTAGAGACCTTGCGAAGCCTTCCACGAGATTTCGCCCATGATTCCCAGGTGCTTCCGCAACAGGAAATCTCCGCTGATGGCCGGGTAGATTCCGCCTGTCAGGGATACTGGTGGGTACGAAACGTTGGTGTTGTTGTAGGCAGGGGATTGGATAGTACTAATGCCGAAGGCGAAATCCATCTGTTGCGCAACGGCTGCCGACGCCAACATGAGCACAACGCCTGCTGTTACGACAAGAATGAGCTTTTTCAAGTGCTTTTCTCTCCGAGTGCTATCGAACAAGGGTACCGCACGAACTGGGTTCGGCGGTTCGCCTGGCTCCGGAAACAGGAATCGCCCGCCACATCTTGGCGCGGGGCCAACCGAACAGGGTCCGTTCCTGTAAACCCGGAGTTCAGCAGTTTGACTCGTTGTACCCAAGCTTAATAACCCACGGATGCCGTTTCAACTACACGGCGTTGCCTCAGATCGAACCCCTCGGCGGGGGGATCTGCCAACTGATCCGCTCCGTACGATGCGGGATTCTCTCCTTGCGATGTATCGGCTTGCGATGCCGCGCTAGACCGCCGCAGGAAGGCAGCACGCCGTTTACAAATGATTACACGTCGGCATTGCAACGGAACCTTAGTAACCCTTCGGTAACTCCTTGTTGCACAATTTTCGTTGCATATTCATTTTCCTGCAATATTTTGGGCTTAGCATTGATGATGGAGGTTCGGGTCCATGGGCTCACCGCGGGTTTCCAGATCTTTGCCGCTGCAGGTGGCCGCGGTGTGCTATCGAAGACGCGCGGGCACGATCGAATTCCTTCTGGTCAATACGAATGGGGGGAACAAGTGGACTTTTCCGAAGGGATCGACGGAACCCAAGCTCTCTCACAGTCAAGCCGCGGAACGCGAAGCGTTCGAAGAAGCAGGCGCGCTCGGCGTCATCGAACCTAGGCACTTCCATTTGTACATCCATTCCAAGGGCGTGTTCTGGCAGCCGCACGGCGTGCAGGAATATGTGGTTAAAGCCTTCCTGATGGAAGTCACGCGCACACAGAAACCGGTGGAAGGGACTCGGAACCCAACCTGGTTCAGCCCCGAGGAGGCTCGTACGATGCTCGCGCGCGGCCGCGAGGTAAAGTATGCCGCTGAACTGAAGACCGTTGTCGACCAGGCCATCCCACACATCGAGAGCGGTCACTTCGTTCCGGGCTCGGGCCCAAACGTTCGTTCGCTTCGAGCCGACGCTTCCTCTTAATCTCGCCTAGTCTTTCCATCTTTCATGCCGTTCGGACTGGGTTTTCACCCCGATTCTTTGGTTCTTTTGCCTGAGACACACCGGTCCTTCCGTGAGTTGCAGCGGCGGATTTTCCGTGACTGCCGTAACTGGTTGATCCCGGTGTTTGTTGCAACAATCATAAGGACGCCGGTAGCACTGGTCTGCCGGTGCGGAGAACCTTGATGCCGAAGAAGGTCCTGACACTTGTTTTTTCCGCGTGTGTTCTTGCGGGTACGGCTGCTGCGCAAACGCCGGCGAAAACTCAGGCTGCGCCCAGCGCGCCAATCAACCTCACTCTGGCAGATGGAACCGCGATCAAGCTGCGCCTGGGGAGTACAGCGGCAGCCAGCGGTGCCCGCGTTGGCGAAAACATTGAGCTCGAGGTCGCGGAAGACGTCCGCGTCTCGGATGTCGTCGTTTTCGCCAAAGGAAACATTGCGAAT
>Ga0210384_10002691_pt1 | contig 21411 bp, 18 predicted proteins | sample IncBWH2MmetaG_FD_160574 | JGI IMG/M metagenome (GOLD analysis project Ga0210384, IMG submission 160574) | Forest soil microbial communities from Barre Woods Harvard Forest LTER site, Petersham, Massachusetts, United States - Inc-BW-H-2-M | ecosystem: Environmental > Terrestrial > Soil >...
ACATCGTTGTTGGTCTGAACTTCGCCACCGCCCGACACCGTGGCAGTGTTGACCAGGGTATTGCTGGGCGGAGCTCCCGCTACAGTGACCGTCAAAGTGATCGCTGGATAACTTGCCAGCGGCAATAAGGCATCGGCGCGAGTGCAAGTCAGCGTGGCCAGAGTGCAAGCCCAGCCCGTACCAGAGATGACCGTGGCCGTCAGGCCAGCAGGCAGCGTATCGACTACTGTGACCGTGTTGCCGGCGACAATCGAGGCCGCTGGGCTGGCGTTGCTTACGGTGATCGTGTAGTTGTTGCCTGCTGTTCCGCGGACGAAATTGCCGACGTGACTCTTTGAAATCACGCAGTCCGGCGCGGCGCACTCGACACCGGAACGAACGCCTGCCACCTGGGAAAGCTTGGCGTTGTTGATGGGAGTGGGACCAGCGGCTCCCGCAGTTGCTCCCCATTCAAACAGCGCGGTTTCGGTTGTCCCGTTGAGGCCGCCAGTCTTGGAGGTGAAGGGCGATCCCGTCACGTTCGTAGTGGCGATGAAGCCGCCGCCGCCGCCGCCGCCCGGTCCGTGAACTCCGGCCGTGAAAGTAGCAAACACGACTGCAGCGTTGGCGACCCCGCCCGCGCCGCCCCTGGCGTTGAGGGTCAAGCCGTTTTCGCCACCCGCTTCGGTGAGGACAATGATGCTGCCGCCAGCGCCACCACCGCCACCGCCGTCGTTGGCTGTCGTGGTGTTTGCCGCCGCGCCATTGGCGGTGATCGTTGCAGTCCCGGTCAAAAAGCCCGCTCGAATCATGACAATGCCGCCGCCCGCACCTCCGGCACTAGCGTCTAGAGTGGAGTTATTTCGTCCACCCGCGCCACCACCGCCACCCATGACGACCCGGTTAATCGAATTGGGAAATGCAGCACTCGGAACACCGCCGGAAGCTAAATCCACTGCCTGGCTGTTACCGCCCGCGCCGCCCGCGCCGCCGTTCGCGCCGCCTGATCCACCCGAGTTATTCGAGTTTCCGGCCACAGAGATGGCATCCGTACCACCGGCTCCCGCGTTACCGGGCGCGCCACGTCCCATGCTGCCATCGGCAGCCGCGCCGCTGGGATAGGTCGATCCGCTCAACAAGAATGTCCCCGCGCTATCCACCCACATGGGCGTACCAGCGATGCCTTCGCCCTTGCCACCGTGCCAACCGTTATTTCCCGCCGCAAACGGAGAGGCTGGAGCAGGGAAGATGAAGTCCGTGTTCGTGGCTCCGGCGGTCACACCATTCATCTGCAAGCCAGGAGCGCCGCGGAAGCCCAGGCCGTCGACGCTGACCGTTTGGGCGGCGAGCGTCAGGGTATTCTGCACATCGAGCGCCAGCACTCCGCCTGTTGTTCCATTCCATGCCGAAGCAGTCAGCGCCGCGCCCAGCGTTGCGGCGACATATTGCGGCACGCGGATGACCTGAAACCGCCGCTGGCCTTGCGTCGTCGTAGCGTTAGCATTGGTGTAGCTATAAATCAAACCGCCAGCGTTTCCCGCACCAGCAATCGTAACTACGTTCGCGACCACCGCTGAGGTGGCCTTGACGTACTCATAGGCGCCAGCGGCATTCAAACTCGTCGAGCCGGACCCGGCTCCGCTGCCGTCGCCATAGGTCGAACCGTTGGTGGTGTTGATGGCCGCGTCCTGCATCTGCATCACAAGGAGAAGGTCGCCGTTCGCAATTGCCGTCGCCGCTCCTACTCGGGCTCCCACAGTAATCGACGTCGCGCCCGAGGCCGCATTCGCGGTTCCGGGGTAGTAAGAATTCACGATGCCCGTAATCGCCGCCCCTGGCGTGCCATCTTTGCCTGGCGTGGCGCAGACCACCGATTGCACCGGCACGGTAACGGTGAAGGTGTTGTTGCCGGTGTAGAGGTCTGTAGTCGTGGATGCAACCGTGGCGGTGGTTGTGTAGTTTCCGGCGGTGGCAATCGTTGCTTTGATTGTGACGGTGGCGCTAAATGCGCTGGGTACGGTGCCCAGGTTGCAAGTCACTGTCGGCGCGGTAAAGGTGCAAGCCGACCCTTGACTGGGGGTAGCTGAAACGAAGGTTTCTCCCGCCGCCAGAGGGAACGTCAGTACAACGTTGGCGGCATCCGACCCCCCATTGTCCGTCAGCTTCACCGTGTAAGTGGTCGTCCCACCGGCCAGGATCGCGCCGGTCGTGGTTACAGTAACGCCCATATCCGCATTCAGCGGGTGGATCGAAAGCCCGCCCATAGCCCAGTTAGGAGTGGTTGCGGCCCGGGTGGCGGTCAGCACGACGGGGATGGGCACGCTGGGCGTTCCCGCCGAAGTGTATCCCGCGCCCGTCACATCGTTGACGGTTCCCGTGCCGGTGAATCCCGTCCCTTGCTGGACGATAGTGGTAAAGGCCGCGGGAGTCGCCTGATCGAAATTCCCTCCAATCGCTTCCACAGCGTAAACAAACTCCTTGGGCGCGCTGGGGATATCCAGCACGGATTCGAAAGGGTTCGTGGCCACACCATCAGCGGAAACAAAGGGGCGGAACGGATCCGTTTGGTCCGCACCCGTAAACGTCACCGAGTTCGCAAACGTTCCCACATTTCCCGCACCGAACGCGTTCATCGTGACTGTGATCGTGTGCGCGCCCAGAGCGGGCGCGCGCAGAAACCAGATCTCCACCCGGCGCGTGACCCCGGTATCGTTGTGCGCGTTCAAGAAAGTTAGCGCCTGCGCACCGTAGGTGATCGTCGCTACCTTCGCCGTCTTGGTTGACGCGGAAGCGCCGATGTTCATGGCCACGCCTACTACCAGCATGTTCGAGCCGGCTCCGGCGTTGTGCGCCACTGTAAAGTTCGATCCCGACGTCGTGGTCGCGCCGTTGAAGGCGCTAGAATCGACCGCTACCTGTGCCGACGCTGAAGCCGCAGCTAAGCACAGCAACAAAGCGAGGGCTGCACCAGTCCGAGAACTCGCCACGTGCATACCCAGGGCCGCCTTGACCCAGCCAGCCGCAACGTTGCGCACATGCGACATACGACGACGGGCCTGTGCCCGCACTCCGTGGAGTTCCACCCGCTGAACTTCCGCCAGCCTCGCCACTCGCCCGCCGATACCATTCATAATCTGATCCTTTGCCATGACTTCATGAGCAACGATTTCCTTAGCAATGCGTTCCTTAGCGACGACTCGTCCCAGAATCTGTGTGGCGCACACTGGAGAATCCGGCTCCAGGCTCGTGTCCCCTTGCGTTACAAACTGATCGCCGCTTGCATCTTTCGCGACAGCGACCAAGCGATGCGCCCGCAATTTGGCGCCGTCCCTGGTTGCAGTTTCTACCAGCACAACATCTCCGCAGCGTAATTCGCCCACTCTCACCGGCGCGACATGAACCAATTCGCCGTCTTGAATCTCCGGAAACATGCTGAAGCCGCTCGCCTGAAAACGCACACCGCGGCCCGCGCTCAACAGGTCGCGAGCCATCACCCGAAAAAGGGGCGAGTCCAGCCTTTGCGTCTTCACTGGCGGTATTGTCCTAATCTCAGTATTTTGAACCATATGCAAGGGTTTTGCCCATTGCCAATACGTGCTACTAGTACACCGTTATGTCCGTCTAGTCTGTAAAAAACGTCCGATTGCCTGGACGACACACCTTAATTCACGGCTGAAACCGGCGAACCGCCTCCACCGCCGTGCTATCCGGGCGGAACTCCAGTCGATAACAGGGGATGGCCGCCACAATCTCCTGTAAGAAGCTCATGGTGTTCTGGAGCGCGGCGGCATCGTAAAACGGCAGAAAGCTGCGCGCCATCACCTCGCCCACGGCGCGGCTGCCGCTGAGGGCGGTGATTTTGTTCTCCGGCGCATGCTCGAGGATGAAAAGTCGTTGAATGCGAGCCTTCTCCGGCAGAGCAAAAGCGGCTTCGCCGTGCCAGGGCGTGCCGTACATCCAGACTTCCGCCTGGCCATGCAAACGGCCGTGTTCTCGCAGAATGATGCGGTCGTCGCTCAGCACGGTGACGCTATGTTGCTCATTCCACAGCCGCGTGGTCGTACTCTTCCCCGCCCCTGAGTGCCCCAGAAAGAGATACCCGGTACCGTCAGCGTCGCGCATCCCAGCCGCATGAACCTCCACGCCACGTTCGCGGCCGAGGCGGTGCATGACCACCAACTCATCGAGCGGATATTCCAAGGGCTTACAGGTGGAAGGGTCAGGAAAGCAACTGCGATTCAATTCCAGCAGTCCATGGCGGAACTCGCGGTCAACACGCAGACGTTTATAGGGGTCCAGGCTGATGACGGGAGAGGAAAAATCAAACAAAAATCCGGGGCCGTTTTCGTAAAGCTTCCAGACCGAACCGGAGTCAAAAAGGAGTTCAGCCGAGGGCGTAGACAAGCGATCCACCCATTGCAGGCTGATCTCGATGTCGCAAGTGGATTCTGCACCAGTAGATGATCCAGAGCGGAATAACTCGATTTGGGGACCAAAGACCCGCGGGTGCGCGCTGTCTCCGCTGAGGCCCAGCGAGACCTCCCCGATGCGGAAACTGGAGTGCCAAAGTCCAGCAGGCGGCTCCTCCGCCACGCACGACATACCCCGAATACTATTCCCATTGCTCACCGGCTCGCACCCCGTGGCCGCACAGCTAGGTCTCTACGAATTGATACTCATGCAGGCGGTGGGCACAGCGCACGCCCCTTGCCCTGGACCACCCGTTGCGGAAATCTTGCAGTTCCCGAGAACCGCCTCTTCCGGACGTAGGTTGATACTGACAATCTTCGGCGGCTCGTATGGCTGTTTCGCAGTTGGGTCGTTCTCGAATTGTTTCATGCGTTGTGCTTCTCCTTAAGAAATTGAAATCCGCCGCTTGCCCTCTCTGAACTTAACTGTGGGTGCGGCAACTGCCACAACCGCCTCCGGATGCCGAATTACTCAAGACCGGCAGCAACACTGTGGGCGCCTTCCAGTCTTCTACATCAATTTCCTCCGCTGTGATGCGGGCCGCGGATTCCTTCAGCCTCTGGTGGCGTTCACTTCCGTCGCAGCAGTCACAATCCCCGTGCCGGGGCACTTCATATCCGAGCGACATGGCGCGCAAGTGGGCTACTTCGCACAAAAACTCCACTGGAGACTCGGGGTCGCCATTTTCCAGTTCACCCTGCGCGGGGCACATGCTGCACAGGCTAGTAATCTTGCAACTCGTACATTTTGTAGGCCGGAGGCGTTTCTTTTGGCGGACTTGCCCAAGAAAGTGGTCCCATCCCTGTTTCACGCCGCCTTCGCGGATATTGTAGGTCTCCTGCTGGGAGAGCACGCAGATGCTCATCTCGCCATAAGGGTTAATGGCAAATGCGCTCAAGCCGCCGCCGCAAAAATAGAGGCCCTCGTGGCCTTGAAGAGTAGGAGGTTTCGCCAAGTCTTGTTCCAAAAGGCGCTGGTATTCGACCCGGCTTTTCGGCGGATGCATATCGATCGCGACCACTTCTTCCGGCGAAAGCCGCACTGCCAGGGGGCTCTGCGAGCAATCGAGGCGCGGATTCATGAGTGCATCGAACTTGAATTCCAGACCGAGATCGTCTTCAGCGAAACGCTTCATGGCGAAGACTTCATGCTTGTTGACGGTGAGGGCCACGGTCTTCAGTTTGAGCGGAAGTTTGCGCCGGCGCAGGTGTTCGATACCGCGCAGACAGCGCTCGTAGGAACCGGGGATTCCGGTCAGCGCTTCGTAAGTTTCCTTGGTGCGTCCGTAGAGCGTGATCTCGATGGCGAACGGCGGATATTCAACAAGATAGTCGGCAATCTTGTCGTTGATCAGCGTCCCATTGGTGAACAGGGTGATGAGGAAACCTTTTTTCTTGGCGTAAGTGTAGATTTCGAGGAAGTCTTTGCGAGCGAAGATTTCGCCGCCGCTGTACAGAAGCCAGAACGTGCCGAGGTCGGCGAGTTCGTCCAGCATCCGCATGTGCTCTTCTTTGCTCAACTCGCGGTTGCGTGCGGCCAAATCCCCCATGGGCAAGTTGTTGTAGCAGTGGAGACATTCGAGCGGGCAGCGGCGGGTGACTTCAATAGCCACTTCCATCGGCGCACGCTTCCCCGCTTGATGGGAGTGAACAGCTTGGCTGAAGTCCCCGTAGGTGGTTGTGTCCATTGATGCCTCGCCCGTGTACCGTCGCCCTAAGACTACAACACTTCTGTTTAGCTTTCTGGCAGTTTACCGGATGTTGGCCCAACCGTGTTAGGGATTCGTGCTCCTACTGACCAACCATTTGGACGACCCCGGCAGTCTGGGCTTCATTCAGGAATACCTCAAGGTCTTCGCGAGCCTTTTCGGGACTGACCTCGTAGGTGTCGGCGAGCAAGGTCACCAGCTCGTCCACGGTACGAGGCTTTTCGAGCGCTTCCCAGATGGTGTTTCCAACGGCGTTGAAGCTAAATAAAGAAGCCAGATCGGCGGTGCCCCGGCTCACAGGGACAATTAGCGTTTCTCCGGCGATGACGCGGGAAACAACGTTGCCGGAGCGGACGAATTGGGGGGTCGTGGACATGGTCTATGGGACCGAGGACTGTAAGGTGAATATACGCAATGCACTGCGCGTTTTCAACGCGCCTGGACGGCCGAGGGCGGCCGTCCCCACGTGACCCTATCCCCACTTAGCCCTTTCCCTGCTTAACCCTGTCCCACAACTAGCGCGCGCACCACTTCCTTGAACACTCTGCCGCGGTGTTCGTAGCTTTGGAACTGGTCGAAGCTGGCGCAGGCTGGGGCCAGCAGAACGACATCGCCTGGTGTCGCGGTCGCGGCGGCACGGTGGACTGCATTCTCCAGGGTCCCGGCGGGGATAATTTCTGCCGCTTGTTGGATTTGGCTGGCAATTTTCTCCGCCGCCGCACCGATCGTATAGACACGCTTGACACGCTCCCGCAGCAGGGCGTTGAGGACCGAGTAGTCGCTACCTTTGTCCTTGCCGCCGAGAATCAGGTGGATGTTCGCCGGGAAAGACTCCAACGCCTTGATCGTGGCATCCACGTTGGTGGCTTTGGAGTCGTTGAAGTAGCGGACGCCAGCGATTTCAGCCACGAACTCGAGGCGGTGTTCGACGGCTCTGAATGCGCTCACGGCTTGGCGAATTTTTTCAGCTGGGCTTCCGGCGAGGCTCGCCATGCAGACTGCGGCTAGGACGTTCTCGAGGTTGTGGGCGCCCTGGAGAGTGATTTCTTCTACCGGAAGAACTTCCTGTTCTGTTTGGCCGTTACGGAAAAAAATCTTGCCTTTGCGGACAAAAGCTCCTGCGGCAACCTCGCTGTGCCGGCTGAAATGCAACACCGAGCATGGGACGCGGCCGGTCAGGCCGTTGGCAGCCGGATCGTCGGCGTTGAGGACACAGTACTCGCTCTTGCTCTGATTTTCGAATATCCGTGCTTTCGCGTCGACGTAGGCGTCCAGCGTGCGATGCCGGTCGAGATGATCCGGAGTTATGTTGAGGATGGCGGAGATAAACGGCCGGAAGGTTTGAATGGTTTCGAGCTGGAAGCTGGAAACTTCAAGAACAACGAAGGTCGCTGGGGTGGTTTGTTCAACGAGCGAGATGGCCGGGGTTCCGATGTTTCCGCCAACCACGACCGGAAATCCACTGGCAGCGAGGATTTCGCCGGTAAGCGTGGTCGTGGTCGTTTTGCCGTTCGATCCGGTAATCGCCAGAATGCGGCCTTGCAGGAATTGCGCGGCGAGCTCGATTTCGCCAATGATAGGCACGCCGTGGACCCGGGCCTGCACCAGCGGTGCGCTATCCGCAGGCACGCCCGGACTGACGACGATCAAATCTTGCCCGCGAAACGTGCGCTCGCCATGGCCTCCCGTTTCGACGGCAATACCGCGATCGACCAGAGTTGGAATCGCGCTGCCCAGTTGGTCGGGACTTTTGGAATCGGAGACCGTCACCTTGGCCCCGCGCGCCTGCAAGAACTGCGCCGAGGCCACGCCCGACTTGCCGAGGCCGACCACTAGGATGCGTTTGTCTTTTAGAATCATGGCTATCGGCTGTCGACTATCGGCTATCGGCAAAACGATGGCCGATAGCAGACAGCCGAGAGCTGCATTATCGAAGTTTCAGAGTGGTTAACGCAAACAGCGCGAACACCAGTGACGCAATCCAAAAGCGCACGATCACTTTGGACTCCGACCAGCCGAGCAGCTCGAAGTGATGATGGATTGGCGCCATCTTGAAGATGCGTTTCTTGCGCAGCTTGTAGGAGCCAACCTGCAAGATCACCGACAGTGCCTCGATCACGAACACGCCGCCGATGAACGGCAGCAGCAGTTCCTGCTTGATGATGACCGCCACAGTACCAATGGCGCCGCCGAGTCCGAGTGAACCAACGTCTCCCATGAAGACTTCCGCCGGGTGTGCGTTGTACCAGAGGAATCCGATGGCCGAGCCGACCATGGCGCCGCAGAAGACGGTAAGTTCGCCGACCTGCGGCATACGCTGCAACTCCAGGTAATCGGCGAAAACGGCGTGGCCACTGACATAGGTGAGGACTGCCAGCGCGCCCGCCGCAATCACTGTACAGCCGATGGCCAGGCCATCGAGGCCGTCGGTCAAGTTGACTGCGTTGCTAGAGAACACGATCACGAGGCTGACAAACACTACGAAGGGCAGGAACGCGAGCGGCCATACGTAGGGGTGGTGCAGCAACGATGCCATCACCAAGTTCGGCTGAAAATGCTTAGCAAATGGAACAACTAACTTTGTGGAGTACAGGCCGCGCGTCTGCATCGCAATCAACGAGACCGCGATGAGAAACGCCACCAGAAACTGCAGCCCGAGTTTGGCGCGCGCCGTCAGGCCAAGATTGCGCTTATGAATCACCTTTTGATAGTCGTCGGTAAATCCGATGGCGGAATAGGCAAGGGTGGAGAACACGATGATCCAAATGAAGCGGTTGTTGAGATCGGCCCAGAGTAGCGTGGGGATGATGGTGGCGATGGCGATCAGTAGTCCGCCCATGGTAGGCGTGCCGGCTTTCTTTTGATGCGCTTTCGGTCCTTCTTCGCGGATGAACTGGCCGATCTGGAATTGTTGCAAGCGGCGGATGACAACCGGACCAATCACGAGCCCGGTGAAGAGCGCCGTCAGACTGGCGAAGGCAGTACGAAACGTCAGGTAATGGAAAATGCGAAACAGCGACAGCGCTGGAAACGTGTGATAGAGCTTTTGATAGAGCAGCCAGTAGAGCAATGCGCCTCCCGATTCAGTTATCAGTTGCCAGAAGCTAGTCGCTAGGAACTACTCGCTTCCCATGTATCCAAAGCTCGTTCCAACTTTACGCCACGAGAAGCTTTTAGAAGAACCGCATCGCCGGGCTTGGCCTCACGAGCCAGCCACGTTCCGGCTTCTTCCGGCGTAGCAACGAACTCGGCGCGAAGGCCCGCGGTGCGGGCCTCGTCCACCATGCTCTGCGCCAAGCCGCGCACGCCAATCAGTTGGTCAATTTTTTGTCCAGCCTTTTGTTCCGCCATATGGCGTCCGCATTCGCGATGCATTTGTTCCGCTTTCTGGCCAAGCTCCAACATTTCTCCGGCAACCACAATGCGGCGCTTGGCAGTCATGCTGGCGAGCGCATCTACCATAAAATTCAGAGCCTTCGGGTTGGAATTGTAGCAGTCGTTGATGACGGTTACGCCGCGTACATTGAGAATCTCGCCGCGCTTCGAGGCAGCCTCCAGCGTGGCCAGTGCAGCCGCCACTTCCGACGGCGTGATTCCGTGTTCCAGCGCCACAGCCGCAGCTGCCAGGGCATTGTAGATATTGTGCGTCCCGACTAACGCCAGCTCGACCTGCTGGCTGCAACCGTGGGCTACAAGGTCAAAAGTAGACCCTTGTGCGCCGCGCAGTTGGATATTTTCGGCGCGCACGTCTGCGACGGGCTTCAATCCGAACGTGATGACACGGCCGTGAAAATCTCGCCCAAACTGGGCGACGTACTCGTCGTCGGCGTTGAGCACGGCGAGGCCTCCGTGCGGCAGCGACGCGATCAATTCATATTTCGCCCGGGCGATGTCGGCGATGGAATCGAAACTCTCGAGATGCACCGGCGCGACGCAGGTTACGACGCCAGTGTTGGGCTGCGCGATCTTTGCCAGCGCGGAAATTTCTCCCAGGTGCGACATGCCCATTTCGATGACCGCCATCTCGTGTTCCGGTTCAAGCTTCAGAACCATGAGCGGCATGCCAAAGTGGTTGTTGAAGTTACCTTCCGACTTCAGAACTCGGTAGCGTGCCTCCAGCAAGTGCGCTATGGCTTCCTTGGTGGTGGTCTTGCCGGCCGAGCCTGTGACTCCCACCACCGGCTTCGCCCAGAGACGGCGCACGCAGGCAGCCAGAGTTTGCAGGGCAACGAGTGTGTCCTCGACGGCGATCAGTCCCACTTGCGAGGCGTAGCGTGCCTGTTGATCTTTACGAACTACCGCAGCAATCGCGCCGCGTTCCAAAGCCTGCACGACAAAGTCGTGGCCATCCAAGCGCTCGCCGCGCACAGCGAAGAACAACTCGCCGGGCAACACCGTACGCGAGTCGATGGAATACCCCTGCGCCACGAGATGATGGTCGAACGCGCTCGAAGGATCGGCGGAAATGAACTCGGCAACGCGGGAGAGTGGCAGCTTCATAAGCTCTTCCCCGCCAGAGTTCGCTTCGCGTCACATTCGTAGCCCGAGACTCGTAGAATTTCACGCGCCACTTCAACATCGTCAAACGGACGCGATCCTTCGCGCGAAACCTGAGTCTTCTCGTGCCCTTTGCCCGCCAGCAGAACAATATCGCCGGTCATCGCCTTGCTGATCGCGAGTGCAATAGCCGCTTGGCGATCCGGCTCAATTTTGTATTTAGTGCCGGAGCGCTGCACGCCTACCAGGGCATCGTTGATGATCGCGACTGGGTCTTCGCTGCGCGGATTGTCGGACGTGAGCACGACCAAGTCGCTGCCACGCCCAGCCGATTCGCCCATCAGCGGACGTTTGGCGCGGTCGCGGTCGCCACCACAGCCGAACAGAGTGATGACGCGGCCTCGGCCTCCGGCTTGCGCCACGAACTCGCGGGAGAGTGTCGTAAGATTGCGCAGCGCGTCATCGGTGTGCGCGTAATCCACGACAACAGTAAACGTCTGGCCGCAATCGACGCGCTGAAAGCGTCCTGGAACAAACGCCAGAGCGGCCACACCCTTCGCTACATCTTTCGCGGAACAATCGCGCGCCATCGCCGCAGCCGCCGCTGCCAGGATGTTGTAGACGTTCACTTTGCCAATCAACGGCGACTGAATGGGAATCACATCCAACGGCGTCACCATCTGGAAGCGTGTGCCTTGCAGAGTAATCTCAATCTTCTCAGCGTGGAAATCACCACTCTCGAAGCCGTACGTCACGACCTGTGATCCACGTGCTTTGCTGGCTTGCTGCAACTTCGCACTGTACGAGTCGTCGGTGTTGATGACTGCCACGCGCGGAGCCTTCGCGCCACAGCCCTCGAACAGTTGGCGCTTGGCCGCGAAGTACTGTTCCATCGTCTGGTGGTAGTCCAGGTGGTCGCGGGTCAGGTTAGTGAATACGGCGACATCAAAGCCGATGCCATAAACGCGCTGCTGCTCCAGCGCATGCGACGAGACCTCCATCACCGCTTCTGTTGCACCCGCGCTCAGAGCGCTTGCAAACAATTGATTCAGTTCCAAAGCCTCGGGCGTTGTATGCGGCGCGGGAAGAACCTGGCACGCAACGTGATACTCAATCGTCCCTACCAGCAGACTCTTACGTGCAGCGGCCGTCAGAATCGCTTCTAGAAGAAATGCGGTCGTGCTCTTGCCGTTGGTGCCTGTAATTCCCGTGATGCCGAGGCGGTTCGCCGGTTGGCCGTGGAAGTTCGCGCTGATACGGGCGAGCGCGTGGCGTCCGTGCAAAACCTGCGCCCAGGCGACACCGGCACGCTGCGGCTCGCTGGAGGAATCGGTGACGATTGCGGCGGCCCCATTCTGAATGGCTTGATCGATATAACGATTGCCGTCGGTGGCCTCTCCCCCCATGGCCACGAAGAGCGTCCCCGGCTTGATTTTCCGGGAATCGTATTCTATTTCAGAAACGGACGCATCCCCGCTCTGCGCAAGGATTTCCACCCCGTCCAGTAGCTTTAGAAAGTTCATTGTTTACTCTTGATTATAGGCTCACTGAACGTGAGCAAATACGTGGAAGAACCTGTAAAGACATGGGTGAAATGCTGCGTCATCGAATCGTCGATGGAGGCAGGGGCGTCCACGCCCGTGCGCTGAAGAAAAGAACTATGGAATTGCACGGTGTTAAAGGGTTGCTCCACTTCGCACGGGCGAGGACGCCCGTGCCTCCATCGGAAACATTACCGCTCGAAGCGGACAGTGATCCGTGTCCCCGCGGCGACATGCGACCCTGCCGCCGGAGACTGGTCGCGAGCCACGCCGCTGCCTTCAGCCTCTAGCTCCAAATTGCTTTCCTCTGCGAGTTCCACCGCTGCGCGCAAGTGTTTCCCCACGAAGGAAGGCACGGCGATGCCGCCCTGCTCGACGTCGAGAACCACCGTTCCGCTGAGCGGCTTAGCAGGAGCCGACGTTGCCGAAGGTGAATTGCTGGCGGGAGTCGAAGTTTGCGAATTCGCCGTAGGCTGACTCGCTGCAGGTTCCCTGGATCGCACTGCCACCGGAATTACGCGCGCAATTTCGAAACTTGACGGAGCGGCGGGATTGGGCTTCGAATCGGCTGCAAGCGACGCAGTATCTGTCTCCGCACTCTCGGCGTCGGCGCTAATGTCTCCACTTGCCATATCCAGCGTCGAGCCCAGGCGGTCCGGCGAGCCTTCGGCTACATCGTCATCATTGGCGTGGGCAGCTTTCTTGGCTGCCATCAGCAACTGGCGGGAAAGCGGGGCCTCCACGTCACGCGGAACATTCATGTAGGCCAGAACTTGTTGCGCCACGCGCGTGAAGACAGGCGCCGAAACCTGACCGCCCTGGTGCAAACCCTCGGGAGAATCCAGAATCACCGCAACCGTGATCGCGGGATTGTTGAGAGGAGCAAATCCGGCGAACGACGCGATGTACTTGGTCTTGGAATACCCATGGGTGGCGGGATCGACACGCTGCGCCGTACCCGTCTTGCCCGCCGAAGTGTAACCATCCAGAGCCGCTTTTCTCCCCGTACCGTGGAGCACAACACCTTCCAGCATTTGGCGCATTTGCGCGGCGGTCAGCGGGGAAATCACGCGGCGCTCGACCGCTGGCTGATAGACAAACGTTTGCGGCGCGTGGCGGGGTTCTGTCGTCGCAGCCACGATGCGAGGAGCAACCCACACGCCATCGTTTGCCATAGTCGAAATAATGCCAGTCAACTGAACCGGAGAAATTCCAATTTCCTGCCCCATGGAAATCGCACCGATGGAGACTTTCGACCAGCGGCTCACCGGCTTACTCAGCCCACGCGTCTCTCCCGGAAGCTCGATCCCGGTTAGCTGACCAATACCGAACGCGCGAATGTATTTATAGAAGCGGTCTTCGCCCAAACGCAAAGCAATCTTGATCGCGCCCACGTCGCTGGATTCGGCCAGAACGTCCGCCACCGATAACAAACCATGCGGCCTGGAATCGCGAATGCGCATACCAGCCACGACGATGGATCCCATCTGGCAATCGAAAATTTCAGCCGGATTCGTCACCTTCTCTTCGAGCGCTGCCGCGATCGTAATCATCTTGAACGTCGAACCAGGCTCGTAGACATCGCTGACAGCGTGATCCTTAAGTTTCTCCGGACTGATGGCGCGCGTCGCATTTGGGTTGAAAGTCGGGTTGTTAGCCAAGGCAAGGATTTCGCCGGTATGCGGATTCTGCACAATCACCGTGCCTGCGATGGCATGCGTTTCCTGCATGGCGCGCTCAAGCTCGCGGTCGGCGATGTACTGGATTTTTTCGTCGATAGTGAGAACTACGTTTTCGCCGGGTTCGGGCTCCTGCTCGACACGGGCGAACGTCTTGCGGCGTGCGTCCACCGAAAGCGCCATGCGTCCCGGCTTGCCGCGCAAGCGGCCGTTGAAGGAGCGCTCAATACCGCTCAGTCCTTCGTCATCCATGCCGACATAGCCGAGAACTTGTGCCGCGAGTTCCTTCTTTGGATAGAAGCGCTTCGATTCTTTCTGCGAATAGACGCCGCGCAAATTCATGCTTTGAATGCGGCTAGCAATCTCAGGGTCGGCCTTGCGAGCCACCCAGCAAAAATTCTTTGTTTTGAAACACGCGAGCATTTCGCGGGGATCGGTGCCGGTAATGCGGCCGAGCAGGCTGGCGGTATTGGCGGGATCGGGCAGATCGGCCGAAACCGCGTAGTAGGAATCCACTTGCGTGGTCATGGCCAGAGCTTGTCCGTTGCGGTCATAGACCACGCCGCGAATGGGAGAGGTCTCAAACGCCCGCTGCTGCTGGTGGTGCGCCCGCGCTTGGAATTCACCGTAAGCGAAGACTTGCAGGTAGACCAGACGCGCAAAGATGGCGCAAACCCACAGCAGCAACACGCCGCCCATCCAGTAAAGCCTGGGTTTGGCTACGCTGTTTGCGCTGTTGGAAGCCACGGTGTTGTACCTCGCATTACGCTGCTGTTCTTACTGGGGGAGGGCGGGTGCCCCGTCCTTGTCGCGTTCTTTGCGACAGGGCCGGAATTTCCTCTACCGAATCGAGACTATCGACACGGGCGAAGCGCTGGCTAAGACAGGAGTATTCGAGTCCGCCATGGGCGCGTCCAGATGCATCACCTGCCCAGCTTGCGGAGACTGGAATCCCATTTTGCGCGCAAGAGTGTCGATACGCTGGGGATCGCGCAACGACGCCTCTTCGAGCTGCAGGGCGCGGTTCATCTCGTACAAGCCATCGCGCTGGTTCTTCATGGAAGCGATCTGGTATCCGTATTCAATGGACTTGAAATGCTGCACGGCGTAGGTCATCACGAACAGGAACAGGCAACACAGCGAAACCATCAACATACGCATTTCGCGCACGCGCGCTGGGTCTTCCACCTTCACCAGGCGGGAGTTGTCGATCGCCTTGTGGAAGTAGACCTCGGGCGTGCCCGTCCAACTACGAACCCGTTGCGCCGTCGATGTTGCCGCTGCCGTTTGCATTTACGCTACTCCTGCCCAATTTTCCCAAACGGTATTGGCGGACAAATTCGCCGCCGGAAGACCACAGAACTGGCCCACTTCAGGCTTCCGCATCTGTACGAAGCTCGAGCGCTGCTCGGCCCGTTCCACGGTTGCGATTAGATCGTCGATGATTGATCCGGTAAACATTTTGAACCTCCCCTTTGTTGTTTTCTGCTTACTTCTTAACTTCTGAAATTTCATGTGCCCGGCAAGTCTTTCGATCCCACCGGGCGGTCTGGCTGTTTTTCCAGGCCAAACTTTCTTTCTAAGTTCTCTCCGCCGCCCTCAGCTTCGCGCTGCGCGACCGCGGATTGCGATAGATTTCTTCGTTCGTTGCAGTCACCGGCTTTTTCGTCAGCACCTCGTAAACCCCGGCCTTCGCCTCGTCCCTCAATGCGTCTTTCACAATTCTGTCTTCCAGTGAGTGGAAACTGATCACCACCACTCTTCCGCCCGGCCTCAGCAGCCTGGGAGCCGCTTCCAGCAGCTCCCGCAGGTCGTCCAACTCACGGTTTACGAAGATTCGGATGCCTTGGAAAGTGAGCGTCGCTGGATGAATGCCGTGAGGTTTCATTGTCCGAGCCGCGGCTGATACGACCCCTGCTAAATGCGCAGTGGAACGTATCGGCCGCGCTCGGACGATGGCTCTGGCGATTCTCCGCGACCTCCTTTCCTCACCGAATTCGTAAATCACATCGGCGAGTTCTTTTTCGCCCATGTGGTTTACCACTTGTTCGGCGGTGCGCTCGGACTGCGGATTCATTCGCATATCCAAGGGCCCTTCCGCCTGAAAACTAAATCCGCGCTCGGGATCGTTCAGCTGCAAGCTGCTCACGCCTACGTCCGCCAGCAGGCCATCGATGCTGCCTGCCGCGAACCGTTCTCCCACTTCTGAGAACGACGCATGTACCAGCTCAACCTGCGGCCAGTCGCCTTCGCTTCCCGGCGGTGGCTGCAAGTTCGCCCGTGCCCGTTCCAGCGCTGCTGGATCCTTATCGAAGCCAATCAAATGACCCGGTACGCCGAGGAGCTTTGCGATTTCGCAACTGTGCCCCGCCAAACCCACTGTGGCGTCGATATAGGTCCCACCGCGCTTGACGTTTAAGAAATCGATCGCAATTTGTAAAAGAACCGGAACATGACCCACGCCATGCCCACCCCCCTGAGGGGCGTTTTGCTGCAAACCCGAATCCGCTTCTTTCGAAACCACTAGATGCCCAGCTTGTTGAGCGTCTCTTCATCCTCAGTCGTGAATTGCTCTTCGACCATCTGCGTCTGAAGCGCTTCGATGTTGCGGACTTCCAGGTACGTCAGGTTGCCCATGACGGCAACTTCGCCTTTGATGTCCGCCGACTGCCGCAGCAACTGTGGAATCAATAAACGGCCTTGCCCATCCATTTCGACTTCCTGGCCGTAAAAGTTCACCCGGCTCAGAAACTTCTTCTTGGTTGGGTTGAACGTCGAGAGCGAAGCCAGCTTCTGCTCGATCCGCTCCCATTCCTCGAAGGGATATAACTGAGCAACCTTCCCATCGAGGCTGGTGATATAGAATTTCAGTCCGTACTTCTCGTCGATCACCCGCTTGAACTCGGCCGGAACCTTTAATCGGCCCTTTTCGTCGATCCGAGTTGGGTGATTGCCGCGAAACATTCAATTTCCTTTTGGCTGCCGAGGCCACGAAAGAGGCAAGAACGAATACAAGGGCTTCTAAATCCGTGTTTGAGCTGCTTTGTGGGTTGCTTTTTGAGCTTTGCACCCTGCACTCCTCAGCACAACACCCTTGACCACCAACCTCTATTGCTGCTCCCTTTTAGACCACTTCTTCCCACAATCCTACTGCTAATTGCTTTCCTGTCAACAGGAATCTTCAAGGTCCTATATCGGCCTATTTGTCGCATTTTGAGCCACTTGCGGAACTACGAGGGCTTGCGGTCAAAGGAAATCCAGACCACTACAGGTTGTATTTACTGAAGAGGTTCACGGCCTCTAGGTCTCCTTGTGAGACTCCGCAGCACTGGAAGACTGCCTGTGAATTTCCTGAGGATAAGTGAGGCCGAACCTTGTACCGAGTCCCGCGAGCCGTCCTAAGGCCCTTAGGACTCCTTGACGACCTAGCTTGTGGGACCTGCTAAACACTTTCCGGAGTGGGTCTAGGTGTGGTTTGGGAGATTTTGGGGCCGACGCTATGACGCACTAACGCTGGCGGTCGAAAGCCACCAGCCGTTCCCAGAGCACCAGCAGCTTTCGTCAGGGGAGGAATCACGACGCAGAGACTGCACTTTCCTGGAGTCGCCTCGCTTGAACGCCTCCGACAGCTTCTTGGCCGTCTCTTCATCCCGGGCACCGACGCACGGGATAAACAGTACCGGACACACAAAGCTCGCATCAAAACGCTGCGGTGAAATCTTCGTTACCTGCAGCATGCCTCCAGCCCCAGGCATTCCCCCGGGACCTTCCGCGGGTGTTAGCGGAAACATCAGGCGCCCACCCGCGCGTAAGGAGTCCAACCAGATGTCCAGTGGAGCAGTGGCGCCGGCATTGATGTAGATCACGTCACAATCTGGCAGCGGTCCCTCAGCACCCGAGCGGGAATAAACGGTCACGTTCGGCAAATCTGCCAGATTGGTTGTGGCCCGTTGCACCAGCACTGGCTCAAGCTCATAAGCGAAAACCTGTCCGGTAGGACCGGTAAGCTTCGCTAGTAGTGCGGTGTAGTAGCCGGAACCAGCGCCGACATGGACAATCGTCTCGCCTTCCTTAATGTCGAGCGAGGCCAGGCAGGCAGCGTGGAGAATTGGCTCCCCATTGTTAATGCGCTTCTCAGGCAACAAAGCCACAGCAAAGTTCTGATATAGGAAGGCGGGATCGTCGGAGGGAGTTTCGATGTAACCGGCTAGGCTGAGGATCTTCCATGGTCCAGGACCGGTAAAGCGCTCCCGGAAGGTAGATGCGAAAGCGGCCGTTAAGCGCCCGCCCTGCTGTCCAACGCTGGCCGTGATCAGGTTAGCAAAAAACGTTCGGTGCGCTTCCAGGCGTTCCATGTTCGATCTTCCATCGTAACGCATGAGGTCGATGGATTGCAGCGCCGATGGGGAGCGAATTCGCGCTAGCACATCGCTCAAACGTCAACAGCTTGCCGGAAGATTCCCTGGCATAACCGCTGAAAAGGTGTACACTTCCGCGGACTCATTAAAGCAAGGCTGTGAAATCAACTGTTTGGAGGCGCCACATGGGTGTGAACAAGGGTCGAGTCTGGCTAGGCGGTTTGGTGGGAGGAGTGGTGTGGACGGCATGGAGCTATTTCATCGGGGCGAAGCTCGCGCCGCATTACGCTGCGGCGACGAATGCGGGCTTATTCCTGAAGGCGCCGCGCTATTCTTTTTTCATTGGAGAATGGATAGCGATGGTGTTTATTCTGTCGATCTTGCTGGCGCACCTCTACGTCTGGGTGCGGCCGACCTTGGGTCCCGGATTGATGACCGCCTTTAAGATTGGAGCAATCGTCGGCTTCTTCGCGGGATTCCCCGGAAATTTTGGGCAGGCCGCGTGGTCCCCTGTTCCTCGAGTCCTTCCTCTTGGCTGGATGCTCGATCTTTGGGGCGGCGCAATCCTAGCTACCGTCGTAGCTGGCTGGCTCTACAAGGAGTAGCGTCATATGGAGGCGCGGGCGTCCTCGCCAGCGCAGTCTTGAACGTGTACGGTAAACCGCACGGCCGGGGTTCTTAGCCTGCCCTGAGCCCAGCCGAAGGGCCCGTGCCTCCATCGTTTCTTGTTTTTACAATCCGACTCTCAGGCTCTCCAGGCACCAACGGTATTGCCGCGCTCGTTCGTGTAATAGCCTTGCACCGTGTAGCGCTGCGGATCTTCTGGCGGACCCCATCCGAACAGAACCCATGCCTCGAGGTCTCCGTTCTCCTCGCCATCGTCAGCAACCCAGCCCTGGCCGGGAACTTTGTCGGTTGCCGCCTCGGCAAGCTCATGCGCGTAGACGGCTGTAAAGTCCCCAATCTGTCCGCCACATCCCTGGCATAGCGACGAAGGCAGCACCGCATAGGCAATCGATGTCCCCTGATAGTCGAAAGCTTCATGATAGCCACAGAATTGCGAGCAGGACTGCGAGCCATCCGAATCCAGCACTGCGGTCACACCGTCCGGAAGGATCAGTGCGAAAAGGCTGTTCACGTTGCCCTGGATCGTTCCCGCGTCGAGCATAGCTGTCAGGGCGGCCTGTGCATCGGAGTCATGGAACGTATCGCCATCCGACAGAATCGGATTGTCGATCGGCCCCTCGTAGGTTCCCGATCCAGTTCCGTAGCCCAAGTCTTTCAGCGGATCCAGATATCCGTTTTCGACAACAGCCTTGCTGAACCCCTCGACGAAATTGCGATCTCCCCAAAACTGGCCCAGGTAAATGTTGGTCACTTCCGGAACGGCGATCTGGCTGCCGGCGCGGTTGCTGAACCCTGCCGCTCCGCCGGGCCCGGTTGGGGAAGCGAGGGGATTCGTGATGAGATCGTGATTGTCCTCATGCAGATACGCAGGCCGTACTACGTGCATCGGCGGAACTATCTGCATCACGTTTTTGCGCGAACCCATGCCGCGGAGTTTCGCCTTGGTGATTTTGCTGCGGAGGATGTTAATTTTGCCGCCTTCCTTGGCGATTGACCGGGTGGACATTACTTTTTTCGCCGAACTCTTTGCCATGACAACACCTCATTCTTGATTTTGCAATGCTTGAACCCAAACGACGCAACTTCCGACTCCAAGCCCGTATCCAGTCACATCTGAACGGGCTACTTGTGCAAGAGGGGTTCCAACCCAGTAGGATTTCGGACAACCTCGAGTGATTGGAATAAATGCACTTAGCCGACTCCCTTCTCAGCACAGCACGATCGGCGGCCGATTCTGGATAGTAGAAACTACACAATCGGATAGTCGGCCTTGGTCTGTCGGCTATTGGCTATCGGATTTTGAGGTTGCGGGTCTGGCTGATAACTGACAGCTGACAGCCGCACTTGCTACTTTGTCAGAGTTTCCTTAAATTCGTGCCATGCGGAAAGCCATCAACCACCTGAAGAAGTCCGACCCGACGATGCGCGCCATTATCGAACGCGTCGGCCCGTACAAAATCGCTTATGGCGATCCCACGTTTGTCAGCCTGGCCGAGGCCATCGTTTACCAGCAGCTAAACGGTAAGGCTGCACTTACGATCTTCAACCGCTTCGCCGATCTTGCGGGACGCCCCATCTCGCCCCAAGGCATCCTCAAACTCAGCGAGCAGCAGATGCGCTCCGCCGGACTTTCCAAGCAAAAGCTGAGCTACATCCGCTCTCTGGCCGAGCTGACGCAAAGCGGAGAACTCGACTTCAGCCGCTTACCCGATATGCCCGATGACGAAGTCATCACCCACCTCACTGAGGTGAAAGGCGTCGGCATCTGGACAGCGCAAATGTTTCTGATGTTCTCCCTGCGCCGCCTGGATGTCCTCCCCACAGGCGACTTCGGCATCCAAACCGCCATCCGCAAACACTACCGTAAACGCAAAATGCCTAAGCCGAAAGAGATGGAAAAGATTGCGAAGCCATGGGTGCCCTATCGTACCGTGGCTTGCTGGTATTTGTGGAAGAGCTTAGATGTGAAGACACCGTAGTGCTCTGACTCCGTAATTGCGCTCTGGGGTGTGCTTAAATAGTGTGCAGATGGCTACTGACCGTAAAATCCGCGTTCTTGTTGCCAAGCCTGGGCTCGATGGCCATGATCGCGGCGCGAAAGTGATTGCGCGCGCCCTGCGTGATGCCGGGATGGAAGTTATCTACACCGGGCTGCGCCAGACGCCGGAGATGATTGTGACCGCATCACTGCAGGAAGATGTCGATGTCATCGGACTCTCCATTCTCTCGGGAGCGCACAACGCCATCGTGCCCCGTGTCATGGATTTGCTGAAACAGAACAAGATGGACGACGTGATTGTCGTTGTAGGCGGGATTATTCCGGACCAGGATATCGACGGCTTGAAAAAGATTGGCGTGGGAGCGATCTTCCAGCCCGGCACTACGATGGATAACATTGTGCAGTTTATCCGTGGCAACGTGAAGCTGCGCGTCGTTCCGGTCAGCTAATGGCTGCTGATCTTCCATCAGAAAAGACGCGCTTGCTCGCCTTCATCGAGAAATCGGTTGGCCCCTCACCCTGGTACTGGCCGACATTCCCTCCCGTAGTGAGC
>Ga0210384_10002692_pt1 | contig 21410 bp, 11 predicted proteins | sample IncBWH2MmetaG_FD_160574 | JGI IMG/M metagenome (GOLD analysis project Ga0210384, IMG submission 160574) | Forest soil microbial communities from Barre Woods Harvard Forest LTER site, Petersham, Massachusetts, United States - Inc-BW-H-2-M | ecosystem: Environmental > Terrestrial > Soil >...
TAGGTCGACCGGGGCCCGTAGTTCCACTGGGTGTAGTTGTAGCAGTTCCAGTAGGTCGAGTTGATCGTCGAGACGTAGCCTCCGAACGAGATGGAGGGCCCGGACATGCTGAACCCGCCGGTCCCGACCGCCGAGACGAGCGACGAGTTCGAGAGGCCGAATCCCGCCAAGCCGTTGGCGGCGATGACGACGGCCACCATGCTGGCGCTCACCTGGGCCGAGGAGCCGCACGATCCCTGGGCGCCCCGGCTCGTCGACTCGTAGTAGTAGGTCTTGTTCGTGTAGACGATCGGCCCGTGGAAGTTGGGATAATAGGTCCACGCCGAGCCGTTGTTGTACTGACCACTGATGGTGTTGTAGGGGGTGGTCGGGCAAGTGTTGGTCAGGGACCCGGTGGCCTCCTTGATGGACTCGGTGACGTTGATCTGGACCTCGGCGCTCACGTTATGGAAACCCTTGGGGACCTTGACCGCAATCGAGTCCTCCATGGAGCCGCTCGCCTGGGCCTGGCTCTGGGAGCCGAGGCGGTACGGCACCTGCGTACAGGCCTTGCTCGAGGCAGAATCGGCGCCGCCGCCGATGCCGGTCGCCATGTTGAAGTTCCACGCCTTCAACTGGGTCGCCTTGGCGTGGCAGCCGTACGTGTTGAGGTAGCTGGTCGGCAACACTCCACCCTTGAACGGCGCCTTGTAGATCTTCGTCGGGGTGACGGCCCCGGTCGCGGGGGCTAGCAGGAGAATCGTCACAATCAAGCCGATCGAAACTGTGCCTCCGGTCGACCAACCATGCCAAGTGCCATGGAATGCGTGTCCTTGTTCGCCCCAACCCACCCGATTCCGTTCGTTCATTTCTTTCACGAGGTCGGTGCTCGATTCTAACACCGTCCTCCTCGGGGACCCCAGGTTTCCGGGGGCCAAATACCTTCGTGTGCCTTCTCGGTCCTCGGTGCCGAATCGGCACAAGGACGCCGCAGAATGTGTTACTGATGAAAAGGAGAAGGGAGGCTATTCTCTGAGGTGGAATCCCATTGTCACATGTCGTGGGAAAGCGATGGCTGTGAGCCCTCCGGTGATGAACTGAACCCCGACGCGGTCACGTCGATCTCGGCCCAGTGAGGCCGCGTTCTCCCTCGAGCGAGTGATCCCTATCCTCCCGTCCTGACGATTTCGTCCCCTACTTGACGGTGACCGACTTCAGCGTGATCCCGTTACCTGCCGTGCCGACGTTCAGGGTAGCGATCGCCACTCCGTGAGGGAAGTAACCGGTCCCGGCGTTGGTGTTGCAGGTGATGAACATCATGACATCCCAGGTCCGGCTCGCGCTGTAGTTGCCGAACCAGCTCATCAGGAGCAGGTCCGAATCGGAGAAGGTCATCGAGGAGTTCGTTCCCGGCACGATCTTGCTGTAGTGGTAGTTCCAGGAACTCGTGACCGTGTTGTTCGAGCCCGAGCACGAAGCCGAGGTGTTCGACCAGCTCCCGTAGTTCCACAACGTTGCGTTCGAGCAGCTCCAGTAGGTGGAATTCACCGTCGACACGTACGCCCCGAGGTTGAACGTCGAAGGGGAAAGGCTGTAGGTCCCCGCGCCGACGGTCGAGGTCAGGCTATCGTTGGCGAGGCCGTATCCGGCGAGGCCGTTCGAGGCGATCGCGACCACCTGGACCTGGAGGGCGATTTGGGCGTACGAGGAACAACTGCCCGAGGCGCCGTGGGTGGTCGAGTAGTAGTAGTAGGTCTTGCTGTTGAGGACGATCGGACCGTGGAAGTTGGGATAGTATGACCACGACGACCCGTCGTAGTACGATCCGCTGTGGGTGGTAGTATGCATCAGCGGGCACTTGTCGGTCGTGGATCCCGAGGATTCCTTCAGGATCGCGGTGTAGTTGACGTCGATCGCGGCGGTCAGGTTGTGGAAACCGGTCGGAACCGGGGTGGCGACCGAAACCTCCATGCCGCCCCCGGCGGTCCCGATGCTCTGCGATCCGACCCGGTATGGGGTCGCCGGACAGGCCTTGCCGTACGCGCTATCGGATCCCCCGCCAACTCCCTGTTTCAGCGCAAAGCCCCAGGCCTTCAGCTGGGTCGCCTTCGAGTGACAGCCGTAGGTGACGAGATTGAGGGTCGGCAGGACGCCTCCGTGGTACGGTGGGCCGTAGACGTGGGCGACGGGGTACGTGGCGCCGGACGTGTTCGGCACCATCGCGACCAGCGTTACTAGCGCGAGGGCGATGGAGGCCGCCTCGAGGCCCCACCGACCGGTTCGGGAAGGCGATGCCACGCACGGCGCGCCGAGAATGCCTCGAAGACCCCGGCGCCTGCTTCCCTCGAACCCCATCGTTACCCCCGTGCGAGCCTCCGGGCCAGCACTCCCGGCCCCGAGTCTCTCCATAGCACGCATGGGACCGACGTATATCATGGGCCCAGACACGGGGGGCGAGGAATGGGGCGGTCTTCGGCCGATTTCGTCTCAATCGTTGCGGGCGCGGGAATATATGGGACAGTCACCTCCGATTTCGGGTGCGGGGCGGACTGTCGACCTCCCTCGACTGGGAACTGTATCGCGCCCTCTACAGGACGGGGGACGACCCGTTCTGGTCGTGTTGGCCTCACCCCGATCTTGCCCTGCTCTCCAAGGCCCTCGGGACCACCCGGACCACGGTCTGGCGTCGCCTGAAGGAATGGCGACGGATCGGATTCATCGGCGGCTACGAGGTGATCCCGAACCCCTCGCTCATGGGGGTGGGTCTGATGTTGAGCGAAGTCCAGCTCTCGGACGCCCGGTCCCGGCAGAGTTTCCTCAATGAACTGGAGCTGATCGACGGCGTGTTCGTGGCGAACTACGACCTTGGCCCCCGGACCACGGTCGTGAGCGTCGCGGACATGCCCGCCTCGCGTGCCCGGAGGGCGGAGCTGCTCGCCCGGATTCCAGGCGTGGAGTCGGTTCGCACCATCGCCCCGGTCTGGCTACCACGGTGCCGCCGGCCGTTGACGGCGAAGGAATGGAAGTTCCTCGGCGCCGTTCGTGAATCGCCGGAGAGCTCGCTCCTCGAGCTCTCCCGGAAGGTGGGAGTGAGCGCCAAGACCTTCTCGCGGCGGTACCAGGCGGTTCGGGAAGCCAAGGAGGTACTCTCGTATCGGATCGAGGACTTCTCCCGGTTCCCCGGGACGATCGCCATGGTGATCGCCCATCTGGACCCGCGGGTCGACCCGCGGGCGGTCGCGGCCCGGGTCCTCGCCCGGCTGCCGACGCTGACCGAGATCGCCAGCATCACGTCGGTCCCGTTCTCCCCTCAGGACCGCCTCGGGTTCTGTGCGCTGGTTCCCTCCGCCTCCTCGCTCGAACCGATCGAAGCGGGGGTCCTCGAGGTCCCGGGAGTGGTGAAGGTCCGCACGAGGTTCCGAGGTGGAGAACGAGCCTATCGCGGGTGGTTCGACGAACGGATCCACCAAGCGATCGGCGGCGCCGCGTTCTGAGCCCGCCATCGAGCTCTCCGGACCACCACGTCCCGTGTCGGCCCGCCGGTCGCTTGCGAGCGCCCTCCGACCGGAAACGGCTCCGTGCGCCTGCCCGACCGGGAAGGCGGCCCGTTCCCGGTTTCGTGCACCGTCAGCGACAAATCGAACACGCGCGCCCGGAACCGTAAATCCTCGGGCCCAATGCGCCGGAGCCGGGAGACTAGGTGTTCCGTTCCCTGTCCACATCGCACCCCCGGGTTCTCCCTGCCCGGAGGCTGGCGGTGGTCATCGCGGTGCTTCTTCTCCTGACGAGTGCGCTCCCGAGGCTGGAATGGCCGGCCCAGGCGTCAGGGGCCGGTCTCTCGAATCTCCCGGATCGGCTTGCCCCTTGGTCCGGGACCGCCGGGGCATCCTCTCCCCGAGCGAGCGTTGACGGGCGCGGGCCCGCTCCGGCCATCCCGAGTTGCCCACATCCAGCGACTCCGGCCGCGAGGTGCGTACCGGCGCTCCCACCCACCCCGCTCCAGAATTCCAGCTCGACCTGGCTCAACATCACCAACCTCAGCATTCGACTACCGGTCGCTCGGGGATGCTACGGGTCGGCCTACGATCCCGTGGCTCGGGAGATCGTGCTGTTCGGAGGCTGCGCGGCGGGGACCGAGACGCACAACGGGCTCGAGTCGGACACCTGGACGTTCTCCCAGGGGGTATGGACGCGTCTGGACCTCCCCGGGCCCCCGGGCCGTCAGTTTCCCTCGATGGCCTACGACGCACTCGATGGGTACGTGCTTCTTTTCGGGGGGGACAGCAACGGGGTCGCGCTGAACGACACCTGGGCGTTCTCGGCGGGGCATTGGACCTCCTTGTCGCCGCCCGTCTCGCCCCCCGCCCGCACCCAGGCGATGTCGACCTACGACACGGCGGACCAGTACGTCCTCCTGTTCGGAGGGTACAATACGACGTCGTTCTCGGACCAGAGCGATACCTGGAGGTTCGCTGCGGGAGTGTGGAGTCCGATCTCGCCGGCCAACGGGACGAAGCCCAGCGCGCGTCAATCGTCGTCGATCGCCTACGACTCGGGGGACCGGGAGGTCGTGCTGTTCGGTGGGTTCAAGGTCACGCTGTTGACCGCGTCGAACGACACCTGGGCCTACCGCGCGGGCCAGTGGACCAAACTGGCCACGCCCGGTCTCGTGCCCAAGGCCCGCGAGCAGGCCGCTTTCGAATACATTGTGCCCCTGAACCGGACGCTGCTGTTCGGGGGGGATTCGGTCATCGCCGTTCTCGGCGATCTCTGGGAGTTTGGGAACGGTCGCTGGACTCCGCTCTCCAAAGCTCCCTTGCCCTCCGCTCGGACCGAGACCGCCTTGGTCTGGGACGCCGCGGATCGGTATGCCGTGCTGTTCGGGGGGAATGCGACCCCCCCCAACGGCCCGCCCGCTCCGCTCGCGGATTCGTGGACCGTCGGTCCGAACTTCACGAGCTCCATCGAGCCGTTCCGTCCGATGATCGATGTACGGCAGAGCGTCACCTACTATGCGAGGGCCGTGGCCAACGGATCCCCGTTGTTCTCGTTCCGATACGATGGGCTGCCACCCGGTTGCGTCGCGGCCGGCCAGTCGACCCTCTCCTGTGCGCCGACTGCGGTGGGAAACTTCTCGACGACCATCAACGTGACCGCCTCCTGGGGCTCCACGACCGCCTGGTCGATCGCGGAGACGAACCTCACCGTCGACCCCCTGCCGTCGATCACGAGCCTCACGGTGACCCCCCAGGTGCTCGACTACAACCAACGGTTCACCGTCCGTCTCGTCGCGGCCGGTGGGACCGGGGTCGAGCGGTTCTCCTACTCCGGGACCCCGTCGAACTGCCCGTCCCTCAACACGACGGTGCTGAACTGCACGGTCAACGGCGGACCGATCCCCGGGGGCTACCCACACGTGTTCCAGGTCAACGGGACCGTGACGGACAGCCTGGGAGGCCGAAATCAGTCGTCGGTCAACGTCACCGTGAACGCGGATCCTGGGATCCCCTTCGGAGCGTTCGAGCCGATGCCCCGCAGCACCGACGTGGGTCTCTGGACCGACTTCGTGTCGAACGCTTCCGGCGGTACCGGACCGTTGACGTTCGACTATTCGGGACTGCCCTCGGGCTGCGCTCCCGCGAACCTCTCGATCCTACCGTGCCGACCGGCGGTGACCGGGACGTTCACCGTGAACCTCACCGTCATCGACTCGACGGGGTACTCCTCCGGACCGACCGCCACTCAACTCGTCGTGAACCCCCGTCCCCAGATCATCGGGTTGGCGCTGACCCCGGCGACACTGGATGCAGGCCAGAGGTTCACCCTGGTCACGACCGTCGCCAACGGGACGGGTCCCGTCACCTACGGGTACTCGGGCCTTCCGCCGGGCTGCGCCCCCTCCGCGACGCCGTCGTTGACCTGCGTGCCGACCTCAATGGGCAACTTCACGCTCCAGGTCACGGCCACCGACTCCGTCGGAGGGAGCGCCACGATGACCGTACGGCTCGCCGTGCACTCCGATCCGGTGATCGAGCGGTTCGGCCCCGTCGCCGGCCACGTCGATCGCAATCAGACGGTCGTGGTCTCCGCGACGGCGGCCGGAGGGACGGGGAACCTCACGTATTCGTTCTCCGGGCTCCCGAAGGGCTGCTCGGGGGCGAACGGCTCGAGCGTCGTGTGCCCGACCAACGACCAGACGGCCCTCGGCTCGTACGATCTCCGCCTACGCGTGACCGACGGGGTCGGGTTCATCGTCACCGCGTCCGCCCAGCTCCAGGTATCGAGCGATCCGAGGGTCCGCTTCTTCACCGCGACTCCGCCGACGGTGGCGACCGGCGAGTCGTCCCTCCTGGACGTCGTCGTCTACGGGGGCGCCGGTGGCTTCGCGTACGTCTACGCCGGCCTTCCACCGGGGTGCGCGTCGAACGACACGTCGACGCTCACCTGCGTCCCCGACGGCGTCGGCGCGTTCAACGTGAGCGTGCAGGCGACCGATCTGGCGAACTTCACCGCCTCGGCGAATCTCCGGCTTGAGGTCAACCTGTCCGTCTCCCCCGGAGGTTCCCCAGGATGGGCCTCCGGGTCCGGGAATCTACCTTGGATCGCGATCGGCATCCTCGGTGCGGCCGCCTTCGCCGGGCTCGGATGGTTTGTGTGGCGACGTCGGGGAGGAGCTCCGCGCCTCCCGGAGCCCGAAACGACCAGCGTCGATCCGGCCCCCGAGCCCCCGACTCCGGAGGAAGAGTACTCTCCGGAGGGATAGTGGTCCCCACACGGCGCCGCCTGGGTCGGCGGCCGAGCGGCTGGCACGGTTGGGGCTCCAGCGGGACTTCGACCCGGACGGCTACTGACCCGAGGCCGGTCCGAGCTAATCAAATCTCATTTTATGTTTGTGTTTGATACTTCCTTCGGTTCGGGGAAATGCACCCCGGGTTCGGGAAAACGCAGGGTCGGTTCGGAGCCGCCGGCCGACTGTCCCGGGGTTCGGAGCGAACGTTCCGGTCGGCGAGCGGCGCCCCGGGGGCTCGCCCTTGATGAACCCCTCGCTCCCATGGCATCCCCATGTCCGCCCGACGTGTCCCGAGGAAGAGCCCGAGCCGATGGATCGCGCTGCCCGACTCCGAGGAGCGCTTCTCGACGGGCATCGCGGACCTCGACCGATTGCTGGGCGGAGGGTTCGCCCGGGGGAGCATGGCGCTGTTCCGGGTCGACGAGACGATTGGGCCGGCCGACCGCGAGCTGATGCTGACCCCCACGCTGCTCAACTTCCTCTTTCACTCGAACGGGGTGATGGCGGTCCTCCCGGCGCGGGAGTCTCCGCACGGGTTCCGCAACCACCTCACGAAGTGGGTCGGCCGGCGCCGCTTCGACACTCGGGTGCGGGTGATCGACTACGTCGGGGAGGATACCGAAGCGCCGTACGTCGTCAGCCTGACGGGGGTTCGGAAACTGCGCGACGCGGGGTCGAAACACGACCGCGCGAGGTCGAAAGAGCTCCAAAAAATGGTCGCGGCGGAGAAGGCGGTCCGCGGAACGCGCTCGAAGGTGTTCCTGGAGATGGTGAGCTTCGAGATCATGGATACGATCGTCGGGCCCGAGATGGCCGCCAACATGTTCCTGCACGGCATCAAGCGCTCGCGTATCGTCGGCAACCTCTGCCTCGGGATCATGCGACCCGGGCTCGGTTGCACCGATGCGGTGCGGGCGATGGCCGATGCCGAGTTCGTGCTCCACCGCGATGACGTCGGACTCACGGTGAGAGGGATCCGGCCTGCCTTCGCGAGCCACCTGGTCGTCCCCGATCCCCAGAGGGGCGAGCCATACGTCTCCCTGATCCCATCGCCATGATCGAGACGGGAGTTCCGGGCCCTTCGCCCGTCCGAACCACGGGCGAGGCCAGGTGCCACCCTCGCCGGGAGCCGATCGGCCCTCGGGTCACGGGGGGGAAGCGCCTAGCTCAGCGCTTCTGGGCGGACTGGTAGATCGCCTGGGTGAATCCCCCGGGGACCTCGTAGACCGCGAACCAGCCGATGTTGGGGATCTCCTGTTTCGGCATGAGGATCTTGCCCCCGTGGGCGGTGATCTTCTTCACCGCGGCGTCGATCGACTCGACCAGGAGATAGTTCACCGTGCCGGGGTTCATGCCCGGCATCGGGCTCATGAGCCCACCGGCGGGGCCCGAAGGGGCCTCGAACGTCCAGTACTCCATGTCGCCCATCGCCTCCTTCTTGAACTTCCAGCCGAACACGCCCTCCAGGAACTTCCGGGTGGCGGGCAGGTCGGTCGAGCTGAATTCGGCGTGGACGATCGCTCCGGGCTTCGGGTCCGTCATGTTGCTCTCCTCTGTCGGTTTGGCCGACGAACCGCCAGTCCGGGCGTTCCCCATAAGGCCGCAGAAGGGGTCGTGAAACAGGGTAGGTCCTCCAACGCCGCTTCCGGCGACCGCCGATCGGCCGCTCGTGGGCCGGAGAGGCTCGGAGAATGGTCGCGTTAGCCCTCGGAGGCTCCGTCTTCCCCGACCCGACCTTCGATCACGGCCACGGCAGGATCAGCTGCCCCGAGCCTTCTCTAGGATGACCTCGAAGTAATGCCACTGCTTCGGGCCCTCGAACGATCGACCCGCTTCGTCGACCTCACGCAGCAGCTCGATGCGGTACCCCTTGGCCAAATCCCGGACCTGCCGGGCCGAATGGAAGCTCATCGGTCGCTTCCCGGCCCATTCGTCATGGTCTCCGAACAGCTGTCCGGCGAAATGACCGCCGGGTGCGAGCGACCGGCGGATCGTCGCCCACAGTTCGGGGAACGCCGCCGGATCGCAGAACGGGAGCGAGAAGCTGGCGTAGACCAGGTCCGAACTTGGTAGGGTGAGCCCTTCCATCGGGGCCTGGAGCAGCGTCAGCGAGTTCCGACGGCGAGGGGGAACGCGCCGGGAGAGGAAACGGATCGCCGCTAGCTGCTGATCGATGCCGAGCACCCGCCAGCCGCGGCGGAGCAGTTCGAGGGAATCGTTCCCGGCCCCGAACCCCAGATCGATCGCGGAGCGCCTTCGCGGTCGCTTCGTCTCCCAGCCGATATGGTCCAGCGTTCGGAGGAGGAGCTCCCGCGGCGGCCGTCGGGCCGTCCACCGATAGAAGCCGGCCCAGTCGGGGGGGCCCTCCTTCGACCTCTTCGACGCCACGTCCGCGGGACATGGCAGGGTCGGTTCATGACGTTGAGGGAAGGTCCCGTCGGATCGGCACGCGGGTCTCCACCGCATCGGGTAGAGCACGCCGGGCGAATGGTGCCCCGAACTAACGGGTCCGACTCTCTAAATCCCCTGGTGGGCGTCCGCGATCCGGGGGTCGAGCCTCCGGAGCATCCGCGATGCCACTAGTTCGACTAGAGAATCGCCAAGGTACGACGGCGCGACGCACCGGTCTCGCTCTCGGAGCGCTCTGCCTGCTCCTCGCCGCCGCTCCGCTCGCGATCGGGGCGTCTCCCGCTGGCTCGCCCGTGACGGCCAGCCCGCCGTTCAAAGGCACCGTTACTCCCACCGACTACACCTCCGTGACCGGCTGTGGTCACGTCCGTGTGGCGGTTCCCGCGTTCTTCTCCCTCCATACCGGCGCTTCGGGGTTCGCGGGACTCGCGAGTTCCCGCTCGTGCCTACGGAGCCCGTCGAGCGAGGGGACCGTGCAGGGAGACTATGGCGCTGCGATCGTGCTCCCGCATCACGGGGGCCGACCGACCGTCTATGCCAATGGCAGCTTCACCCTGACCGCCGGCATCTCCCTGGCCCCGGGCAACTGCACCCTCCACCCGAGCCGATCGCACTACTCGTATTGCGATCGTGTTTCGAGCATCTCGGTCTACGGCTACCCGTTCCTCCTCGACAAGACCACGGGGCGGGTGACCTACTCCTCGACGGCGTTCCCCTCGGTGAACAACGCCACGTACAACGACACGTTCTGCAGTTCGACCGGATGCGCCAACACCACGACCGGGAGCCCAGGATCGCGCACCGTCTCCGTGTCGACCCCGTTCTCGTTGACGTTCTCGCCGAAGTACGCGTTCAACAAGACCGACAAGCTCGTGCTCGAGATCCTGGTGTACGCCCAGGTGGCGGCGACCTGCACGGCGTACCAAGCCGCGCTCCAGGGATGCTCGGCGTCCACTTCGCTGAACTTTGCGAACCTCGGGAACGGGGCCACGCTCGTGTCCGTCGTCCTCGCTTGATCGCTGTACGCCCTCGGCGCGGACGGCGAGGGCCCTCGAGGAGCACGGGCTCAACTTTGCCCGGGGAACCTACCCGTGACGGTCGATCCAACTTCTCGCCGCCCCGGGGGTAGGTGCGCCCCCCCTGGGTCGACCGGATCCCGGTCGGGCGTTCTGTCCGCCGCCGGTCGAAGGCGGGGCGGAGGTCTCCGCGCGAGTTCGGGGAGATCGGTTCCGGATTCTGCCCCTAAACCTGGGACCGACCCGACCATCGTACCGATCCTCCGCCCTACATTCGAACAGCCCCGCGGCGATCCCGGGGGGCGATCGAGTTGAGAACGAACGCGGGGGTCCAAGTTCCGGACCATCTCGGAGACGATACCGACCGGCCCGCGCCTCGGGCCGGCACCAGGAGATCTCCGCGATCATTCCTCCACCTCCGGATCGCCTCCGCCGGAGGATGGACCGCCTCCGTCCGTCCCATCGGGATCCGACGCGGTCTTCCGGGCGTCCCGATACTCGCGCCTCCGAAGCTCTTGCGCCATGCGCGCCCCCGATGGAGTCAGTTCGTAGGCTTTCATCCGCTTCGACTGGCCCGCTACATGCCGGGTCTGAACCTCGACCACCTCGGCCGCCACGAGGCGAGAGAGGACTCGGCTGACGACGTTCAGCCCTATCCCCAGCTCCTCGGCGAGCCCGCGCTGAGTCCGCTCGATCGTCGCCACGTCGTCTCTGCTCAGGGCGCCGAGGCGGCCGAGCCGGGCGATGAGCTGGTCGGAGACATCCTTCGTGCGCCGCGGGGGAGCCCGGTCCCCCGCCCGCGTCTCGATGGGAACCGAGGCCACCGGGCCGGGGTCGGCGAGCGTCGGGGGGTCACCGGCCCCCACGGGACCCGGGGGCCCCTGGCGACCCGAAAACATCGGGGAGCCACCCACACGGGGCTCCGGGCTCGCGGTGCGCCCGTCCGCCGGGCCGAGGCCCGAGGATCCATCGTCGGGTGGGGCGTGTCGCCCCCGCGATCTCGTGAGGACCACCAGGCCGAGGAGTGCCAGGAACCCGGCGACCGGGTACGGCCAATCGGCGACGATGGTTCCCCCCCAGCCGGTCGACGCGCTGGGGGTCACGGGGCGGGCCGGGTCCGACAAGTTGACCCAGACCGACCCCGTCCCCACGGTCCCCGAGCTGTCGGTCACGCGCAGCACCACCTGGAAGCTCCCGTTGTGGAGGAACGTGTAACGGAGGGCCGGACCGCTCCCGGATCCCCCGTCCCCGAACGTCCAGAGAAACTCGACGTAGGTCCCGGTCCCGCCGGAGGGGGTTCCGTTGAACCCGATCGTCTGCGGTGCCGGGCCGCTCACCGAAGTGGCGGCCACCCGCACGGCCACCCCCGCGGAGGTGACCCGGATCGTCAGGTTCGTTTCGGCGACCTCGCCGGATTGCCGCAAGGTGACGGTCGCGTTGTACGAGCCCGGTGTCTCGTACCAGTGCGAGGGGGCCAGCGACGCCGAATCGTTCCCAAAGGCGACCCCGCCATCCCCGAACGACCACTCGACGGACGGAGACCCTCCCGCCGTCGGGGTCGCCTGGAAGCGGACCAGCAGGGGAGCGGTGCCGGCGACCGGGGTGGCCGACAACGAGACGCCAAATCCCGCCGGGCTCGAGGCCGACGCTCCGACGAACGTCCCTACGAACCCCAGCAACCAGAGCGAGCAGCCCCAGGCGAACGTCCATCCCGCCGAGCTTTGCCAGGGAGACGTCGATCGGCGTCGGCGCGCCCTCGACCCAATCGGGACCTGCATCCCCGGGATACCCGTTACGCCGTCACGCTACGATCTCGGCGGCCCGGCTGGCCCACGCGACGCGTCGCCCGACCGCGGGGTCACTAGGTCTCCGACGAGTCGCTGCCCTTCCCTTCGGAGACGAGCATGGTGGCGTTGGTACGCGATCGGCGCGACGGCGCAGAGCCCCCCCCCGAGGAGCACCCCGGCTCCCGCCCAGCCGATCCCGCTCCCGCCGGTCCCCCCGAGGGTCGAGGCCGCGATCCCCGGAATCGTCACGATGGGGAGGGTGGAATTCGCCCATCGGCCCTGCCCGTCGCGGACGGAGACCTGCGGACGGTATACGCCCGGACCCGGGAACTGGTGCGTGGTCGCGACGTTGTTCACGGACGAACCGACCGTCCCATCGCCGAACGTCCACTGCACCGTGTACGGGGCCGTCCCGCCCGAAACATTGGCGATGAACCGGGCGGTCCCGTCGCGCGCGACGCCGCCGAGAAGCTGAGGGACGACCTCGAGGGGTCTCGGGGCTGCCGCGGCGGTGACCGTCACCGAAGCCAGGACCGTGCTGGAGCCCGCCGCTCCGTCCGTCAGATAGCCGAGGACCGTGTAATCCCCGGCGACGGCGAAGGTGTGGGTGATCGTTGCGCGAGCGCCGCTCCAGTTGGTCACGTTCGCCCACCAGGCCGGTTCGCGGCTCCCGTTGGGGTCCGGTGCGCCGGCTCCGACGGTCCCGAACCCGAGATGCGGATAGGGGGAGCTGCCCCCGTTCCCCGTGGCGGTGATGGTCACGTTCAGCGGGGCCGAGCCGGACGAAGGGGAGACCGAGTAGCTCAGGACCGGCACGGGTGGGGGGAGACTTCCATTCGCCGGCTCGACGGTAAACAGTCCGTAGGAGAGGGCGAGGATGCGGGTCCCGACGAGGATGCTCGCGACGAAGGCCCCGTACGCCGGCACGTCGTAGGGGGTGGAGAGCGTGGAGTTCGACCAGTACGACTGGGACGCTGGCGAGGCCGTAAGGTTCGCCCACACGGGGTAGGAGCCGACCGAGCTGTTCGCCCCGACATTCACCTCCCAGTCATACGTGAGCCGCGCCGACCCGGGGATCTGATCGAGGTGGCTGAGATTCATCCACGCGTGGGCCAGGTAGGGCGAGGTCGCGTCGTTCGGCGATACCGAGAGCTGGAGGATGCCCGTGCCCGTGACGTTGACATAGACTACCCCGCATGCAAAGAGGGAGCCCGTAGCGTTGGTGATGCACGCGCCCACCGGGTCCTCCTGCTCCGGCATCCAGAACGTCACGTTCACGGTACTGCCCACTCCGAGACCCCCGTTCCCGTCGTTCCAACTCGCGGTGAACGGTCCCGACAAGCCCGCGACGGTGACGGAGAACGTGTCGTGGAGAGGGACGGTTCCGTTCAACGCCGTGGCGTTGATATGAACGGGGTGGGGGCCGCCGGAACCCCACACCTCGACCCCGAACGCTCCCTGCCGAAGCCACTGGCAGTCGGGAGCGGCGTCCCGTACGGTCAGGTCGACCGAGAAGATCCCGGGTTGGGTGAAGGAGTAACTGCCGGTCGGGCCCCGTCCGATGACGCCTCCCCCAGGGGAGAGGTTCACGTCGAGCGTGATGTTGTACGGCGGAAGGCCGCCGCTGACGTACACGGTCCAGGAGACGTTGAGTGGCGCGTAGCCGCTGGGGTTCCCGTTCCCCGCCCACAACGTCGTGGTGCGGGCAGTGAGCTGCGTGTACCCCGTGCCATTGGTGCAGTTCGTCTCGGGGCGGGGGTCCATCGTTGGCAGCGGGTGTATCCCGTAGGTTGTCCCTGTGACCTGTGGAGCCAGATTCACGGGGCCTGCGGACCCGCCCCAGAACACGGCCAGGAGGAGTCCGAGAAGCACAACAAGCCATGCGGAGGTTTCCGAGCGGCCGGGGTCGAGGTGGGCCATGATGGGGTTCAGGCCGAATCCGCCATATGAACCCCCGGCGATGATACGACGGAGAATCTCGGATCCCCGTGGATTCATCGCCTGGGAGTGGGTCGTCGGCCCCGGAACGCCTTTGCCCGCCGGGCCCGGAGAGTCGGCTCGTCCGAATTCGGCCGAAGTTCCACCCATTCCCCTAGATGAGCCCGCAGCGAGCTCACGGCTTGGACCAAGGTAGGGGCACGGCGGTCTTCGCCATCCTCCGACCCCAACGGAGGCCATCCCCGTGGTTGCGCGAGCGATTATTCGGGGAGCGCGGTCCGTCGTGGAGATAGCGTGGTCGCCATGAGCAGCGTACCGGCTTCCCCGACTTCCGTCGGCGGGCCCGGTCCCGGCCAAAAGCGCTCGTCACGCCCATGCTGGGTCTGGCTACGCGGCCGGCCCGCTCCAGCGACTCGACGAGCGCCCCAATCACCACACGCCTCTGACGGACCGATGGGTTTTTCTAACGTGGAGCGGGGTCCGGAGTGGCCCCGCAGGCGGGTTTTCCTCGGGGAGAAGCACGCCACCCCGAACACGCGAGCTGTGGGGCAGCCGGCGAACGGGGTCGCAGGTCGGAGCAGGTCCAAGATGCGCCCCGAAGAAGGGTTCATATCAGGGAACGAGGGTCGGTCGCCGCCGGTCAACTCGACGGGGGTCCAGGCGAGGAGCAGCTCCTCGCAATCCGGCAGATCGATTGGTGGGACGGAATGACGATGCGCGGAGAAAGAGGTCGGGGCCGACGCCGAAACTTTGCCGAGATCCGGGGGGGCTACGCCGGCGCCGGCGGGCTCCTCCTGGTGGGATTGCTGATGCTCCTCGCGCCATACGCCTCCGCCGTCTCCCCGACGGTCTATCTCACGAAACCGTACTCGGGGACGGCGTACACGTCGGCCGTGGCTTCGGTTTCCGGTCTCAGCTGCGGCGGAACTGGTGCACTCGCCTTTACCGCTCCGTACTTCCAGCCGAACCACGGCCGCGGAGGGGTCGGCCAGCTGGCGGACTCCAACCCATGCGCCTCCTACGTGTACGAGACGCACCAGATCACGACCCAATTCGGCCTCAATAGCAGCACGTTCGTCCCGTCGACGAACGTCGCCAAGGACTACTTCCACTTCCGCTGGTCGATGACCTACTACCTCTACGTCAGCACCGCGTGGGGCGGTGGAAACAATTCGTCGTATGCCTACGCCTCGGTCTCCGTCGGGGCTTGGCTGTACGACCTGACCACCCACACGAGCACGACCGGTCGATTCTACTACTACAACTACACCTACCTTTTCGACCAGAGCTCCACGATATCCCTGACCTTGTACAAGATCGCGGTGGCGCTCACTTTCCACTCGCCGCTCTCGACGACCGACACCTACGAGTTCCAGACGCTCGTCACTTCGGAGACGTACGCCGAGACCTACGGACCTTTGGGTGCGGGCGACACGGCTTACGCCCAGGTCGCCTTCCCGGGGTCCGGGCCGTCGGGGATCCTCAGCTGGGTCTACTACTGAGCGGGCTCGGATCGCTGCGGGCCCGGTGAGAGGCGGGGGCGGTGGCCGAGGAAGGGCGGGAATCCGGGGGGCAATCGAGCTCGCGCGAGTTGGGGTCCTTGGCACGGGGGAGTGCCCTCACTCCGGAGTCAGCATTGAAGTGGCGTCTACTGGGATAGGAATAATCTGGCTCCAAATCTCGTTCGCGCGTTACGAGAGCGGAACTCGAGGCTCCTCCTTAGCCTGCGGGATGCGACCGACCGGGTAGCACCAGCTCGTTCGAACGGGACCGGCTCGGGACCAGCGGCGCGGCACCGGAGTGCGGAGCTTGGGGGGCGTTTGGCCGCCCCGGAGGTGAGAAAACTTAGAATCGTGCGCACCTGTATGGCACGGTGCGCATCCGTGAAAGACCATACTTCAACGTCCGGAAGATGAGAAGGGTTATCGGGGCCTCGGAAACCGGAGCCGGTAACCATGACCGGCGGCATCCCGGCGATTCGGCGACAGTACTGGGTACACCTAGGCCAAGGCCGGATCTCGGAGGGGCGACGCAACGGGGGTACCTCCCGCTCGTTCCGAAGCCACGGCTCTTCCTGGGGAGCATTCCCCGGCGTTCGGCTCGTCCCGGCCCGCCGACGCGTGGACGCGGTTCCTCGGGCCCCGCGACGCGTCCCGCCGATGTTGCCAGCTGGGCGCGGGCGAGTGTCGGGTAAGGCGAACCCAACCTCGTCAGTCCGCCGCGGATGCTCCTCCGTCCGAAGGCCCGGTGGTATTCGCGCAACCGGCAGGTTGGAGCCCCCGCGGCCTCCCGATGCGTGGCCACGGACTGACGAGGGCCCGATTTCGAGAACGGCGATCCGAGGTGACATCAAATGACGCTTCTCACGTGGACCCGCCCGCGTGGGCTCCACCTCCTGGTCGTGTGCTCGCTGCTGCTGCTGATGCTCCAGACCTTGGGGGCGAGTGGCATGACGCTTGTGCCTACCCACCCTTCGAAGGTGTATGCCGCCCCATCCCCCCTACGCCTCGTTCCCTACCGGAGCGTGGCCCCGGCTGTCGGCCCTTCGTACAAGTTCGTGACGCACGTGATCAATCCAACCCTGGCAGGGGCCGGAGCCTATGACTCCGCACTTGGACTTTACCTCGAAGCGACCCGAGACCGGATCATCGGAGTGAACCTCTCGACAGGGGCAATCTACACTCTCGCGAGGTATGATTACACGCAGAGACCTCTTGGGGTGCTCTACGACCCCTTGACCCGTCAAGGGGTTGCGGCCCTATCGGCAGATTTCCCGAACGCCACGGTGATCTATCCGAGCGGGACCGCCAACACTTTCCAGCTGTACCCTACCGCTGTAGGCGGAGCCATCCAGGCGTTCGGCTACATCCCCTCGACAGGTCGTGTGGTCTTCTTGGACAACTCCGGCAACCTGACCCAGCTCACCGGGAACGGGTCCTGCTGTCGACATTTCTTCAAGAGCTACCCGACCACCCTAGCGATTGACGTCTCGGGCGGGCTGTTGTTCCTCGGAGGGCCGTCCATGCCCGGCAAGATCACCATCTTCGACTCGAACACGAACTCGGAGCTCGGAACGATCGCGCTCCCCGCCTCCCAGGCCGCGGGGCGGGGAACCATCGACCCGGTAGGGAACCGCATCTACCTTCCCCTCGTCAACATCAATACGCACGCCGGATTCGTGGCCGTCATTGACCCATTGACCCTCGGGATCATCAAGGAGATTTCCGTCGGACAAAATCCCGTCGATGCCGCTTTCGACCCGGTGTCCCAACTCGTGTTCGTCGCCAATGAGGATTCCGGGACCGTTTCCGTGATCAACACGACCACACAATCCGTGACCAGCACGCTCTCTGTCAGCTCCCGACCTTACACCCTGTTCGTGGATCCGAACACAGGAGACGTGGGGGTCAGCTTCCTGAGCAGCGCCCCTGACGGCGTCCTCACCCAACGGGCCGTTTACAATGTCTGGTTCAACGAAACCGGGCTTAGCTCCGGACGGGCATGGAACGTCACGGCGGGCGCTGCCGTTCAGTCCATCACGACGCCCTCGATGCTGTTCCATGCGATCGGGAACGGGTCATGGTCGTACACGGTGGGCCAGGTCCTGGGATACCTGGCTGCGCCGGCCTCGGGAACCATCACCGTCAATGGGACCGCCCTGACGTACAACATCGTCTTCACGCCGCTCGCCCAGGCCTTCCAATACTCGAAATTCGTTGGGTGGTTCCTCACGAACTACAGCTTCACCAATGTCATCGGGGCGTTGACCGCCTACGGGAGCAGCTTGCCGAACGCGGTCTACGCGATCGGCGGGGGCCAGAACGTCACGCTGACCGGGGGAACTTTGTCCGCGGCGTACACCGGCAACTTCAACATGGGAACGCTCACCCAGTCGAGCTCGACGGTGGAGGTGATCTCGTACTTCAACGGGGGCAAGATCGCCTACGCCAACGAGACCTTCGCGATGGCCTGGACCCCTGCCTGGGCGGCCACGCTCATCGGGCTCTCGGGGGTTCAGGAGACCGACACCATCACCGGGACCTGGGCCAACTCGTACACCCTGGCGGCGTCCAAACTGGTCCCGCTCGGCTCGGACCTCCAGATCACCCCGAACCTGCAACTGTTCGCGGAGAAGTTCCAGGTTTCCCCTCCGATCACTGCCTCGTTCAACTTCTCCTCTCTCGGGTCCGCCTCCATCACGCTGTCCGGCAGCTTCCAGGGCGGGCCACCGGCCATCGACATTGCGAGCGTCGAGGCCAAGGTGACGCTCGGCTTCGCGGTCTCCGGAACGGCCAACCTCAATCTCGCCACGCACCAGATCTCGTGGGTCAGCTCCTCGGTGACCCTCACCATCGGGTCGGAGGTGAGCGTGTCCTTCCCCATCGCGGGGTTCACTCTCAAGGTGGCAGGCCAGTCGTTCACGATCGGGCTGGTCGCCGACGTGGCGTTCGACGCCTCGGGGTCCTTGGGTTTCCAGCTGACCCCGTCCGGCACCTCGGGACTCACCCTCACCCTCAGCTCGGCATCGTTCAGCTTCGGGCTCAAAGTGGATCTCAAACTCTCCGCCGCCGACGTCGTTTCCATCACCGGGGGAGGGTCCGTCTCGATCACGATCAACCTCGCGGCCAATCCCCCCTCGGTGTCGGGGTACACCGTCAACGGGGACTTGTTCCTCACCGGATGCGTCATCGGGTTGTGCGCGACCATTCACTACCCGATGTCGTACACCCACAACGGGCCGGTGGCCCCGCCCGGGGGGTTCCGGATTCAGCCATTGGTCCTGACCAACCTCACTGGGACGCTATCGAACTTCACCCACATCTCCCGGTTCTACAACACGAGCACCTACGAGCAGGCGACCTGGCATGGAGGAGCGTTCAATGGAACCTGGGTCCACAATGTGTTCCCCTACTCGTCGCCTTCGTTCGCCGTGGGCCAGCAAGGGGAGGTCTACCTGCTGCAGCCGATCGACAACGTGTCACGGCCCGCCTCGCGGGGGCTATCGTTTGCGACGTTCGCATTCGACACCGCCACCAACCGATTGGAGCCGTTTCCGGCCCCGCCGGTGCCCCAGCTCGCGGTGAGCGGCGCCACCTTCACTGCCCTCGATGGCGGGCAGTTCGTGGCGTTCTGGGACGGGATCCCGTACTCTCAGGAGAACCTCACGAATCCGTTCAACTTCGGCCACACGATCCTCCAGTCTTCGTACTTCCACCCTTCCACGAATTCGTGGGACCCTGTGGTCAACTGGACGACATGGGGCATTCCCCAGTCGACGCGGGTCGCTCACCAGGGCGTCTACAACAAGCTCCTGGTGCTCGTGGAGGCCACGCCGTTCGCCTCGAGCGGAAACCTGCTGGAATACAACATGTCGAGGGGGGTCCTGTTCCACAACGACTCCGTGACCGGGGCAGCGTCCATCGATTCGGTCTCTCCGAACGGCGTCTACGCGGTCCTCAAGATGCAGGACGACAGCTTCGAGGCGATCAATGTCACCTCGGGTGCCGTCTTCGCCCTACCGACCCACGCCCGGTTCGCGATCCAATCCGTTAGTTGGATCACCGGTTCCAACACCTCGGTCGCGATTCTCTACTCGTCGAACGTTTCGGATGCCATCGAGGTCTACAGCCTTACCGCCTCGACGAACCTGAGCTATGCTGCCCTCCCCGCGGGTACGGGTGAGGTGAGGGTGTTCCTCTACAACGGCCTATACTCGGTGGCGTACAACGTCGGCAGCGTCCTCTGGGTCCAGCAGATCGTAGGTCAGGCGATGTTGACCCTCGGGACGGTCCGAGAGACCAACATCACGGCCCTCCAAGTGGTCGAGTTCGGACCGAAGCTCGTCCTCCTGTCCACGACCAACGCCCACAATGCCACCCGCCCGTTGCTGAACATCTCGTTGACGGAGATCCCGATATCTACGCCCCCGGCGCCCTCCCTTTCGATCACGCACTACGCTCCGACCAACGTGACTCTGGCCTGGTCGGTGGCGAACTCGACCACGTACGGCGTGTCCGGGTACAACCTGTACGCCGGTCATACGACCTCCTCGCTCCAGCAGATCGCCCAGTACGGCGCGTCGACCTTGAGCGCCAAGATCAACGCGTCGTGGCAGGGGGCCTACTACTACGCCGTGACGGCGCTCAACTCGGTCGGGAATGGATCGTACTCGAGGGCGGTCGCCGTCTACACGGTGGCCATGGAGCAAGTCGGCGTCCCCGCCGGCACGATCTGGAAGGTGACGCTGGGGTCGGAGGTCCGTCAGGAGAAGGGGCGCCAGCTCCTATTCCTGATGGCGAACGGCACCTACAACTTTACGGTCACTCCCGTGACCGGGAGGACGACGTGGCCAGGATCCGGTAGGGTGAACGTGGTGGGCGCGCCGATGCAAGAGGCGATCACGTTCACTTTGAACGGTGTCAAGGCGTTCCCCTTGCGGTTCAACGAGACCGGCCTCCCGCTCGGTACCGTCTGGGGTGTGACCATCGCCAACCGTACTCAGTCCTCGAACAACGCGAGTGCCACGATGTGGATGTCCAATGGTACCTACACCTTCACCGTCGGGAACGTCTCGGGCTACACGTCCTCCCCGTCCACGGGTAGCCTCCACGTGACGGGATCGGGACTATCCACCGCGATCACTTTTTCGAAAAGTCACCTCTACCGACTGACTCCGAGCGGCGGGGGCCGGCCCGTACCCGACCCCGGGAGCTGGGTTCCCGCGGGAACGCCATCGACGAACCCTCGCGGCACCGTTCCGGTAGTGGTTCAAGCATGGTGCCCGCGGGGATCGCGGTGGGGAAGGAACGGTCTCGCCGTGAGCCAGGGTTGAACGGTTCACGCGGTAGCGGCACCTCCGACTGATCTCCGGCCAGCTTCCTGGACGGCCCGGGTCGAGAAACCGGTCGGTGGGGTCGAGGCGGAGGGCCGGGCGACTCCCGCCCAGCCCCCTTCGCGCTGTTCCACCCGCGGCGCTACTGGGGCCCCTTCTTGCCTCGCCGGGAAAGGACCAGGCCCGCTACGAGGGCCGCAGCGCCCAGTGCGATGATGCCGCCGATCACGAACCAGTCCCACGAGGGGAGCCCGTACAACGAGGCAGAGCCGTTCCCGCCCGTCGCGCCGCTGTCGGTGCTCGGGCTGAACGCGATGGTCCGAGCCACGTCCGCGCCGGTGACGGTCACGCTCCCGGTCGATGGGCTGGCCGTGAAGCCAGTTGAGAGGGCCACCGCATAGGTGTTCGTGCCGTTCGGCATCGTGAACCCGATCGTGTCGGTTCCGGAGGTTTGCATCACTCCGTTCAGGGTCACGGACCAGGTCGTGCCCGAAGAGAGGCCCGACTCGGTGAAGATGACACTGTAATCCCCCCGGAGGTTGGTGGCGAACGTGATCGCTGTGTTGGTGGAGGACGAGCTCACGGTGAGGCTCCCCGACGACGGGCTCGCGAAATATCCGGCGATCGCGCCGACACTGTACGAGTACACTCCGCTGCCC
>Ga0210384_10002694_pt1 | contig 21383 bp, 16 predicted proteins | sample IncBWH2MmetaG_FD_160574 | JGI IMG/M metagenome (GOLD analysis project Ga0210384, IMG submission 160574) | Forest soil microbial communities from Barre Woods Harvard Forest LTER site, Petersham, Massachusetts, United States - Inc-BW-H-2-M | ecosystem: Environmental > Terrestrial > Soil >...
CCTTTTCAGGGCGGCGCTCTACCACTGAGCTACCCCGGCACGTGTAGTTTAGAAATTGTATGGGGTGCGGCGGGATTGTGTCAATTCGCGCTCCGACGCGATTTATTGCGAAGAGGAATCTCGAAGAGCGCCAAACCCCGAGGGCCAGGATGCACCTCACCAATCTGAGGAAAAAAGCCGCATTGCCGCGTCATCGCTGCACTTTTGGTATTGGGCGTATGCCGCCGCGGCACGCCTGCGAATCTGTTCTTTGGATTCCTGCTGCATCCACCCGGCCACTGCGGCCTTTAGCGTATACGCCTCAGGAGCCATGAGCCCGGTCGTCCACAAAAGCGGAGTGGCACCGGATGCTCGAAGTAGGTCCCGAAAATAAGACCGGCTTGCGCAAGCCAGAATAATTGCGGAGTGGCTCGCGCTGGACCGTCCTGCAAAGTCAATCGCCAACGGGAAGTCCATCAAGCCGTCGTGCCCGACGTAAACAACCAACTCCGCCTCCGAGGAAATTTGATAGCTCACTCCACCGATCACCGAATAAAAGAGCGGCTCCTTGTCTGGTACACCTGCAGCTGCGTGGAAAAAATCTGTCAGGGCTTGCTTGATTTCGCTACCGCGGTAGGCGTCCGCCACGAGCAGCACTCTACGCCCCTTCTCTTGAAAAATGCTTCTTTCCAGGATGAAGGTCTTGGGGTGTGGAACGCTGGCAATTTCCTGCCATTCGGGGCTCTTCCGAAAGAACGTTCTTACTCCAAATGCCGCGCCCCAGTAAAGATTGCGAGCCGGATCGTCCCCGTTTCCTAGTGTGGCAGGAACGGGGACGATGCCTTGATGCTGGTTGTCGGCCAGGGCTACAAATACGTGGATTAGGCGTGGTTTAGTCTGGCCGCTCGTAACGCCGTGAACGGCAAACAGAAAAATCGAAAGAAAAAGAGCCGCGGTGCGAACGATCACTGTGCCGACTCGTCGAACTCCTTCATCCATGTCTTGCCCTTGAGCACTTCGCGCGGACGGGTGCCATCTGGGGGGCCGACGATGCCATCTTTTTCCATGATGTCGATCAAGTGAGCCGCTCGTCCGTAGCCAATGCGCAGGCGCCGTTGCAACGTGGAAGTCGACGCGCGGCCCATCTCGCAAACCACGCGAACTGCATCCTGATAAAGGGCGTCGTCCACAGTCTCGCCGCCAGCTTCCGCGCCGTCCCCAGCCTCGCCTTCCACTTTTCCATTCTCGTCCTTCGGCGTTTCGAGGAGCTGTTCGTTGTACTTCGCCTGCGCTTGCTGCCTCCAGAAGTCGCATACCGCAACGATTTCGTCTTCCGAGACCAGAGGTCCGTGGATGCGGTGCAAGCGCGCTGATCCTGCGGGAAGATAGAGCATGTCGCCTTTACCGAGCAGCGACTCGGAACCGTTCGAATCCAGAATTGTTCGTGAATCGACTTTGCTTGCCACACGGAAGGAAATTCGCGCGGGGAAATTCGCCTTGATCAATCCTGTAATCACGTCGACGGATGGACGCTGCGTCGCGAGAATTAGGTGTATTCCTACCGCGCGCGCCATTTGCGCCAACCGCGTAATGGACTCTTCCACGTTATTGGTATCCACCATCATCAAATCGGCCAGTTCATCGATCACGATCACTAAGTAGGGAAGCGGCTTGTGCTCGCTTTCTTCGACGTTTTCGAAGAGCAAGAGCGATTGCGCCTTCTGGAACGTGCGATTGTACTGTTCGATGTTCCGCACACCGCGCTGCGCCAGGAGCTTGAGCCGTTTCTCCATCTCGCGCGTAGCGTTCCGCAGCACGTTTGAGGCGATTTTCGGATCAGTGACTACCGGCGCAATCAAATGTGGGATGTTCTCGTAGAGGTTCAGCTCAAGGCGCTTTGGATCGACCAGCACCAATTTCACGTCATCGGGGCTCGCCTTATAAAGGATGGACATCATCAGCGAGTTAATGAAAACACTCTTTCCGGTGCCCGTCGAACCTGCAATCAACAAGTGCGGCATCGCCGCCAGGTCGGTAATGCGAATCCGCCCGTGGAGATCACGGCCCATCGCCAGAGTCAGCTTGCTAGGCGAATTGGAGAACTCTGGCGCCTCAATAATCTCCCGCAGCGCAATGGTTTGCCGGGTGATGTTCGGGACTTCAATTCCAATCGTCGATTTACCAGGGATGCGTTCGATCAAAATCGATTCCGCTTGCAGCGCCAGGCACAAGTCTTCCGTCAGCCCGATAATCCGGCTGTACTTGATCCCCGCCTCAGGCTTGAATTCAAACGTGGTGACGACCGGTCCCGGGTTGATCAGCGTCACGCGGCCTTGAATGTCGAACTCGAGGCACTTTGCTTCAATCGCCCGCGCGCGTTCCTTTAATTCATCCTCGTCGAGTTTTTGGCTACGTTCTCCTTCTCGCAGTAGCGACGGTGAAGGTAGCTTGTAATTGGGATTGCCCCTCGCGATCTTTGGTTCGTTGGTCTTCTTCGCGACGGTTTTTTCCGGGCCTACAAAGAGAATCGGCTCTTTACGCCGAGGCGTCGCTTCTTTTTCCGACTCTTCCTCTTTCTCCGCCTCAAACACGTCGCTCTCATCGGCCAGTTGAATCGGCTTCGCGGGCTCATTCAATACGGGGGAATTGCCGAACGATTGCGGAGTGACTGGCTTGCGGCCAGAGATGCGCGTTTCCTCGACGCGCCGCCGCATGCGTTCCTGCTCCCGTTCTTCTCTCCAGGAATTCCAGCGCGCCGCTGCCCTTTGCAAAATACCGAGTCTTTCGACGGCCCCGATCGGCCCCTTCGGGCTTTTGGCCCAGGCGTGTGTGCCTGCAAAGGAAAAACGCGTGGTCATGAAGAGTGAAGTAAAAAACAGCGCCACGGTCACTACCGTCGCGCCCCAGAAATTAAATCCTGTGAGCAGGCTGTTTGAAAGCAGCGACCCCAGCATTCCGCCGGCCGGTATCGCGCCACGCAGTTGCGGAAAATGCCACAGCGAGAGAAGGGAAGGCAGCGATAGCAGGAGCAGCGCGTAGCCAACCAGCGTGGCCACCTGCGAATCGATGGCCCGACTGCGGAACCACCTCCAGCCCAGCACCCCCATCGCTACCGGGAGCATGAACGCCGCAAAACCAAGGACTTGAAACAGCACGTCAGAGCTATACGCTCCGACCGGTCCGATCCAATTTCGCGCGGGGCTGCCATCTGGTGGGGGGGCAGCTACGTTAAACGCCGCATCATGCGGCGAATAGGAGATGAGCGCCAGCGCCATCAATACGGCTAGCGTGATACACAGAAACCCAATCAGCTCATTGAGCCGTTTGTTTTCGGTCGGACTCAGCAGACGCACGGAATTCTCCTCAGCTTTTGGGGAAGGCTGAGTGGTGCGACGGGCACGTTGGCGCTATCGCGCGCCCGCCTGAAGAAACGCTAAAACCAGCACGATGATACCAAACAGCAGCCTGTAAAGAACAAAAACTTTGAGTGTGTGTGTTTGCAAATACCGCAGGAAAAGCGCAATCACAAAATAGCCAGCTATGCCTGAAACCAGGATGCTGATGAGCAGCGTCGAAAGCGGCAAGTCCAGCCCGCCCGCTTTGTGCAGTTTGATCAGCTTCGGCAGGTGCGAAACCACGGCGCCTGCAATTAGCGGGGTGGAAAGCAGAAATGAAAACCTCGTGGCTCCCTCACGCGTAAATCCGCGAAAGAGACCAGCCGTAATCGTAATTCCCGAGCGCGACACGCCTGGGCAGAGCGCCAGCGCCTGCGCTGTGCCAATTGTCACGGCATCCCCAACATTTGCTTGTTCAAGTGCTCTGGTCAGCCGCGATTTGGAGTCCGCCCACCACATCACCAGCGCGATGGCGATCATGGAAATCGCAATCACGTATGGTGTTCGGAAGTGATCCTCAATCTTGCGTTCGAACAGCGCTCCGAGAAGTCCGCCGGGGATCGTTCCGATTACCATGTACCAGAACAGTTTCTTATGTTGCGCCACTTCCTCCGAGGGCGCATTCGCCGGATACTTCAATCCCACACCGCAAAGCGCCAGGGTCAACCAGTCCTTGAAAAAATAGAGAAGCACGGCAACCAACGTCCCGGCATGCAAGGCCACGTCGAACGCCAGCCCAGGATCCTGCCAGCCCAGCAGCCACGGAAACAGTGTGAGGTGTGCCGTGCTGCTGACCGGCAAAAATTCAGTGAAAGCTTGCACGAGGGCGAGGACAATCGCCTGGTACAGGGGCATCTGTTTAGATTTCCTTTTGCGCCGGCGCCGTTTTGCCGGTGCCGGGCAAAATCTTGCGCATTTCGTAGGCGTCCAGCCGTGCCAGATAGTAACGCTTCAACACTGCTTCGATACGATAGCCGTGCCTCTTCCAGAACGCAACAGCCGCCTCATTGTCGATTGCCGTTTCAAGCAGGACTGAACGCACGCCGCGCAGCGCTAGGGTTTTCTCGCTCTCGGCAAGCAGCGCTGAACCAACTCCATGCCGGCGATGCGCTTCCGCGACATCCAGGGTGATGATATGCGCGAGCGGAGGATTTTCCTCCGTCAAAATAAACCCAGCGATCCGCGCACCATCGGCGGCGACAACACAATCTGCGCTGGCAATGGTCAAAAAATAGTGCAGTGTGGTCTTCGAATAGGAAATCCCGGCAGGGAAGCAGGACTGATCCAGCCGGTGCAAAGCTGCGAAGTCGTGCGGTTCATAAGACCGAAGCGAGACCGCCATCCCGTGATTCTACGCCAGCAGCACGCAAAAAGTAGGGGGCACGGCGTGCCGTGCTCGGCTCTTGTCCGGGTCGCGCCAAGCAGTGCCCCAGCATGAACAATACTCTGCCTTGCTAAAGCTTCACAGTAACAGTTTTGATCTCCGTGTAGTTCGACAGCGAGTATTCGCCGAGCTCGCGCCCAATCCCCGACTGCTTGAATCCTCCGAACGGCGCTCCCGCGTCGAACACATCGTAACAATTCACCCAAACCGTGCCCGCGCGCACATTGTCTGCGATGGCATGCGCCTTGGAGATGTCCTTGGTCCATACCGCCGCCGCCAAACCATACGCGCTCTTATTTGCCCGTGCAGCCACTTCCTCGACCGTCTTGAACTTGAGAATCGACATGACCGGCCCGAAAATCTCTTCCTTCGCGATAGTCATGTTGTCGGTCACATCCGCAAACACTGTGGGCTCAATGAAGTAACCTTTGTCGCCGACGCGTCCGCCGCCCGCCAGCATCTTGGCGTTTTCTTTCTTGCCCTTGTCAATGTAGCCCATGACCTTGTCGAACTGGTCTTGGTCCACCTGCGGCCCTTGCTCCGTCTTGGCATCGAACGGATTGCCCACGGTCCGCCTCTTGGCCCGCGCCACGCTTCGTTCCACAAACTCGTCGTAGCACTTCTCCTCGACGAACAACCGCGACCCCGCGCAGCAGCACTGCCCCTGATTGAAGAACAGCGCAAAATGGGCGCCCTCAATCGCCTCGTCCATGTCCGCATCCGCAAAAACGATGTTCGGGCTCTTCCCGCCCAACTCCAGCGTTACGCGTTTCAAGTTTGTATCCGCAGCGGCGCGCATGATTAAATGGCCCACTTCCGTTGATCCAGTAAACGCCACTTTATCCACGTCCATGTGCCGGGCAATCGACGCGCCCGCCGTCGGCCCATACCCCGGCAAAAGATTTACGACGCCCTCGGGGAATCCCGCTTCCATAATCAATTCGCCCACCCGCAACGCCGAAAGGGGCGTCTGCTCCGCGGGCTTCATCACCACAGTGCAGCCGGTAGCCAACGCCGGCCCGAGCTTCCAAGCCTGCATCAGCAAAGGAAAGTTCCAAGGGATAATCTGCCCCACAACGCCCACCGGTTCATGCTTCGTGTAACAAAAATAGTTTCCATTCACGGGAATCGTCTTCCCCTGAATCTTGTCCGCCCATCCCGCGTAATACCGGTAACATGCCACCGTCAGCGGCAGGTCCGCAGCTTTCGCCACCTGGTACGGCTTGCCGTTATCGAGCGCCTCGAGTTGCGCCAATTCGTCGGCATGTTTCTCGATCAAGTCCGCGAGCCGGTTAATCATGGCCCCGCGCTGCGAAGCGGTCATCTTCCTCCGCCAAGCACCCGTCTCAAACGCCGCGCGCGCCGCCGTCACCGCCTTGTCGACGTCCGCCGCATCGGCCTCCGCCACCTGCGTAATGACTTCGCCCGTTGATGGGTTGATCGTCGGAAAGGTCTTGCCCGAAGCGCTGTTGACCCACTGCCCGTTGATCAGCAGCTTGTTCGCACTAATTTTCACGCTTGGTTCGATTACAGCAGTTGCTGTTGCCATGGAATCCTCCCTCTCGGAATTATTGCGGGGCAGCCAGTCACAAAGACAATTGTGCTCGCTCCCGCTCGAAATAATTGATCTCGTTCGCCGCCGGTTGGCGGCTGAGGAAGCCCGTTCGCGCTGAGAAAAGGAAGGCAGGGCGGAACCCCTCCAGCCCTGGGGGCGCAAACGTGCCACCAGCACAGAAGCCTATACCCATGCGCCACGGTAGGCAAGATGCTAGCCAAGAGGGAAGGTCACGGCACGTTCCGCCGTATCCAATGCAGAGATCGAAATGTCAGAACTGGCCCAGTAAAATCAAACCAAACGAAGCGCAGCCCCGCGCAAGCAGCCTTCAGACAGTGTGGCTGGTTCCGAGCACCAAGCTAAGCCAGTTCTTATTCTCCGGAGCGCGATGGCACTCTCACCCGCGCAGCTTTGCGCGGGTGTTCCCAGATCACCCAACGCACGGAAGAGTGGAATATCGGTGGCCCACCCAGTTCCACAGCGGGCAGGTGAAACTGCACATTGATGAATACTTCCTGCTGAAATCCCGAGGGTGAAAAGGACGTGCTCCTCACCAGATCCATGGCCGCGCGGCTCAGGTCGCGATCTGAATTCTGCAACACCTCCGCGTCCAGAACGCGGCCGTCTTGCGCATCCAGAATGGCATGGACAATCACCGGCTGGAAGAAAGTGGAAGTTGGCGCATCGGAAGGATCGACGCGCATCGGAAACCGGTTGGGCGATGCCAGCGTGAATGATCCGCCCTCTTTAACCATCTCCGGCGTCGGTTGGAAAAGATTCGCGTCAATGTTGGGTGAGTCTTCGAGACTCTCCAGGCGCGCCTGGACAACGATGCGGCCTTCTTCGAATATGGTTATCTGCCGCGGCAGCATGTGGCCGTGAAATTCCGCGGCGCCATCGTAGTCGTAGACTGCGAAAATCCCTGGCGCTTCGGACCACGTTTGTAAAAGGCCCGTATCAGGATCCATGCAGTATTCACTCTCGACCCACGAGCGCGGAGCAGGGTTCGGCGGTATCGAACCGCTTAACAGCAAGCACGACCTCGCCTTGCCGTCGCGCTCGACATCCGCAGCGCGAATCGCGAACGCACCGGCATTGCCCATGATCGGCCAGTGCAGAGCGGAACGGATCATCTGTACGCGCAAAGGAACTAATTCGGAAGGGTTCGTTCCGTAGACAAGGCCGTTAACGCCAATGCGAATCACCATTGAATCCTGTAACTTCGCCATCCAGCGCCAGTGCGACCGTCCGTCGGATAGTTCTTCCATCGTCCCTTCGCCTTCCTTTTGCGCTGCGCCGTTTGTTTCGAACGAAACTTTGAGCGCATAGGGCGTGGAGATGTCATGGAGATTGTAGTTGTGTCTCGCGCGGTCCAGGAGATCCAGGGCTGCGGAACGCTCGGCCGGTTTGGAGAGGGTATGCGGCTCGCGTGTCACCATTTCGTGCGGGTCGGGCGGAGGAGGATTTGTCTGAGCCGAGATTACGGGAACGCATAGCAGGGAGGGAGCGACCAATCCAAAAAACAGGGCGCCGGTTCGCATTAAGGATTCCTCAAACTCGGTTAAATCTTGGTAACGATCCGCACGCAATTGTAATCAATTTTTGCCGCTAGAGGCAATTCCGAGAATGCAGGCCGCCCATTTTCCGTGTCGCCGGCCTGCGGTAGAAAGATCTGGAAGAATCTCCCGCCCCACCCCGCGAGCTCACGGGCCATGCACGCTTGGGTCACCTCACCCTCCATAAGCGCGCACGTGGCGACGCTGGGGCAATCGCCAGAGCAAAGAAGGAACGACCGTAACTTTTCTCGCCCTCGCCAGTTACTATATCCAGAGCCATGATGGTCGTCCGACGTCCGGCACAAAAAACCGCGCCGCAAGGCGCAGACGAGCGCCTGCTCGTGCAGGCTGCCCAAAGCGACCCCGCGAAATTCGACGCGCTCTATGAGCTTCATTTCGAGCGCGTCTACTATTTCCTTGCCCGCCGCGTCCACCACCGCGCCACCGCCGAGGACCTCACCTCAGAGGTCTTTCACAGAGCTCTCGCCAATCTGGCTACCTACCAATGGCGAGGCGCCCCATTCGCAGCATGGCTTTTCCGCATCGCCTCCAACGCGCTCGCCGACCAGCACAAACGCGACTCCCGCGAGCAGTCGTCGTCATACAATGCGCAAAACCCGGACGAGCATCCGGACCTTTCGCCGCCCGACCTCGAAACCATCGACTACCACGCCCGGCTTTTCCGCCTCGTCGATCACCTTCCCGCCGTTCAGCGTCAGGTCATTCGCGAGCGCTTTGTCGAGCAACGCTCGATCCGGGAAATCGCCGGCCGCCTGAACAAAACGGAAGGGGCCATCAAGCAGCTCCAATTCCGCGCCCTACAAACTTTGCGCGCCCTGATGGAGGGTGGCCATGCCTAAGCGCTCTCCCGCAATACAACTCGACCGCGCCATCGTAGCCATGCTCATCGCGCTGCAGCCAGAGCCCCAGCCGAATCCCAGTCCCGCACTGGCCCGGCTCATGCCCATCGCCCGCGCCTTGCGAGACTTACCTCGTTCCGATTTCAAATCAGCACTAAAGTCTGACTTGCAAAGGAGAATCACAATGAACGAAGCTACTGCACCTGCTCCACAATCCTCCGGAACTGTGCATTTCCGCCGTCCCGGTTTCAACAATATTGCGCCGTATATTCTCGTAAACGGCGCTCCCAAATTCATGGAATTTCTGGTGTCAGCCTTCGAGGCCACCGAGGGGATTCGCGTGCCGCGGCCGGACGGCTCCATCATGCACGCCGAGGTTCGCATTGGCGACTCGGTCATCGAGCTCGCCGAGGCGAATGAACAATATCCGACACGCCCCATGACGACTCATCTCTACGTCTCCGATTCTGACGCCACCTATGCTCGGGCCCTCCGAGCAGGTGCCTCTTCCATACATGCTCCGACGGATGACCACCCATCCGGTGATCGCTGGGGCGCCATCAGAGACGAGTTCAGCAACGTCTGGTATATTGCCACGCCGAAAGGTTGGGAGCCCGGCCCAGAGGGCCTTCGTGCGGTGCAGCCTTATCTCCACCTTCGCGACGCGCACAACATGATTCCGTTTGTCGAGGCAGCCTTCGGTGCGGAAGCGCTTGGCGTTCACAAATCGCCCGAGGGCCATGTCCTCCACGCCACGCTCAGCATCGCCAATTCCACATTCGAAATTGACGAAGCACACGGCGAGTTCCAGCCAATGCCCGGCTACTTACACGTTTACGTCAGGGACACCGACGCCGTTTACGCCCAAGCCGTGCGCTCCGGTGCCACGGGCGTGACTCCGCCAAATGATGCCCCCTACGGCGATCGCGCTGCCGCGGTCAAGGACCCGTTCGGAAACACTTGGTTCCTGGCCACCTATCTCGGGACCCGCCAACCCTAGCAGAGTGGCGCCGAGGGCTGGCGTCAAGGAGTTTTTGGTCCACGCGAAGGTCTTTTTTCTGCGCCGGCTTCAACGCGGACAAATCTGCGCATTCCGTTAATGGCCGCCTGTGCCGCATGAACTTGCTCGTGAATATCTTCCACCGATCGGCGCTCTACTGGCGTGAGCGTGGGAATGTCGCGGAGCAGCTCGGCATAACCCAGAATCGCGGTCAGCGGATTGCTGATTTCGTGAGTCGCACCAAACGCCAGGCGTCCCAGAGCTGCCATTCTTTGCGATTGCACAATCTGGTTTTGCACGAGCTTCAAGCTTTCCAGAGAAGATTCCGTCAAGCCAAGCAAACGCAAAAGCTCGCGGTCCATCGAGGAGAGCTTGAGAAACGTCAAAGTCCCAAGAAACAGCACAGCGCCGAAGATCAACCGGAGGCGAAAGAGAACGATCGATTGCGGATTGTGGTGATCGAAAACCGCGGCGATGGCCAAGAGAGGAAGAGAGATGACTCCAATCATGGCCAGCCGGGCGCTCCACAACCCGGGGTTCTGCGAAGGGACATCCGACGGAACGGGCTGAGACTGAAGGTTTGCCCCCAATGCCGCAGCAACAGTAAGCAGGCCCAGCGAAAAACCCCAAGGCACGTCGTAGAAACTGCCGGTGTAGTACAAGCCCCGGTCGATGAAAATATTCTGGAGAAGACTCCCAGCGGCAAAGGCGCTCAAAGCGAAGAAGAACTGCCGGTAAAATCTTTTCCACGAGTCTGCGCTTTTCACATAAAGCGTTCCCACCGCAACCAGCGCCACGCAATGTTCGGTCAGGGCAAGAAGGTAGTACACGGGGTTGTAATTGGGATAGCTGGTGATCACAAATTGCCAGGGCAAAGCAAAATAAAGGTAGAGGCAGACCCACCAGAAGAGCAGCAGCAGAAAGTCCAATCGGCGAAATCGCAGATCGCCGGAAGCAGATTCGGCTTGCGGCCTGAGCGTCAAGGAGGCCAGCGTAGGAACTAGAGCGAGAAGAAAAAGCCCGTCCCCGGCTACGGGATTCGGTGCGACCCGGCGGAGCGCAACATCGTAATAGAACCAGACAAGCTGAGATAGAAACAGGATGCCGAACGCCGTCTCGTTCAAGGTCCAAAACAATCGAACCGTTCCGCTCGATTGTCTCCGGTTGCTGCGAAAAGCCATCATCACAACCAGGGCGAGCAGACAAGGGAAGGTATCCCCGAGCGCTGTTAGCACCCGGCTGGGTTGCAAAAAGGCAGCCGCGGCGATCTGGGCGAAAACTAAGCCCAGTGCGATCCGCGTCCAAAGTGTGTCAATCGTGCGAAGCAATTCTTTGTCCCCGATAACTACAAGCGCTTTAGAAAACTGCCTCCACCTGCGCCGCTACAGCCGCTGGAAGCACGAGCCTGAAAACGGCTCCGCCTTCAGGCCGATTCTGGCAGTCGATTTCGCCGCCATGCTGCCGGATGATCCCGTAACACGTGCTAAGTCCCAGACCCACTCCTTTGCCAACTAGCTTGGTGGTGTAGAACGGTTCAAAAACGCGGCGCGGATCCTTTAACCCCGAGCCCGTGTCCACAAATCCGATTTCTACATGCTCTTGCCCCGCCTTGATGGCGATGGCCAGCAACCCTCCCTCGTTTCCTTCCATGGCGTCAATGGCATTCGCAATAATATGGAGGAATACCTGAATCAGTTGATTGGCGTCACCTTCAACCATAGGTACAGCGCCCTCTTCTCGAATCTCCACTCGAATGCTGTGTCGCCGCCCGGCGCGCGTCAAGTTCACAGCGCTCTCCAGAAGCGGCCGGACATCCACGGAAGCACGATGCAAGGGCGTCTCCTGAGCGAAGCTGAGCATGTTCTCCACCAGACCCTTCGTACGGCGAGCGGAATCGCCGATCTTGGCGGTCATCCGCTGTCGATTTTCATCCGCCGTGGGTTGGGCGCTCAGATCCTCGATATCCTTGCCCACCGCGGTCATGGCTCGATTGATCTCATGCGCCACTCGGGCCACGAGCTTGCCCAACGACGCCAGCTTTTCGTTCTGTACGAGCTGATCCTCGAATCGCTTCAGGTTCGAATAAGCCAGGGATACGTCTCGCAGGTAGCCGGCGAGTTTGAAGTTGAGAAGATCTTGCTTCAGCAAAAGCAGAATGGTCAGAAGCGACATCGTAAACAAGGTCAAGACGATACGAAAATGGCGCACCGCATCCTGTATTTCTCCGCTCGTCACCAACCACAAGCCGATCACGGGAGTCGAGAGGGTCGCCACCATGGAAAGGCGCGCGGACCACAGGATCGTTCCTTGGCCCGAGGGGCTCCCAGTTTTAGGCTCCTCCGGGCTTTGGGGTAGCCGCGTCTGGGAATCGACGCTGTAAATCATTGCCGTGACGCAAAACCATGCCATTGCCGTGGTGAGCGGCAGGTCATAAAAGCTCCCCGTGTAGTAGTGTCCAGAACTGATGGCGCGGTTGATCAGGATGGAAGCAAAACAGTACATGGCGGAGGCGCCAAGAAAGTGTAAGTAGAAACCGCGCCATGGCCCCCGGCTTCGAATGGCCACGAAAGCGAGAATGAACAGAAAAACCTGATTCCCCACCGCACCGACGACGTCGGAGTTTCTGCTGTAACGCGCCAAATCGTTTTCAGCGAGCAGGTAAGCCACGGCCGAGAAAACATAGACGTACGTCCAATAAACGAGAAGAGAAGTGAGGTCGACAAAACCCAGAAGACGCGCACGCTGGGGGCTTTCCTTATTTGGCTGAAGGGCCAGCGCAGCAAGCATCGGAACAAGTTTGATGAACAGTAGGAACTCTCCGATAGGAACTGACGGAACAGGCTGGTCTAACCAAACCTCATAATAGACCCACAAAACCATGTTGACCGACCACATCCCGAATCCCAGCGCAATCAAGAACCAGAATGCGCGCGGTGTGCCCCGGGCAGAAAAACCCTTCCATGCAAAAAAGAGAGTCGCGGTAGCAAGCATGAAAAACTGAGTTAAATCCCCGAAGGCTGTAAGCGCATAGCTTGGGCGGCCACGCAGTGACGCGCCAGCGAGTAGGACTGGCAAAAGTAGTGCGAGGATTACGAGGGTTCTTTTGCTCAGGGACCTCCAGCGACTTGATTTAATTTGAAGTTGGCCCTCCGTTTTTGGCACACCTTCACCTATGCGAGGCAAATCCAACGTCCCGTGTCATCTGGTCTTTCAAAAAAGCAACGCCCCGATGTCCCGTCTCTCGTGGGAGGCAGACGGGCCGCAAGGAGGCAAACGCATCGTCCAAGACTTGCCTCTATTTTGCTTGCTCTGGCCACGGTATCAGGAACAATTGTTTGGGAGAGTGCCACAATGAACACACGCGGAACTGGAAAGAAAGCCACGTGTTATTTAAGCGCGCTATTTCACGCGATGGCCCTCTTTCATCGAACCCCGTGGGGTCGGAATCGTTTGCGCTGCAGGCGTTCGCCGAGGTGACCTCCAGGGAAAACTCCGTGCCCGCCTACTTGCTTTTCTACGCGCCTAACACCGACGCGCCCTATGCGCAGGCCGTTCCCAGACTGACGGCAACCTTTCGCAATGTGTTCCTTTCCGTACAGCAACACTTTGTCCTGGTGACTGATACTTAGATTTGGATGACCTGCTCTTGATGCGAGGTGGGCAGAAAAGTGGCCGCCCCGGAAGCCGAGAGGTGTGCACATCCAGGTTGTTCACGTGTGGCCATCTCGGGCAAGTACTGCAGCATCGAGTGCGAGTCCATGGCCAAGACGCCGGACAGCGATTGCCTGTGCGCGCACGCCGAATGCAAAGGTAACGCGCAATCCGTCACTCCATCGCCGTTTGAGATCCCATCTTGAATTCAGTGAAGGAGAAATCTGAAAAAGTTTACACTATCGGAATGGATGGTCCTAGCGCCGGGATTCAAGCGCGGGTTGTTTGTGCCTGGCTGCCGATTGCTGGCTGCCGTTTTGTTGATGGCAACTGGAAATCGAGCGCGGGGCGCTGAGCCGCAAATCACCCTCTCTGCAAATCAATTGAGCTTTCCGGCACAAATCCAGGAAACGGCCAGCGCTCAGCAATTGGTGGTTGTCACCAACAACGGCCAAGACGATTTGTCCATCACGGGTATAACCATCAGTGGGGAAAACATCGCCGATTTCGCTCAGACCAACAACTGTCCAATTGCCCCGGGCGTGTTGGCTCCGCGCGCCCGCTGCGAAATTCGCGTGACGTTTAGCCCTACGGTCACGGGAACGCTGTCCTCGGCAGTGAATATTGCCGACAACGCTTCCGGGAGTCCGCAGACGGTCAGCTTAAAGGGTGTCTCGAGCGCTCCGGGTCCGGTAGTCTCGTTCGCTCCCGCAAGTCTTGCTTTTGGCAATCAGCCGCAAGGCGGTTCCAGCGCTGCCCTAGTGATCGCCCTGACCAATGCAGGTAGCGGAACTCTAAACATCAATTCTGAAATAAGCATCAACGGGCCGGGCAGCGGGGAATTCCACATTCAGACAGTCAAGAATAGCTGTCCCTCAGGGACCTTCCAACTTGCACCCAAAGCGAGTTGCAATATCGGCGTAGTGTTTGCGCCCCCAACGCTAGGGGTGAAAAGTGCGCAGGTCTTGATCGTGGACGACGCACCCGGCAGCCCTCAGTCCATAGAACTGAGCGGCGCAGCAACGCCGCAGTAAAGCATCCCAAAAAGCCAGCCATCAGGAAGCGAAACGCTTCGTGGCTCTACCGTCGCTGATGCATTTCCTGGACCTCTGAAATGGACTTCTCAGGTTCGCGCGTTAGCCAGACAGGTTGCCGAGGACGGACTCACACTGCCTGAGCGCCTCATTTCTCGCAAAAACTGCCTTCGTATGAAACATTCTCGGTCCTTCCCTCGTTACTTCTATATTCGCCTCCGAGGGGAACCGCATGGAAACGTTCCGGCAAGACCTGCGCTACGCTTTTCGCATGCTCCTGAACAGCCCTGGCTTCACTCTGATCGCCATGCTGGCTCTCGGTCTAGGCATCGGCGCGAACACCGCCATTTTCAGCGTTTTCAACGGCATACTTTGGCGCCCGCTCCCCGTGAAAGACTCTCAGCAGCTTGTCATCCTGGCCTCCAAACCTCACGCCATTGATTTCCCCCTGCAACTGTCATATCCCGACTTCAAAGACTATCGGGAACTCAAGGCCGTCTTCTTTGACCTCGCTGCTTATGTCCCGAATCCCGTGAATTTCGGCGCCGAAGGCCGCCCAGAGCGTGCCTGGGCCGAAATGGTCAGCGGCAACTACTTCTCTATGCTAGGCCTTGAGGCCGCCCGTGGCCGCACCTTTGCTTCCGACGAGGGTTGGGTCCCCGGCAAGGATCCACTCATGGTTCTCAGCTATAAATATTGGCAAAAGCGCTTCGGCGGCAGTCCTGCAATCATTGGCCAAACCGTTCAGGTCAACAACCACGCCTTCACAATCATCGGCGTAGCCCCCGAGAGCTGGCGCGGGGCCTACTACTTCCTCGAACCCGATTTTTATCTTCCCCTCACAACCCTTGGCGTTATCGACCCGACCCAGGCGGATACTCTCGACCGCCGTACCGCGACTTTTCTGCGCGTTCTCGGCCGTCTGCAACCCGGCGTCACCGCCGCACAGGCCATGGCCGCAGCCGAGCCACTCGATCGTCGCCTGGCTCAGGAATTCCCGGAGGCTCACAACTCCACGTCGCTCCTTGTTTTGCCGGAGCTCAAAGCCCGCCCTGAGCCGGGCCTGACCACTTTCATGTCCACGGCGGCCATCGTGTTCATGATGCTCGTGGGACTTGTCCTTTTAATCGCCTGCGCCAATGTCGCCAACTTAATCCTCGCGCGCGCCAACGGCCGAAGAAAAGAATTCGCCACGCGCACAGCACTCGGCGCCACGCGAAGCCGAATGATGCGCCAACTTCTGACGGAAACAGTCTTGCTTTCCACCTTCGGAGGAATCCTCGGCCTCGTTTTTGCCCGTTGGGCCGCCCTCGCGCTCATGTCCGTTCACATCCCTACCGACATTCCTTTGCGCCTCTTTGATCTGCGCATGGACTGGCGCATCTTCGGCTTCAGCTTCTTCGCTGCTCTCATCACCGGCATGATCGCTGGCCTGCTTCCCTCGATCCAAGCTTCGCGCACCGATCTAGCCGACACCCTCAAAGCTGGCGGCCGCTCCGGAGGCGCGTCCACTGGCCATCATCGCTTTCGCAATGCTCTCGTCGTCGCGCAAGTCGCTGTGTGTCTGCTTCTTCTGGCCTGCGCCGGGTTCTTCATGCGCAGCCTGCAAAACTCGGCTCAGGTCGATATGGGTTTTCGCGTCGATCACACTCTCACGATGACTATGGACCTCGGTCTCCAGGGCTATAACGAAGAGCGCGGCCAGCAGTTCTACAAGCAGCTCTCCGAGCGCGTCCGCTCGATTCCCGGAGTTCGCGACGCCGCCATCGGTGGCTACATACCCATGGGCTACGAGAATTCGCTCGTGAACATTTTCCCCGAAGGCCGGGTCATCGACGACAAAACCAAAACCGAATCCGCGTTTGACGACGAAGTCCAGCCCAACTATTTCCGCACCGCCGGCACTCCGGTCATCCAGGGCCGCGAATTTACGGAAGCCGATTCCGCCACGAGCCCCAAAGTCGCCATCGTCAACGAAGCCTTCGCCAAAAAAATCTGGCCCGGCGAAAATCCCGTCGGCAAAAGTTTTCGCACCAAAAAAGACGGCCCGCCGATTCAGGTTGTCGGGGTCACGCGTACCGGCAAGTATCTTTTTCTCTACGAGACGCCCCAGCTCTTCGTCTACCTTCCTCTCGCGCAGAGCTACCTTTCGGGCGCCAACCTCTTCGTCTATACCGAAGGCGACCCGCAGCAGCTCGTCGCCGCCGTACGCGAGCAAATTAGCCAGCTGGACGCGAGTCTGCCCGTCTTCGGAGTCAACACCATGGACGCCCACGTCAAGTACGGGAAACCTCTTTTGCCGGCGCGACTCAGCGCCATGCTGGTAGGAGCCTTCGGCCTTCTCGGGTTGGTTCTTGCCTCGGTAGGAGTCTACGGGGTGGTTTCGTATTCTGTCAGTCAGCGCACGCACGAAATCGGTATTCGCACCGCGCTTGGAGCTCAGCGCTCTAACGTCTTAGCCATGGTTCTTAAGCAGGGAATGAGCATGGCGCTAATCGGGACTGCGGTTGGACTTGTGCTCTCGTTCCTGCTGTTCCGCGGCTTGACCTCCGTGCTCTATGGCGTCAAGTCCACCGACTTCGCAACTCTCGGCGCCGTCTCCGCGATACTTCTCTCCGTAGCCTTCGCCGCCAGCTACGTTCCCGCTCTCCGCGCGACCCGCGTCGATCCAGTCGTCGCCCTTCGCGAACAATGAGATAAATCCGCTTCTCCACTTTGCGACGTGACTTCCATTTGCAGGTTCAGTTTCGGAACCAGGTTGTCGGTGAACCATCAATCACCCGTAACACTAGCTCAACAGCATCACATCTTGTGTTGCAGCTCAGCGACCACTTTTTTATGATCGTTCGCGGAGATTTGCAGTGTTTGTCCTTTCGTCAGATATGGTTCCGTTAGTCCATTCCAGGTCCCACCCATCCTCGACGGCCACACGCGAATATCTTCCCGGCAGGATTCCGCCCAGCGCGAAGGTTCCATCACTGTCGCTCTGATCCAATCGGTAATCCTCCTGCAGGTTCTGCGTGGTCTCGGGCACAAGCAGGACCAATCACACGCCCTGAGACGACGTCCAAAAAGGGATCTCGGGACGGCCCTCTGTTTAGCGATCTGAAAGAAATCCCGGCTTGCTCACTGTCAAGTTATATCGGCCGCGCGCCAGGTTCTTGAACACCAACGTCCCGTCTGCCCCGGCAAATTGCGCCTTCCCCGTGCCGGCTTGCATTTGCACAAGCGCTCGACTCACGGGTTCCCCGGTGGCGGCATTGATCACAATCCCGCTCAGTTCGAGATTGTCCGTCTCGGTCTGTTGTGCCAGAGTTGGGGCCCGACACAATAGCCACGTAATGTGAAAGAAATTGTGAATGCAGGAATGCTTCGCTGCATTTCTCGTCTCGTATCCCGAATCTCGTTACCCTACCAGATCCGGCCAGTTGGCCAGTCACTTCCTCAAGACTCCTTCACGTTACTCCTTTCTGGATGCTCTCGGTGCATGGCAAAGTTGTATCTGGGTTCTCCCGATGGCCGAAATAGGATTCCGGCCACCTTCACTCCCGGTTCTCGTTGGCTGGAATGGGATCGCATAAATACGGATAGAGAATTAGGCGAGAGGGAATTATTGAACAGTTTCGTCTCAGGAGTGCGGGAGAAACTTCCCGACAGAAGCCGGTCCGGTCATAAGCCTACTTCACTGCAACTTCATCCTTCAACTTCTCATACGCTGTCGCGGTCAAAACTTTCTTGCTCACCAGGTCATGCTTGTCGTGATAGGGCCGCCCGGCCACGATCCTCCGCGCCTCGTGTTTTCCAATGCCCGGCAATTCCGTCAACTCATCCACGGTCGCTGCGTTCAGATCCACCTTTTTTTGCTCGCCGTTTTCCCAGCCTTCTTTCGCGCCGTCGACCGCCGCCTTCACGGCTCGTCCGGCCTCTTCAATCTTTGGCTTGGCTTCGGCCGCAGCTTTCGCGGCTTCTTCCCGAATCGTTTTCTCGCGTTCCGCGGGATTGCCCGAGCAGCCCGCTGCTCCCTCCCCCACAACCATCGCCGCTGCTAACGCCGACCCAAGCAGGCCAATACCTTTCCGCATGTTCATCACCTCCCGGTTACTCCCTTCAATCCTCCGCTTCTCCTCCTCCTCTTGTCCATCCTCAATTTCCTTTATTTATGCCCTTTCAAGAACGTCCCTTTTTCCAGATCTTTAAACGCTTGCTGCAACTGTTCTTGCGTGTTCATTACGATCGGACCGTACCACGCCACCGGCTCCTCGAGCGGTTTACCCGACACAAGTAGAAAGCGAATCCCCTCGTCGCCGGCCTGCACGACGACCTCATCCCCGCGGTCAAACAAAACCAGAGAACGGTTATTTGCCTCCACTGGAGGCGCCGTGTCCAGCCAACCCACCGCTTCTGTCGGCACTGCCAGCGGCTCGGACGCATTGCAAAACTTTCCTGATCCCGCAAATACATAGGCAAACGCGTGCCGCGTCGTTCCTACCGGTAACGTCTTCCGACGCCCTGGCGGCACGGACACATCCAAATAGATTGGCTCGGCGGCAATACCATCCACCGGCCCGCTCTTGCCCCAGAAATTTCCGCAAACCACGCGCACGTGCGTCCCGTCGTCATCTTTGATCTCCGGAATTTCTGGCGCTTTGACTTCTTGATACCGCGGCGCGGTCATTTTCAGCGACGCCGGCAAGTTCGCCCACAATTGAAACCCATGCATTCGTCCAGAGTGATCTCCCTTGGGCATCTCCTGGTGAATGATCCCGCTGCCCGCCGTCATCCACTGCACGTCGCCTGATCGAATCTCTCCGTGGTTTCCCATACTGTCGCCGTGCTCCACAGTCCCCGCCAAGACGTAGGTGATTGTTTCAATGCCGCGGTGCGGATGCCACGGAAATCCCGCTAAATAATCCTCCGGCACATCGTTGCGAAAGTCGTCAAGGAGCAAGAACGGATCGAAGTCCGCCGTATTCCCAAACCCGAACGCCCGCCGCAAATGCACTCCCGCGCCTTCCACAGTCGGTTTAGCCGCCACCAACCTCTTCACTGGTCGAATCGTCATTTTGTCCCTCCCCTGCGCTTCGCCGGTGGCATCCGGATTGCGCCGTTTGACGCGAATGCTGGAGGGCGGGGTAAACCCCCTTCAGCACATGCTTCTCGCAGCGCTTCTCAACTATCTCCATACACTGGCACTGCAGCCCCCTGAACCAATTTCGCCGCGTCGGTGCACAAAAACAATATCACGCGCGCAATCTCCTCCGGCTTCGGCCATTTCGCGAAGTCTGCTTTCGGCATCGCCTTGCGGTTCGCCGCCGTATCAATGATGCTCGGCAGGATGGAGTTCGCCCGGACTCCTGTACCTTCCAGATCCGCTGCCAAGCAATCGATCATGGCCACTGCTGCGGCCTTTGACGCTGCATAGGCCGACACGCCTGCCGCGTGATCCACCGCTGCTCTTGCCGCCACGTTCACAATCGCTCCGCTTCCTTGCTTGACCATTACGCGGGCTGCCGCTCGCGCCAAGACAAATCCCGCGCGCAAATTCAGCGCGATCATCCGCTCAAAAACCTTTGTTTCCAGCTCCCACAATTTAATGCCCCCCGCGTAGCCTCCCACCGCATTCACCAGGCAGTCCAATCGTCCATGCCGCTCCACAATTCCTTCCATCAGTTTTGCGACCGCGGCTTCATCAGTTACGTCCACGGCAAACCCTTCCAGCGAAGCCCCTTCCGCCTCGACCAATTTCGCCCTAGCCGCCGCCTGCAACGCGTCCAAATCCCCGGGCCTCTGGAACGTAACCATCACCCGCGCCCCCGCGTCGACAAACGCCAAACTCACCGCCCGCCCCAATCCGCCCGTCCCTCCCGCCACCAAAACCACTCTCGCAGCGCCTCTGTCTGCCACGGTGCTCTCCGATCACGTCCAACCCTCGCATCTTGTCACAACCGCACGGCCCGCTCAACCACACTCCTCTTTTCCGTCCGCCGCAACGCCTCGATCGCCAAAACAGCGGTGCGCATCGCGCTTGCCGATTGGTTGCTCGGGACAGAATCCCTTTGTCGGAATTCTGGTTAACCATAAGGCCCTTTCGCGCCTTCTTGGAAATGCGGATTTTAAAAGGGTTAGTTGCCCGGAGGGCAGGCCTCAAGCATGGACTTCAAGGTGTAGCCGTTCGCGGCATAGCGTGGGTCGCACAGTTACAGATTCTTGGGAGGGAGCGATGTGCCAAGGCAATCGCCCGCAGACGCAATCGTCAGATTTCGAGAATTACCGGGAGGATCAGGGGGCGTTTGGAAGTTTGTTTGTTGATGTAGCGTTTTAGGTCGACGCGGATTTTTTCTTTGATTACGCCCCAGTCGGATTTTTCTTCAGCGTTGGATTGCTCGACGGTCTTGAGGATGACTTCGCGGGCGCCAGCGATTAGTTCCTGGCCGTTGTCGCTGAAGAGGCCGCGGGTGACGATTTCCGGTTGGGATTCCATTTTGCCGGTGTGCTTGTCGATGGCGATGATGGGGACGACTACGCCATCCTCGGAGAGATGTTTGCGGTCACGGATGACTACGTCTTCTATTTCTTCGAGGGAGCCGGAATCGACGCAGACGCGGCCTGCTGTCACGGGATCACGGCGGCGCACCCCATCCTGGGTGAATTCGATGCACTTGCCATTTTCGAGAAGGAGGATTTCTCCGGAGACGCAGCCGAGTTGATGGGCCAGGGCGGCGTGGCGGAAAAGATGGCGGTATTCCCCGTGGACGGGAATGAAATAGCGGGGCTTGACGAGCTGCAGGACCAGTTTTTGTTCTTCCTGGCTGGCGTGGCCGGAGACGTGAATGGTGCCGGCGGAATTGTCGTAATAAACGAGCGCGCGGCGGCGGAACATGTGGTCGAGCATGCGGAAGATGGCTTTTTCGTTGCCGGGAATTATGCGCGCGGAAAGGATGACGCTGTCGTTTTCGTCGACGGTGACGA
>Ga0210384_10002696_pt1 | contig 21380 bp, 18 predicted proteins | sample IncBWH2MmetaG_FD_160574 | JGI IMG/M metagenome (GOLD analysis project Ga0210384, IMG submission 160574) | Forest soil microbial communities from Barre Woods Harvard Forest LTER site, Petersham, Massachusetts, United States - Inc-BW-H-2-M | ecosystem: Environmental > Terrestrial > Soil >...
ATAAGAGTGAGCGTCCGTGCAGGGTGCTGAGTGTGTCAACGTATCACCACGAGCGAATGTTGAAGGATGCGGTGCATCCGGATGGCAGGACAGACTTCTTGCCTGCTCAACTCACTGAGGCCGACTTCGAGAAGTTGACCAAGTCCATGGAAAAGAACCAGACATTTCTCGTCGCCAACCATGCTTAGGATGGAGCGTCTCTTCAGTTCACCTTTGAACTCAAGAGATGCGCCGCGACGCAAAATGGGACCGGTTTGACGAGCGGCCAAATTCCAATTGCTCTCGGATGACGGGCAATCCGGAAGTTAGCGTCCGTCGGGTTAGTACTGATAAACGTGGTTGTGTCCACCGACTCAGTTTCACTTGGACGGAAAGTAGGCTTTCCGTGGAAGTGAATTGGGACGTGGCTCTTTGTATCGTGATGCCACTGTCTCGACAAACTCTCAACCCACAATCCAACCCACAACACAGCGTGTCTTGTGCGATTCTCAACGACTTAGGCGGCCCTTGGCAGTCCCCGCGGTCTTGTAAGTTGTTGTAAAACCTATAAGGGCGCCGCTGTCACGGCAGAGGTCGCGAGTTCGAGTCTCGTCGTCCCCGCCATTTTCTTTCAAGCACTTGGAGAAAATTACAAACTCCTGAAATGGTCCAATATGGACCATTTAAGCGACTGCTTTTCGGTTCAGCACCCTCTTTACTGCCTTGCTTGCGCCAATCGTTTCTCCGGCATCCCGGATTGTGTGTACCCCGCCGTCTTCGTTGGTTCATTTCCTCCAGCGTCACGCTAGATTGCGCTGCAAGGTTTCCCGATCGAGTTCCTTTTCCCAACGAGCTACGACGATGGTGGCGACTCCATTTCCAAGCATGTTCACGGAGGCGCGGCACATGCTCATGAAGCGGTCGATCCCCAAAATCAACGCCATGCCGGCCACCGGGATGGTGGGTATCACCGTGAGCGTGGCAACCAGAGCAATAAAAGCCGCTCCCTGCACGCCGCTGGCGCCTTTCGATGTGAGCACGGCCACAACGAAGATCGTGAGCTGTTGCGTCAATGTCAGCGGCGTGTTGGTGGCCTGGGCGATGAAGAGCGCCGCCAGCGTCATGTACATGCTGGAGCCGTCGGTGTTAAAGGTGTATCCCGTGGGCACCACCAAGCCCACCAGAGCCTTCGAGCAACCCAGTTTTTCTAGTTTTTCCATCAGCGTGGGAAGCGCGGGCTCCGACGAACTCACCGCCAGCACCAGCAGGATTTCTTCCTTGATGTAGATCAGGAACTTGATGATGCTGAAACCCGCAACCCGGGCGATGATTCCCAAAATCACGAGCACGAAGAATATGGAGGTCGCGTAGAACGTCAGGATCAGCTTTAGGAGCGGCCCGAGGGACGCGATGCCGTACTTGCCGATCGTAAAGGCCATGGCACCGAAGGCGCCGATGGGCGCGAGTCGCATCAAGATGTTGACTACGCCAAAGACGGCGTGGGTCATAGAGTCAATGAAGGTGATCAACGGTTTGCAGCGATCTCCCATGGCCGAGAGGGCCACACCAAAAAGGATGGAGATCAGCACCACCTGCAAAATGTCGCCTTTAGCAAAGGCGTCCACCACGGTGCTCGGTATGATATGCAAAAGAAAATCGGCTATGGTTTGCGCTTTGGCCTGCCCGGCGTATTCGGCTACAGCCTTCGCGTCGAGCGTCGAGGCGTTGATATTGAAAGCTCCGCCGGGACGCACGACGTTGCCGACCACCAGTCCAAGCAGCAAGGCCAGTGTGGAGACTATTTCGAAATACAGCAGGGCCTTGCCGCCGACACGCCCGACCTTTTTCAGGTCCTGCATGCTGGCGATGCCGGAGACCACGGTACAGAAGATCACCAGGGCGATGACCATGGTGATCAGCCGGATGAAACCGTCGCCGAGCGGCTTCATGGCCACCGCTCTTGCCGGATTGAAGAAACCAAATGCGATGGCTAAGGCAATGCCCACCAGCACCTGAAATGACAAACCTGTATAGAACGGTTTCTTCTTCGGATTGGGTGTGGTCATAGTCGGGGAGGGGGGGCTACGCGGTACGAAAGATTCCCATTCCTTTCGGATTCAGGATCGTCGATCGAATCAGAGCAACCACTTTCCCGGTTCGCGGATGGCGTTCGCCAAATCGCTCAGAAATTCTGCCGCGCGCGCGCCGTCCACCACGCGATGATCGCTCGAAAGCGTCATGGTCATTACCGGCCGTATCCCCGGCTTCCCATCGACGGGTACGACCCGGTCAGAGACGCTTCCGACGGCGAGAACCGCGGCTTGCGGCGGCGTGATGATAGCGCTAAACGCATCTACTTTGTACATCCCGAGATTGCTGACCGTAAAAGTTCCTCCGCTAATGTCCGCCGGCCGCAACCGGCCAGCTCGAGCGCGCTCGGTCAATTCGCGCCGCTCGGAAGAAAGATCGGCGATTTTCTTCGTGTCGGCTTTGTGAATCACCGCGCCGACCACGCCGTCTTTCACGGCCATCGCCACGCTGACGTTCACCTCGGGATTCGCCTGAATTCCGCTCCCGGTCCAGCTCGAATTCATCCGCGGATGCTTGGCCAAAACCCTGGCAACCAGCGAAATCAACACATCGGTGATCGAAGGCGCCTGCGACTTGTCGATTCCCTGCCCGAACCGCTTCTGGGCCTCGACCAGTTCGGTTGCGTCCACATCTCGCACCAGGAAAAAGTGTGGGACGCTGGTCCAACTCTGCGTGGTGCGCTCGGCCATAAGACGCGCGACTTGGCTCAGGGGTTCCGTGGTTGGCACGGCAGTTGCCACGCCGGCAGGCTTGGCACCGGAAGCAGCCGCCTGCACATCTTCGGCGGTGATGGTGCCGTCCGGCCCGGTGCCGCGGATTTGACCAATATCCACGCCCAGCTCTTTGGCCAAGCGGCGAGCTTTAGGCGAAATCTGCGGAGCGGCAGCGGCACTTCTTTCGACTGTTGTACTTGAGACCGCCGCGGTGCGGTCGACGCTGCTGGAGGCACGCGCGCTGGGCGCGGCGACTGCCGACTTGGCCGGAGGCTGCTCGCCCGGCGCCACCAACCAGGCAATCGTCTCGCCGACCGGAATCACCGCGCCAACCCCTGCGGTTACGGCCGCAAGGATACCGTCGCCTTGCGCTTCGATTTCCACGACGGCCTTGTCGGTTTCAATTTCAAAGAGCGGTTCGCCCTTGACGACTTTCTCGCCTTCCTTCTTTCGCCAAGACAGCAGCTTTCCGGTTTCTTGCGCCATTTCTAGCGCGGGCATTACAACGCTGATCGCCATAGTCGTTTGTCAGTAGCTCAGGATAAGACTTCAGTCCGCCGCCGCTACTCCTTCACCCTTTGCGCTGGCCTCTACCATTTCTTTAACTCTTTTGCTGGGCAGCGCCTCGTGCTCGCGGGTAGTGGAAAGCGGTCCATTCACGGTGAAGTAGTGCGCGCCAGCGACCATGAGCTGCTCGGCCGGAAAACGGGTAATCACTTCGTGCCCGGTTTCCGTTACGACGATCTCCTCTTCGATACGCGCGGCACTCCATCCATCGGTCGAGGGCCAGAAGGTTTCCAGGGCGAACACCATACCCGGCTTTAATACATGGGAGTGTTCGAGCGAGACCAGTCGGCTGATCACCGGCTTTTCCCAAATGGCCAGTCCGATGCCATGCCCGAATTGCAGAGCGAAGGCCGCTTCCTCATCGGGGAAGCCAAATTCCTGAGCCTTCGGCCACACCGCGGCAACCTCCGCGGTCGTGCGGCCTGGTTGGATCAGGGAAATCGCTGCATCCAGGTACTCGCGGCAGCGCTTGTAAGCATCGATCATCGCATGCGAGGCGTAGCCGATCGTGAAGCAGCGGTAGTAACAGGTGCGGTAGCCCATGTAGGAATGAAGAATGTCGTAGTAAACGGGATCGCCGGGGCGCAGCACGCGATCGGAGAACACGTGCGGATGCGGATTGCAGCGCTCGCCCGAAATTGCGTTCACGGCTTCGACGTATTCGGAGCCCAGGTCATAGAGCACTTTGCTGGCAAGCCCGACGGCTTGGTTCTCGCTCATGCCCGGCTTCATCGCGCGGTAGAGCTCGTCGTAAGCCGCGTCCACCATCATCGCAGAGTGATTGAGCAGCGAAATCTCGTCCTGTGTTTTGATCACGCGCGCGTCAGACATAAGCTGCTGGCCGTCCACGACGGTGATTCCCTCGCGCTGTAACGCGAAAAGGATGGGCGGCTCGACCACGTCGATGCCCAGCGGTTGCTTGTGTAGCCCGCGCATCTCGAGCTCGATCTTGATTTTGCGGGCTACGTTTTCCGCGCGGCCCATTTCCGGCGACATCGCGCCCCGTAACAGCGGGATGCCCGCGCGGGAACGATCTCCAAGCCAGGGACAATTCTGCTGGTGGTGGCGTGCCGCTGATCCGAAATCCCAGAGAATCGGTTCATCATTTTGCGGCAGCAGCGCGAATCGGCTGATCTTGTCCTGCGCCCAGGTGCCAATGTGCGTAGCGGTCAGATAACGCACATTGTTCATGTCAAAGCACAGCAGTGCCCCCATTTCGGACTTAGCGAGGAGCGCCTTAGCGCGCGCCAGCCGTTCGCGGCGCAAGCGGTCAAAATCGATGCGGTTTTCCCAATCCACCGCCATCGGTCCGTAGGTTTTCAGTGCCACGACGCGCCTCCTGTTGTTTGGATTTTCAGGCTTTCCCGCAGAGAGCCCGGGCCGCTTCGAAAACCGTGCGTTCCGTGGGCACGGTCACATCTTCCAACGGGGGCGAAAAAGGAATTGGCACGTGCATCGCTCCCATGCGCTTCACGGGCGCCTCCAGATTGTAAAAGGCGCCTTCCGCAATTACCGCGGCGATCTCGCCGGTTACACCGTAGCGCGCGTAGCCTTCATCCACCACGATCGCTCGCGATGTCTTCTTGGCGGATTCAATCAGCGTCTTTTCATCCAGCGGCCAGGTCGTCCGCGGATCAATCACTTCGGCGCTGATCCCGATTTCCGCCAGAAGATCCGCCGCACCCAGGGCCACCTGCACCATGCTGCTGGTCCCGACGATGGTGATGTCGTCGCCGGCGCGCTTCACGTCGGCTACCCCGAAGGGGATGGTGTAATCCTCGGCGGGCACCGGACCCTTCAACTTGTACATCATCTTGTCTTCAAAAAAGATCACCGGGTTTTCATCGCGAATCGCTGTTTTCAGGAGGCCTTTCGCGTCGAAGGGAGTCGAGGGCATGACGACCTTAAGGCCTGGAACGTGGCTGAACCACGCATGCAGAGACTGCGAATGCTGCGCCGCGGAGCGCCGCGTTGCTCCCAGCGTTGTGCGCAAAACCATCGGCACTTTCCAGCGTCCGCCGGACATGTAGTGGACCTTGGCTGCCTGATTCACCATCTGGTCCATCGTCAGCGTCAAGAAGTCTCCGAACATGATGTCGACTACTGGGCGCATCCCGGTCATCGCCGCGCCCACGCCGACGCCGGTAAAGCCTGCTTCGGAGATGGGCGTGTCAATCACGCGCTGCGCGCCAAATTCTTCCACCAAGCCCGACAAAACCTTGAACGGTGTGCCGGCCTCGGCCACGTCTTCGCCGATAATGCACACCGTGGAGTCGCGGCGCATCTCTTCCGCTAGCGCTTCGCGGACGGCTTGCGCAAAAGTAAGTTCCCGAGTGCCGTTATCAGGCATAGACGTCGTCACCTACCTTGTCGGCATTCGGATAGGGCGAGGCAATGGCAAACTCCACCGCGGCCTTCATTTCTTCGCGAACTTCGTTCTCGATCGCAGTCAACGCTCCTGCGTCGGCGAGTCCCTGCGCACTCAGCTTTTGCGCCAGGAGCTTCAAAGGATCGCGATCGGTCTTCCAGAGCTGCTCTTCCTGCTTTGAGCGGTAATACTCGCGGCTGATGTCGCCAACGTGGTGCCCGGTGTAGCGGTACGTATTGCACATCAGAAACGACGGGCCCTGCCCGGCACGCGCTCGCTTCACCATTCGGCTAGCCACCGCGTACACGGCACCGACGTCCTGCCCATCGACACTCTCCGAAGGCACTCCAAAGGCCGGGCCGCGGCTCAGGATGTCTCCCGCAGTCGTTTCCGAAAAATGTGTATATTCGTTGTACATATTATTTTCGCAGACGTAGATAACCGGCAGCTTCCACAGCGCCGCGAGGTTCATCACTTCATAGACCACGCCCTGGCCCAGAGCGCCCTCGCCGAAGAAGCACACCGCAACCTGGCCTTTGCCCGCGTGCTTCGCCGAAAACGCGGCGCCCGTAGCGATCCCCGCGCTGCCCGCAACGATTGCATTTGCTCCCAGGTTTCCCGTGTCCGGATCGGCGATATGCATGGATCCGCCCTTGCCTTTGCAATAGCCAGCTTCTTTACCGAGCAATTCCGCGAACATCCGGTCCGGCGAAGCTCCCTTGGCCACGCAGTGCCCATGCCCGCGGTGTGTGCTGGTAATGTAGTCGTCCGCCTTCAAAGCCTCGCAAATTCCAACGGCCACGGCTTCTTCACCCACGTATAAGTGCGCAAGACCCGGCATAAGCGCTCGTGTGTACAGTTCGTTGACCTGCTCCTCAAACAGCCGAATCATCACCATTCGCCTGTACATGCGCAGCCACTGTTCGGCTCCGACAGCGGCGGCGCCCTGCTTCGATGGGTCCGTGGCGATGGTCATTGCTTCACTCCCGACATTTGAGCTAACACCTCAAACAGTACTGCAAAGTCTTTTTCCACCAGTCCCATACCGCGCGCCGCGGTCAGAAATTCATTGGTTACAGCGGTGGTCGGCATGGGGATATCCAGCTGCCGCCCCAACTCCAGCGCCAACAGCATATCTTTCTGCATCATGTTCACGTTGAACCACGCTTCTTCGGGCATCTTCAACACGAAAGGTCCGCGGTACTGCACCATCGGCGACGCGATCACGCTATGGGTTAACACGTCCACCGCAACCTCGCGGGCAATTCCGCTCTTCTCCGCCAACAGTACGCCTTCGGAAAAAGCCAGCATCTGCACAGCGAGGCTCAGGTTTACAGCGATCTTCATCGCCAGCGCCAAGCCGTTGTCCCCAACGTGCGTCACCTTCGGCCCGATGTCCAGCAGCAGAGGCTTCATGCGCTCAAATGTTTCCAGCCGCCCGCCCACCATCACCGATAACTTGCCCTGCTGTAGCGTGATCACGCTGCCGGAAACCGGGGCGTCCAGCATATCCGCGCCCTTTTCGCGGACTTTCGCCGCCACTTCACGGCTAAAGGAAGGGCTCACGGTGCTCATGTCCACGAGGACCTTGCCGGCCTTCAATCCAGACAGCATCCCCGCCGGTCCATCCACGACCGCGCCCAGCGCCGCTGAATTGGTGACCATCGAAAAAGTGACGTCCGAAGCTTCGACCACGGCCCGAGGAGAATCGCCCCACTTCATGCCTCGCTCGACCAGCCGCTCGGCCTTCCCACGGGTGCGGTTGTAGCCGGTGACGGTGTGTCCCTTGTCGAGCAGCCGGGCCACCATCTCGCCGCCCATCACGCCCAGCCCCACGAATCCAAGTTTCGCCACTTGTCCTGGTCTCCTAATCTCAAACGAACCGCTTAAGCCGGCCGAACTGCGGCAGCCGAAAAAGTACCCGTATCTTGACGCACCTGATCGAGGTGCGCCCGCATCGCTTTGCGGGCACCTTCCGGATCATGACGTTCGATGGCTGCCAGGATGCGCTTGTGATGATATTGCCCACGCTCCGGCCCGCCCTCGACGCGGAACACGCCGATCCTTTGCTCTCGCAGCAACGCCACAATGGAGTCAATCAACGACAAGATCAGCGGATTCGCCGCGGCCTCTGCCAGCGCCAGATGAAAATCAAGATCGGCCTCAATGAACGCATCGGCATCGTCGCCCGCCTCGTCCATCACAGCGACCGGCTCCCGCATCTGCGCCAATTCCTGCTCGGTGGCGCGCGCTGCCGCCAGGGCCGCTATCTCGGGCTCCAGGATGGCTCGGACTTCAGCCAAGAACGCGGAACCCTCGGGCTGCCCAATCTTGGATATGCGGTCCAGCGATTGCCGGATCGCATGGGAGGTCCCATCGGTTATAAACGTGCCGCGGCCGGGATAAGCTTCCACCAAGCCCTTTTCCCGGAGGGCTTTAACCGCTTCTCGAACCGCCGTCCGGCTCACACCAAATTCCTCGGCCAGTTCGCGTTCCGGCGGAAGCTGGTCGCCTGGCTTCAGCGAGCCTTTGACGATGGATTCCTCAACCTGCTGCACGATTTGCTCGTACAGACGTGACGACCGCACGATTTTATACAAGGTTGCTCCTCAACCGGACCAAGCGGTTCGCCGCCGAGTCCAAGCACCAGCCCAGTCGCGGGGTCAACCGGCTTAGCAGGTTCTGGTTTCTGGTCAAGTTGTCAGACCAATCTACCACAGACGTTTTGGCCGTGCAACTTGTTCTACGGCACTTCTTCTATCCACACCGTCTTGATGTTCGTAAACTCACGGATTCCGTGCACGCTCAACTCTCGCCCGTGCCCTGACCACTTCACGCCTCCGAACGGAACTCGCGGGTCGGACGCCACCATTTTGTTGATGAACACCATTCCGGCTTCCAGTTCAGTCACCAGGCGCTCGCGTTCGTTCTTATCATTCGTCCAAGCGCTTGCTCCCAAGCCGAACCGGCTGTCGTTGGCGATACGAATGGCGTCACCAACGTCCTTGGCGCGGAATACACTGGCCACCGGCCCAAAGAACTCCTCCCGATAGGCCGGCGAGTCTTCCGGAATGTTGGTCAGGACCGTAGGAGCATAGAAGTTCCCTGGGCGGTCCAAAGGCTTGCCACCCGTCAAGATGCGCCCGCCTGCGTCGACGGTCTTCTGAACGTCCCGCACGAGGTCCGTCACGCCATCCGCCGTCGAGAGCGGCCCAAGTTCGGTACTTTCATCGAACGGATCTCCGACCTTCAAAGCTTCCATCTTGGTAACAAACCTGCGCTCAAACTCATCGGCGATCGACTCCGCCACGATAAATCGTTTGGCTGCAATGCAAGACTGCCCATTGTTGAAAATGCGGGCCTTTACCGCCGTGGAGACCGCCACCTCCAGATTCGCGCTGGGCATCACGATAAAGGGATCGCTGCCGCCCAACTCCAGCACCACCTTCTTGATTCTCTTGGCGGCCCCCATGCCCACTTGAACTCCCGCTCCCTCGCTTCCCGTCAGCGTCGCCGCCACCACCCGCGGATCATCCAGGATCTGGTCCACTTTCCCCGAACCGATCAGCAGCGTCTGGAAGGCCCCATCCGGAAATCCCGCCTGGCGAAAGAGATCCTCGATCATCAGCGCGCATTGCGGGACGATCGATGCGTGCTTCAGCAAGCCTACGTTCCCGGCCATCAAAGCGGGCGCGGCAAAGCGCAGCACCTGCCAAAAGGGAAAATTCCACGGCATGACAGCCAGGACCGCTCCCATCGGTTCGTACCGGATGTAGCTTCGGCTGGCGGACGTCTCGACTACCTCATCGGCGAGAAACTTCTCGGCATTTTCGGCGTAATACCGGCACACCCACGCGCACTTGACCGCCTCGTCCACGGCGGACCGCAGCGTCTTGCCCATTTCCGTGGTCATCATTCGCGCATAGGTGTTTTTCTCGCGATCCAAGATGTCGGCGGCTTTCATCATCAGCCGGGCGCGCTCCGCAAAGGGCACTTTCCGATATTTCAAAAATGTATCCGCCGCCTTTTGCAGCTTGATTTCAAGCTGTGCGTCCGATAGCGGCTCGAAGGTCTTGAGCACTTCTCCGGTCGCTGGATTCATTGTCGCGATAGCCATAGGGTCCTGCCTCCCAAACGATTGTGCGCCACCAGTTGATGATAGCCACGATCAATGGTACAACCACCATACCCAAACTCATAATCAGGGCGGGCACATACTAACTTAGCTTGCTTGCAATTCGCACCAAGAGATTGTTGAGCGGGGTTGTGCATCGGGTGGTATAGCAGCCCTACCTAGTCCGTGACCGCTGGGGTTGAAAATGAAAAGAGGACCAAATGAACTTCTCTAGTCTTGCTCGTCAAGCCGCAGCCGTGCTGCTCGGCCTGGTCTGCGCAACCATGTTCGCGGACTTGGCCTCCGCCCAGGAACATCGCGAGCGGACCCTCGACGAGATAAAGGTCGAAGCCATTAAGCGCGCCGAGAATGGGATGTATCCACTCATTGGTCTCGATCCGGCCGACGTTCGCGAGGCCTTTGCCGCGATCAAGACCCTCGACAATGACGAGTGGGCCGCCGGATTTAGCAGCGTCGCCGACCGCTACATGGCCCAAGCAAAATCCCTTGAGGCCACCGATCCTGCCAAAGCTAGCGCCCTCTACGTCAAAGCATGGCGTCTTTACTCGTTTGGCCGCTGGCCCACGCCTGCCTCTCCGGGAAAGCAACGCGCCTACGGCAAAGCACTCGAAGCTTTTCTCGCCCATGCGAAACTGCAGGACCCACCGCTCGAAGTGGTCCGCATTCCCTTCGAGGGTTCCGAGATCGTCGGCTATCTGCGGCTGCCTAAAAACCCTAAGGGCCCCGTGCCTGTGGTCATCGCCATCAGCGGTCTCGATAGCCGCAAAGAAGATCTCTCGGAAAACTTCGGCGCCATCCTTCCCTACGGTATCGGCTTTATCGGCATCGATTCACCCGGCACCGGCCAAGCTCCCATCAAAGCTAGCGAAACCTCCGAACGCATGTTTTCCCGTGTGATCGACTACCTGCAAACCAGGCCGGAAGTCGACAAGACCCGACTCGGCGTCGATGGCCAAAGCTTCGGCGGCTATTGGGCCACCAAGCTAGCCATCGTCGAACACGCCCGACTCAAAGCCGTTGTCGCGCAATCCCCTCCAGCCCACGCCACCTTTCAAAAAGACTTCGTCCTCCACGACACTCTTGGAAACCGCGAATATCTCTTCGGGCTGGTTTCCGCGCTGCTCTCCATCTATGAAGGCGCGAAAACCACCGACGATCTGGTGGCCATCTTCCCCAAAATGTCCCTGGTCACGCAGAATCTCCTGGGCAAGCCCACTTCCCCAATGCTGATCATCTCCGGCGCCCTGGACACCCAAGTCCCGGTCTCCGACACCTATCTGATCCTCAGCAGCGGCGATGTCCCTAAAGAAGCTTGGATCAACCCGCAAGGAGGTCACCTGGGGCGGCAAGTGAAAGTTTGGCCGGACCCTGTCATCTTCCGGCAAGTCATCATTCCGTGGCTGGTCCGCAATCTGGATGTTCAGGCGGCTCAAGATCATCGTTAGGACCTGAAGTCACAGTTTCGGCACCAAACGACGTCGGCCGGGTACGGCGCTCGCAGCCGAGCGACACCGTTTTTGCGTTTTTTCCACAAGAAAGCGCGGAACTTAATTGTACTAAGTGAGGAACTTATCTATGATAACCCGCATCTGATCTAAGTGATCGGACGTAAGTGCTGAGCTGGGACTGTCCCACCCATGGTAATGAAGCAGCACATTCCCTGGCAGTTGAAGATCGCCCTCAAGCTGGTTCTCTCTCGCGTGCCTCTCAATTATCACTTTTGGAAGAAAGCGGGACTGTTCGAACTTGGCGGGATGGAGCGCCCGGAATACGCCTTAAATGTCTTTCGCAGGCACTTCGAGGCCGCCAATTTTGCCCGGAAGTCGGGAGAATTTATAGCTTTAGAGGTCGGCCCCGGTGATTCCCTATCCTCCGCGGTGGTTGCTCGCACTTTCGGAGCCTCTCGCGCCTACCTCGTCGATGTGGGCGCCTTTGCGTCTACCGATCCGGCCCCCTACCGCCGGATGGCGTCTCACCTGCGCGAACTGGGCCTGCAACCTCCGAATCTTGAGAACTGTTCTAGTTTGGAACAAGTGATGGCCGCTTGCTCGGCGGAATACTTGACGGACGGACTGGCCTCCCTGCGAAAGATTCCGCCTGGGTCCGTGGATTTCGTCTGGTCCCACGCGGTTCTAGGGCATGTCCGACGCGATGATTTTCTACCCACTTTATTGGAACTGCGCCGCATTCAGCGTCCCGACGGCGTTGGCTCGCACCATACCGGCTTTGGAGACATCCTGGGCGGGAAAATGAACGATCTGCGCTTCAGCGATCGCGTTTGGGAATCCTCCTTTATGGCCAACTCCGGCTTCTACACCAATCGCCTTCGCTACCAGGAGGTTCTGCGGCTTTTTCGGCAGGCTGGCTTCGAGCCGGAGATTCGTAACGTCACGCGCTGGAAGACATTGCCGACACCACGGCGAAAGATGGCCCAGCCTTTTGCATCGCTGCCCGAACAAGAACTCCAGATTTCTGGCCTCGACGTCGTTCTTCACTGACGCTGCCCACTCTTACGAAAGACGTGTCGGTAACTCCTTTGTTTCTGACTCCTGAGACGGGGCAGGCGCGCTAAACTTTTTCGCAATTGGGCCGATATCCTCTTTGGCGTATGCCGGTGTGCCTCGACCGCTTTCGTCCAAGCCAACCCGAGCGAACGTCGGGAATCCTCGCGGGCAAAGGGATTCCGGCAATCCAATGCGCCACCAAGCGACGTCGTGACACCGGAATTTTCCCCCGCGCGATGTCCAGACCACACTCCCGGAGGCCCATTATGGAACACTTGGTAGACAACTTGGAGTCCGACCGCCGCATGTCCCGGCGGTATCCGTTGAAAACGCCTCTTCGAGTCCGCGTGCGCCAGTCCAACGCCGCAGAGTTGAGGGCTGAATCGGAGGATCTGTCGCAACGGGGAGTCTTCTTTAAAACGGACTTGCCGCTTAGCCCAGGCGTAGCGCTCGATCTTCTGGTGGAGATGCCAGAGGAAGTCACCGGAGTGCCGGCTGCGCAGTGGCTCTGCACCGGACATGTTGTGCGTGTCGTGCCAGCTAAGTTACCTGAGGGTCCGCGCGGCGTAGGGGTGCAGTTCGACTTCTACGAGGTTTCGCGGGCCAAAAGACCGCATTGGTCCATGGGCGTCGGGCTGCGCGGGCCGGCGGTTCCGCAAAACGAGAGGTAACAGAGGGTCGAGCCTTGCCGATCTACCGGACAAAATCAGTGGCTCGATGCAGAAGGGCCCTATGAACCGCACGAAGAAGCTCGAGTCTGACGCTGCGTTGGGCTATGGCTGTTTGATTCATCCCAAGTTCTTCGCTTTTTTCGACAAGAGGTCGGGAACAAAGCGTTTTGAAGTGGAGGCCGCCGAGGACGGCAGCATGCCCATGGACCGAGCCATCAGTCTGCTGGCGATCCACTGCGTAGCGCGGCAACAGATGCCCAAAGACTTTGAAGTCATGATCGGCATCGGCAAAAACCTTGTCGACGGTCTGGTGGAACGCGCCGTAAAACTGATGCGGACTTGTGCGGCCGCAAGAACATCCGTCCCTTTGAGCAGGCGTCAACGCGACGTGCTCGACGGCATCGCGCAGAACCGTACAAACAAGGAGATCGCTTCGAGCCTGAATGTCTCGGTACGCACGGTCAAGTTCCACGTCTCCGTCTTGCTTGAAAAGTTTGATGTGCGCAGCCGGGTGGACCTGATGCTGGAAGCGGCCAACGTGCTCTCACCCGATGCGATTCACAGGAAAGTGGCTGCTCTTGAGCATCGGCCCAACCCGGAGAGCGATGCCGCTGAAATGACCCTCAGCCCGCTCGCGAGACCGCGTCTGCCGATCTCCGCGGACAGCCGAGTGGCCCGTTGATCTTTCCCGAGCGGTGCTCCTGCAACTCTAGATCGTGATAGATCTTAAGGCCAACGCCGATATGCAAAAGCGCGCACTCATCGTCGACGACGAAACGGCAACCTGCCAGTTGGTCGAAAGGGTCTTGACCTCTGTCGGCATCGAGTCATTGGTGATGACCAAAAGCGCCGAGGCCGTGAATATTCTGCAGGGCGGCGAATTCTCCGTAGTCTTCCTGGGTTACCGGATGGCCTTCCCCGACGGGGCCGAGTTGACACGCCAGATGCGCAATTCGGGCTTTAACCGCATGACCCCGGTCGTGCTGATGAGCGACGATCAAACGCCCAACGCGATGTCCAAGGGATTTGAAGCCGGAGCCAGTTTTTTCTTGTACAAGCCGATTGACAAAGAGCGGTTGCTGCGGCTCGTGGGCACTACTCAGGGATCCATGGGGCATGAGCGGCGTCGCACCCGCCGCGTCCCGCTGATTTCCAAGGTCCAGCTGCGAATCGGCAGGCAGGAAATCCTGTGCGAGACCGTCGATGTGAGCATGGAGGGCATACTGGTCAAGTCCGCCAAGACCCTGCCTGTCGGATCATCCGTGAATATCAGCCTGCATTTGTCAAAGGAAGCAAAACCGGTCGTCGGCGCGGGTTGCGTAGTACGCCTGATCGGTCAGAACCAAATGGGAATTCATCTGGGCGGCTTGGCTCTTTCAGAAAGCCAGCGACTGCAAGAATTTCTGCTGCCTTTGATCTCCACGCAGTAAAACGCCCGCAGCCGCAAGGGCCTTCCCCCGCCAAAAAGACAATCAAAGCCTAAGCCCAGGCGAAGCCGTGCTTTGACAGCGGCAAAGAGCGGATGCGCTTTCCGGTCACGGCAAAAATCGCGTTGCACACGGCCGGGAGAACCGGGGGCAAGGCTGGCTCACCTAGCCCGGTGGGCGGATTGTTAGTCTTCACGAAATGAACTTCAATTTCCGGAGGCACCTGCCGCATGCGGACCGGCTCGTACTCGTGGAAATTGCTCTGGACGGCGCGCCCGCGATCGATGGTGATCTGGTAGGACATGACGTGGCTTAGTCCTTCAATGACCGAGCCACGGACCTGGTTTTCCGCGTTGCTGGGATTGATGACTTGGCTGCCGATGTCGCCGGCCACCCAAATCTTGTTTACTTTGATCTTGTTTTTCGGGTCGACGCGCAACTCGACGACTTCGGCGAAGTAGCCGCGGTGCGCGTACTGGAAAGCCACGCCCATGGCGGTATCTTTCGGGAGTTGGCGCTGGCCCCAGCCGGATTTCTCGGCCACCTGTTCGAGGACGCCTTGCATGCGAGCGGCGTCGAAGTCCATTTCGGCGGGGTTGGTGGGCGGCGGACCACTGCTGGGTACGCGCGGCAACTTCAGCAGTTCCAGACGGAACTGTACGGGATCTTTCCCGGCGGCGTGCGCCAGTTCGTCCGTAAAGGACTGGAACACCCAGGCAAACGCATTGCTTCGCGGAGCGCGCATCGCAAACGTGGGCACGCCGAGCGGCATCAGCGACGCACCGAACGAGAAGTTCGGCAAGAAGGTTCCGGGAAATTCGTTGGGAGGAATATTCGCCGAAGGAGCAAAGGCCGTTCCTTCACCGAAGCTGACGAAGTGATTTTGCCAGGCGAGCAGTTTTCCGGACGCATCGAGGCCGCCCTTGAGGAAATGGAAGCCCGCCGGGCGGTAGTGATCGTGGTGAAAATCGTCTTCGCGGGTCCACAGCAGCTTGATGGGCACGCCGACTTCCTTGGCGATGGCCGCGACTTCGCACATGTAATCGTTCGTCAGGCGGCGGCCGAATCCTCCGCCCGCGCGCTTCAAGTGCACGATGATGTCTTTGGGATCGATGCCCATCAATTTGGCGACTTGCTGGCGGCCGGACTCGGGGGTCTGGCTGGGGGACCAAAACTCCAGCTTGCCATCGTGGAAATGGGCTAGACAGTTCTCCGGCTCCATCGGCGCGTGCGCCAGGAACGGGTAGTCGTAGGCGGCTTCGATGGTTTTCGCGGCGGATTGAAACGCTGCGCCAGTGTCTCCGTCATTTCTTAGAGCGATTGCCGGAGGCTGCTTCGACAATTCGGCGGCGCGTTTGAGGAAGCCTTCGGTGCTCTGCTCCGCGGTCGTGCCTTCGTTCCAGGTCAGCTTCAATTTTTTGCGCGCGGTGTTGGCCTGCCACCAGGTGTCGGCAACCACCGCGACGCCGCAGTGCAAACCCAGGAGATCCATGGTTCCTTCGAGCACGAAGGCGTGGCGCACGCCGGGCATGGCCTTGATCTCGTCGAGGTTGGAGGTGGCCAGCTTACCCGCGAACACCGGGCACTTTTCGAAAACGGCCCACAACATTCCGGGAACTTTGAAATCGATGCTATACAGATTTTTTCCGGTGACGATCAGAGGATTGTCGACGCTGTGCGTAGAGTGACCGATGATCTTATAGTCTTTGGGATCCTTTAATTTGACAGTCTTGAGATCAGGCGGTGGCAGAGTTGCGGCTTTGTCGGCCAAGGGGCCGTACCCGAGAGTACGTTTTGTGGGCGTGTGCGTCACGACGCCGGAGGACGTCTCGCACTCCGATTCGGGCACTCCCCACGTTTGCGCGGCTGCGGTTACAAACATTTGCCGGCCCGCGGCACCCGCTTGGCGCAATGGATTCCAGTTGATGGGCGTGGCGGTGCTGCCCCCGGCGCGTTGCACACCGTATTTCGATTCATCGAGGTCGGCCTGCTCGACGCGAACGTCCTTCCAGTCCACGTCGAGCTCATCCGCGATGATCATCGGCAGGTGAGTCTTTACGCCTTGCCCGACTTCGGGATTCTTGGCCATGATAGTGACCAGGCCATCGGGGCTGACGCGGATAAAGGCCTTGGGCGAGACTGTGAACGGCGGCGTCGGAGGGGGCGCTTGAGCCAAGGCCTGGCTAACCGGTTCCACGTAGTAAGCCAGCAGCATGCCGCCACCACTGATAGCGGAGACGCGAAGAAAGGCGCGACGATCCATAAGTTTGCGTTGGGGTTTCACGAGGTTTCCCTCCTGCCTAACAGATTCGTTCCACGCCGACCGCTTCAACGAAGCGACCCAATCATAACGCTGGAAGCGGTCTTCTGAGTTCCCTCTCGGCTTGCGAATCAAGAGTCCGCGTGTTGATGGGTCTCGATTGTAGCGCCCTTATGCGATCGAATGAGACGCTTTTTCGGCTAATTTCACACACGCTCTCCCGAGGCGTTGGCATCGACAACGCCTACCCTTTTAAACGCGGGCGGTGTTTCGCGGGTTTCATTGCCAGCCGGACCGCCCGCCGCGAAACTGCAAAGGCGCCCGCGACGGTTGCACGTACATTTGGCGGCGCAAAACACTGTGAGGGCTGGTTCGCTCGGTCAGTCGGTCTTGAGTTCGCCGCTTTCGAGAGGGTGGGCCATGACTTCGTTCATTCTAGCGGTGTCCAGCTCCCCTTCCCAGCGACTTACGACGATCGTGGCGACCCCGTTTCCGATCACATTGGTCAGGGCGCGACATTCGCTCATGAATTTGTCGATGCCAACCAGGATAGCGAGCGACTGGATGGGAATGGCGGGAACGGCAGTCAGAATGGCCGCGAGCGTGACGAAGCCGGTGCCGGTGACACCGGAGGCGCCCTTCGAGGCAATCATCGCCACGAGCAGAATAGCGCCCTCTTGTCCCAGGGATAGATGCGTGTTCGTGGCTTGGGCGAGGAAAAGTGCGCAAAGAGTGAGATAGATGTTGGTGCCGTCGGTGTTGAAGCTATAACCGGTGGGAAAGACCAGGCCGACGATCGAGCGCGACGCGCCGAGGCGTTCCAGCTTGCGCATCATGTCCGGGAGAACGGTCTCGGACGAACTGGTGCCAAGAACGATCAAAAGCTCATCTTTGACGTAGGCGATGAAACGAAAAATGGAGAAGCCCGCCCAGTGGGCCACCGTACCGAGGATAAGCACCACAAAGATCAAGCTGGTGAGATAAAACGTGCCGATCAACTTAGCAAGGTTGGAGAGTGAAGCGACGCCCAGGCTGGCTACCGTGAAGGCCATGGCGCCAAATGCACCAATGGGCGCGAGCCTCACGATGATGCGGATCATGCCGAAGATGGCCTTCGTGACGAGGCCGATGGCTCGCGTGGCGCGTTCCCCGACTTCTCCCAAACGGGACAGGGCGAATCCCGTCAGAATGGAGATCAATAGGACCTGCAGAACATCGCCGGTACTGAAGGCGTCGACGACCGTGCGCGGAATGATGGCCAGAAGGAACGGAACGATTCCGGAGTCTTTGGCGCGGCCAACATAGGTGGCCACGGATTTGGGGTCGAGTGTGGCGAGATCGATATTTAGGCCCAAGCCCGGGCGAAAGTTGAGCGCCACCAAGATGCCGATAATCAGCGCAAAGGTCGAGACAACTTCAAAATAAACCAGCGTTTTTATGCCCACGCGACCGACTTTCTTCATGTCGGAGACGGAGCCGATGCCCTGCACGACGATGCAAAAAATCACGGGGGCGATCATCATGCGGATGAGTGCGACGAAAGCATCGCCTAACGGTTTGAGCTTGATGCCCAAGTGCGGAAAAAAGTGGCCGACGGTAATACCGATGACGATCGCCAGCAGGACCTGCACGTAAAGAATGGTGTACCACGCTCGGCGTTGCGCCATTTATTCCCCTAACAAAGGCTGATCCTGACTGCGCTCGTCAATTGACACAGGCTTCTGGAGGCTCGCCCGCGACGAGGACTCGCTCCACGTTGCGCCACGCGGAACGAAACAAGAACGCTGCGGACTGCCGCGTGACGCCGGCAATGTGCGGCGTGAACAGGAGCCTACGCGCGGCTTCGCCTTCGAGGGCTAGGAGCGGATTGTTGGCGGCCGGCGGCTCGGTGGAGTAGACGTCGATGGCGGCGCCGGCGAGGTGGCCGGACTTGAGGCAACTGGCGAGGGCGGCTTCATCGACGATGCCTCCACGGGAGGCTTGAATCAGGACAGCGCCAGGTTTCATCGCGGAGAGCTCACGCGCGCCGATGAGGCCCTGCGTCGCTGGCAGTAGTGGGATGTGCAAGGTAACGACGTCCGAGACTCTGAGCAGTTCATCGAGCGACACCGTCTTGGCGGCAAACGATTGAGCGGCTTGAAGATCGCGCGGGGAGGGGTCGTAGTAGCAGATTTGGCAGTCCCGCTGGTGAAACGCTTGGGCGACCGCTGTGCCGATGACGCCCAGACCTACAATTCCTACCTGGAGACCATCCAGACCCGGCAAGTTGTCGGCGATCATCCGGGCGCGAAATGCACCGTAGTGGCCAGCTCGGAGCTCCGCATCAGCCCAGGAGAAGCGACGCAGGAGAAGCGATGCTGTGGTGACGACGTATTCCGCGACCGCGGTATTGCTGCCACCTGGAACATTAGCCACGCGGATGCCAAGCCCGCGCAGCGCGGGAAGATCGAGCCGGTCCAGACCCGCGCCGGTGACCTGGACAAACTTCACGGTCGTGCCCTCGAACAGAGTCTGGGGAAGCTTCGGTCCGACCGCGGGAATCACCAAGGCGCGGGCTTGCCTCATGAGTGCGGCGACGTCGAGGTCGCTCGGACCGCGATAAGCCACCTTCAGGGACGCCGGCGGCAATGCCGCGGCGCGCTGGAAATCGGCTTCTGGACGCAGGCACAAGACGTCGATGGTCATGGTCTTCGCGGAGCTTTGGAAGTAGCCGGCTCTTCGGTGCCCTTGGAGATGTCGGCCACCGGGAAGAAACACAGGAGTATCAGCGGTTCGTTGCTGGTGTTGCGAGTGACGTGTTTCTCGCCGGGAGGAATGAGGATCGTGTCTCCGGTCTTTAGAGGATACTCGCCCGTGTCGGCAAACGTGGTGCCTTGTCCGGACAAGACATAGATGCACTCTTCGAAATCGGAATGATGATGAGCATCACGCCGAGTTTCGCCGGGTGCCTCTACCGGAATTTCAGCGAGCCTCAGGGTTACGCCGCGCGCGCCTTTTTCGCCGGAGACAATCTCCAAGGCGGTGCGGCCGGGGAGTCCGAGGCGCTTCGCGTCCGCTTGCGTGAAAATGCGCGCCATCAGGTCACCGGGCTCAAGCGCTTTATTTCCGCGACGCCGCCCTGAATTTTGTCCAACTGCTTGAAGATTTCCGCGGATTCTTTGGCGATGGAGCCGGCGACGGCGTCCAGCATGCGCTGGCCTTTCTCGACCGTGGCATGCTGCGGGCTGCCGTACCAGCCGGTTGGCGCGATGGAACGCACATCGGTCAGAACAGGCTGATAACTGCGCGTGCGGCGCAGGCCGTCGATCTTGCGACCGTGGGCGTGGTCCGAGGAATAGTCGATGCGCTCGAGATGCACGAGTTCGGGTCGGTAGGCGAGGACCGCCAGAGCTTCAATCTCGCCGCCGTGAGTCAGGCCGCCGCACTCCTTACCGAACATCTCTTCGGCGACGAAGCAGGCCTGTACAGTGAGCACGGTCATGCCATATTGGCGATGCAATGTGTCCGCGGCGACGCCGAGGGCCGGAATGTTCAGTTCGTGCCAATTCAGAATGAGAAGGTATTTCGCGCCATGTTGGGCCATCGAGGCGCAGGTTTCTACCACCACGCGCATGTAGGTGTCCGGTGTCAGCGTGATGGTGCCTTCAAAGGGCATGTGGATCGGCGTGACTCCCAGAGGTCCACCGGGCAGCACCAAGCCGTCCATACGTTCGGCGACCGCGTGGGCAATTACGTTGGACGCAAAAATGTCCGTGCCCGTTGGCAGGTGGGGACCGTGCTGCTCGACACTCCCCTGCGGCAAAATGACCAAGGGATTCTTTTTCAACTGCGCCGCGATTTCCGGCTGGGTGAGGTCGATGAAGTAGCGGCTAGGCAACATGAAGGCTCTTTTCCGCGACCCGGGCGCGGGCGTGCTCCAACACTTCGGCGACGGTCACAGCCTGCCCCTTTTTCTCGATCGAGCGCAGGGCGGCGTTTACGATAGCGACGGCTACGTTGCCGTTGTAAGCGCTGAGCTCATTGGACTTGCCGGTCCTGCAGCTCTCCGCAAACAATTCGAGCTCGGCGCGGAACATATCGCTGGGAGGGACTTCCAGCACTTCGCGGCTGCCATAGCCGCTGTTGCCGCGCTGGATGTACAGAGTGGAGGTCTCGTGCAGTTTGGCGGGCGTATCCCAGGTGCCAAAGTCGATCTCGTAATGCATCAAGCCCTTTGATCCGAATACGCGGACGGCGAAAACGCCAGGAGACGTCCAGCATGAACCAACATAGCCGACTTTGCCGTCGGCGAACTTGAGCAGCGTCATGGACTGGTCGTCGACTTCGGCTCCCACGGGGGAGAGTTTGGAGGCCATCGCACTGGCTTCGACGACTTCCCCACCTAGATAGTGCAGCACGTCGAACTGGTGGATGGCTAACTGAGACAACGGGCCGCCGGGGGCTTTGTCTTTGTACCAGCGCCAGGTCTTGGGAGTGAGCTCGAGAGCGCGCTCGTTGGAGAAATTGGCTTCGATGAAGGCGACACGGCCAAGGTCCCCATTGTCAATCGCGGCGCGAATCTGGCGGATGCCCGCCATCAGACGAGCGCTGTGCCCGACAGTGACTGTGATGCCGTATCGCTGCTCTAGTGCCGCGATTTGCAGGCCGTCTTCCAAGCTGCTGGCG
>Ga0210384_10002697_pt1 | contig 21376 bp, 19 predicted proteins | sample IncBWH2MmetaG_FD_160574 | JGI IMG/M metagenome (GOLD analysis project Ga0210384, IMG submission 160574) | Forest soil microbial communities from Barre Woods Harvard Forest LTER site, Petersham, Massachusetts, United States - Inc-BW-H-2-M | ecosystem: Environmental > Terrestrial > Soil >...
AGCCCGCGGCCAGCGCCACCTCGGCCATCGGCAACGACGTCTCGTGGATCAATTGCTTGGCAAGCAGCACGCGTCGCGTCTGCGCCACCGCGACCGGCGAGGCCCCGACATGGCGGTGAAACAGCCGCCGCAACTGCCGGGCGCCGACGCCGAGCCGGTTGGCCAATCCCTCGACATCGTCTTCATCGAGGCCGCCGGCTTCGATCAGCGCCAGCGCGCGCGACACGGTATTCGACGTGCCGCGCCAGAACGCAAGCTCCGGCGAGATTTCCGGCCGGCAGCGCAGGCAGGGCCGGAAGCCTGCTTCCTGCGCCGCCGCCGCGGAAGGATAGAACGACACGTTCTCGAATTTCGGGGTGCGCGCCGGGCAGATCGGCCGGCAATAGATGCCGGTGGTCTTGACGCCGACGAACAGCCGCCCGTCGAAGCGGGCGTCGCGCGTCGAGATCGCGCGGTAACAGGCCGTGCGGTCCATATCCATCATCGGATTATCGCGCGCGTCAGTTTTGAAAGATCAGACATGTGGTCGTGCCATGGGCGAGCAACCGCCCTTTGCCGTCGGTGATCCGACCTTCGGCGGTGCCAACCCGCCGGCCGCAGGTCAAGACGATGCCCTCTGCTTTGATCGCCCCTGTCTCGGGGGTAATTGGCCGCACCAGTGAAATCTTGAACTCAAGCGTGGTCTGGCGAACGCCCTTCTCCAGCGTCGACTGGACGGCCAGCCCCATGCAGCTATCGAGCAGCGTGGCTGCGAAGCCGCCGTGCACCGTGCCTGCCGGATTGAGATGGATATCGCCCGGCTCGGCGGTGACGACGACGCGTCCGCTCTCGGCCTCACTGACATCATAACGCAGGGTCTGCGCGATGGTATTGAGAGGCAGCGTTCCATCGACGAGCCCCCGGACGAATTCCAGGCCGCTCATCTCCTTCTGCCGGTCGGTGCTTACGGTCCCATATTTCTTGCTCATGAGAGAACCATCGTCCATTGCGAGGTGCCTGTCTCGCGGTTTTCGGACATCATCATTTCGATGCAAATAGCCTGCGCGAGACCGTCGCACCTTTCACCGCCGGCGTGCTAGCGTCCACCCGAAAACCGGGAGTTGGGGGGAAGCACCATGATCTGGATCGCCAATATCCTGGTGGCGCTGGTCGCAGTACTGCATGTCTATTTTCTCGTTCTCGAGATGTTTCTCTGGACCAAGCCGCTCGGCCTGAAGACGTTTCGCCAGTCACCCGCGAAGGCCGCCGATTCCGCGGTGCTCGCCGCCAATCAGGGCCTCTATAACGGCTTCCTCGCCGCCGGCCTGGTTTGGGGGCTCGTGCAGGGCGTTCCCGCTTTTGCCTTACAGATCAAAATATTCTTTCTGATCTGCGTCATCGTTGCTGGTATTTACGGGGCCGCGACCGTCAGCCGCAGGATCCTGTTCGTGCAGGCCTTGCCCGCCGTGCTCGCACTAATCCTGCTTTGGCTGGCTTGAGATCATTCACCTTTTCGGCCCGCATTGTCTTGCAATGCAACATCGCTTCCTTCACTATTCGAGCTTAGCGATGGCCGCCAAGACCATCGGCACAATCCATACATGAGGAACGGAAACGACATGAGGAACGGGTTTTTACATTTGGTGACCAGTGCGGCGCTGGCATTCGCGCTGTCGGCATCATCGGCCTATGCGCAAAAGAAATACGATACCGGCGCGACCGACACCGAGATCAAGATCGGTCAGACTAATCCGTTCAGCGGACCGGCCTCCGCCTATGCCACCATCGGCAAGACCCAGGCCGCCTATTTCAAGATGATCAACGATCAGGGCGGCATCAACGGCCGCAAGATCAACCTGATCCAATATGACGACGCCTACTCGCCGCCTAAGGCCGTCGAGCAGGTGCGCAAGCTGGTCGAGAGCGACGAAGTGCTGCTCACGTTCCAGATCCTCGGCACGCCCTCGAACGCGGCCGTACAGAAATATCTCAATGCCAAGAAGGTACCGCAGCTGTTCGCCGCCACCGGCGCGTCGAAATTCACGGACCCCAAGAATTTCCCGTGGACGATGGGATACAATCCGAACTACTTCGTCGAGGGGCGCATCTACGGCCAGTACATCCTGAAAGAGTATCCGAACGCCAAGGTCGGCATCCTCTACCAGAACGACGACCTCGGTAAGGACTATCTGAGCGGCATCAAGGCCGGGCTCGGCGACAAGGCGGCGACCATGATCGTGGCGGAAGCTTCCTACGAAGTGTCCGATCCGACCATCGATTCGCAGATCCTCAAGATCAAGGCGGCGGGTGCCGACCTGTTCTTCAGCGCCTCAACGCCGAAGCAGGCGGCGCAAGCGATCAAGAAGAACTACGAACTCGACTGGCACCCGGTGCATATCCTCGACATCAACGCCACCTCGGTCGGCGCGGTGATGAAGCCGGCGGGCCTGGAAGCCTCGAAGGGCGTGATCAGCGTCAACTACGGCAAGGATCCGCAGGATCCGACCTGGAAGGACGATGCCGGCATGAAGAAATATCTCGACTTCATGGCGAAGTACTATCCGGACGGCGACAAGGATTCGCTCTTCAACACTTATGGCTACTCGACCGCGCAGCTCATGGCCTATGTCCTCAAGCAATGCGGCGACGACCTGACCCGCGAGAACGTGATGAAGCAGGCGACTTCGCTGAAAAACGTCGAGCTTGACATGGCGCTGCCTGGAATCCGCCTCAGCACCTCGCCGACGGATTACCGCGTCAACAAGCAGTTGCAGATGGAAAAGTTCAACGGCGAGCGCTGGGAGCTGTTCGGTCCGATCATCGAGGACGTCGGCGCGGCGGGGTGATATCGGCTCCGTACGCGATGTCCGTAGGGTGGGTTAGCCGAAGGCGTAACCCACCCCTTTTTCTGGGAATTGGTGGGTTACGCTTCGCTAACCCACCCTACACTCCCCTTCCTTAAACCGGCACCTCCCCAAACGTCTTGCCAATCGGCAGTACGGCGTGCCGGATCAGGCGGGAATCTTCCACCGCCGCCTGGCGATGCTTCACCGCCTCCCGGTACAGCGGATCGCGGATCATCTCGGCGAATGCGGCAACATCAGGATATTCGGCGATGAAGCAGTGGTCCCAGCGCTCCTCTTGCGGCCCGATCAGCATCAATTCGAACCGGCCCTGCCAGACGATCCGCCCGCCGAGCCGCGCAAACACCGGCCCGCTTTCCCGCCCATAGGCCGCATAGGCCTCCTCCCCCGTCGCCTTGCGGCCGTCGGGATAGGCCGCCTGTTTCCGCAAGCGGACCAGATTGAGCATGTGGATCGGACCCGGCCGATCATTGGCCCTGAATTGCGAAAATACCTCCTTGGTCGGATCGATGTGGCCCATGCCGGTCTCCCTTTCTGATTGCGGTCAACTTACCACGCTCCGCCGCAGCCCCTAATCGCGCGTTAACCTTTTCGTAACCGCCCCTTAAACTCCGAACGCTAGCGTGCGCCGGGATTGGTAGCGGACGTTCGCGTATGGCGTGGGGACGGAAAAAGAAGGGCGGACGCAAGGAGCCGCTATTCGGCCTTGCCGCCGGGCTTTCCGATTTGCGCCTGACCCCGCAGGACCGCATCCCGAACGGCGAAGAAGAAAAGCCGAAGAAGGCCGCTTCCAGGCGCAAGGCGGATGAGCGCAAAGCCGAACAGATCGACGACGACGACGATCCGCCGCCGCGCGAGCGCAAGCCCGGCGCTGGCCGCGGCGGAGCCAGGCGCCGCGCCAAATCGCGTTCCCGTGCAAGCCTCGCGCGCCTGTTCTACTGGACCGCGGTGCTTGGCCTGTGGGGCGCCATCGCAGCCGTCGGCGTCATCGTATGGGTCGGCGCGCATCTGCCCGCGATCCAGTCGCTGGAGATTCCGAAACGGCCGCCGACCATCGAGATCGTGGGCCTTGACGGCAGCATGCTGGCGCAGCGCGGCGAAATGGCCGGCGCCAATGTTTCGCTGAAGGATCTGCCGCCCTATTTGCCGAAGGCTTTCATCGCGATCGAAGACCGCCGGTTCTACTCGCATTACGGCATCGATCCGCTCGGCATCTTGCGCGCAGCGGTTACGAATGTGCTGCATCGCGGCGTCTCGCAGGGCGGTTCGACCTTGACCCAGCAGCTCGCGAAAAACCTGTTCCTGACCCAGGAGCGCACCCTGCAACGCAAATTGCAGGAGGCCGAGCTCGCGCTGTGGCTGGAGCGCAAGCATTCCAAGGCGGAAATCCTCGAGCTCTATCTCAACCGGGTCTATTTCGGCTCCGGCGCCTATGGCGTCGAGGCGGCAGCCCAACGCTATTTCGGCAAATCCGCGAAGAACGTGACCCTGGCGGAAGCCGCGATGCTGGCAGGTCTCGTCAAATCGCCGTCGCGGCTGGCGCCAAACCGCAACCCGGAAGGCGCCGAGCAGCGCGCGCAGACCGTGCTCGCCGCCATGGCGGACGCCAAATTCATCACCGAGGCGCAGGCTCAGGCCTCGATCGGGCATCCCTCCTACAATGTGAAACCGGCCGGCGCCGGCACCATCAATTACGTGGCGGATTGGATCGGCGAAGTGCTTGACGACCTCGTCGGCCAGATCGACCAGTCGATCGTGGTCGAGACCACGATCGATCCGAAGCTCCAGGGCGTGGCCGAAGCCGCCGTGATCGACGAGCTTGCGGCCAAGAGCTTGAAATTCAATGTCAGCCAGGGCGCGCTGGTGGCGATGACCCCTGACGGCGCGGTGCGCGCCATGATCGGCGGGCGCAATTATGCCGAGAGCCAGTATAACCGCGCGGTCACCGCAAAACGCCAGCCGGGCTCGGCGTTCAAGCCGTTCGTCTATTTGACCGCGATCGAAGCGGGCCTGACGCCGGAGACAATCCGCCAGGACGCGCCGCTCGATGTCAAGGGATGGAAGCCGGAGAACTACAGCCACGAATATTTCGGCCCGGTGACGCTGACGCAGGCGCTGGCGATGTCGCTGAACACGGTCGCAGTGCGGCTTGGGCTGGAAGTCGGACCGAAGAACGTAGCGCGCACCGCGCATCGGCTCGGCATCTCCTCAAAGCTCGACGCCAACGCCTCGATCGCGCTCGGGACCTCGGAAGTGTCGCTGACCGAACTGGTCGGCGCCTATGCGCCGTTCGCCAATGGCGGATTTGGCGCCTCGGCGCATGTCGTGACCAGGATCAAGACGCTGGATGGCAAGCTCTTGTATGCGCGGCAGGCCGATCAGCCGAGCCAGGTGATCGAGCCGCGCAATGTCGCGATGATGGACAGGATGATGGAGGAGACGCTGATCTCGGGCACCGCGCGGAAAGCCGAAATCCCTGGCTGGACCGCCGCCGGCAAGACCGGCACCAGCCAGGATTTCCGCGACGCCTGGTTCATCGGCTACACCGCCAATCTCGTGACCGGGGTCTGGCTCGGCAATGACGACAACTCGCCGACCAAGAAGGCAACCGGCGGCGGGCTGCCGGTGGAAGTCTGGACCCGCTTCATGAAGGCGGCGCATCAGGGCGTGCCGGTCGCGGCCTTGCCGAACTCGCAAGCGCCAGGCTTGTTGGGAAACCTGACCCAAGTGGCATCGCAGGTCACGGCGCCGTCAGCGCAGGCGCCGGCGCCGGTCCCGGTGGGTGGACCGAACCGGGTAGCGCCGCCGCGCGGCTCGGTCCGGCCTGACGCAGCGGCCGGACTGGACGGCTGGCTGATGCAGCGGCTGTTCGGGCGATAGAGAGGTCGGGCCTGCGCGCTAATCCTCGATGCCGTAGCGGTGCAGATCGTTGCCGTAGGTATCGAGCCATCTTTTGGCGCGCTCGACCGAGGGACACATGCGCGCCACCACCCGCCAGAACCGCGCCGAATGGTTCATCTCGACGAGATGGGCGACCTCGTGGGCGGCGAGATAATCGAGCACGTAGGACGGCGCCAGGATCAGCCGCCAGGAAAACGACAGCGATCCGGCCGAGGTGCATGAACCCCAGCGGCTCGACTGATCGCGGATCGACAGCCGCTTGACCCTGACCCCCAGCGCCTGCGCATAGAACAGCGCCGACTTCTGCAACTCCTTGCGCGCCTCGCGCTTCAAGTAGTCGTGCACGCGGCGGTCGATATGTTCGACGCCGCCGGCGACGCAGAGAATTTTTTCGCCGCTGTCGCGCGTCTCTGTCCACACCGTGCCGCGCTCGCCTGAGCGATGCACGATCCGGTGCGGAACCCCGCGCAGCGGCAGCACGGTGCCGGTCTGGAACGGTGCAGCCTTGGGAAGGCGGCCGAGACGAGCGGCAATCCAGCCGCCGTGAAGCTGCGCGAAGTCCTTGGCCTCCACGAGCGTGCCCCGCGGCGGCATGGTCAGGATGGCTTCACGGTCTGTGGGGTGAATGCGCAACGTGTAACGCCGCGCGCGGCGGTGCCGGCGCAGCCGGATCGCAAAGTATTGCGAGCCGTGCCTGACCAAAAGAGTCGCGGGTTCGGCGGGCCGCCGATACAGGAGCGCGCGAGTAGCCATGTCCGTAAGTCCGGGGAGGAGAAGTTCCCCCGGATTCTGCCATATCCGCCGCCAGTGAAATCGCTCGGCGCAAAAACAAATCATTTGCCCAATATACAGGGGTTGGCCGGCCGGCGGCCGCTACAGGATGGGCCTGGAACCAAAAAAATTGGCTGGAACCGCCCTCCCAACCGACGCCCAAGGATTGAGGTCATACTCATTCCTTTAACAAAGCGTAAATCAGCCCTTCCGCCTGCCGTTTCAGGGGGTTACCTGGCGCCGATTCGCGAAGCCTCGGGATCGCGAACGCGTCTGTTCATCGATCAATCGCGGGAATCGTGAGTCTATTCGGCCGCAACAGCAAGCAACGACTTCGGATTAGCCGCCGACATCATGAAATCGGAGATTCGCGGCACGATTTCCGATTTGAAGCGCGAGCCGTTGAACACGCCGTAGTGCCCGACACCCTTTTGCACATAGTGCACCCGGCGGTGCGCGGGAATCCGGGGACATAGTTCATGTGTCGCTTCGGTCTGTCCGAGGCCGGAAATGTCGTCGTTCTCGCCTTCCACCGTCATCAGCGCCACGCGGGAGATCCTGGAGGGGTCGACCAGTGTGCCACGATGGGTCATCTCGCCCTTCGGCAGCGCGTGTTTGATGAAAACCAGATCGACCGTCTGCAGATAATACTCGGCGGCGAGATCCATCACCGCGAGATATTCGTCGTAGAAGTCGCGGTGCTTGTCGACCAGATCGCCGTCGCCCTTCACCAGGTTCTTGAACAGGTTCTTGTGCGCGTCCATGTGGCGGTCAAGGTTCATGCTGATGAAGCCGTTGAGCTGCAGGAAGCCCGGATAGACGTCGCGCATCATGCCAGGATGCGGGAACGGCACCTTGGTGATGACGTTGCTGCGGAACCATTCGATGCCGCGCTCGGCGGCGAGGTTGTTGACCGCGGTCGGATTGCGGCGGGTATCGATCGGCCCGCCCATCAATGTCATCGACAGCGGCACGAAGGGGTCGCGCTTCGCTTCCATGATGGAAACCGCCGCCACCACCGGCACCGAGGGCTGGCACACCGCGATGACATGCATGTTGCCGCCGAGCTCATGCAACATCTCGATGACGTAATCGATGTAATCGTCGAGATCGAAGCGGCCCTGCGCCAAAGGAACCATCCGGGCATCGGCCCAGTCGGTGATGTAGACCTCATGGGTCGGCAGGAAGGCTTCCACCGTGCCGCGCAGCAGCGTCGCGTAGTGACCGGACATCGGCGCCACGATCAAGACCCGCGGTTGCGGATGGCGCAACGGACGCGTGAACTTGCGATCGAAGTGCAGCAATTTGCAGAACGGCCTTTCCCAGACCGTGCGGATTTCGATCGGGGTGCGGATGCCGTTGACCTCGGTATCGTTGAGGCCCCATTCCGGCTTGCCGTAACGGCGCGTGGTGCGTTCGAACAATTCGCAACCGGCGGCGATGGATTTTCCGAACTCGGTATGCGACCAGGGATTAAGCGGATTTTGAAACAGGATCTTGGTGGCGTCCGTCACGGCGCGTGCCGGATTGAGCGAGGCCTGGGCCATCTCATACATCCAGTACATCGGCGTCGTGAGCGCCGGACTGCCTTCGGCCACCAGTGGCGGAGCGCCGCCAAACTCACCAATAGGCATTGTTGCTCAATCCCCTTTTGCAATGCAGCATACTGACCAATGCGTAATAATGCGTCAATGGGACAGATCGGTATGTCTACCTAGCTTGGCAACAGAAAGCCCCGCAAATCCACGGGAACGTGACTTATTCACCACCCCCGAGCAGCGAGCCGTGGCGCCGGGCGCTGCGCAAAAGGGCAAGGAATGCCGCAAATGATGCCACCAGCAGCAGGGCATTGATGGCGAGCGCCGAGACCATCAGATCGGTCCGGAATACATGATCTATTAACAGCGATCGCATTCCCTCAAACACATAAGTCGGCGGCAGCGTCCAGGCGACGAGTTGCAGCCAGTGCGGCAGCACGTTCACCGGATAGTAGATGCAGGCGAGCGGCATCAGCGCGAACATCAAGGTCCAGACGATGCTCTCGGCGCCCAGGCCGTTGCGCAGCACCAGGCCCGAGACGAAAATCCCGACCGACCAGCTGGTGAAGATCAGGTTGCAGAAGAAGGCGATCAGCGGCAGGCCGAGCCCATAGAAATTGAAGTGGAACAGAAACAGCGCCAGTCCCGTCATCGGGATCACGCCGATTGCGAGCCGGATCAGGCTCATCACCATCAGCGCGATCAGAAACTCGATCGGCTTTAGCGGGCTCATCATCAGGTTGCCGAGGTTGCGCGCCCACATCTCCTCGAGGAACGAGATCGAGAAGCCGAGCTGGCCGCGAAACAGGATATCCCACAGGATCACGGCGCCGATCAGCGTGCCGCCGGCGCGCGCGAAGAAACCGGCGTTCTGTGCGATATAGCTCTGTAGGAAGCCCCAGGTGATGATCTGGAGCAACGGCCAATACAACAGTTCGAGCAGCCGCGGCCACGACGACATCAGAAGGTACCAGTAACGCAGGATCATCGCGCCGATGCGGTGCAGCGCGATGCCACGATGATGCATGGCGAGTTCGCTCATCGCGCCGTCTCCCTGACGCGGCCGCGCGCGACATCGAGAAACACCTCTTCCAGGGTGTCGCGGTTGTAGCGGGCCATGATGCGATCCGGGCTGTCGTCGTCCTCGATGCGGCCGCGCTTCATGATGATGACGCGATCACATAGCCGCTCGACTTCGAACATGTTGTGCGAGGCGAGCAAAATCGTCGCCTCATGCGTCCTGCGATAGGTCTCGAGATGCTCCCGCACCCAGTCGGCGGTGTCAGGATCGAGCGATGCGGTCGGCTCATCCAGCAGCAACAGCTCGGGCTGGTTGATCAGCGCCTTTGCCAGCGCCACCCGCGTCTTCTGCCCCGCCGAGAGTTTTCCATTGGGCCGGTCGAGGAATTCCTCGAGATCGAGATCGGCGGCGAGCTGGGCGATGCGCTCGCGGACATTCGCAACGGCGTAGAGCTTGCCGAAGATCGTGAGATTCTGCCGCACCGTCAGCCGCATCGGCATGTCGACATAGGGGCTTTCGAAATTCATCCGCCCCAATACTTCGGCAGCACCTTCCGGCATCGGATAACCCAGCACCTGAACGCGGCCCGAGGTCGGCAGCACCAACCCCATGATCATGGCAATCGTCGTGGTCTTGCCGGCGCCGTTGCCGCCGAGCAGTCCGGTGATGCTGCCGCGGGTGATCCGAAACGAGATATCGTCGACGGCGCGGGTCGTCTTGTAGATTTTTGTCAGATGCACGACCTCGATCGCCGCCGACCCTTTCGGATCGGCCGGGAGCGATGCGACCAGGCCTGCGTCATTTTGCGCCATGACGGCCGTTCATTGAGCCATTGCCGCGGCAAGCGCAAGGCTTTGGGCGCGAGGGGCGAACGGCCCGGCCGATTTGTGATCGCGATCCCGCGCGGCTAGCGCGGGATGACTTTTCTTCGAATCGTTACCCGCTCTAACTTTCTGTTTGAGCATGATCTTTTCGGAAAACCGATGTCCACTTTTCCGGATCATGCTCTAATCTGCCTGAAATGACCGACGTCGCCGCTTCCGATTTTCGCCATCCGCGCCGCTATGTCCGTCTGGATACCATCCTGCGGCTGCGCTGGCTCGCCGTGCTCGGCCAGCTCGCCGCCATCTTCATCGTGGTGCAGGGCCTCGAATTCGATGTTCCGATCGTTCCCTGCGTCACCATCGTCGGCCTGTCGGCGCTGCTCAATCTGGCGCTGCAGATCGCCTTCAACACCATGCAGCGGCTGGAGCCGGCTTATGCGGCGGCGCTGCTCGCGCTCAACATCGTGGAACTCGCCGGGCTATTATATTTCACCGGCGGGCTGGAAAATCCGTTCTCGTTCCTGTTCCTGGCGCCGGTCTTGATTTCGGCGACCGTCCTGCCAGTGCGGCTGACGATTGCGCTCGGCGTGCTGGCGGTCGCCTGCGCTTCGCTGCTGGTATTCCTGCATCAGCCGCTACCGTGGGATCCCGACGAGCCGCTGGTGCTGCCGCCGATCTATCTGCTCGGCGTCTGGCTCTCCATCGTGGTCGCCATCGGCGTCACCAGCCTCTATGCGTTTCAGGTGACGGAAGAGGCGCGCAAGCTTTCCGATGCGCTCGCCGCCACCGAGCTGGTGCTGGCGCGCGAGCAGCATCTGACCCAGCTCGACGGTCTGGCCGCCGCCGCAGCGCACGAGCTCGGCACGCCGCTTTCGACAATCTTTCTGATCTCGCGCGAGCTGGAAAAATCCGCACACGACGGACTGCTCTCTGCCGACATCAAGACCCTGCGCGAACAGGCCCAGCGCTGCCGCGATATCCTGGCCAAGATCACCCAGCTATCGGCAACCGGTGCGCCGTTCGATCGCATGAAGCTGTCGACCCTGATCGAGGAGACGGTGGCGCCGCACCGCGATTTCGGCATCGTCATCAAGGTCCGCATCGCGGTCGCGGGCACGCCTGAGCCGGTCGGCTCGCGCAATCCGGCGATCCTCTACGGCGTCGGCAATATCCTGGAAAACGCCGTCGATTTTGGCCGCACCACGGTGGAGGTGAATGCGTGGTGGAACAACGATACCGTCGAGATCATCATTTCCGATGACGGCCCGGGCATTCCACCCGACCTGTTGAACCGGATCGGCGAGCCCTATCTGTCGCGGCGCCGCGGCACTGATGTTTCCCAAAGCGAGCATCAGGGGCTGGGGCTTGGGGTGTTCATCGCCCGCACCTTGCTGGAGCGCACCGGCGCCAAAGTCTCGTTCTCCAACCGGATTTTCCCGGATCACGGCGCGGTGGTGCAGATCGCCTGGCCGCGCGAGCGCTTTGAGGCCCGCGAAACCACAGCCGAACCGGCACCTTAGACCACAACCCTTTCGGTGTCGTCCTGGCGAAAGCCAGGACCCATACCGCGTGATCTCACAATTTTGCACCGGGGTTGGACGCTTCTGCGCAACCAAAGCCGGTGGTTATGGGCCCCGGCTCGAGGCCGGGGCGACGGATTAAGCCTTTGCAGCTTAAAGCCTTGGCAGCTTAAAGCCTTGGCAGCGCCCCATTGCCACGCCATATCTTTAGATATCAGGCGCAGGGAACCCGATCTTGACCGTCACCGCTGAACTCGCCGATCACGCCGATCGCTCGCTTTTGATCGTGGAAGACGACAAGCCGTTTTTGGAGCGGCTTTCGCGCGCGATGGAGACCCGCGGCTTTGCCGTGACCGCCTGCGACACGGTATCCGACGGGCTCGCGCAAATCGGCAAGGCCGCGCCGGCCTTTGCGGTGGTCGATTTGCGGCTCGGCGACGGCAACGGGCTTGACGTGGTGTCGGCGCTCAAGCGCAAGCGGCCCGACGCGCGCGCCATCGTGCTGACCGGCTATGGCAATATCGCCACTGCCGTGACGGCGGTGAAGATGGGCGCGGTGGATTATCTCTCAAAACCCGCCGACGCCGACGACGTGGTCGCAGCGCTGCTTGCCACCAGCACCGAGAAATCCGAACCGCCGCAAAATCCGATGTCGGCCGATCGCGTGCGCTGGGAGCACATCCAGCGCATCTATGAGATGTGCAACCGCAACGTCTCGGAGACCGCGCGGCGGCTCAACATGCACCGCCGCACCCTGCAGCGGATTCTCGCCAAGCGCGCCCCGCGGTAAAGCGGGCGGCGCGTTGCGCCGACCCGGCGATGACGACACGGATTCGACTTTTCAAACAGCCACATCGTCTAAATGCAGTTTCGCCATCTCGCCGCGAATGCGCGCGAGAATCCCGCGCAGTTCTCGACCGGGATCCAATCTCGCGGCAGAGCGACGCCCGCCAGATGAAATTCGGGTCGGAAACCGCCCTATTAATGTTACGTTTTAACTAATTATTAATTGTGTATTTGCGGGCGCGGAAGGCCCGGCCTAGCGTGCCTTGGGGAGCTGCTGATTAACCAAGGAATTGGTGCGTGCCATGACGTATAGAATGTACGGGGCGTTCGTCGCCTCGCTCAGCGCCCTAGCGCTTATGCTTCCCGCAAACGAAACATTCGCCGGTACGGGAACAACGCTTCGCGGCGGGTTTGTCTCGGCGCATTCGATTTCCCGTCCGTCAACCGCCCGGGCGTTCCGGCATCACCGCAGGAACGATGTCGGGGCCTTCTGGCCGGGAGCAGGTGACTACCCTACGGGACATCGAACGGCGAACCGCTGGCAAATGTTACGCAACCTGCGTCAGGCGATGTCCGCTACACGACGACCTATGATGTTCCCTGGGATTGGGCCCATCGATTTCCGCCGATCGTCACGCCGTCTGATCGGCCCTATGTGACGAGCTGCCCGACCGAGACGGCGACGGTTCCCGGGAATGACGGTCAAAGCCAAACCGTCAATATCATGCGGTGCTACTAAAATTCGCCGTGGCCGCCTTGCGGATCGACCAGCCGGTTGATCCGCTGCGCGGCGGCGATTGCAAATCGCACCGTCATCAATTTCCGGGTGGGGGCCGGCAGACGGTGCTCCGGCGCCTCGCAATGCAGGTGTGCGCCATAGGCGTCGGCGACGATCAGGCCGGTTTCCTTCGGAAAAATCTCGCACGGCAGATCCTGCGTGAACGCAAAGAACAGCCGGTCGCAATGGGCGCGATAATCTTCCCATTTGTGATCGGCGCGCAAATCCTCGATCGATGATTTGATTTCGACGATCCAGATCTCGCCGCGCTCGTTCAGCGCCACCAGATCGGCGCGGCGTCCCGACGGCAGCGGCAGCTCGCTGATGCAGGCAAATCCCAGCGAGCGCAACAGCCGCCCGGTGCCGCGCGCGATCGCAAGCGCAGTCTCGGACTGACGGCGATCCGGCGCGGGCACGAGGGCGATCTTTTGGGCGGGCGATTCCATTGCCGGCAGCGTAGCCGATTTCGGGGAAAGGCTGAAGGCGCAGACCGGCGCGCGTGAGGACTGCGGCGCTTCGCTTAAGCCGTGTTCCCCGCCAAATGCGCGAAACTTTGACTTGGCGCGCTGCAAAAAATCGGCATTCTGCCGGCATGACCCAAGAAACCGAGACCAAAGCCGAGACCACGGCGAAAGCCGGCGCAATCATCGTTCCGGTGACGCTGTTCGAGCAGAACTGCACCATCATCTGGCACGAGCCGAGCAAGAAGGCCGTCGTGATCGACCCCGGCGGCGACGTGCCGAAGATCCAGGCCGCGATCAAGCAGACCGGCGTTACGGTCGAAAAGATCTGGCTCACCCACGGCCATATCGACCATGTCGGCGGTGCCGCGGAATTGCGCGACGCACTGAAAGTGCCGATCGAAGGCCCGCATGTCGCCGACAAGCATCTGCTCGACAATGTGGTCGCAAGCGGCGCCCGTTTCGGCATGACCGGTGTGCGCGATTTCGCGCCGGACCGCTGGCTTGCGGAAGGCGATCAGGTCAATATCGGCGAGCTCACCTTCGACATCCTGCATTGCCCCGGCCATTCGCCGGGCAGCGTGGTGTTCTTCAACAAGGAATTGCGCTTCGCCCATGTCGGCGACGTCCTGTTCAACGGCTCGGTCGGACGCACCGATCTGCCCGGCGGCAGCCACGCCACGCTGATCAAGTCGATCAAGGACAAGCTGCTGCCGCTCGGCGACGATGTCGGCTTCATCTGCGGCCATGGCGCCGGCTCCAGCATCGGCCAGGAGCGGATGACCAACCCGTTTATCACCGGCGAGATGTAACGATCTCGCCTGGAGCGGGATGACTTTTTCTTCGACTCGTCATCCCGCCGACGGCATGCTTTTGCGGATCATGCTCTATTCCGCCGCTTCCAGTTCGGATGCGCCCTCCGGCGCGAGGTGCCGCGAACCCCAGTCGCGGATCGCCGCGATGACGGGGACAAAGCTCTTGCCCTTGCGCGTCAGGCGATATTCGACCTTGGGCGGCACGACGCCGTAGTCGCGCCGCTCGATCAGGCCGCTGGCGGTCAGCGCCTTCAATTCCCGGCTCAGCACGCGCGGCGCGATTTCCGCGCTGTCATCCGAGCCGCGCAACAGCCCGGTTCTGATCTCGCCATAGCGGCGCGGCCCGTCCTTCAGGTCCCAGACGATCCGCAATTTGTATTTGCCGCTGATCAGCTTCTGGAACGCCGCGACCGGACACGCATGCACCGGTGCTGATTTCGCTTTCGCCATGTCATTGCTCTGATGTTGCCGCGCCCTTCGCGTCGCCAAACCCGCAGGATACGAGCATATCTGAAAAAGTACATACTATCATTTTTGTCCATACTTGCATTACCGCCTCTGCCGACGCCAGATGAAGGCCGGCAAGCCGCGATCGGCTAATAACAGGAGGCGGACATGATTCTGATTACCGGCGCTACTGGACAGCACGGCAGGGAAATCCTGCGCCTGCTCTCGGCACGAGGCATCGCCGCCCGCGCGCTGGTGCGCGATCCGGCCAAGGCCGGCACGATCGCGGCGCTGCCGCAGGTCGAGGTCGTGCACGGTGACATGGCGCGCCCGGATACGCTGGCGAAGGCGCTGCGCGGTGTCGACCGCGCCATTTTGATTTCGTCGGCGACCCCCGACATGCTCGAGGTGCAGTCGAACTTCATCGATAGCGCCCGCAGCGCCAGCGTGCGGCATGTGGTCAAGCTGTCCGGCATCGTGCCGGGGCTCGATTCGCCGTTCCGGTTTGCCCGCATGCACGGTGAAATCGAAAAGAGGCTTGAATCCTCCGGAATGGCTTTCACCCATCTGCGTCCCGGCGAGTTCATGTCGGTCTATTTCAGGCAAGTGCCTGCCATCGTGAACAAGGGCGCGCTGATGCTGCCGATGGAGAACGCCAGGATCGCCTCGATCGACGTCGGTGATATCGCCGAGATCGCGGCTTTGGTGCTGACCGGCGCCGGGCACGAGGGCAAGATCTATCGGCTCACCGGCCCGGAAGCGCTGACCATGACCGAGGTTGCCGCGAAACTTTCCGCGGCCACCGGAAAACCCATCCGCTATGTCAACGTCCCGCCCGAGGACGCGAGGCAAGCCCAGCTCGCCGCAGGCATGCCGCCATTCCTGGCCGATGCCTTGTTCGAACTGTTTGCGGAGCGGCGCAAAGGCGGGGAGGCCAAGGTCTGGCCCGACAGCGAGCTGCTGCTCGGACGGCGGCCGACCTCGTTCGACGAATTTGCCGGACATCATGCCGCGGTGTTCCGCGGTGAAACGCCCAACTGAATCCCGATGCCGAAAATCCGATGGCCTTGAGGAGACGCCGATGAAACACTTCATGATCACATATCAATTCAGGAACGGCACCACGGAGGATTGGCACCGCGAGATCGGCCGCTTCATTTCGGCGCTTAACGCCGATCCGGAGCTTGCGGGAAAGATCAGCTACCGCTGCATGAAGAACCGCGACGATGCGAGTTACTTCCATCTCGCCGCGGCCGCCGACGAAGCGGCGGTGAAGACGCTGCAGCAGCGGGATTTCTTCAAGCATTATACCGAGAGGACGCGCGAGGTCGCCGGCGGCGAGGTCACGGTGACGCCGATCGAACTGATCGACGCGACCGCTTCCTAGAAGGATGATGGGTTTAGTTTGAGATGCAAGGCAACGGAGGTGTGCCACCTCTCCCATCGGGAGAGGTCCGCGCGAAAGCGCCGGGTGAGGGGTTCAGGAGCGAATCCCCTCACCCGGATCGCATCTTGCGATGCGCTCCGACCTCTCCCTGTGGGAGAGGTGAGCGGAGACTGCGGATAGACTGATTCAATCAAAATGCCTCCCGCTCTAGATAAGGAGGCCTTAAGCGCCTATTTCATCAGGCCGGCGGCAGTCAGCGCGCGCGTGATGACCGCGCCGACATCGATGCCACCGCGCTCCTTTGGGCGCGCGGTCTTCTTTGGCTGCGGCTGCGGTTTGGGGCGGGGTTCGAGCGTGGTCAGTGGCCATAGCACCTTGGCAAGATCCGGCACCGTGCCGAGATCGGGCACGGGTGCTGCCGCCGGCGAAACCGGCGAAACCGCCGGAATAAGTTTGGCGCTCGCGGAAGCGGCCTTCGGCTGCGGCACTCGCTGGGTCAGGCCGAAGAAATTGGCAATGTGATAGGAGGAGGAAATCCCGGCCTCGATCAGGAACGCGCCTTCGGCGCCAATGCGCTGGCCGTTGTCGGCGGTCCCCAGCGGCGTGCCGTGCGCCATGTTGGTGATGGTGTAGGATTCGACGACGGTCTCACCGTCGCTATCCCACCAGATCTGCCGCGGATAGCCGTCGACGGTGCCTTCCGACATCGGCGCCAGCGGCAAATGATGCACGTCGAGCCATTGCTTGACGATCTCGTTGGCGTTGCCGGGGTTGACCATGCGGTCGGCGCTGCCATGCCATACTGAAACTTTCGGCCACGGGCCTTTATGCCTTGAGGCATTGCGCACCGCGCTGCCCAATTCATCCGCCGGACGCGGGGCCGACTGCATCATGCCGCGCAACGCTTCGCGCATATTGCCGGCGACACCGAACGGCAGGCCTGCGATCACGGCGCCTGCGGAAAACACTTCCGGATAGGTGGCGAGCATCACCGAGGTCATCGCGCCACCGGCGGAAAGTCCGGTGATGTAGATGCGGCGGCGGTTGATGCCATGGATGGCGACCATCCGCGCGATCATGTTCCGGATCGAACAGGCCTCGCCCTGGTCGCGCGAGGCGTCTTCCGGATTGAACCAGTTGAAACAGGTGCCGGGATTGTTGGTCGGCTGCTGCTCAGGCATCAGCAAGGCAAAACCGTAGCGCTTGGCGAGCGTCGACCAGCCGGCGCCGAGGTCGTAACCGGCGGCAGTCTGGCCGCAGCCGTGCAGCACGACGACCAAAGCGGGCCGGTGCGGCACGCTGTTGGGGACGTAAGAGAACATCCTAAGCGCACCGGGATTGGTCCCGAATGCAGTAGTTTCGACGAGGGGGCTGCGAACGTTGTGTCGCGCACCTCTCCCAGGCCCGGCAAAGCTGTTCAGCTTTGGCAGGCGCCTGAGAAACTCGACATTCTTGGCAAGGGACAACGCTGGCTCCTCGGCGAAGTGATTCTTCTAACTCCACCAAGAACAAGATAGTTGCTGCACTGCAAAATAAAAAGGCCGTGTGCAGTCGATCAACAGAATTAAAGTCGTTAACGGTATCAGGCAGCGGCGCGGCGCATCCACGACAGAAATACGACGGCCGCAACAATCGACAACGCAAACAGCGCCGACGATGCAAACATTGCTTCTTGCGCCGAGCGCGTTGCCGCGATCGTGAAGAAGACCGCGCCGATCGCAGCAACCCCGGTGGCGTTGGCGATCTGCGCCGTGGTGCCGTACATCCCGGAGCCAGAGCCTGCGCTTGAAGGCTTGACCGTCGAAAGTACCGCCCCCGACAACGGCGCCATCACCAGCCCCTGGCCGTATCCGAAGATGGTCAGCACCAGCGCCAGCAGCCACGCGGACGGGACTTTCAGAAACGCTATCGTCAGCACCAGCGCCGCGAGACCCGCGATCTGGATCGCGCAGCCCTCGATCAGCACCAGCGTGCCGCGATGTCTTGCCCGCGCAGCACTGTGCCGCGAAGCGACGACAAAGGTCAGCGCCAGCGGCACGAACACCAGGCCCGCATAGATCGGCGGAATCCGCAACGCCGTCTGCATGAACATGGTCATGACCAGATAGAACGACAAATTGGCGCAGAAGAAGAAAAATGCCGCGCAAAGTCCACGCATGAAGGCCGCATCCGCCAGTAGCGCAAGATCGATCAGCGGCATGCCGCCGCGGCGCGCCACGGCGCGCTCAAGCCCGGGGAATGCCGCGACGATCGCGACGCCGGCGGCCATCACCAGCCACACCCATGGCGCCCAGTGCACGTCGTGGCCGAACAATAGCGGCCCGATCAGGCACAGCAGGCCGGCGAACAATACGATCGCGCCGGGAATATCGAGCCGCGTGCCGGGCCGGCGCGGCACCGACGGCATGATCCGCAACGCCGCGGCAATGATAAAGAGACCGAACGGCACGTTAACAAAAAACACCACGCGCCAGCCGAGGCCTCCGAGATCGAGCGTCACCAACACGCCGCCCAGCGCAAAGCCGGCAGCCCCCGCAAGGCCCAGCACCACGCCGTAAATGCCGAAGGCACGCCCGCGAGATTCATCGGTGAACAGCAGATGCAATGTGGCGAGCACCTGCGGCACCATCAGCGCCGCGGTCGCGCCTTGCGCCAGCCGCGCCGCGATCAGCTCAGGGCCGGATTGCGCCAATCCGCACCACAGCGAGGTCGCGGTGAAGCCGAGCACGCCGGCAATGAAAATAATCTTGGTGCCGTAGATGTCGCCGAGCCGGCCGCCGGTGACGACCAGCGTCGCATACGCGATCAGGTAGATCGCGATCACCGATTCGACTTGCGCCGGGCTCGCATGCAGCTCGGCCGCAATCGTCGGGATCGCCACGTTGACGATGAAGGCATCGACTCCGAACATGAATTGCGCCGCGACCACGATCGCAAGCACCCACCAGCGGTGCGAGGTGTCCACCGGCACCGAGACCATCTGATGCATGCTGAGCCGTCCTGTCCGAATTCTGTTGCACGGACAAGCTAAGGGTTTTGGTCATCCCGGCGATTACCTCGGAGGTAAGGCTTCGCCGGGATTGGCCCGATTGCTGCATGGCGATTGAGGCTTCCTGCAACGATTTCAGCCGTTTCGGGGTTCAGGACTGCCTTCGATGTACGACTATGACATGTTGGTGATCGGCTCCGGCCCTTCCGGCCGCCGGGCCGCGGTGCAATTCGCCAAACTCGGCAAGTCCGTGCTCGTGGTCGAGAAAGGCCGGCGGGTCGGCGGCGTCTCCGTACATACCGGCACCATCCCGTCGAAGACCCTGCGCGAAACCGTGCTCAATCTCTCCGGCTGGCGCGAGCGCGGATTTTACGGCCGGTCCTATCGGGTGAAACAGGATATCGCCGCCCACGACCTGATCGTACGGCTGCAAAAGACCCTCGACCACGAGGTCGAAGTGCTCGAACACCAGTTCAGCCGCAATCTGGTGCGCACCGCCGCGGGCGAAGCGCGTTTTGTCGGGCCGAACCAGATCGAGGTGACGGCTGCGAGTGGCGACACCAGGATCGTAACCGCCGCCCACATCCTGATTGCCTGCGGCACCCGGCCGTTCCGGCCCGACTATGTCCCGTTCGACGGCAAGACCGTGTTCGACTCTGACGAGATCATCGACCTGCCGAAGCTGCCGCGCAGCCTCGCTGTGATCGGCGCAGGTGTAATCGGCGTCGAATACGCCACCATCTTCTCCGCGCTCGATGTTGCGGTGACGCTGATCGAACCGCGGCCGACCTTTCTCGATTTCATCGACAAGGAATTGATCGACGAATTCATGCATGAATTGCGCGACCGCAACGTCGCACTTCGCCTCGGCTCCAAAGTCAATTTGATCGAGCGCGCGGCAGGCGGCGCGATCCAGATCAAGCTTGCCGACGGCCGTATCGTCGTCACCGAGATGCTGCTGTTCGCCGCCGGCCGGGTCGGCGCCACCGACCGCCTCAACCTCGAAGCGGCCGGGATAGAGGTCGACCATCGCGGCCGCATCGCGGTCGATCCGGTGACGCTGCAAACATGCGTGCCGCATATCTACGCCGCCGGCGACGTGATCGGATTTCCGAGCCTCGCCTCGACCTCGATGGAGCAAGGGCGGGTCGCCGCCTGCCATGCGCTCGGCATGGAGCCCTTAGCGCCGCCGGAATTCTTTCCCTACGGCATCTATTCGGTGCCGGAAATCTCCACCACTGGTCTCACCGAAGAGGAAGTCCGCACCCGCGGCATTCCCTATGAAGTCGGCGTGGCGCGTTTCCGCGAAACCTCGCGCGGCCACATCATGGGGCTGAACAGCGGCATGATGAAGATGATCTTCTCGACCAAGACCCGCCGGCTGCTAGGGGTGCACATTCTCGGCGAGGGAGCGACCGAACTCATCCACATTGGACAAGCCGTGCTCAACCTCAAGGGCGGCATCGACTATTTCATCCAAAACACCTTCAACTATCCGACGCTCGCGGAAGCCTACAAGATCGCCGGGCTGGATGCGTGGAACCGGATGACGCGGTAGATTTTGCGCGGTGACAGTTCTCCCTCGCCCCGCTCTTCGCGGGGAGAGGGTTGGGGTGAGGGGACTCTCCGCGAAAGCTGATATCAAATTGATAGACCTGTACCCTCTCACCCGGATCGCAAGGGCGATCCGACCTCTCCCGGCAGGCGGGGAGAGGTGAAGCGAAGCTAAATCGCCTTCAGCTTCCGATAGGCGAACCACACCATCTTCAGCAGCAGCCAGCCGTCGCGAAACCGCGAAATCTGGGTCTCGCCGAACGTCCGCGCCTTGTAGTGGATCGGCGTCTCGATGATCTTGAGATTCTGCTTGGCGGCCCCGAAGATCAGGTCGAAATCGCCGAACGGATCGAAATTGCCGAAATAGCCGCGCTCCCGTGCCAGCACTTCATAGTCCTTGCGCAGCAGGACTTTCGTGCCGCACAGCGTATCGGTCAGCCTGGTATTGACGAGATAGCTGAACAGAAAGGCAAAGCAGCGATTGGCGATGAAATTGAGCGGCCGCATCGCCTCATTCTCCATCGGATAGATCAGGCGCGTGCCGTTGACGAACTCGGCCTTGCCGCTCTCGATCACCGCGTGATATTTCGGCAGAGCCTCCGGCGGCATGGTCAGGTCGGCATCGAGAATCATCAGGACATCGCCGGTCGCAGCCGCAAAGCCCTTGCGGACGGCATCGCCCTTGCCCTTGCCGTCCTGCTTCAGGACCTTGATGTCCCAATTGTCCTTGTAGGCGTCACG
>Ga0210384_10002699_pt1 | contig 21375 bp, 16 predicted proteins | sample IncBWH2MmetaG_FD_160574 | JGI IMG/M metagenome (GOLD analysis project Ga0210384, IMG submission 160574) | Forest soil microbial communities from Barre Woods Harvard Forest LTER site, Petersham, Massachusetts, United States - Inc-BW-H-2-M | ecosystem: Environmental > Terrestrial > Soil >...
TCCGAGGGCGCCATCCATCAAATGACCATCGCTTCGCAAAAAGCCGGCGTGGATGCCTTGGTGCCCATCGATCCCACCGTCCTCCCCGCCGAGTATTACCTGTCCGATGAAGTCCATCTCAGTCCCCAGGGCGCAGCCCTCTTCACCGCAGCCTTAGCCGAATTCCTCCCCCAGACCATCGTTCGCGAATCTATGGCCTCGCCGGATTAACCGCGACGTGGGGATCTCTTCGCAGGTTCCGACCACAATCCCGTCTCCCTCGCCGAAGCCGGCGACCGCTCCGGCTTAAGGGGGTGTGAGGCTCTAGGCTGACAGAGCAGTCAAGAAACAGCGTTGGATTTTGCGGGCTCAATCGCCTACGCGGGATCTTACCAGCCATACTCATAAAGGTATTTATGAACACTGCCCAGCGTATGTGGGTGAAGCCGCGGTCTTTGCGTTTGTCCTTGCTCTGAGATTGTCAGCAGCGGCCGATTCGATTCAAGGATTTACCTGATAGCTCGTTTGTGTTTCTGCCAATCCCTGCCGGGGAATGGTTAGGATATAACTCTTATGTTTTTCTCGCGATGCTGACAATATACAGCCGCCGATGTGGTCGGAAAAATCAAGCGAGAGAGTGCGAACGGCAGTCAGATGGTGTTTTGACGCATCCTGCTCGACGAGCCGCTCTCAGGATTTGTTGGGGCACTCTCAAGATTCTGGCGCAGCACGGAAAATTTTGCTCTCGCGACCACCGTCGCAAAAGGGTGACCCTTCAATGCATTTTCTCCGATCCTCAGCCGGCGCCGCTGATCGTATATGCGACCAAGAATGCTCCGCTCGGACGAAGGTCCGAGGAGCTCTTTGATAAGCTCTAACTCTCCCAGCGGGATATCCTGGAAGCTCGACCGTACGAACTCGCTCCAGCACTTCCAAGCTGCCGGGAAGTACGCAATCATATCGTTGTGAGTAACCGGTGGAGTCTCGCGTAACGGCTCGCCCGTCAATTGCGCATACAAAGCTCCAATCATGTCCTGCCCCTGCCCAAGTCTCAGGTGGCAAAGCTGCGTGCTGCGAGGGTTCATTTCGATGAGATAGGCTGTATTGCTACCATCCTCAATCATGAAGTCTAAACCGAAGAATCCGGACAAACCCAGACGGCAGGCAATCCGTTCCGCGGAGAGTATCATCTGGGGGTTGTGGACGATACGCACTACTGTGGCGGGCCCTTTCTGTCGCTGTGCACTGACCACCTCAACGCAAATTCCAGCCAATACCCTTCCTTCCCAGCAGACGACCGCACAGTTCGCCGGACGGCCGCGAACGTAAGACTGAACAATCAAGGCTGGCTTCAGGTGCCTCCACCAAGTCCGCAACCAAAATCGGTCGCGATTCATGATCAACCGTTTCATAACTCCTGGAAGGTTTACCGGTCTGGTCAAATCCAGGAAGAACTGCTCCGCCTCTTCTGGAGTTTGGGCGATTTTCACGCCATTACCACCCCACGTTCCGTCGGCCTTCAGCACCGAGGGTGCTGATTTTTCTGCGTGCCAAGCCCTGAGATCATCGAGCGTGTTGATACACTTCGTGTCAGGTACATGAAGCCTTTCCTCACGTGCGAGCTTGAGAAGGTCATAGCGCGTGGAGACTATGGGGTAACTTGCGGGCGAGCCTAGCGAGCGCTCTATAAGGGGCGCTATGGGGCCTCCAGCTATCCCTGGTCGGCGAGCGTACGCATGCAGCTCATGCAGATGTTCAACTGCGAGATCATCACAGGGGATAACGATTCGGGGCTCCGTGGCCTCAATCGCAGCCATCAATGCGTCCACCGGTCGAAGGGTGCTATAAGAGAATGTTTTCCGGACGCCGCGTACCTTCAGCAAGGGGTGACCAGGAATCGGGCAGAGAGCCGAAACCTCGCAACCGACTTTCGAGAGCTCGATTGCAAGTCGTGCAGCGCCGGGCCACCTACTGGTGTCCGTCAATAGAACCTTTGGAGTCACAGGCTGGTTGCACCTCCAATTAAAATTCCTACGCTCTACATGCACGATTAGCTGAAGTTTTGGCTCTTGTCTCCTGTACCGCGGGAGACCATATGTCAGCCTTGGCAGGCTATCAATCGGGTACATGCCGGAAAAGCCGCTCCAGGAAATACTGGATGGTCTGCAGAACAAGGTCGCAGCCGTTGCTTTAGTTTAGTCCTTGACGCGAGGCCGGGCCGGGGATTGCAGCCGGTGGGATTCAAGGATTTACCAGATTACGAATCAATCTTTTCTTGTTCAGGATCGTTCAGGATAACTTCGAAGTGTCACTGGAAGGAAAAAGCTCCCGTGTGCTCTGCGAGCCCCAGTCTGAACCGCAAGCCTCGCCCCGAGCCGAGACTCGGGGATCCCAAGGCATAGAGCAAGAGACGAAGACCTGAGATACAGTCATCGTTGCCCACAACTACGGCTTTCAATCCCTTCATTTTAGGATATACGCCTGATTGATTTTAGATGTTGTGAATCCTATACATAGTTCGACGGCACTCGAGGCATCCTGTCCGTCCGGGAGGCTCCAGGGCTCATCGCCGCATCCGTTTCAACCAGTCGAGCTGACGGTCGATCCGGAAGGCGTAGGCCGAAGAGATCGGCCGCAGAGTTTTCGCGTCCAGACGAATCTGTGCCTAAGGAAATAACGTTCACTGAGAACGTGAGTCCTCGAGGCATACGTGCCACCACGGCGCGACGCTGGCGTCCTGAGACTCACGTGCTGTTTGGGTTTCTGCGGGACGGAGGGTTGTTTCAAGGAAGGGTCGTTTACGGCCAGCGCAAGGAGAGTGGCGACTTCGCCATTGGAGTAGAGCTATCCGGACAAGTGCAAAGCCGCATGAGGAACCTAATCTGATCTTGAGAGGACTGACGTGCGCGCCGATAAGCGCTTCTTGACAGGCCCCTATATCCCTTCAAGGAGGCACCACCCGCGTGTTGAGATGCCCGACAAAGTCTGGGTCTATTGGAAAAGTAAAGGACGGGAGGATATTTCACGAGTCCGAGACCTGAGTATGGGAGGATTGTTTGTCGAAACAGAAAAGGCGTCGGATGTGAACGCGACAATCAGGCTTGACTTTCTTGTTCAGGAAGGACAAATCAGGGCGGAAGCTCTTGTCCGGCATGTACAGCCCGGCAGCGGACTGGGATTAAAATTCAGTGCGCTGCCTGAGGAAGACGGCCGTCGTCTGGCAACATTGATGACCAGACTTCGGAGTCTGTCACAGTCCCGCATCAACACGAAATGAAAGCGGCCGGCCATTTCCCTAGTCGTTGTGCGTTGAATAGTGTGGAAGCGCACATGGTGCAATGCCTCCACATCCGCTGCGTGGTGAAGCCTGACCGAAGGAGAGCACCTGGCGCATGCACTCCGTGGGTGGGGTCAAACCAGACGGAAGTCACTGGAAACTGACGCAAAACACGGCTGTTTCATATCAGCTTACCCTCAATAGAATGCACGAGGGACAAATACGCGGCGCTGCGCCCGGTGCATTCGAGGCGGTAGAAAAACCCGATGACGGCCGGTACAGGAGCAAGCCGGAGATTTTCACACGACCATACCGACTACATGCTTTGGTTGTTGGTTGACTTTCAACGCGCATTGAATCATTCTAAGCTGGTAAGATCCGCTGAGGGATGACAAGCGTTTCCTCGCCCCACTCAGCAGCCGTAAACCTTTCCCCAGCCTCAGGCAATGCCCGCTCCCCCGGCTCCAGTTATGGCTTAATGCCCCGGCCCTGAGTGAGGTCTGCGAAGTCACTTTCAGCCTGCAGGCGGTAAATCAAAGGAGGTTGACATGTTTGCTCGATTCGTTTCCATGCACTTAAAAAACGGTAACCTGGCCGAATTTAACCGCATCCTTGAAAAGGACGTCATTCCACTATTGCAACGACAGAAAGGTTTCCGGGAGGAAATCGTCCTGACGAGCCCGAGCGGGTCAGAAGTGGTTGGCATCAGCATCTGGGAGCAGAAAGAGAATGCCGACTCTTATAACCGCGACAAATTCTCCGAAGTCCAGCAATTGCTGACCAAGGTGCTGGACGGAGCTCCGCAGGTCAAAACCTACGAGGTTTCCTACTCAACCATTCACAAGATCGCCGCTCACGCCACGGCGTGAAGACGACAACATTCTGTTCAACATTCCATCAAGCGGTGCTGTTTCGACGGGGCGGGCTTGGGCCCGCCCCTTGTGTTTGCCCACGCCAAAAGAAAACGTCGCTATGAACGCGGACGTGCACCCAAATGCTTTCTGCACTTTCCCCCGGCATAACCGTTGAGGCCGAGCGCGCTGGTCAGTCGTGAGTCAACCTGGCGAGCATTCGGCCAGGGCCCTCCCAGCGCGGCCCAGAAAACACACCAACTGCAACATGTCGCGGACTGCTATTTCTGGCTCGGAATAACGTCCAAGCGAATTCATTAGCCCGCACCTTAGCCGCACACCTAATTTCATTGTTTTTGAACCCCTGGCGGCGAGCGCGGAATTTCAGCTTGATTCGCCCGTTTTACTAGGGATTTCGCATCTGGGTGACAGGCCATCCAGTCCTTTTGGCGGAAAGGCCACATGCCAGAACATGGGATTGGGCAGCGTGAACTCCACTCCCCACTTGAGGATGATCGCTTTGATGCCTTTCAATGTGTCCGACAACATACTCCAGCGCAGCTTTTGTTTGGACGTTCGACAGAGTGAGCCTCTGTCCTCTGTATACCTGAGTCGACACGGGAATCAATGCACCGTGAGCACTGATGGCCCGCGTGCGCGTTTCTTCTTCAAAGGGCACACCAGCGGCGCCCAACTCGTCGCTAGCTGTTAGGACGTACTACACAGTTCACCCGCTGCGAAATTACAGTCTCCGCCCACTTGGCAGCCAGTCCGGCTAGTGCTATCCAAGTTCTGCGATGCCCACATAGGGAGCGCTCTTGCGTCTGGCCCTCCCGGGAGCTAATTCTTCGATCTCAAGATGCGAGAGGTTCCCCTCTCATTCGGGAAACTACTGGCGCTTGCAGACCGTGCCACGTACGCGCAAAACGCGGCCATCCGAAACTGAAAGACGAACTGCCGGTGAACATGCCGCCCACCGACATCAAAGAAAAGAACGTTTGCTGTGAGGCTGTCGGAGAGAGACTATGCAGGCGCCGATGACCCTGGAGATTAGCCCTGAGAACGAAGGAATGCCTAACGAGAAGACTCTGACCGAGAACGTGAGCCCTCACGGTGCGCGAGTTCTCATGGACCGAGAGTGGCGGCCTGGGCAGCACGTGATGGTTATCTTTCCGCAGGAGGGCCTGCGGGCACCGGGGCACATTGTTTACTGCGAGCATTTGGCGGAGAACAGATTTGCTGTTGGGTTGGTACTGTCCGTCGAGGTAGCCCTGTGGGCAAAGTCTTAACTAGCGCCGCTCCAACCATCTTAGAGGAAAGATTAGGAAAGATAGACTTAAAATTCGCGCTCTCAGCCGAAAGGATTCTGTCACAAGACTTGGCCGAAAAACCTGGAACAGCATTACCCGAAAGAGGCTGCCGTAGTTGAAAACTCCCCATTTGTGCGGATCGCTTTACACTCCGGGCATTTCCAGGGCGGAGGTTATTTTGAGGCCACACCTCCGCGAGCTTCATAACGCGGCCTGTCCGAAACATGAGGTCGGCCTGGGCGCAAATTTCACGGCGCGGGTGGCAAGCCGACAGACAAAAATCAAAACAAAACTCAGCCGATGCGTACGCCAGCGCAGAACGCAAGACACGCTCGTCAGGAACACAAAGGACGACGTTGCGCTAAGAGTTCGCCGCGTCTACGGCCTTGCCATGGGAAAGGATTTCGAGGAGGATCTTCCCATGAGTGACAGGCAGTTTTTCACTTTCTCGGCTCGGTTTTGTCTGCTGCTTGGTTTGCTTTTCTGCATCTATAAGGTAGGAACACGAGGGATCGGCGACTGGTATTTTCGACAAGGGTCGCCTCTGTCGATTCAAACCGCGTTGAAGTGGGACCGCGATAATCCCAGGTATTATGATGCGTTGGGCACCCTCACACACATCTATGGAACCACTGGAAACTTAGACGCAAGCGTTCCGTTGTACGAGAGTGCGACGCGCTTGAGTCCATATGATGCTCACTTTTGGAGTGACCTGGGAGCGGCCTACGATTGGGCGGGCCGAACCAACGACGCGCTGAGAGCGTTCCAACGGGCCATCGGGCTATTTCCCAACTCGCCGGAGATTAACTGGAGATTTGCCAATTTTGCCTTTCGAGTTCATAGGATTCCAGACGCGCTGCGTGCCGTTCGGTTTGTCCTCGCAGGAAGCAGCCTCTCTCGGAGAGACGTGTTCCGGCTTGCCGTAAGCGCCACGCGGGACTATCGCGTGATCCTGGAAATACTTCCTCTCAGTGCTTCCGTATACTTTGACTATCTCAACTTCGAAATGGAGGCGGGCAACGTGATGGCCGCGGAACAAATCTGGCTGCGATTGCTCCAGATGAAATTGCCGTTTGACCTCCCGCAGTCCTTCCCTTATCTTGACGCACTCATCCAACGCCGAGAGCCTGACCGTCTGGTGTCTGCATGGTCTGCGCTGGCCGAGCGCTTCCCGGAGCAAACGGGTGCGCCGGTAAGCCATTCCAATTTGGTGACAAACGGGGATTTTGAACGCGACATTCTTGACGGGGGGCTTGATTGGCGCGTGGTTCCGGTCGAAGGAGCTAAAGTCAGCGTGGACCCCCAAGGTGCATTAGCTGGAGTTCGCGCGCTTCGTATCGAATTCAATGGGAAGCGCAACCTCGACTATGGCCATGTATTCCAGTATGTGGCCGTCCAGCCGAGCACGCGGTACAGGTTTTCGGGTTCGTTGCGCCCTAACGGAATTACCACGGACAGCGGGCTCAGATTTCAGCTTTTCGATGCTTTCGACATGGGCAAGCTGTTCCTATCGACCGAAAATGTAGTGGGCACCACCGGCTGGACGCCGCAGCAGCTTGAGTTCAAAACCAGGGCCGATACGCACTTACTGATCGTCAGGATCGCGCGGCCCGCGAGCACCAAAATCGATAACCACATCCGCGGAACTGTCTGGATCGATCAAGTGAGCCTCACCCCAGAAAACTAGCCACACCCGCTTCGGAATTCGAAGGACGCCTGGTGGTTCGGGCCCTGGATTTGGGGGTCAGTGCAGGGTTTTACCTGATTGCAGGAGGTGTTGCGAGAACCTAAGATTTGGGTGATTGACAGGTTATTTGGGAGTTTCGGTCCAAGAATACGGGCCATGCTGGGCACATTACATAGCAAGCGAAAGGCACTCGAAATCGCCGAACGCCGCGGCAGGGTTCGGGCCCTTGTCACACCTCCTATCTACGTCAACCTGGACAACTTGAATGGGGGCCTCGTTTTCAATATCAGTGAAGACGGATTAGCCCTGACGGCTGCCTTGGATCTGGCCGGCAGTGGTTTCTTAACCATAAGAATTCTTTTGCCGGACTCCGAGGGCTGGATAGAAACAAGCGGAGAGATAGCGTGGAGAGGCGCATCAAAGAAAGATGGAGGCGTACGGTTTGTTGGTTTAGCGGAGGATGCGTGCCGGCGAATAGGCAAATGGATCGCAGCGGAAACGTCACACGGGGAATTTCAGGTGAAGAAAGACGTAAGCGCGGGATTCGCTGGCCTGGTCGAGGATGCGCGCCAAAGAATAGAGGATTGGAGCGCCTCGGAAACGTCGCGTGGGAGATTTCACGCTGAGAGGGAGACCAACCCACAACTACCCGGCCAGAGAGAGAATGCGAGTCAGCGGCTAAGGAACTGGATTTTCCAGGAAGCGTCGCGCACAGAATTTGGCCTGGCGAAGGACGAGCCCCCCGAAGAAGAAAAGCACATCGTTGACATTGCGAGCGTGCGTGCGTCCAGCAGTTCGATGTTGAAATCTGTGAACCCCGCGTGGATTGTGGAAAAGGAAGAGCAGTGTGCGATCGTCCCTCCAAATTCCGATACTCGCTTGGACGTGATCAAGATGGGCCTCGCCAAGGCCCATCCGCGACACGCGCTACTTATGCCGGACAAATTGCGAGACGCAAAAGTCGCTCTGAGACTCGCTGACCGTCGCGCGCAAGCTCGGACGCCTATCACCCCACCGGTCTACGCCAATCTGGAAAACGCAAACGGCGGTCTCGCCTTCAACATGAGTCAGGACGGCATGGCCCTCACCGCCGCCCTAGCGCTGGCCGGCGATAACGCTATAAGCATGAAGATTCACATGCCCGATTCCAAGGGTTGGATGGAGCTATGTGGACAGCTTGCGTGGAGGAGTGAATCGGGGAAAACAGCGGGCATTGCGTTTGTCGGCCTAACAGAAGATTCTCGCCAGCGAATCAGGGAGTGGCTTGCAGCAGAAACCTCGGAACGCGAACCTCGATCAAAAGAGGGGATGCTCCCCAAATCAGAACAACACTCATCGGATGATGCACCACCAGAGACTCCGATGGTCCCCCTGCCGGAGCTTCTGAATTCGAACGCAATCGTTGAAAAGCGCATGCTGGAGGCAATCCTCTCGGCAGATCCCTTGGCTTCTCTAGCCATGCGGGCAAGAGTCCCTATTTCTCGGCAGAAGCAGCAGCGCGAACTTCAGGAACAAATCATTAAGCTTCCCGACGGTCCTACCGAACACCTGGAAATACAGGAAAATCCAAAGCTCGAGATCTCTACTTCCGAGGAAGCGCTCTCCGTCAGCGCAGTTCAAGAAGATTGGCGGGCTTCGGTCCCTTCGCATTTTGCTGTGCCCGGCATCGGTGTTGACAAGGTACCAGCGGCACCGGATCCATTGGATGCTTTGCGCCCGCCGTTCTCGAAGAGAAGCGAATTCAAGCCCAGGTCAAGACCTGCGCTTCATCCGACAACTTCCGGAACACGAACTGAAAAATTGAGGCGCCTCGCCGCGGCGGTTGCACTAGCCGGAGCAATGGCGGCACTCGTCGGATGGGTTCGAGCCCGACCTGGCGTTCGGAATGAGATCACTACATTTATCCTTCAGAATACAAAAGGCGCAAGCAAGTCTGCTGCGTTGAAAACCTCGCGGCTCGCGAATCAGACCACAAATGATCCTGCTCTCCGAACAGAGAATAGCCGCTCGCAAACCCATGAGTTCGAGCCGGTGCCTGCCGATGGTCGAGCCACCGGCTCCGAAACGCGGGCGCCGGCACGTCCGCAAATACGTGACATTAAGCGTCTTGCTGCAAGATCTCCTGTTAATGGCGTCGTTCGCCGCACCGAGAGTTCTTTGGTGAAGAGTCAGCCTGCAAGGCTTCCTGAGCGAACTGTTGACGCTGCACCGATTCCAGCCATTGAGAATGCTCGAAATGAAGTTGGCAAAAGTTTGCCGTCTCACTCGCCGGAAAACTCCCCAACGCCGGCAACCAGCCCGTCCGCTAGTGTCGCGAGCGGAACAGCTTTGGCTGAGGTGAAAGAGAGACAGAGTCCGCCGCCTCTTGTGGAGCAGCCAGCTGCAGCGGCTCTAACGTGGTCGGTGTCGGTCAGCGCTGACCCTTATCCATCAATCCGAATGCCCCAGGAAGTCAGTTCACAAAAACCGTCGAGTACAAAAAGCCTACAGATCGGCCGCGCGATCTCGCGTGTTGAACCAGTTTATCCTCAGGACGCGAAGCACCAAGGAGTTGAAGGGATCGTGAAGTTACACGTTGTTGTCGGCCGCGATGGATCCGTACAGAGCGTCGAGCCGATAAGCGGCTCGACCCTTCTTGTGAAAGCGGCGATGAGCGCGGTTCGCGAATGGCGTTACGCCCAGACTTTGCTCGGTGGGCAACCCGTAGAAACAGAGCAAGATATCATGGTCAAGTTTAGGCTCGCGGGTCCGTCAATCTCGAAGAATTAAATGGGTATAAGTTCGGGCTAGCGGGGAGTACCGGCGGCACCTGGTCGATAGGCCGTGGTCGACTCATCGGATTTTGCGCCGGAGCAATATGTGTCCCTCTAGCTGAATTTCCGAATGGCCCAGAAGCAACGGGCGGCGAGCTCAGGGTGAAGAGGGGCTAATGGATTGCTTTCCGCCGCCGTGGCTAAGGCCAAGTGCAACTCCCGCTACCCCGGCACCTCCCAAACCGACATAAGCCCAATCAGCATAACTACGGCTGGATCTGTTTGTTCGCGCTGCAGACGTTGTCTTTTTCGCCGTGTCACTTGGCCGTACTATGGCAAACAATGCTCCGTTCGGCGCAACGCTCACGGATTGACCAACCTGAATAAACTGACCTGAGGATCCTTGCAAGGCCAAAACCCCCATCGCACCATCCGAACATTTGACAACGAAAGAACCATCCGGAGTCTTCTCAATCGAGGCTGATGCCGTACTCTCTTTGAAGGAAGGAACCACGACATCGTTTCCAATTCGCATGGTGAAGCCGTTTGGTCCGCGAACCGAACTCATCAACACCGCTCCGGTCTCAAACTCAGCCGTGTACTCATATTTGCCCGAGAAAACGACTTCACTGCGCGGAGAGATTTTGAGAGACCCCTTGCCGCTCATATTGAATGTTGCGGAGCCGGATTCTCCGGTGCGCACTTTGTCACCAGAAAATATCGTGATTTCAGCGGGGCCGAGTGAGTCATTCACAAATACTTCCCCGACGCTAGTCAGGGAGCCAAGGGGATCTCGCTCCTTCTCCGGTGGCGCTACCTGGGCAAGACTCAGCGAGGGAGAGAGAAAGAGTGCCGCAACAAAAAGCTGAGTAAGGCCAAGCGAGAGCGCGCGACTGCGCGTCTGTTTTGCGCCCACAAACGACTTCATAGTCAGAATCACCGGCATCTGTCCGAGTAAAGAATGGTCGGGGAGGGTCGACAAAGGTAACTTGAACATTTCGAACGCTCCTTGTCGATAGGGAGATTACCCTTTGTGGGGACCCATAGAAACCCTTGGAGCGGACCAGGGCTCCACCCTTATAAACGCATAAACAGGTTTGTGGTTGCCGGACTGGGAGAGTGCGGCATCCCAAACTCGCCTCTTAAGGTCTTTGCCCCTGTCTCGATTACGGTTTGAACCTTATCGACTGATTCCTTTGAAGTCTCTACGCTTGGCCCGCCTGATGCGTGGCGGGAATTGACTCAATGTATTGAAAGGGGATATGAGCCTGGTTGGTCCGCGCCCACATCCCGCGGACGACTACGCGCGATATCGTCCAGAAGATCACAGGCGGCTGGGCGTGAAACCCGGCATAACGGGGCTCTGGCAGGTCATCGCACGCACGAACCTTCCTTTGAAACGTGCATGACGCTGGATCTGGAACACATGAAGAACTGGAGCTTGATGCTGGATTTCAGGATTTTGACGCATACGGCCCCGGCAGTGCTGGCCGGAGATGGATCTTAATGCGAAGTTTGTGGGGTTTGAATTCACGAGGGAATCTATCCAGGCGCGAGGTCCTTTTGTCTTGCTCTCCCGGGAATTACATAAGTCGCGATGGGCACACGCACTAGGGTCCCGGTATTTGAACCGCTCCGTTCCGACCGCTGACCGGCCTGCTATCGCTCCAGTATTGATACGAAGACACATGCGTACTCGCATCGTCAACGTCTGGCTAATTCTCGTCGTGCTCGTGGGAGCCGCGATTGCCATCGCGGACGGACTAACACGAACTCCGATTCTGGAACGGCTAGATGCCTGGAATGGGCCGATGGAATACGACCCGTATCCGGCAGCTCTTCTGTTTGCAGGGCTAAGCTTTCCGCTGATGATTGTCTACGCACGAAAGGCCAGGGTTTCTCCGGCGGAGGGGCTGTTCTTGTGGTTTGTGTTTTGCACCACTGCCTATACAAAAGATTTTTCTTACGTCCGCTTCCCTGGGGCACCATTATTTGTCACTGATATTGTCCTTCTTATTCTGCTCGCCTCGATCTATCTCTTCCGGCGGCCTCGTAGTTTGCTAGTTCCTATGCCCGCGATTGTATTTTTGTTGTTGTTTGTGGGAGTGGGGGCCCTGTCCGCAGCGCGCGGTTTCTGGGGACATCGCGAGGCAATGGTAGTCCTACGCGATTCGGCTCTGGTTGCGTACGCTCTCTTTCTACTCGTCGCGTTTCACCTCTTCCGGAGCTGGCTTTCCATCAAAAGGGTGGCTGTGTGGTTCTTACTCGGGGCATCGATGAGCGTGTTAAATGGACTGGCATGGTTCATCAACACGCCGTCAGAAAGGCGGTTCATATACTACGGAATTTACATTCTGATCTCGCTGGCTGGCGTTATGGTTGCGATGGCTTATCGCCTGCTCCGGCCACGAATTGCGTGGGTCTTCTCGGGTGTGTTCTGCCTCGGCCTGATGCTCGCGAACGCCCGAAGCCTTTTCGTGTCATTGGTTGTCACTGCCTTGCTGGGCTTGTGGGCGGCAGGATCGATCTGGAAAAAGATTCGTCCTGCCCACCTGGCATTCACCCTAGGGGGCGCGGCAGTCTTGATTACGTTCGCAGCGTTGCTATTTCTTCGCGGGGAGGCAGGTCGCGATTTTGCCAAACGCTCAGTGGAAGAACTCGGTTCTGGAGTCCTCCATGCCAACGAGGATCCTTATTGGCAGTTTCGACTGTCTGCCTGGAAGGAGGCTTGGAGACGCTTTGCGGAATACCCTTTGGCTGGTGAAGGATTTGGGGTTCCTTTCGTTTTTGACCTTGCAGATTTCGACGCGCGGCCTCACAACACGTTTTTGACTGTGCTCTACAAGATGGGACTTACGGGCTTTGTTCCGTTACTCGCCGCGCTCGTTTATTTCTTCTGGATCACGTTTCACGCCGTTCGTCGCAACCTCGAGAATCGGCGCGGAGCATTTTTGCTGATTGTCGTTTTAGCCCAAGTCGCGTTCTGTGTATTTGGGGCGGCCAATTTAGTGTTCGAAAGTCCTTTTCTGGCCTCTCTCTCTTGGGCGTCAATTGGTCTCAGTCTGCGGATGATCAAAATGCTTGATCTTGAGCAGTTGCTTCGAGCGTAGTCGATCAACAATTGGGTAGAAAGGCCGTGGGTCCAAATAGCGATGAAAAATATTCTCAGAGAGTTCCAAACGAGATGGGGATTTCTGAAAACTCAGCACGGTTTCCGCAGAGCTCCGGCGCTGACAACGATAAGACTCGTTTCATGGCTGATTCGCTGCGTACTGCGCAAAGCAGCAGTTCTAAAGCTGGGTCGATGGGATGTGCGGATGTTTTTGCCGGCTAACTGGCGAGGTTTCGGGAAGTTCATTTTTGTGTTCCGCGAACATTACGAACCTGAGCTGACTTTTTTGGAAAAGATTCTTTCGCCGGGAAATGTGTTTGTCGACGCGGGAGCTAATTTTGGCATTTATACGCTGGTGGCTAGTAAGCTCGTCGGGGAGGCCGGTCGTGTGGTGGCCTTTGAACCGACGGCTCAATCATTTGCAATATTGCGGCAGAACATCGCCTTGAACGGCTTAAAGAATATAGTGACATTCTCCACGGCACTGTCCGAAAAACCAGGCAAGGCTTGCCTCTATCACGGACCGGACCCCGTCCGCAACTCGCTTGGCAAGGCACCCTCTTGGGCGGGAGAGGCAGAAGAAGTCGCAACGGAATCCCTTGACAATATACTGCGGCAAACCTTTATCGAACGCGTAGACGTTATCAAAATAGACGTGGAGGGGGCGGAAGAGTTGGTTCTCCGTGGAGCAAACCATACCATTACGACCATGCGTCCGATAGTAATTTTTGAGATCAATCCCGAAGCTTCCGCCTGTCTCGATCTCCCCGCGCATGGCGCTTCGAAGCTGCTAAAAAGCCTGGGTTACGAATTTCTGATTATCGATGAACAGGCAAGGGGAGACAACGCCGGGTTGCGGCCACCATACTTTAACGTAGTCGCGGTTCCCGGACAGGCAAGAGCAGAATTCTCTAGTCTGGCTGCTTGCCCTAATGGGATGGATGAGTCTTCGAGACTTGCGATTGGAAATCGCTGAGCGGTGCTTGTTCCTATGAGCGCGACAACGGAAACGCCCGACGTTCGGCCACAACTTAATCTTCTCACGCCCATGGCGCTCGGTCCGCTGCCAAAGCGACCTCTGGTTTCTATACTTATATCAAGTCACAACTATGCGGCTTTCTTAGGCGATGCCATCGAGAGCTGCCTGAGTCAGACCTACGACAATTTGGAGATCGTAGTCTGTGACGATGGCTCGACGGACGCTTCCCCAGGAATTGTGGCACGCTATGAATCAAAACACCCAAGGATCAAGGCCATCTACCAGCGGAATGGCGGCCAAGCGCTCGCCTTAAACTCGGCATTTCGTGCGAGCTCTGGAGAGATCGTTTGTCTATTGGACGCGGATGACACGTACATGCGGCACAAGGTACAACACGTTGTCGATGCTTTTGCCGCCTCTCCCGATTCGGGGCTCGCAGTCAACCGAATGATACGAGTTGACAAGACGAGGAAATACCTGGGGGAGATTCCTCTGCTTTATCGGCTGCCATCTGGCTGGCAAGGCATCCCTTCCTGCCACGGCGGGCCAAAGACACTGCCCGGTTTGCCTCCCTGTTCTGGATTATCCTTGCGGCGTCATGTCGCGGAAGCCATCTTTCCACTTCCTACGGGTCTCAAAGCATATGCTGACATGGCAATACAGGCTCTGGCTCCACTGATTACGTCGATCGTGGCAATCCATACGCCGGTGAGCGAATATCGCATTCACGGCGCTAATGTCGCTGGAGTTAGCACATTTACGGAAGACCGCCTTCGTAACCTTGCTCTCTACGAGAGGGAAAGATGGCGTGTATGGTGCCAGTATGTTGCATCATGTTCTCTGTGTCTTCGGTCCCCTCTTTTGCCTTTATCAGAGGAAACCCCGTTACTGATGACCTATGCGTACGCACGCTTTCGATCAGATCCGGGATTCAAGGCTGTTTACAAGTCAATTCCTTTGGATTACTTTTGCACTTTGCCAAGATCGTACCAGTGGTACTGGCGAGCGTCTGTAGCGTTGCCAGACTGGCTCTTCCGGAAATCCTTCAATTTCGTTTACGGGCAAACATGGGCCAAGATCATCGTTGGTAGGATTCTGCACGCCTGCAGAAGTAGGTCCTGGTCGCCCAAGCAATTATCTGTTACGGACCGGAACCTGCAATCCACCCATCACTTGTGAAAGCCAATGAAAATCTTGTCTTCTTCACATCCTAAGGCCCATCTTGAAATGACTCTCCATCCATCAAAATCTCCTCCGGGTTTTGCACACGCTTATGTACTTGCCCAAATCCGGCCCCTTCATCGAAGGCTCCGCAAGCAGAAGATAGATCTGTTTCTCAAACTCACGCGCGGGAGGAGAGGACAACTACTTGATGTTGGAGGTGCGCTCGGCATTACGGGCGAGTTTTCGGGGCTCTACGGATGTTTTGACAACGTGGTAGTGGCGAATCTTGAGCCACCTCGGATGGAATCAATGTCTCACCCCTCCCTTCGGATGGTGACTGCCGATGGTTGCAATCTGCCTTTTAGTTCCGGCTCTTTCGACTGGGTCTTCTCGAATGCCGTGATCGAACATGTTGGTGGTTGGGCAAGGCAAAAGCAATTTGCCGACGAAATTCGACGCGTAGCTGCAAAAGGTTACTTTGTGACGACGCCAAACAAGTTATTCCCTCTGGAGCCACACACACTTTTGCCTTTCTATCAATTTTTGCCCACTCAGATCCAACGAAAACTAGCGCCCTATTCTCCTGGCTATCTCAACCAATATGAAGAGATTAATTTGCTTTCAGCGAAGCAAATGAAGGAACTCTTTCCTGAGGCTGAGGTAACGTCCGTGGGCTTCCCTGTTCTTCGCAATAGTCTGGCGGCATTTCATTCGAAAACATCGAGCCACATCACAAACACGAGGCGGTCAAACGCCGACCTCCCATCCTCATGCCAATCTCTTCGGAGTTCTCTTTGTGACAGTGTGGACATGGCAGCTAGGGCCCAAGACAACAAGCAGTCAGGTGATTCCGGCTGTTTTGGAGTCTTGGGAGTGGGGATAGACGCTATACAGATCGAACAAGTAATCGAGAGGATCCAAGGATGGATTCTTGAGCGAGACGGATGCCACTCGATCGCCGCCACCAGCATGCACGGGATCGTTGAAGCGCAGCATAATTCTTCCTTCAAGAGCATTTTGAATACGACAGACTTGGTGGTGCCCGACGGAATGCCGTTAGTGTGGATGGGCCGGCGCCAGGGTCACATTTTGGGCAGGCGCGTCTATGGGCCGGAATTGCTCCTGGCTTTTTGTGAAGAGAGCGCTGGACGTGGCTACCGGCATTTTTTCTACGGAGGCGAGCCGGGTGTTGCCGAACGCCTTGCGGAATCGCTCAAGACTCGGTTCCCTGGGCTGAACGTGGTTGGAACTTGTTCACCTCCCTTTCAGCCACTAAGCGCCAACGAGGATGCGGAAATGGTGGAGATGATAAGCCGGGCCGCGCCGGATGTGCTCTGGGTAGGATTGGGGGCTCCAAAGCAGGAACGCTGGATGCACGAGCACAAAGACCGGTTGCGGGTTCCCGTGATGGTTGGCGTAGGCGCTGCCTTTGATTTACTTTCGGGGAGACGAAAGCAGGCCCCTCGCTGGATGCGCGAACATGGTTTCGAATGGTTCTTTCGACTCCTGCAAGAACCCCGCCGTCTGTGGCGACGTTATCTGGTTTATGGGGCGCAGTTTATCGCTTACCTGGCGCTCGATAGCTTGCGGCTAAGGAATTTCGAGGCTAGCGGCAGCCGCCTCCCAAAGCGGACACCAGGCCGACAAGCGCGTGCCTAGCCATTCCTTCGTGAACAGTTCGGTTCATTCAATCTCAGGTGTTCACCTGCGTTCCAATTCAAGGCTGCACCTTATCGACCCCCGCTTCGTTGGTCCGTAGTCTCCACTTGCCCGGTCCGCGTTTCGAAGTGGGAGCTAACGCATTTCAAGTGGAAAAAACTGGTTCCAAAGGGTTGATTCACCGCGTTCTTGCAATCGCTATATGCTTATTGTGTTTCCCGCGGGGTCTGTTGTCCGCCGCCAAGACGATCAATTCTAGTCAAGCCAAACAAGAAGTTCTCTCCACGCCACAACCGGCCAAACAAAACCAAAATGCCTCTCAGCCAGAATTGGAAACCACCGAGGATTGGAATCGCCGCTTAACGAAACTGTTAGACTCTAAACCATCCGCACCAGCTCTAACGGCCCAGGAATACCGCATCGGTCCTGAAGACGTGCTCAACATCAATGTATTTGAAGCACAGGAGCTGAATCGTGAGGTTCGCGTTTCGGCGAGCGGCGAGATTTCGCTGCCCCTGCTTGGGTCGGTTCGAGCCGCGGGTTTGACTCCCCGAGAACTGGAATTTGTCCTCCAGGACCTTCTTCACCGCACTTACATGAAGGATCCTCACGTCAGTGTGTTTGTGCGCGAGATGCAAAGCCATCCTGTTTCAGTGATGGGGGCGGTCAGACGGCCGGGCGTCTTTCAGATTCGTGGAAGCAAGACCTTGCTTGAGGTTCTCTCCCTTGCGGAAGGGTTGGCCGACGATGCCGGAGAAACTGTCATCATTCTGCGGGGCGCGGCTTTGACCCCAGAGCCAGACCCAGGTACAGATCGCGCGGCGGTTACGGAACAGTCTTCCTCCGCTGCGCAAAGCACAGGCGAGGTGCAGGCAGCATCTTCGGTACTCAAAGGCAATCCTTCCATTTCCGAGAACGCGGTTCAGGTTAACTTGAAGGATCTTCTTGAGTCGTCCGATTCCCGCAACAACTCTGTGGTTCATCCCGGAGACATCGTCAAGGTCACTCGTGCTGGTGTTGTCTACGTAATCGGAGAGGTTCGGAAGCCCGGCGGATTCGCTCTGAAATCAAATGAGAGTATTTCCGTCGTGCAGGCGCTGGCCCTGAGTGAGGGCCTCACTCGCACCGCGGCGAAGGGCAATGCGCGAATCATCCGAACTGATTCAAAAAATGGCGAGCGAAAGGAGACTTCGATAGATTTGGGAAAAATCCTGACGGGGAAAGCTCCGGATCCCATGCTCGAGGCGAAAGATATTGTTTTCGTGCCGAACAGCGCTGCGAAGACTACATTTGGCCGGGGGACGGAAGTCGCGGCACAAACACTCGCTGGGCTCCTGATTTTCCACTGGTGAAAAAACTGTGGCCGACCAAAATCAAGTCGAGCTATACGGCCGCGGCCATCGCCCTGAACGGCGGGGAGTGGGATCTCTCGATGCGCGAATTGTGGACTTGCCTGATTCGTATGAGATCCTGGAATCTGACGCGGCACTTGACCTCCGCAGCTACGGCCGCATCGTTCGCAAGCGTCTGCCAACAATCTTAAGCGTGTTTTTCATTCTCTTTACCGTAGTCCTCATCGCTACGCTCAAGCAAAAGCCCGTCTATCGGGCTCAAGTACTATTGGAAATTCAGAGAGAGAATCCTGACATCCCGACTATCAAGGAACTCTATGAGCTCGAAGAGGTGTCCGACGCGTACCTGAGAACGCAATACAGTATCCTGGCGAGTGAAAGTCTTGCCCGGCGCGTAGTTGACCAGCTCCAACTGCAAACGCTCCCCGAATTCAACTCCCCCAAATGGTGGCACCTCTGGCCAAGGACGAGAAAACCATCGACGACGCAAACACTTGCAGCCGGCCCTATGCCGGAAGGTCGTGATCGAGAGCTTTCTCAGAGAGTCCTTGAACGATTTCAGGATCAGTTGACCATCGATCCCGTCAGCCGTAGCCGTCTTGTAGCCATTCGATTTGATTCACGTGATCCGGAACTTGCCGCGCGCGTCGTTAACACTCTTGCGGCGGACTACGTCGACCAGAGCCTCGAAGCACGATGGCAAGCCACTCAGACAGCTTCCGATTGGCTCTCGCAGCAGCTCGTAGGTGTAAAAGCCAAGCTGGAGAAATCAGAAGACGAGCTACAGAGCTACGCACGTCGCAACGGCCTGGTGTTCCTGGAAACAGATAAAGGTGCCAGCCAGAACGTCGCGAACGAGCGGCTGCAGCAATTGCAGGAACAGCTAACCAAAGCGCAAGCTGAAGTATACGAAAAGGAAGCGCTTTACCGCTTGGTTCAAACAGGCGAGTCCGGAGCCTTGCCTGGAGTGTTCCAAAACAAATTGATCCAGGATTTGAGTGAACGGCTCGCTGAACTCAAGCGCGAATATGCTCAGTTGTCGACGACGTTTAATCCGGACTATCCTCGAGTGAAGGAAATTCAGAGCCAGATCGATGATATTGAAGCCTCTCTTCGTGAGGAGCGCAAGCGCGCGGCCGACAGTATTGTCAACGACTACTCCGCCGCGGTGCGTCGCGAGAATTTGTTCCAACAGGCGCTGGAACAGCAGCAAAAGGAAGTAAATCTCGTCGCCGAAAAATCGGTCCAATACAACATTCTGAAACGCGAGGTCGACACAAATAAGCAGCTCTACGAGGGCCTGCTGCAGCGGCTGAAAGAAGCCGGAGTTTCCGCAGGACTCAAGGCCAGCAACATCCGCATCGTGGATTCCGCCGAACCTCCGGCGAAGCCTGTTAAGCCGAGAACATTCCTAAATCTAGCTGTCGCCATGTTTCTCGGATTGGGACTCGGTATCTGCGCCGCGCTCTTCCAAGAGCGAATGGACGACACGCTCAAGGGCGATGACGACATCGAGCGGCTGATTGGACTTCCGTCTCTGGCCATGATCCCAATCGTGCAGCCGTCAAATGGCGACCAGCATGGCATTCATAGGTTCCTGCCTGGGGATAAAGCTCTCATGCTCAAAGGCAATGGAGCTAACAAGAACTCGCGCGCTTCCTGGCACCGCATCGATCGAGACAGAACTCCACATGCCCCCTTTGTCGAAGCGTTCCGTAGTCTCCGCACTTCCGTCTTGCTCTCGACTCCGGACCGGCCTCCGAGTTCGCTTCTAGTCACGAGCGCGCAACCTGCCGAAGGCAAGACTACTGTTGCATGTAACTTGGCAATTTCGCTGGCACAGCTCGGGCATCGAGTCTTGCTTATTGATGGGGATTTGCGCGTTCCCTCTCTGCACAAATTGTTCGGCATCAGCGGGAGCCTGGGCCTGGTCAGCTATCTTACCGGCCAACAGGATTGGCGCACCGCGGTGCGTCCGTCCGGCTCGCTCGGTCTTGATGTTTTGGTATGTGGCCCCGTGCCTCCGAATCCCTCTGAGCTTCTTTCTTCCCAAAGTATGGGGGCATTGATCCGCTCCGCAATCGCTGAATACAAGTTCATAATCCTAGATTCCTCGCCTATGCTTGCCCTCGCCGATAGCCGCATCCTCGCGCCGCTGGTAAACGGCGTGCTCCTGGTGGCGAAGTGTGGGATTACGTCCCGAGAGCATCTGCAACACGTGCAGTCCGGAATCCGCGGAGTGGATGGAAATCTGATCGGCGTGGTGCTGAACAACGTGGACATTCGAACCAACGGCTACTATAACTATGGTCCGTATGGCCCGAATGTCGGCTCTCCTTCGCAAGAAACTTTCGCCGCAACGAATTGTCAGATGCCGCTCCAACAAAAAGCAGGCGATTGATCCATCGCGGGCCTTCCATGCTTAGGTTGCTTGAAGTTGGCCTCATGGGCGCTGTCTGTGTGGCGGTTTTGGCCTTCGGCGGTACTGCTCCCTCTTTTTTTGCCGTGACTCAAGTGATTGTGTTGGGGCTGGGAGTTCTGTTCCTTCTCTTAGGCCAGTTTCCGCCCGTTGCCCCCGTCCGCTTTCCGATGGCGATCCCTCTCCTCTTAGTAGCCTTGGTTCTGTTGCAAGTTTGTCCCCTTCCCTTGTCCCTCGCGCCCGTATTCGGGAGAGCGGGTGAAGGACTACTGAATGCGTCTTATTTCACTGTCAGCATGGCCCCGTATCAAACGCTTTCGCATCTCTTGCTGCTGGTCACTTATTTGACGGCTTTCTTTCTTACTTTGGTCCTGTGCAGGAATCGCCGGGCGAAAAAGCGGCTCATCTACGCCCTTGTGTCGCTCGGAGTGTTTGAAGCTCTCTACGGCCTGATTCAATATCTCACTGGCTGGCAACAGATCTTCACGTACGTCAAAAAATACTACCTGGAAGAAGCCACCGGCACGTACATTAACCGCAATCATTTCGCTGGTTTTTTGGAAATGATACTGCCATTTGCCGTGGCTTTTGCTCTGCGTTGGACGGCGTTTGTGTTTAAGAACGCTTCAGGCAGAGCAGTTAGGCTTGGCAAAATCGTTTCCAGAACGGAATCGGTCTCTCTGGCGTTCTGGCTTTTTCTTGCCATTCTGCTGTTCGCCACTCTAGTCCTCTCACGCTCGCGGATGGGAATCATTTCGGCCCTGGTTTCGCTCGTTGCCATTCTGTCGCTCGCCGGCACTTCATCTTTGCGGACACGAACAAGGGCGGCGGTC
>Ga0210384_10002700_pt1 | contig 21373 bp, 17 predicted proteins | sample IncBWH2MmetaG_FD_160574 | JGI IMG/M metagenome (GOLD analysis project Ga0210384, IMG submission 160574) | Forest soil microbial communities from Barre Woods Harvard Forest LTER site, Petersham, Massachusetts, United States - Inc-BW-H-2-M | ecosystem: Environmental > Terrestrial > Soil >...
AGACCACGGTATTGCCGCAGACGAGGGCGGGGGCGATCTTCCAGGCCGGTATCGCGATGGGAAAGTTCCAGGGGGCGATGAGCGCGGTGACGCCCACCGGCTGGCGGAGCGTGTACATGAAGATCCGTTCGCGCTCGGAGGGGACCACCTCCCCCCGCAGGCGCGCTCCCTCCCCTCCGAAGTACTCGAGGATGCCCGCCGCCCTCGTCACCTCGCCTTTCGCTTCCCCGATGGTCTTGCCTTCCTCTCGGCTCAAGAGGTCGGCGACCTCTTCCAGGCGCTCCTCGAGGCGGCTGGCCGCCTTCAGCAGGTGCCGCCCGCGGAGCGGCGCGGGCCGGGCCGCCCAGGCGGGGAAGGCCCGCGCCGCCGCCCCCACCGCATCCTCGACGTCGCCGGCATCAGAGTCTTGAAGCCGACCCACGACGTCGCGGGTGTCGGCGGGGTTGGTGTCGGGGAAGGTTCGGCCGCTGCGGGCTGGCCGCCACTCGCCGTCGACCAGGTTCAGGAAAGTCTCTTCCATAGGCTCCTCCCCCCAATGAGGGGCTCCCGTATGGTGCCGTCGGCCCGGCCCCGGAAGCAATTCTGGCCCCCCCGCCCGGCTACCGGCATCGTGGGGGAGCCTATAATCGCGTCGGCCCTCCGGGGAACATGATCCGCATCGATCGCCCGCGCAAACCGTCGGAGCTCCTGCCCAACGTCGAGCGGCTGTTCGCGCTTTCCGCGGAAAAGATCCGCTCCCTCGAGAAGACCTGGGATCCCGCGGCGGGGGCGCCCGTCTTCACGGTGGAGGGGCGCTATCGGGCGCGGGGCTGGACGGAGTGGACGCAAGGCTTCCAGTTCGGCTCCGCGCTCCTTCAATTCGACGCCACCGGGGAGCGGGAGTTCCTGGAGCTGGGCCGGGTCCGAACCGTGGAGCGGATGACGCCCCACCTCACGCATATGGGAGTGCACGACCACGGCTTCAACAACGTCAGCACCTACGGGACCCTCTGGCGCCTGGCCCGGGAAGGACGGCTGGAAGCGGGAGTCTGGGAAACGCGCTTCTACGAGCTCGCGCTCAAGGTCAGCGGGGCCGTGCAGGCCCGGCGCTGGACACGGATCCCGGGAGGCGGCTTCATCCATTCCTTCAACGGCCCCCACTCTTTGTTCGTGGACACCCTCCGCTCCCTGCGCATCCTGGGGCTGGCCCATCTCCTCGGCCACCAGCTTCGGGAGGAACAGGACGAAAGCGTGAGCCTGCTGGAGCGGCTCGTCCAGCACGCCCGCACCACCGCCGAGTTCGGGGTCTACTTCGGCCGCGGGCGCGACCGCTTTGACGTGCGGGGCAGGGTGGCCCACGAGAGCCTTTTCAACCCCGCCAACGGGACCTACCGCGGCCCGAGCACCCAGCAGGGCTACTCCCCTTTCAGCACCTGGACGCGGGGCCTGGCCTGGGCGATGCTCGGCTTCGCGGAGGAGCTCGAGTTCCTGGCCACCCTGGCCGACGAGGCACTCGCTTCCTTGGGTGGGCGCTCCCCGATCGAGGGGTTGATGCTGGACGCGGCACGCGCCACCAGCGATTTTTACGTGGAGACCGCGGCCGCCGCGGACGGGGTCCCCTACTGGGATACGGGGGCGCCCGGCCTCCTCGCCCTTCCCGAGTGGGGCAGCCGCCCCGCCGACCCCTTCAACGACCACGAGCCCGTGGATAGCTCGGCCGCGGTGATTGCCGCTCAGGGCCTGCTCCGTCTGGGGCGGTACCTGGCCCGCAGAGGGGAGGACGGCACGCGCTACGAGCAAGCCGGCCTGCGGACGCTCGACGCTCTTTTCGACCCGAGCGGTCCCTATCTGAGCGCGGACCCCGGGCACCAGGGACTCCTGCTCCACTCCGTCTACCATTGGCCCAACGCCTGGGACCATGTCCCGCCCCCGGCGCGCACACCGCGCGGTGAGTCGAGCCAATGGGGCGACTACCACGCTCGGGAGGCGGCTCTCTACGTGCAGCGGCTCGCGGGCAAGGGCCCCTACCTCGCCTTTTTCGGACCTCCCTGAGGCGCCGACCATGGCTTTGAAGAAGAGCGAGCGACCCACACGGAAGAAGGGCCGGGCCCCCGATCGGGTCGCCCTGGTCACGGGGGGCACGCGCGGGATCGGCCTGGGCATCGCCCGCGCATTGGCCAGCGAGGGCTGGAACCTGGCCCTTTGCGGCGTGCGCCCGGAATCGTCGGTGCGGGAGGTCCTGAAGGAGTTGCGCGGTCCGGGAGTCGATGTTCTCTACTGCGCCGCCGATCTGGCCCAGACGGGGGAGAGGACGCGGCTCGTGGAGGCCGTGGTCCACCGCTACGGCGGGCTCGACGCCCTCGTGAACAACGCCGGCCGGGCGCCGCGCGTGCGGGCCGACATCCTTGAGGCCAGCGAGGAGAGCTTCGAGGAGGTCCTCCGCACAAACCTCCAGGCCCCCTACTTCCTGACCCAGCAGGTGGCAAGGCTGATGTTCGAGCGGAAACGCGAGCGCCCCTCTGCCCGCCCTGCGGTCGTCTTCGTGACTTCGGTCTCCGGGGAGATGGCGTCCACGAACCGGGGGGAGTATTGCGTGAGCAAGGCCGGCCTCACGATGGCGGCACGCCTCTTCGCCGCTCGCTTGGCCGAGCACGGCATAGCCGTTTACGAGGTTCGGCCGGGGATCGTGGCCACCGACATGACCGCACCCGTGCGGGAGGCGTATGACCGACTCATTGCGGAGGGCCTGGTTCCTGAGCGCCGCTGGGGGCGTCCTGAGGATGTGGGCCGCGTGGTCGCCGCCCTTCTGCGTGGGGATCTTCCGTATGCCACGGGCGCCGTCATTCCCGTGGACGGCGGCTTGTCCATTCCCCGGCTGTGAAGTGCACCCGGGACTTTACTCAGACGACGCCTTTCCACGCCGGTCGAGCTAGGTCGGTAGGATAGAGAAATGAGGAAAGAATACGCCTTTTCCGCGGCGCACCGGGGGCCCATCTTGAAGCCATTGCCTGGCAAGACGCGAATCACGATTGGGATTGACGACCACATCTTGAGGTGGTTCCGTCGACGGGTGCATGCGGCTGGTGGGGGCAACTACCAGACAGCCATAAACGCAGCCCTCCGCGAGTACGTTGTTAGAGCGCGAGGACGCAGATGAGATCACTGGCGCTGGTCGTCGCCATCTTCATCATGCTCATCGGGGTAGCGGGCGTCCTCGCTCCCGATAGCTTCATGACGTTGGCGCGGTACGCGGTTACGCCCATCGGACTCTATGTAATCGCTGCGGTTCGAGTCGGCATCGGGCTGGTGCTCATCCTTGCCGCAGCAATCTCTCGTGCCTCTAAGACCCTGCGTGCTCTTGGAGCCGTAGCCCTCGTTGCGGGACTCACGACGCCATTCCTCGGGGCGGAGCGCGCACGAGCGATTCTGGACTGGCAGTTAAGCCAGGGCACCATTTTGCTGCGTGTCGGGGCCGGGCTGGCGTTGGCTATTGGCGGTTTCATCGCGTTTGCCGTTGCGGCTGGCCGTCGCGAACCTCGAACGGGAGCCGCCGGCTGAGCCCATTCTCGTTGGTGGAGTTCGGGAGCGTCATTCGCGGCTCAGCGCAGGAGGGAGGCGCTACCGTAGGAACCCTCACGGGCTGAGAGTGGTGTCGAAAGAGCAAAGCAACACGGGAGTCGAGGGGAAACGAGCTCATCCGTGGGCTCGTCCCCTTGCGCTCACGGCGGCGGCGGTCTTCTGCATATCGGCCGTGTTTCCGGTGTGCGCCGGCCTTTCGCGCAATACGGCGCTCTTCCCAAAATGGTGGGGGATTCTCGACGTCGTGGTGGCCTTTGTTCTTGCCGCTCTCACGATCGTGATCGCCGCCCTCGCCGAGGGGAAGGTGGGCAGGCGCGCTCAAGACGCCACTTACCGCGTTTATCGGGTTCTGTCGCACGGGATCCTAGTCTTGATCGTGGTGTTCTTTCTGTTCGGCGATCGAATCGTCTGGATTAACTGTCTCCCCGGCTTCGCATGGCGGACATGGGCGCTCATCTACGGCCTGCCCGCCTGGTTTACGGCGTTGCGGGGCAGTGGAGCCGAGGAGGGGGACGGGACGCGCCGCCCTACAGACGGAGCACACTGACCCAGCGTGCGCAGGCCCCGACCAGGAGCGAGTTCGGGCGCCGTGGTCGATGTCGCCCGGGGGAGAGCGACCCTCACCACCCCTGACGATCACGAAGGCCGGTGATGTGTGAGGTGTGGTGAATGCCATGCCAAGCGTAGAGCTGAATCGCCTTGTCGATCGTCATGAGCCCCCGCTGGGGATGGTTGAAGGCGCGGCCAAACTCTGGCCCGGAGAGAGACGCCAGGAGAATCGTCCAGCGCTCATGGAGCGCTGCCAGGAGCCGAACCGAGACTCCCACGGGGGCGTCTCGCCCGTCCGCGGTTTCCGCCCAGAGGGTCTCCTCGTAGGTCTTGATCGGAGGCAAGTCCTCGGTGAGCGCGAGCTTGAACCGCACGAAGCCGTTCATGTGGGCGTCGGCGAGGTGATGGACCAACTGTCGGGGAGTCCAGCCGCCCTCTCGATAGGGGGTCCCCAGCTGCCTATCGTCGAGCCCGCTCAGGGCAGCCGCGAGGCCCGCCGGCACCTCCGCCATCTGCTGAAGCCAGCGCGCGCGTTTGGACGCTGTGACCTCGGGGTCGAGCCCAAAGTCACCGACTGGATAGCGGACCCTGTCGGGATGGTCAACGAACGGACTTGGCATGCCTGCCTCTTCTTGGTTGCTCCCTAAGGAGTAATACGCATACCGGTGCTGGCTGACCATCTGGATCTTGTGGTCGAATTCAGTTGTGCGTCCGCGGCCCACGTGGACGGCGACTTGGAGCTGCGGCGCGACGGCGCGGACAGGAGCCAGCTCGGAGGGAAGCCTGCCGGCGGCAGGGGGAGCTAGATGAAGAAGGCTCGGTCTAGGAAGGGCAAGCCGCAGAAGACGTCGGTGAGCACGGGTGAGCTGGATCCAAAGTTCGCTGCCGTCGTACAGGAGTTCAGCGGCGAGCGGCGGGTCGCCTACGGTGGAAAAGGGTTCGGCTCGACCGCGCTCAAGTTCGACGGCAGGATCTTCGCGATGCTGAGCTCGAAGGGCCGTTTCGTGGTGAAGCTCCCGCGCGAGCGCGTTGATGAGCTGGTAGGGCGCGGCCAGGGTCAATACTTCGAGCCCGGCCGCGGCCGGCTGATGAAGGAGTGGCTGGCGGTGAGCGGCCAGTCGATCTCGTGGCTCGAGCTCGCGAGAGAAGCGTATAGGTTCGCTAGCCGGAGCAAGGGCCGGTGACCTCGGGGAGTCCGGCGTTCAAGCTGCGCTTTCCCCCTTCCGAGCTCCCGCGGTGGGCGAAGAGGTATGCGTACGTGGAGGGGGACAGGGCGGTCGACGAGTTGTCAGGACGCGCGCGCGCCCGCGGCCATCTCACGCGAGGGGATTTCCTTCAGTTGTGCCGCTGGAAGACACCGCGTTCTCAGCCTCGCTGCGCGACCAACACCGCGGCGAGGATCCGGGAAGCGACCGAGATCGCACTCGCGACCGCTGATGAGCGGGCCAAGATGTATGTCCTGCGCAGCCTCGCCGGCGTCGGGTGGCCGACCGCGTCCGTCATCCTCCACTTCTGCGATCGACGCCCCTACCCGATCCTCGACTACCGAGCATTGTGGTCACTCGGCTTTCGCCGCCCCCCGGTCTACTCTTTCGCGTTCTGGTGGGCCTACACGGAGTTCGCGCGGAGGCTCGCGCGCTCGACGGGTCTCGACATGAGAGCGCTGGATCGGGCCCTCTGGCGTTTCTCGAAGGAGCGCCAAGCATAGGGCCGGCCTGCCCGCGGGGCTTCCGGCTGTGAGCTCAGCTTTGCACTAACTCGACGCCCTCGCAGCGGCCGAAGAAGAGGGGTCGGGCGGGCTCGGCCTCGGGCACGAGCACCGCGAGGGTGCCCGGATGAGCGGCGCAGTAGCGCTCCGCCAGGTCCGGGCCCCCCACCAGGAAGGCCGTCGAGAGGGCGTCCGCATCCGCCGCCGAGGGCGCGGCCGCGGAAGCGCTCAGCACGCCCGCCACCGGCCATCCCGTGCGGGGATCGAGCACATGCCCGTAGCGCCGTCCTCCGGCCTCGAAATACTGCTCTCCGGCCCCGCTCGTCCCGAGGGCGGCCTCCTGGATCCGGAGGCACGCGATGACCGTCCTCGTGACCGGGGAGCGGACGTCCACGCGGAACCCCGGGCCGCCGCCAATGGCGAGCACGCTGCTACCCCCGGCGGAGAGGAGGGCGCGGGGTACACCCTGGCCCCGGAGGAGGCCCGCCATGCGATCGAGGGCATAGCCTTTGCCGATTCCTCCAAAGTTCAGGGCCATGCCGGAAAGAGGGAAACGCACCGTCCGCGCTTCCGGATTGAGGACCACCTTGTCGAGGCCCACCAGGGACAGGGCCGCCGCGATGTCCTCCGGGCCCGGCAGCCGCCCCGCCCGGGCCAGGAAGCCCCAGGTGCGGCTCAAGGGGGTCGAGGTGGGGTCGAACGCCCCGTCCACGTCCGCGTGCAGCTCTTGACAGCGCCCGAGCAGGGAGAAAAGGGTCTCGCTCACGGCGACGGGCCCGACGGCCCCCTCCCGGTTCACCCGCATCACCTCGCTGGACTCGCGGAACACGCTGAGGGCGTTCTCGATGCGGTCGGCCTCGTCGAGGGCCTGGCGGGCGGCGGCGACGTGGGCGGCGTCCTCCTCGGCGAGCGTGATCTCAAACCGGCAGGCCATGGCTTGCCGATGGACGCGGACCCAGTGGCCGGACTCCATCCCTCCCGGGCGGCGGGGAAGCGTGAAGAGCTCGCGGCGGGTCAGGCGCCCCAGCGGGCGGGAGCCCGTCATCGGCGACTCACTCGAAGGGGACGCCCGTCTGGCGGGAGACCTCGCACAGGTCCTCGACCACCGCGGGCAGGAGGGGGATCCCGCCCCGCGCGCGCTCCTCTTCGGCCTCACGTTCGGGATCGCCGGGAATGAGAGGCCCCTTTGTGCCGGGTGCGGGCCGGGTATTCCTCAGGGTCCGGACGAAGTCGTCGATCTGGGCCCTGAACTCCGCTCCCTCGCGGAAGGCATCCACGCGCATGGCGCCGAAGAAATGGCCGAGGCCCTGGCCGACGCTGCGGAGGGGGGGGTCACCGCGCAGGGTGAAGGAGGGAGTAAAGGGGCCCCAGTTGGCCCCGGAGAGCACCCCGGAGAGGACGTCCACCATCAGGGCTAGACAATAGCCTTTGTGGCCGCCGTGTTCGCGGTCGGAGCCCAGGGGGAGAAGCGCCCCGCCCTGCAGGATGGCCGCGGGGTCGGTGGTGGCCTGGCCCTCCCGGTCCACGGCCCAACCCTCGGGTATGGGAGCCCCCTCCCGCTCCGCCATCTCGATCTTGCCGTAGGCCACCGTAGAGGTGGCCATGTCGATCACGATCGGTGTTTCCTTCTCAGCGGGGAAGGCGATGGCGATGGGGTTGGTGCCCAGCATGCGCTCGGCGCCCCAGAGCGGCGCCACTCCCGGCGAGGAGTTCGTCATGGCCCAGCCGATCATGCCCCTCTCCAGGGCCCGCAGAGGGTAATAGCCGGCGATGCCGAAGTGGTTGCTGTTGCGGATGACCGCCCAGCCCGTGCCCGCCCGCTCCGCCTTATCCATGGCCATCTCGTTTACCTTGGGCCCGACCACCAGCCCAAGACCGTTGTCCCCGTCCACGGTGGCCGTGCTCGCCGTCTCCCGCACCAAGCGCAGGACCGGCCGGGGGTTGATCTTCCCCCCCGCCAGGAGCTCGGCGTAGCTGCGCAGCCGAGCGACACCGTGGGAGTCGACGCCGCGCCTGTCCGCACACGCCAGGACGTCGGCCGCCATCCGAGCCTCCTCCTGCGGCACGCCCAAGCGGGAGAAGACGCGCGCGCTGAACTCGTGCAAGCGGGGGCCTGGAAAAAAACGAACCTTAGCCTCGTGGCCGGCCTTGCGCCTCTGGGGATTCGAGGAGGGGGCGGGTCTCGCTCGGCGGGATCCGCTCATCGAGCATCGAGGGGCGGCAGGGCGGCCTGGGCGAACTCCCGCGCCAAGGTCTCGATGTCCGTGGCCGCGAAGGGCCGGGAGAGAACCACGACTCGATAGGCGAAGAGGGCGGACCCTTGGGGGGGCAGGGTGAAATCGAGCGCCTCTTTGCCGTTGGTGAAAGCCTTCTGGCCGAGGGGGTTCGCGGCGAAGAGCCCGTAGCCCCGGGCGTGCCAATAGGTGGGCGCACCGGGATTATGCGGATGATCCAGGATGGCCAGGGTCACGTCCTCGCCCGCAATGCGGCCGGACAGCGCCGCCCAGCGTCCCCGCGTCCCCCAGACCGCATCGCCCTCTTTGCCCTCGCTGCTGTGGTAGAGCCCGGTGACGCCGGTGTTGTCGAGGCGGGCGACGGTAGTGACCTGGCCCGAGGAGTCGGTGAAGGTGGCCGGCTCCGTCGAGGGCTGCTCGAGCGGGCGCGCCACCCGCATGCCGAGGAAGCCCTCCTTGTTGTCGGAAAAGCGGACCGCGCTGTCCTTTGCGGTGAGGCGGGAGATCCGGTCGATGAGGCGCCCGCCCGGGATCTTGTGGAAGACGAACGTTGAGTCCTCGTCGAGGATCACCGCCCCTCCGGGCATGACCCACTCCACCTCGACGCGGAGGCGCCCGTCCTGCTCACCACCCTGGGCGGAGACGACCCGCCGGTGCCGGGACCGGCCCATGCCCGCTTGACGAGCGGCGGGCAGCGAGATCGAGTTGTTCCAGAAGTCGACGCCGTTCACGTCCCCGTAGCTGAGCCACAGCCCCACGTGATGCGGGTGGTCGGTCCGCTCCCCCGGCCGCGGCTCGAGGGGAAAGCCGCGGGTCACCAGCGTTCCCCGCTCGGTACGGATGGGAAAAAGGACGGGCTTGGTGAGCGCCTCCGGCCACACATAGGACGTGAAGGCTTGCCCGTCCACCAGGATGTCGACCCGACGCTCGCCCTCCCGGACCACGACCCTCACCCCCCCCTCCCCGGCCGGGCTCCGCGTGGAGACGGAGACGAGGATCAGAGCCGCGACGACAGCGATGGGAAGACCCAGGATGCGCCGCTTCGGGGCCACGGTCGGTCTCGCTAGATCTTATCCGGCACTTTGAACCCCGCCCGGTATTCGCGGGTGAGGAGGCGGTTTGCTTCGGCCTCGCCCGGGAAGGTCTCCGTCTTCCCGTCGAACCGGAGGCTCCGGCCCACGCGATACGCGATGTTGGCGAGGTGGGGCAGGGCGGAGGAGATATGGCCCTCCTCGATGTCACAGTTGAGCTTCTTGTGGTCTCCCGCCCGCACGGCGTCGATGAAGTTCCGGTAGTGCGGGGACTCGATGCTGGTCGGCGTCAGGGGGTCGCTGCCGCTTCCCCCGTGGGATGCTGCCGAGCCGGCCGAGCCCGGCCCCTTTTCCTCGCTTCTGCCCAGATAGCTCTGCCAGTCCCGGCCGTCGCCGTCGATGAAGAGCCAGCCCTTGGTCCCGTAGAACAGGTTCCCGATGCGCTGGCCGCCCTCCGCATTCGTCGCCGTCCCCCGGGTCGCGAACTCGAGCACCCGGCCGTCCTCGTACTCGAAGAGCGCGGTCTGGACGTTGGGGGTCTCCTGCGAGGTCTCCCCCGTCTCGTAAAGGCCGCCGGAGGAGGAAATGCGCAAAGGGTGGGTGGCCATGCCCAAGCCCCAGCGCGCGATGTCGAACTGGTGGGGGCCTTGGTTCCCGGTGTCACCGTTGCCGGTGTCCCAGTGCCAGTGCCAGTTGTAGTGGAAGCGGTTCCGGTTGAAGGGCCGGGCGGCCGCGGGCCCCAGCCAGAGATCATAGTCGACCTTGGCCAGGTAGGCCGAGTCCCAGGTGGGCTCGTATTCCTTAGACTCCACGTTCAACCGATAGCGCTCTCCCTGCGATAGGGGGCCGTCCGGGAAGCGGCCGATCGACGGGCGGGGCTTGAAGCAGAGGCCGCGGGCCAGGTAGACCTTGCCCAGGCCGCCCTCGTGCAGGAAGCGGATGGCGTCCTGCACCGCGGGCCGGCTGCGGTTCATCGTGCCGACCTGGACGATCTTGTTGTACTTGCGCGCCGCCTCCACCATCCGGCGGCCCTCGGCGACGTTGTGCGAGCAGGGCTTCTCCACGAAGACGTGCTTGCCGGCCTGGATGGCCCAGATCGTGGCGAGCGCGTGCCAATGGTTCGGGGTGGCGATCACCACCGCGTCCACGTCCTTATCGTCGAAGACCCTGCGCAGGTCCTTCTCATAACGGGGGTGGAACGTCGGGACGTCGGCTAGCTTGGGGTCGTTCGCCCGGGAGGCAAAGAGATTCTCGTCGACGTCGCAGAGTGTCTTGATCTCGACGCCCGAGAGGCGGGCGAACCCCCGCTTGAGGGCATTTCCTTGCCCGCGGATCCCGATCGAAGCCACCACCACCCGGTCGTTGGCCCCCGGCACGCGGGTTTGGCTCCGCGCAGTGGCCCCCAGGGCGACGCCCGCTGTCCCCAGCACCGTGGTCTTCAGGAAATCGCGTCGTGCCGTCATACCCCTCCTCCTTGCGCCGCAGAGCTTGGCATGAGGAGACCGAGGATGGCAAGACGGGGGGCGTCGCCCCCCGGCGACCTTGACCAGGCGGCTCCCAGGGACTAGCTTTCCCGCGATCAGGATGGATCGAGCTCTGCCCGACCCCCCGGGCGACACGTCTCCCCCATGAGCGAGCCTCTTCGCCGCCGGGGGTTCCTGGGCGCCTTGGCGGGCGCCGCTTTCACGGCGGCCCGCGCGCCGGAGGCTCTCGCCGGGCCCACGCCCCCTGTGGCGGGCGACCGTGAATACTGGGTAGGGGCGGCGCGACGGCTCGCCGATCCCATCCTCACCAACCTCGCGAACGGTACCCTGAAGGCGCGGATGCCCGTGGAGGAAGTGGCGGGCTCCGGACGGGCCGCCGTGACGCACCTGGAGGCCTTCGGCCGCCTGCTCGCGGGCCTCGCCCCCTGGCTTGAGTTGGCGGGTGACGGCAGTGCGGAGGGCGCCCTCCGCGCGCAGTACGCGGGCCTCGCCCGGCGCGCCCTCGCCAGCGCGGTCGACCCCTCCTGCCCCGACTTCTTGAACTTCACGCGCGAGCGCCAGCCGTTGGTCGACGCCGCCTTCCTCGCCCAGGGCCTGCTGCGCGCGCCGCGCGCCCTCACCGAGAACCTCGACTCCGCCGTGCGGGGGAACCTGGTGCGCGCGCTGGAGTCGACGCGCGGCACCCAGCCCTCCTTCAGCAACTGGCTGCTCTTCCCGGCCATGGTGGAGGCGGGCCTGGCCCAGCTGGGTGCCTGGTGGGACCCGGTGCGTGTCGACTACGCACTGCGCCAGCACCAGCAGTGGTACAAGGGCGACGGCATCTACGGAGACGGGCCCGACTTCCACTGGGACTACTACAACAGCTTCGTCATCCATCCCATGCTGCTCGACATCCTCGACGCGCGGGGGGCGGCCGCCCCCGCCTGGCAGGCCATGAGGGGCGCGGCCCTGGTCCGGGCCCGACGTCACGCCGCCCAGCTCGAGCGGCTGATCTCCCCCGAAGGGACCTTCCCGGCCATCGGCCGCTCCCTCGCCTACCGGGTAGGGGCATTCCACCTGCTTGCGCAGGTTGCATTGCGTCGCGAGCTACCGCCGGGGATCGCCCCTCCGCAGGTCCGGGCCGCCTTGACCGCGGTGATGCGACGCTCGTTAGACGCGGCCGGCACGTTCGACGACCAGGGATGGCTCCGCATCGGCTTCTGCGGGCACCAGTCCGGTGTTGGCGAGCGGTACATCTCGACGGGAAGCCTGTATCTCTGCGCGGTGGCTCTCCTTCCCCTCGGCCTCCCGCCCGGGGACGCGTTCTGGTCGGCGCCGCCGGAGCCTTGGACCTCGAAGCGAGCGTGGTCGGGACAGGACTTCCCTATTGATGCGGCCCTCTCCGAGTGAACCCGGGGCAGATTACAAGGACGAGCCCCGAGTCACCCCCTTTGACGAATTCCGACGAACTAGTGGCAGCGCGACGGGGAGCGGGGTGCTTCAGGGCGCCGGGGGCCGGGTCGGCCCTCTTCCCGCTCCCGTGCCGGCGAGGAGGGCGGCGATCGCGTCCAGCTCGGCGGCGTCCAGAGCGAGGTCGGCGCTTCCGATCCAGCCATCCACCTGCTCCGGGGAGCGGGCGCCCACGATGGCGCCGGTGACCCCCGGCCAAGCCAGGGTCCACGCGACCGCCAGCGCCGCCACGGAGACGCCGCGCCGCGCGGCCAGGGGCCGAAGGGCGTCGCGCAGCGCGAGGTTCGCATGGAGCCGCGGGGGCTGGAACTCGCTCCCCCGGCGGCGCCAGTCATCGGCGGCCAGGGTCGCCACGCTCTCCGCGGTGAAGCGGTCGGTGAGGAGGCCGGACTGCATGGGGCTGTAGACGATGACGCCGGTAGCGTGAGCAGCGCACCAGGGAATCTCCGCCGCGGCCGCCGCGCGCTGGATGAGCGAGAACGGCGGCTGCAGAGAGTCCACGCTCCGCAGGAACGCGCACCGTTCGAGGAGGGGGACGCCGAAGTTGGAGACGCCGATGGCGCGGACCTTGCCTTGCTCGACCAGCTTCACCATGGCCGCCCACGAGTCCTCGGTGGCGACACCGCTCGCATCGGGCCAGTGGCACTGGAAGAGGTCGATCCGCTCGAGGCGGAGCCGGCGTAGGGAGTCCTCGCATTCGCGGGCAATCAAATCGGGATGGAGGCTGCGCCGGGCCTGCACCATAGGGTGATTCGGGTCCCACTGCAGGCCGCATTTGGTGAAGACGTAGGGCCGCTCGCGGACGGGTAGCTCGCGCAGCACCTGGCCCACGACTTCCTCGGAGTGCCCGAGGCCGTACACCGCCGCGGTGTCAATCCAATTAACCCCGAGGGTCAGCGCGCGGCGGATGGCGGCCCGCGAGGCAGCGTCGTCCTGGGGTCCCCAGCCGAAGGCCCAGCCCCCGCCCCCCGCCGCCCAAGCCCCGAAGCCAACGGTGGTGATCTCGAGATCGCTCTTCCCAAGCCGCCGCGTCTTCAGGCTCATGCCCCTCCCCGTGGAATGCGGATATTACCCCGGCCTGACCCCTGCCCCCCAGCGTTCTGGCTCGACGGCAGGGGCCCGGGCCGACCAGCGGGAATCCGCGGCACCCCCGGCCTGTCGCCTCCGGTTTGACGAAGGGGGGTCGCTGATATAGCTTCCGCGCCGGGCGGACGATGGGCGGAAACCTGCGCCGCTGGGTGCTCTTGACCGCGATGCCCGCGCTTGCCATGCGCGCCGCTGCCGGTGCGGGTCCGGAAGGCGGGCCCGAGGCGCCGGTCCGTCTCATCACCCTCGATCCCGGGCACTTTCACGCGGCTCTCATCCAGAAGGACATGTACCCGGAAGTGTCGGATACGGTGCACGTCTACGCCCCCCTCGGCCCGGACCTCATCGCGCACCTCTCGCGAATCTCCCAGTTCAACCAACGCCGGGAACACCCCACCCGCTGGCGCATGGAAATCCACACCGGGCCGGACTTTCAGGAGAAGTTGCTGAGAGAGCGCCCGGGCAACGTGGTGGTCCTCTCCGGTCGCAACCAGGGCAAGATCGACCGAATCCTGGCTTGCCTGAACGCCGGGCTCAACGTGCTCGCGGACAAGCCCTGGATCATCGCGGCCGCGAACCTTCCCAAGTTGCAGGCGGCGCTGGACACGGCGGAGGCGAAGGGCCTCGTCGCCTACGACGTGATGACCGAGCGGTACGAGATCACGACCATCCTCCAAAAGGAGCTCTTGGCAGATGCCGAGCTGAGCGGAGGCATCGTGAACGGCTCCGAGCAGGAGCCGGCGGTCTTCATGGAGAGCGTCCACCAGCTGATGAAGGCCGTGGCCGGTGTGCCCAACCTGCGCCCGGCCTGGTTCTTCGACACCGGCGAGCAGGGAGAAGCCCTCGCCGACGTCGGCACCCACCTCGTGGACCTCGTTCCGTGGATGCTCTTTCCGGAGCAGCCGCTCGACTACCGTCGGGATATCCGCCTGCTCTCGGCCCGGGGCTGGCCAACCGTCCTCACCCGCGCCGACTTCGAGCGGGTGACGGGGGAGAGAGGCTTTCCCCCCATCCTGGCCCCCTGGCTCAAGGGCGATGAGCTTCAGTACCGCGCCAACACGCTCGTGTCCTACACGCTACGCGGCGTCCACGTGCAGCTCAAGGTTCGCTGGAACTATGAGGCTCCCGAGGGGTCGGGCGACACCCACTTCGCCGTCGTCCGGGGAAGCCGGGCCCGGCTCGAAGTGCGGCAGGGCCCCGAGCAGAAGTATCGGACCGAGCTTTACGTCGCGCCCGCGCGCCCCGCCGACAAGGGAGCGGTGCGGGCCGCCCTCGAGAAGAGACTCGCCCAGCTTCAAGCGCGCTTCCCCGGCCTGGGGATCGAGGATCAGGGCCTCGAGATCCGGGTCCTGGTGCCGGACGGGCTGCGCACGAACCACGAATCCCACTTCGCCCAGGTGACGGCCCGATTCCTGGCCTACCTGAAGGATCCCCGCACCATCCCCGCCTGGGAGAAAGCCAACATGCTCGCGAAATATTACGTCACGACGGGGGGCACCGAACTGAGCCACCCCACGGCCCGCTAAGGCCCGGCCGGTCGCGCAAGCCGGTCGATAAACGCCATAAAATCAATACTTTGCCCACAGTAGTTCGTTACCGGCGCCGCAGAAAACCGATATCATATATGAAAATCCTTGACGTCTCCCCCCCGTTTCGGCTAGCGTGCGCGCAAAGTTTAAGCCCAAAGGTGCCCGTTGCGAATCGTGGACGGAGTTGGCCTCGCCGAGAAGCGGGATGGGCGAACCCCCGGGAGGGAAGAAGACCTCGTGAAGTCGCCGCGCGCCGCCGCGTGGCTTGGGCTTGGTCACACACGTGAAACGTGGAGGACCGATATGAAGAGCAGCCGATGGGTCGGCAGGTTCCTCGTCCTTGGCTTGCCCCTGGTGGTTGCCGTGCTGTGCCTGACGCCCCCCCCGCTGGCGGCGCAGGCCGTCACCGGCACCATCCTCGGCACGGTGCGGGATGCCAGCGGCGGCGCCCTTCCCGGCGCCACCGTGACGCTGGTCAATGAGGGGACGGGGTTCACCCGGACCGTCATCACGGACACGAGCGGCGAGTACACCGCCCCCCTGATGCCAACTGGGACATACACCGTCACCTGTGAGACGAGCGGCTTCAAGAAAGAGACCATCGCCAACGTGCACGTCGGCGTCGACCAGAAGGTCAAAGCCGACCTCAAGCTCGAGCTGGGCCAGATGTCGGAGGCGGTCACGATCCAGGCCGAGACCCCGCTCATCCAGACCAGCAGCTCCGAGCTCGGGACCACGGTCGGGAACACGCAGATCGAGGCCCTCCCCTTGAACGGGCGCAACTTCGTCAGCTTGACGCGCACGATCCCGGGCGTGCTGCGACCGCCCCCGGGCGCGAACATCGACGGCGCGGGCTCGCTGGCCTGGCGGGCGGGAGCCGGGTTCTCGGCCAATGGGCATCGGGCGCGCGACAACAACTACCTGCTCGACGGGGTCGACAACAACGAGACCTGGCTGCAAACCGTGGTCGTCTTCCCGAGCATCGAAGCCCTCGACGAGTTCAAGATGCAGACCAGCACCTACTCGGCCGAGTTCGGCAAGTCGCTGGGCGGCGTCGTGAACATCCAGATCAAGTCGGGAGCGAACCAAGTCCACGGCGACGCCTTCGACTTCGAGCGCAACTCCGCCCTCGACGCCAACAACTTCTTCAACAACCGCGCGGGAAGGGCCAAGCCCGACTTCACGCAGCACCAATTCGGCGCCACCCTCGGTGGCCCCATCATCAGCGACCGGACGTTCTTCTTCGCCGACTACCAGGGCACCCGCATCAACCAGGGCCAGACCTACGTCTCGACCGTTCCGTCAATGCTCATGCGGCAGGGAAACTTCTCGGAGATCAACCGGGTGATCTACGACCCCCTCACGGGCCAGCCGTTCCCGGGGAATATCATCCCCACCAGCCGGTTCGATCCCGCCTCCGCCAACATCCTCAACATGCTGTACCCGCAGCCCAACGCGGCGGGAACGCACGCCAGCAACGGGCAAACCATCAGCAACTACGTGAACAACCCCGTGCTGGAACGGCAGGACAACCAGTTCGACGTCAAGCTCGACCACAACGTCGCCACCAACAACCACGCTTTCGTCCGCTACAGCTTCGAGAAGACGCATCGCTTCCTGCCCGCCACGTTGCCCCACGGGGACGCCGGTACTACCTTCGGCGCCGGTGACGGCAACATCAAGGCCCAGAGCCTCGCCTTCAACGACACCCACTCGTTCAGCACGAGCCTCATAAACGAATTCCGCTTCGGCTGGAGCGCGGTGAGCTTCCTCAACACCCCCATCGACTACGGGACGAACCCCGCGGCTGCGGTGGGAATACCGGGCATCAACCTCAACCAGTCCACGTCGGCCATGACGCAGCTGCTCTTCCGCGGCTCGGGCGGGGCGCGCGACCTGGGCGCCAACAGCAACGTGCCCCTCATCACCAACCAGAACGACTTCCAGATCTTCGACAGCATCACGCGGGTCTCGGGGAAGCACACCATGAAGGCGGGCGGGAGCATCACCTGGCGCTCGCGGGAGATCCTGAACGCGGACACGATCGTCGGCCAGTTCGTCTTCGACAACAACCCGACGTCGAACTGCGGGGGCATCCTGAGCGGCTGCAAGGTGAACTCCGCCACCGGGTTCGACGTGGCCAGCTTCCTGCTCGGGTACGCCAGCCAGAAGAACCGCAACCTCTTCGACGCCAAGACCTACACGGAGAAGCGGCCCGAGTACGCCCTCTACACCCAGGACGACTGGCGCGCGACGAGCAGGCTCACCCTGAATTTGGGACTACGGTGGGACCTCTTCGTGCCCTGGGTGGAAAAGGACAACCGGCAGTCCAACTTCGACGTCACCACGGGCAAGTTCGTGATCGCCTCCCCGAACGCCATGATGGGAGGCGTGAACGTGGGCCCCTATCTCCAGACCTACTCGAACACCGACTTCGGGCCGCGCTTCGGCTTCGCCTACGACCTGACCGGCGACGGCAAGACCGTGGTCCGCGGAGGGGTGGGCGTCTTCTGGAACTTCACCCCCGGGGGGACGTCCTCGTCCAAGGCGCAAAATCCGCCGTTCCTCCAGTCCACCGCGCTCCGGAACGGCAGCTTCGGGATCAACCTGAAGGTCTCGGACGGCCTGCCCCTGCCTCCCGGCGTCAACCCGAGCCTTCCCCCCGCCGGCTCCACGCGATCGGTCTTCGACCGCGACTTCCGCGACGCCTATTCGACCAACTTCAACATCAACGTGCAGCGGCAGCTCGGCCGGGACTACGTCTTGGAGGTCGCCTACGTGGGCACGCGCGCCCGGCAGATGCTGGTCAAGACGAACGAGAACCAGGCCCCGCCCGTCCTGGGCGTGACCAACCCCAACATCAACCGGCCCTTCTTCAGCATCGATCCCGCATTGGGCGACTTGGGAACGGTCAGCAGCATCGGCTACCTCAACTACAACGGGCTGCTCGTCAAATTCCAGCGGCGCTTCGCCAACGGCTTCTCCTTCATGAATTCCTACACCTACGGCCTGGCCATCGACCTCGCCTCCGACAACGACGGCGGCGTGGCCTTGACCAACACCTACAACCCCGCTTACAACCGCGGACCCGCGGACTACGACGTGAAGCACACGTTCGTGTCGAACTGGATCTACGCACTTCCGTTCGCGAAAGAGAGCAAGTGGGGGGGCTGGCAGCTGAGCGGGATCCTGTACGCGCGGACGGGCCGCGCCCTCACCGTTACCCAGTCGCAGGCTGTCCTGTCGACGGGAACCAACGCGAGCCAGCAACAGAACAACCGGCCGAACCGCATCGGCAATGGCCAGGCCGCTAACCCGACCATCGACCAGTGGTTCGACCCCACCGCCTTCCAGATGGTGCCCGAGACCACGGCGACCTACGGCAACGCGGGGCGGAACATCATGCGGGGACCGGGCTACTTCGACATCGACCTCAACCTGGTCAAGCTCACGAAGTTCGGTCGCGTCGAGCACGAGCTCCGCGTCGAGGCCTTCAACGTCCTGAACCACCCGGCGTTCGCCGACCCGGGCACCACGTTCGGCACCTCTGGCTTCGGCGTCATCACCGGCATGCTGCCCAACCCGGCCTGCGCCACGTGCGGGACCACGGAGCGGCAGATTCAGTTGTCCATGAAGCTCAGGTTCTAGACGGCGCTCACCCACGGGTCCGCTTTCCCAGCCACGCCCGACGAGGGAGTGCCGGGACGCGGACCCGTTGATCAACCCTTGACTCACCGGCCCCAAGGAGCCCTGTGACCGGTCCTCAACAGCTCGCCCTCGTGCTGCTGCGCACCCTGGTGGGGTGGCACTTCCTCTATGAAGGCCTGTCCAAGGTCTGGTGGCCGGCCTGGAGTCGCGAGGGCGCGCCCCTCGCGCGCTGGAGCTCCGCCGCTTATCTGCACGCGGCGACCGGCCCCTTGGCCGGCCTCCTGCACGGCCTCGCGAGCTCGCGCCTGCTTCCCGCCGTCGACCGCATCCTGCCCCTGGCCCTCGTGGCGGTCGGGCTGTCGCTCCTTCTCGGCCTCTTCACGAGGGCGGGCTGTGTGGGGGCGCTTCTCCTGCTCGCGCTCTTCTATCTGTCCGCCATCCCGACCGCGGGCGTGCCCCAGGCGGGGGCGGAGGGGGCCTACCTTCTCGTCAACAAGAACCTGGTGGAGGCCGCGGCCGTGCTCGTGCTCCTCAGCTTCGGGACCGAACGCATCGCGGGCTTGGACCTGCTCTGGGAGGGCCGGGCACGGCCCCGGGGGCAAGCGGAGGGAACGGTCTCATGAACTTGACCCCGGAACAACAGGAGCTCGGGCGGCGGAATTTCCTGCGGGCGCTGGCCGGGACACCCGCCCTCGTGGCGCTGGGTGCGGCCGCCGCCCTCAAGGGCCCCGTGCGCGGGGGACCGGTCCGGCTGGGTTTTGTGGGGTTGGGTGCGCAGGGCCGCACCCTCCTGCAGGAGACGGACGCCGCCTTCGGCGAGGTGCGGGCCCTCTGCGACATCAACCCCGGCCGCCTGGCCCGGGCGGACGAGATCCTGGCCAAGGCGGGCAAGCCGGCGGTCCGCCACTACGAAGACTGGCGGGAGATGCTGCAAAAGGAGGACCTGGAGGCGGTGGTCATGGCCCCGCCCCTCTGGCTCCATGCCGACCTGGCCGCGGGTTGCCTGGAGGCGGGCAAGCACGTCCTCTGCGAGAAGATGATGGCTTGGGACCTGGACGGGTGCCGGCGCATGCAAGAGGCGGAGCGGAAGAGCGGCCGCCTCCTCGAGATCGGCTACCAGCGCTTCTACAACCCTGTCTATCAGGCGGCTCACGAGGGCATCATCAAGGCCGGCCTGCTGGGGGATATCTACCTGGCTCGCCTCGTCTGGCACCGCAACGGCAACTGGCGGCGCCAGGAGGATCCGCCCACCCCCGGCTACGATCCCTCGCGCTGGGGCTATCCCACTTTCGAGAAGCTCTTGAACTGGCGGCTGTACTGGCGCTATTCGAAGGGGTTGCTCGCGGAGCTGGGCAGCCACCAAGTGAACATCGCCAACTGGTTCTTCGGGGCGGCGCCGGAGGCGGTGATGGCGACGGGAGGCGTCTACCGTTTCAAGGACGGGCGCGAGGTGGAGGACCACCTCTGCGCCACCTTCGAGTACCCGCAGGGACGCACGGTCGTCTTCTCGAGCATCGAGTCGAATGCCTACGAGGATTACTACGAGATGTTCATGGGGACCAAGGGGACGCTGATCCTCCGGGCGGAGACCGAGGTCTACCTGTTCGAGGAGGGGGACAAGAGGGCGACCGGGCTCGAGGTGACCCCCAAGGGCACGGGACCCGCCCTCGAGGCCTCGGAGACCAAGGGCCCCAACGCGGGGGGCGGGCGGGGGGCCACCGCCACGGACCGGACCGACCGCCGGCTCTCCTATCGCCTTGAGATATCGGAGTTCTGCGCGGCCATACGGGTGGGCCGGCCCTTGCGCTGCGGAACCGACAAGGCCCTGGGCTCGGCGCGCGCATGCTTGGCCGCCCATGAGGCCATCGAGAAGAAAGCGCGGGTCCTTCTGGCATGACCGCGGGAGCGACCCTATCTCTGCGCGGCCCGATGCGCTACCGCACGAAGCAGGAGCTCGTCTATCAGACCCTGCGCAGCGCCATCATGCGGTGCGACCTCCACCCCGGGCAGCGCCTGGTCATCGACGAGCTGGCCCGAAAGCTCGAGGTCAGCGCGATCCCCGTCCGGGAGGCCCTCCACCTCCTGCAGTCTGAGGGCCTGGTCACGAGCGTCCCCCACGTGGGGGCCACCGTGAGCCTCATCTCCCGGGAATCGATCGACGAGGTCTTCGCGGTCCTGGAGGGCCTCGAGATCGTGGCCACCCGCAGCGCCACCCTTCGCCTCACGAGCGCGGACGCCGCGGCCCTGGAGGGGATCACGGTGGCCATGGACGAGGCCTGGCAGATGGGGCGCAACGAAGAGTGGGCGGACCTGAACTCCCGCTTCCACCTGGCCATCAGCCGCTTGAGCGCGATGCCGATGCTCCAGGAGATGACCGAGCGGGTACTCGACCACTGGGACCGCGTGCGCCGGTTCTACTTCAGCGGCGTGCTCGTGCGCCGGATCGAGCAGGCCCAGGAGGAGCACCGGGCCCTGGTGCGGGCCATGAAGGCCAAGGACCTGGTGGCTCTGGAGCAGACCGTGAAGCAGCACAATCAGGGGGCGCTCCTCGCATACGCCGAGTACTTGCAGGAAGGCGCGCAATGACGAAGCTCCCGGGGGACCTTCCGGGGCCGACCCCGCAGCGGGGCCCCTCCACCCCCCGCGGTCCGGCTCGGGCACGGAAAGGAGCGGGCTTTGAACTGGCCGCGCGTGGCCTCGCTCAAGACCGCAGACGCCTTCCGCTCGCATCTTGAGCGGAGCGGCATAATCCTGAAATTCGACGAGGCGCTGGCGGCCGGCGCCTCCTCCCCGCTGGCCCGCCCCTTCGAGCAGGGCGGCGTAAGGGTCGGCAATCGCTTCTGCATCCTGCCCATGGAGGGGTGGGACGGAACCCCGGAAGGCGAGCCCAGCGAGTTGACCTCCCGCCGCTGGCGCAACTTCGGGGCGAGCGGGGCCAAGCTGATTTGGGGCGGGGAGGCGGTGGCCGTGCGCTTCGACGGCCGGGCCAACCCCCACCAGCTCCTGATCGGGGAGAAAACGCTGCCCGGCCTCGCCCGGCTCCGGGAAACGCTGCTTCGGGCCCACGTGGAAAAGTTCGGGCCCGGCGCGGAGACCG
>Ga0210384_10002702_pt1 | contig 21350 bp, 20 predicted proteins | sample IncBWH2MmetaG_FD_160574 | JGI IMG/M metagenome (GOLD analysis project Ga0210384, IMG submission 160574) | Forest soil microbial communities from Barre Woods Harvard Forest LTER site, Petersham, Massachusetts, United States - Inc-BW-H-2-M | ecosystem: Environmental > Terrestrial > Soil >...
CGGCAACTTCAAGACCCGCTTTGGCCAGATTGGGAATTACGGCGGGCACCAGCGCAACGCGCCGCTCCCCCGGAAAGCTCTCACGGGGAACACCAACAATCATTACGTTTCCTCCGATTGAAAGGGCGATGGCATGAGCGATGGGCTGGGGTTGAAACTTTGCGGCAAAGAGAGGTCCATTGAAGATGGGTCGCTAAGCGGCGCAAAGGGCATTCGGGTTATCTCGCAATAGCAGCAGCCCCAAAGAATACACGGTACGCGGGAGGATGTCAGGTCGTTTTGCGCTGTGAGGAATAAGGCAGGGGAATTTGTGTTTGGCGAGCGTTGCGTGCGCGGAACCATGCTGGCGCAACGCTCGGTTGAGGCAGGGCGGAACCGGATGCTATCCTGCTGACATGCCGGACCCTGTCATTTCCGCGCTGGAAACGGCGCCAGCCGCGCCAGGGGAGCACTCGCGCCGCCAGTTGGAAGCGTTGCTGGAAGTCAGCGAAGCGATTGCGCAGCAGCGTGATTTACCTGCCTTGTTTCACGATCTAGCGGTGCGGTTGCACTCTGTGGTCGAATTCGATTTTCTTACCCTGATTTTGCACGATCCCATCAAAAATGTGATGCGCTTACACATTTTGGAGACGGAGCAGCGTACTGATGCGCCTATCGGGAAGGAGCATTCGGTGGATGCGCATCCTTCCGGGTGGGTATGGCAGACGCAAGAAGCTTTTGTAGTGACCGATTCGCATGAGGAGACGCGATATCCCGAATACATGGAGGTATTGCGAGCAAAGGGCGTGCGGGCGTTTGCGTTGGTACCGCTGACGACGGCACAGAGGCGAGTGGGCGCGATGGGATTCGGGCGCATGGTACCTGACGGCGTGATGGAGCTGCAATTTATGCAGCGCGTGGCAAGCCAGGTGGCGGTGGCGGTGGATAACGCGCTGAACGTGGAGTCGTCACAGGCTTACCAGCGGCAATTGGCGCAGGAGCGCGACCGGCTGCGCGTGCTGCTGGACCTGAACAATGTGCTGGTGACAAGTAGAGAGCTGCCGGAGCTTTTTCGGGGAATCGTTGCGACACTGCAAAGGGCGATTCGTCACGATTACACGAGCTTAGCGCTGTTGGATCCGATGACCGGGTTGCTGAAGATTTATGCGCTGGACTTCCCTGGACATCAGGGATTTTTCAAGGCGGAGACGGTGGTTCCGCGAGATTCTTCCCCCGCGGGGCAAGCGATCGAGCAGGGCAAGACACTGGTTGCGAGTGGCGCCGAGTTGCAGCGATATCAAAGCGAAGTTGTGCGGCAATTGATTGCAGAGGGATTGCAGACGATCTGCTGCATTCCGCTGACGAACCGGGCGCGAACTTTCGGCACGTTGAACCTGGCGAGCCGTACCTTGGATGGATTTAGCGCGACGGATATTGAATTTGTGCAGCAAGTGGCGGCGCAGATCGCGATCGCGGTGGAAAATGCGCTGGCGTTTAAAGAGATCGATGCGCTGAAGGACAAGCTGGCGGTGGAGAAGCTTTATCTCGAAGAAGAGATTCGAACGGAATTTAATTTTGAGGAGATTATCGGGGAGAGTGCGCCCCTGAAACGGACGTTGGCGCAGGTGGAGCTGGCGGCGCCGGCGGGGACTACCGTTTTGATTTTGGGTGATACGGGGACCGGTAAGGAACTGATTGCGCGCGCGATCCATAATTTGAGCCCTCGGCGGGAACGAACGTTTGTGAAGATCAACTGCGCGGCGATTCCTTCGGGGTTACTCGAGTCTGAGTTGTTTGGGCATGAACGGGGTGCGTTTACGGGTGCGGTGAATCAAAAGATTGGGCGCTTTGAGCTGGCAGACCGCGGGACGCTGTTTTTGGATGAAGTGGGGGATATTCCGCTGGAACTGCAGCCGAAGTTGCTGCGTGTTTTACAGGAGCAGGAGTTCGAACGGCTGGGAAGCAATCGCACGCAGCGGGTGGACGTGCGCGTGGTGGCGGCAACCAATGTCGACCTCTCCAAATTGGTGGCGGAGCGGGCATTCCGGAGCGATTTGTATTACCGGCTAAACGTGTTTCCGATTCACGTGCCGGCGCTACGCGAGCGGCGCGAGGATATTCCGCTGCTGGTGCGGTATTTCGTGCAGAAATTCAGCCGGCGCCAGAACAAGATTGTACAGTATGTGCCGGCGGACGCGATGGATGCGCTGGTGAATTACGGTTGGCCGGGGAACGTGCGGGAACTGGAAAATTTTATCGAGCGTGCGGTGCTGCTCTCACCGGGCAAGGAATTGCGGGTGGCGATGTCGGAGTTGCGGGCCTCCAGCGTGAATATGGATAACCCGGCTGCCAGTGCGGGAACGGCGACGTTTGGGTCTGCGCCTTCTTCCATCGCGACGTTGGAAGAGGCGGAGCGGCAACACATTTTGCGGGCGCTGCGGCAGACGGAGTGGCGGATTGCGGGGCCTAAGGGTGCGGCGGCGGTGTTGGGAATGAAGCGCACTACGCTGCAGGCGCGGATGCGGAAGCTGGGGATCCGGCGGCCAGTGTAGCGCTCGCTTGTCGCTCGCTAGCCGGGCTGAAGCCCAGCCTCTACATTGCTTCGGCGATTAACTCGATTTCTACGCAGGAGCCGAGGGGGATTTGGGCTACGCCGAAGGCGCTACGGGCGTGCGCGCCGCGTTCGCCGAAGATCTCGACAAATAGTTCTGAAGCGCCATTGGCGACCAGGTGCTGTTCGGTGAAGGTTGGGGCGCTGTTTACAAGGACTAGCAGCTTGACGATGCGTTGGATTTTGTTCAGATCGTTGACGGCGGCTTGTAGCGTCGCTAGCAGATCGATCGCGATGGAGCGCGCTGCCTGCTTTCCTTCGGCGGTGGTTAGGTCGGTGCCGAGTTTGCCTGTCCAAGGCTTGCCGTCTTTTTTCGCGATGTGGCCGGAAAGGAAGACGAGATTGCCGGCGCGGACGAATGGGACAAAGGCGGCGGCTGGCGACTCAATTGTTGGCAGCGTGATGTTTAGAGATTTTAGTTTTTCGTAAACGGACATATGGTTCCTTCGCTTGCGAGATTGAAGTGGAGGAACGAAAAAGCGGGTTCCTCGGCTTCGCTCGGAATGACAACAGGTGCTATTGGGAACGATTTAACATCACTCATGCCGGGCAAAAAGAAAAAGCCTCAGGTCCAAAAGGCGGACCCTTCGAAAACTCAGGGCAAACCTGAGCTACATTCTCGATTACTTGCGTCTGGGTAGAGTTCAGTTGGAGGCATTGGCGGTGGTGACTGCTGGCTTTGTTGCGGATGCAAAAGTCACTGCTGCGGTGTTGGCTCCGCAGAGGAGCACGCCTACACGTTCGCCGGGAGCGGGCTGGTAGCGGCGGGCCAAAAGGGCAGCGAATGCGGTTGCACCTCCGGGTTCAGTGACGACGCGCAGCACGTTCCAAAGAGCTTGCTGGGCTTGCGTTATTTCTTCATCGCGGACGAGAATCACTTTGTCGACGAATTTTTGCGCGATGGGGAACATGATTTGGCCAACCTGTTTGGGCGCGAGGGAATCGGCTGCGATGCCTCCGGCTGGGCTGTCCACCGGGCGGCCCGCATTTAGCGCATTGGCCAGAGTGGGTGCGGCTTCCGGCTCGACGCCGATCAGCTTGAGTTTCTTGCCGTACCAGGCGGCGATGCCGCCGATGAGACCGCCGCCACCGACGGCGACGAGTAGCGTGTCCAGCCCTGGAAATTGCTGTTCCAATTCGAGACCGACGGTTCCTTGACCCAGCAAGGTTTCGGGTTGGTCGTAGGCATGAATGGGCATGGCGCCGGACTTCGCGATCCAGGCTTCGCTGGCGGCGAGGGCATCGGCATAGCGTTCACCGATGATGACGAGGTCAGCGCCGGAACGGCGGATGCGATCGATTTTCTCTTGCGACGCGACTGCGGGGACGAAGATCTTCGCAGGGATGCCTAGCTTGCCGGCGGCGTGGGCGACGGCGACGCCATGGTTGCCGCCGGAGGCCGCGACGACACCGGCTTTGGGGATTTCACGAGTGAGCAAATTTGCGAAGGCGCCGCGCGCCTTGAAGGAGCCGGCGTGCTGCAAAAATTCCAGTTTGAAGATGAGGCTGATAGAATCCAGGCGGAAGTCCGCGCCGGAGACTTCGAGAATGGGAGTGCGGCGGACGTGGGGGCGGATGATTTTGTCGACTTCGGCGATGCGCTCGCGATTTATAGGAGTGCTCGTCATTCCTGCTTCCTATGTAGCTGACACCCAGCCAAGCTGGGGCGCAGCATTGCTGTGCCCCTACACCTGCGTTAGTATACTTAGGGATTTGGCTAAGTGTCTATATGAATCTTGACCTGGCGCTGCGAGCGCTTTCCAATGAACGGAGGCTGCAGATTTTGGACTGGCTGCGCAGTCCGCGGCGGCATTTTCCGCCGCAGGTGGATGGCGATTTGATCAAGGACGGCGTTTGCGGGCTTCTGATCGCGCGAAAGCTGCGCGTCACACAGCCTACTGCGAGCGAGCACTTGAAGATTTTGCAGCAGGCGGGGCTGATCCGGGGGAAGCGCATCAAGCAATGGACGTTTTACAAGCGGGACGAGACGCAGATCAAGAGCATCAAGAAACAGTTTCTGGCCAAAGTTTAGTTGCATTGATCTATTGCTGGGGCAAAGGAGCCGCGACGAATGCAATACCGCCGGTTTGGACGCACGGGATGGAATGTGAGCGAGATTGGCTATGGCATGTGGGGCATGGCGGGATGGACGGGGTCGGAAGACGCGGAGTCGCTGGCTGCGCTACAGCGCGCCGTGGATTTAGGGTGCAACTTTTTTGATACGGCGTGGGCTTATGGCGACGGGCACAGCGAACAGTTGCTGGGAAAAGTCCTGCGCGCGAATCCCGGAAAGCGGCTTTACACCGCGACTAAAGTTCCACCGAAAAATCGTAGATGGCCGGCGCGGCGGGAATATTCGCTGGATGATTGCTATCCACCGGAGTACATCGAGGAGTACGTGGACAAGAGTCTGGCGAATCTGGGCGTGAAGACGATGGATTTGATTCAGCTTCATACGTGGGAGGACCACTGGCTGGACGACAAACGCATACTGCCAGTGGTTGAGAAATTGAAGAGCAGCGGGAAAGTGCGCGCGTTTGGAATCAGCATGAACCGGTGGGAGCCGTGGAACGGAGTGCGCGCGGTGCGCAGTGGGGCGGTGGATGCGGTGCAGGTGATTTACAACATTTTCGATCAGAATCCGGAAGATGAATTGTTTCCCGCGTGCCGGGAGAAGGATGTGGCGGTGATTGCGCGCGTGCCGTTTGACGAAGGCTCGTTGACTGGGTCGCTGACACTGGATAGCAAATGGCCGGCGGATGATTGGCGGAATACGTATTTCGTGCCGGAAAATTTGAAGGCGACGGTGGAACGAGTGGAGAAGCTGAAGTCGGTTCGGCGTGGCGGAATCAGCCTGGCGGAGATGGCGCTGCGATTTATTTTAAATAATAAGGATGTGAGCACAATTATTCCCGGGATGCGGAAGATTGCGAATGTGGAGGCGAACACCGGGGCCAGTGATCGGGGACCGCTGCCGGCGCCGTTGCATCCGGAATTGCGGAAGCACCGGTGGGACCGCACGCCGACCAAATGGAGCCAGTAGTCACTCAATATCGAATCGAAGATTTGCACGGCGCGTTGCGGATCAAAGTCCACAAGAGCCTGGAGCTTTGGGAACGATTACTTTTTAGCATCGGAGTTCCCGCATTTTTAGCGTACGTTTCATCTAGCTTTCTTGCGTGGTGGTCGATTGTTCTCGCCGCAGGGGCCGCGATTTTGCTTTGGGCTACCGTGACGGGCATGAACGCAGAGCTGTACGCGACCAAAGTCGAATTCGTAACAACCGGGAACATAGATCGCAGAGGTGGAAGGGGTGAGCGGATCGTTTGTACGGCGGATGTTCAGCGGCTGGAGTTCCGCGATCCAGCTGGTCTGCGCCCAGGCCTTTACGCCGTGACGACGCGAAAAGGACATTGCATTCTCCCATTCATGGATTATCTGCAGACGATGGAAGTGATTCGGGCAATTGAGAATAAATTTCCGGGGTTGGCCGAGCACTGGCGGGAGAATGCCGCTTCTACTCGTGGTCCCCTCTTCTCGGGAAGCTTAGGCGGTTTGCTTTAGGGCACGCTCGACTAACGTCAGGCAGCGTTCTGCTTGTTCGCGCAGGAGCTCTTCTTCTTCGGTGCGGTCTTTGCGGGTGGTGTGGAGTTCGTCGGCTATGGCCAGGGCGGCGAGCACGGCGGCTTTTTGCGTGTCGATCGTGGCTGTGCCGTCGGCGATGGCGCTCATTTTTTCGTCGACGTAGGCGGCTAGTTTTTGGACGTAGCGCTCGTCTAGCTCGCCGCGAATGGTGTAGATCTGGCCGAAGATTTGGACCTTTACCGCGTTCATTGGGAGGAGATTATCACAGGTGGTCAGTGGGGGTGCACCCTGCAAATCGGGCGCAGTCTGGGAGCGCAGGAGAAAAAGCAGGTCCCTCGGCTTCGCTCGGGAAGACACCACCGCCCAGGCTCCAACCAGGACCCAGCGAAGCTACGTGGTGCGGAGGTGGGCGCCCAAATTTTTCTCTAGTACGGTAATTATGCGGGCGGAGAAGTCGGTCAGTTGGGATTCGGTCAGGGTGGTTTCGCGGCTTTGGAACGTTACGCGGACCAGGAGGGAGTATTGGCCGGCGGGGACGTTTTTGCCGCGGTAGAGATCGATGGCTTCGATATTGGCGATTTCCTGGATATTCAGTACGCGGATGGCGGCGACCACGTCGGAGAAATGCGTACCGTCGGCCAGGAGCAAGGAAAAATCGCGCTCGACGGCGGGGAAGCGCGGGATGGGTTGATACTTTCGCGATTCTTTCGCTTCGCCGATCGCCACGTAGAGCGGGGCAAGCTGGAGTTCAGCTAGAAAGATTTCCTGGCGCAGCTTTAGCTGATCTGCGACGCGGCGGGTCAGCTCCCCGGCTTCGCCGATTACTTCGCGGTGAAGCGCAATTCTGCCGCGGCGGGCGGGATGCAGCCATGCCGAACCACCTTCGTTCCACGTGGAACCACCCGCCAGTGCGCCGAGCACGTCAATATCACCCTTTAGGTCTGCGAAAGAAAAGTCTCGCGGTGTGTCGTAAAGGCCTTTTTCGCGGGCTTGGCCCGTGGCACCGATGGTGAGAATGGGAGTTTCGACGGATTCGCTGCCGCGCAGGCGATAGTGGCGGCCGATTTCGAACAGGCGCACGTTGCGCTGGCCGCGGTTGAGGTTCCATTCGAGGGCTGCGGCCATGGTGGCGATGCCTGTCGACTTGAGAACGTTGGCCTCTTCGGAGAGCGGATTGGCGAGGCGCGCGGGTTGCACATCCGGCGGACGGAAGAGCGCATCGCGATCTTCGGCGACGTGGGGAATGGTGAGAATTTCTTGATAGCCGAGACCGGTGAGGCGTTCACGGAGGCGGGCTTCGGCTTCATAGTGCGGGAGACGCGCGGCGCCTTGGCGAGCGGCAGGGAGGCGCGGTGGAAATTTGTCGAGGCCGTAGATGCGGGCTACTTCTTCGATGAGATCGATTTCGCGCTCGACGTCGGCGCGCCAAGAGGGCTGGGTGCATTCCCAAGCGGCGAGGAGAGAGCCTTCGGCGCCGCGGTTTTGATCAACACGCACAGGAGAAAAGCCGAGGGCGCTGAGGCTCGATTCGATTTCCTTGTCGGGAACGTCGGCGCCCATCACGCGAAGGAGTTCGGCGCGGGTGAGGAGAATCTTTTTCGGCGTGCGTTTGCCTGGGTAGGTGTCGATAACGCCGGAGAGGAGTTCGCCTCCGGCGAGCTGCAAGATTAACTCAGCACATCGGCGGGAGGCTAGCTCGGCCATTTCGGGATCGGCGCCGCGGCCGAAGCGCGTGGAGGCTTCGGTGTGAAGCTTGAGCGTGCGGGCGGCGCGGCGAATGGCGACGGGTTCGAACCAAGCGCATTCGAGCAGGACATTTTTGGTGGAGAAAGAGATTTCTGTTTCGGCGCCGCCCATGATGCCGCCGATGCCAACGCCGCGGGAGCCATCGCCATCGGAGATCACGCAGATGCCGGGGGCGAGGGTGCGCTCGATGCCGTCGAGGGTACGGACTTTTTCCGAGGGCTTGGCGTTTCGAACGACGATGCGATGGTCGCGAACTTTATCGTAATCGTAGGCGTGGAGGGCATGGCCGAGTTCGAGCATGACGTAATTCGTGGCGTCGACGACATTGTTGATGCTGGCTACGCCGGAGGCTTCGAGGCGGTACTTTAACCATTGCGGCGATGGTTGAATTTTCGCGCTACGGATTGCGCGAGCGGTGAAGCGGCCGCAGAGCTTGGGAGATTGGATTTCGACGTGGGCGGCGTCGGCAGCTTTTGCGGCGGAGCTTTCTTTCGGCTTGGGCGTGACGGGCTTCAGCGAGAGTTTGTAGATGGCGCCGACTTCGCGGGCGATGCCGTAGTGCCCGAGGCTGTCGGGACGATTGGAGGAAACTTCCGCATCGATAACCGCGCCGTGTGGACTATTTTCGATTCCCCCGATGTTCGTGCCCGAAAGGGCTAGACGGGAGGCCAGTTCGTCGGGCGTGGCTTTTACATCGACAAAATCTTTTAGCCAGTCGTAGACGATTTTCACGCGCCGGCCCTCAAGTGCCCATAATAGATGCGGGTGAAGTAGTCCATGCGCACCTGGCCGTTTTGCTGGTGGGCGTCGAAGAGTTTGCGCAGCTCCTCGATCATTGGTGCGTAATTTGGATGACCTTCGGGTGGCGTGAAAGAGCTGCTGCGAAGGCGACCGCAGAGAGACTCCCAATCGAGTATCTGGTCATTCGGCAGGTCTCGCTGCGAAAAAGTGTTGAAGAATCCTCGGATGCGCTCCGCTTCGGGATAGGAGTCTTTGACGGTTTTGTAGTCGATCCCGAAGCGCTCCAAAATATTTTCGTAGGCACGCGTAAAAGGGGCTTCCTCCATTCGCCGGTCATTCCAGGCGATCACCATCCATCCGCTGGGCTTAAGGATACGCACGAACTCGCGACGAGCGGCGTCTGGTTCGAACCAGTGAAAGGACTGGCCGGCGGTGACGAAGTCGATGCTCGAATCGCCGAGGGTGGTGGCTTCGGCAGAGCCTTCGATACTGGAAAAGCCATCGTAGGAGGCGAGATATTCTTCGCCGGCTTGGCGCATTTCCTTATTGGGCTCGATGCCGTAGACGCGATTGCCATTTTTCAGGAAGAGTTCACTCAAGAAGCCGGTGCCGGAACCGATGTCGGCGATCACGTGGCCCGAGCGGAGAGCACATTCACTGCGCAGGAGGTCGAGCAGCGCGGACGGATAGCTTGGCCGATAGCGGACATAATCGGCGACGCGACTGGAGAAGCGTTCCTTTGAATCGGCGAAGGTCATGGGAATTGGCGGAGGAAGCGGGTGTCGTTCTGGAAAAAGACCTGGATGTCGTCGATGCCGTATTTGAGCATAGCGAGACGATCGATGCCCATGCCGAAGGCGAAGCCGCTGACTTTTTTGGGATCGTATTTCACGAAGCCGTAAACGGCGGGGTCGACCATGCCTGCGCCGAAAAGTTCGATCCAGCCGGAGCCTTTGCACTTGGAGCAGGTGCCGCCGCCGGCGGCCGAGCCGCTGCCGCCGCAGAAAATGCAGGAGACGTCGAACTCGACGCTGGGCTCGGTAAAAGGGAAATAGCTGGGGCGAAAACGCGTTTTGACGCCGGGGCCGAAGAATTGTTTGACGAAATATTCGATGGTGCCGGTGAAATCGCAGAAGGTGATGTCGTTATCGACGGCGAGGCCTTCGACTTGATGAAAGATGAAGGAATGCGTGGCGTCGGGATTGTCGCGGCGGTAGACCTTCCCGGGAACGATGACGCGGACGGGAGGCTGGCGTTTTTCCATGGTGCGAATCTGCATGGGCGAGGTGTGCGTGCGGAGGAGCAGCGGCTGCGGAGCGCCCTTGGGGAGATCGAGATAGAAGGTGTCCATGTCGTCGCGGACGGGGTGGAATTCGGGAATGTTGAGGGCTTCGAAATTGTAATAGGGCGTTTCGATTTCGGGGCCTTCGACGACGGAGAAGCCGATGGAGACGAAAATGTCTTCGATTTGCTGGAGGACTTGACGGATGAGATGGTGCGAGCCGATGGGACGAATTACGCCGGGGAAAGAAAGATCGATGCGCTCGCGGGCGCTGGCGGCTTCGTCGGCACCAGCTTCGATAGATTTACGGCGCTCTTCGATTTTGGATTCGACGTGGGCGCGGAGCTGATTTAGCTCCTGGCCGACGACGCGCTTAAGTTCCTGAGAGGCAGGCTTCAGCCAGTTGTCCGTGATCTGCGTCAGCACGCCGGATTTGCGGCCCAGCCAAGCGTCGCGAAATTGCTTCCAGGAAGATTCGTCGCAGGCGCACGCGCATTCTTCGTCGAAGCGGCCACGCAGATTGGCGAAGAGGAGCGCAAGCTCCTCCGGCCGAGTGATCCCGAGGTGGACTAGCGGCAGCCCGGTTTTGTTTTTGTCTTCAGGCGTGCTCATGTTCATCTTGACGTGAGCGAAAGACGTGTCGCGCGTTCGCCGATAGATCTGCACGAATCGAGCGAAAAAGCCGCCGCGGACTCCGCCCTGCGCTACAGATCGTTGCTCACCACTTAAAATGGATTAGGCTGCCTTCTTCTTAGCCGGTGGAGGCGCTGCGGCTTTGGCCTTTTCGGCCAGCTGAGAAAAAGCGGCGGCATCGAGCACGGCGAGATCGGCCAGAACCTTGCGGTCGAGCGTTACGCCGGCCGCCTTTAGGCCGTGAATGAGGTGGCCGTAGGTCAGGCCATTCTGACGCGCGGCGGCGCCGATGCGCTGAATCCAGAGCTTGCGATACTCGCGCTTTTTTACGCGACGATCGCGGAAAGCGTAACGGTCCGCGCGATTAGCGGCTTCCTGTGCGGACTGATAGAGCTTGCTCTTTGTTAGAAAAAAGCCTTTTGTGCGCTTGAGATACTTCTTACGGCGAGCGCGGCGCTTTGTGCCGCGTTTTACGCGTGCCATGGGTTTCTCCTTGTTTTTGATGCAGCCGCGCTTTTCGGCGGACCTTGGCAATCTGACGGATATTTTGCCGTCGATCGGAAAGGCCTCAGGTCCAAAAGACGGACCTGAGCTACAGGTCGTTGCAGGAGACAAGCGAGGTGCGGTTAGGTGAAGAAACACCTAACGCAACGGGTTTGTCTCCGGAATGGCCACCTAAAGGTGGCCGCTACAGATCGGCCGGCAGGCACCCGTGAAGCGCTGCCTGGCACGATTGCAGGGCTTGCGCCCCGCGTGTTGCACCTCGACTTAAGAAAAGCGAGTCGAGGATTACGCTGAGATTCAGCGCAAAGATCTAAAGCCCGTAGGGCAACATCTGCTTAATCGAGCGGACGTCGGACTTACTCACTAGCGTCAGTTTCTTGAGCTTGCGCATGCGGCCTTGTTTCTTCGTGCCGGTGAAATGGCGCTTGCCGGAGTGCATGCGAACGATCTTGCCGGTCGCAGTAATTTTGAAGCGCTTGGCGGCGCCGCGATGCGTTTTCAGTTTCTTCTTTGGCTTAGTCGAATTTCTCGGCATTACGAAAATCCTCTCTTACAGAGAGGCGGGCAAGCCCGCCAACAGAGTGTCTCTTAGCTTACATGTTGCTGAACCGGGGCGCAGCAGTGCTGCGCCCCTACAAACAAATCGGAACTTACTACGCCGGTTGCGCGGCTTGCTGCGGACTTGGTTTAGCCACCGGAGCGCCCTTTTTGGGCGCCAGCAGCGCGACGAGAACATTGCCTTCCATGCGCGGCATCGTCTCGATCTGTCCGTGCTCGCCGATTTCACCCAGCAGGCGTGTCATCTTGGCGCGGCCCACTTCCTGGTGAGCCATCTCGCGCCCGCGATGGAAAATCATTGCGCGCACTTTGTGGCCTTCGCCCAGGAAGCGAATGATCTGGTTCTTGCGAACCTGGTAATCGTGCTCCGCGGTGGCCGGCCGAAATTTTACTTCCTTAAGCTGCGAGCCGCGGCTGCTCTTGCGCTGCTGATGCGCTTGTTTACTTTGCTGGTAGAGAAATTTGCCGTAGTCGGTGATCTTGCAAACCGGCGGGTCGGCGGTGGGTGAAATTTCCACCAAATCAAGTCCACGTTCGCGCGCCATCCGAACCGCTTCGTACGGTTGCATCACTCCAAGCTGGGCACCTTGCTCATCTATCACTCGGACTTCGCGCGCCCGAATCCGCTCATTCACGCGGGTGCGGTCGCTCTGCCGAAAGCTGCGTTCTGCGATAATTCCCCCTAACTAACGTAAGGCGCCGAGCTGCCCGCCTCGCCGGGCCTGGGCCCGAATCAACGACACCGGCCCACAGTGCTAAACCACACGGGGACGGGCTACAAAGTATAGCACGTGCCTACGCTCCTTGGACAAGGGGTTTGATGAGCGCGACGGGGTGGAAGTGGCAGTACAAAAAAATTTATTATCAAAATTTATTATCCGAGCGTCAGCTCGGCCCTCGGGCCAACGATAGTTGTTCGCAGTACCGGCTTGTCACTGATCAGGACCGGCAGATCGAGTTGGAGCTGCGTGACGATTTTCGTCAGTTCATTTGCGCCTGGGGTGGCGGCTCCGAAATGTGTGATCTTGCAACCTTTAGGCGCGTCCGCAGAAGGATGAAGCGAGCTTGCACTCCATTCGATGAAGAAGGGGAGCAGGCCATCTTTATCGTCTTTGAGATTCAGGGTTTTCCATTGAAGAAGCTTGCCGTCAGGACGTTGACGCGAGCCGGGGCGCGGCCCGTCGAAGCCGATGCCTGCTTCGCGCAGGTGTGCCGAGAATTGCTCAAGGTCACCCGGATGCGCGGCCCATCCGATCAATCGCGGCGAGCTCAATTGTTTTAGCTGCGCGACTTGCTTTTGCGCGAACTGCTCGATGCGATCTTGTTTCGGGTCCGGCGCAATTACTTCAAGATAGCGGCGCTCGCCAAGAGAGAGCAAAGCGTTGCGCGTGCCGCGGCCAGGATGAACGCCGCCAAATGCGGCGCGGACGCCCGTATGCTGTTCGACAAAGCTTATGCCGCGATCGAGATCGTCACAACCGAGCAGAACATGATCGAGCAACGAGGGAACCTCGGTGGCAGCCCATGTTAGCAGCGGCGTGAAAGCTGCTCCAGTCGCGACGGCGATAAAAGATCGTCGTCGAAGCGTCTCCATTTAGTCCTCAATACAACGAAATTAGCATTGGTCACTTTCGCGAACTAGAGACTAACCGCCGTAGAGCGCTGGCCGCGTTTGCAAAGGTACGCGTGCCAGAACAGCCGGGCGGCGACGGCGCGCCAGGGACGCCACGGTGTGCTCATTGTCTCCAGTTTTTCCGGGGACGGGCGTTTGCGGAGACACTTTACTTCCTGCACTGCAGTTGCGAGCGCCAAATCACCAGTAGGCCAAATGTCCGGGCGGCGGAGAGCACTCAAGAGGTAGATGTCGGCAGTCCAGTTGCCAACGCCCTTGAGGGCCATCAATTGCTCGCGAGCGAGTTCGTCTTCGAGTTCATGGAGCTTGTGCAGAGCGAATTCCTTGCGGTGAATGGCTTCGGCAAGAAGGCGTGTGTAATGAGCTTTTTGGCGGCTGAAACCGAGGCGACGCATTTCTGGTTCGGTAAGCTTGAGAAATCGAGCCGGTGTAAACGGCTTTACGGCTTGTTGAAGGCGTTGGTACAGCGCGCGGGCGGAGGCGAGCGAGACCTGCTGCTCCAAGATGATGTAGATGAGGCTGGGAAAGCCGGGTTCGCGAACCCACAGCGGAGGTTGGCCGTAGGTCGCTACGATACTGGCCAGATCTTTATCGCGCCGAGATAACTCATCGACCGCGGTCGCGAAGGCTGTGTCGTCCACTAGATTCGTCATTGTGGGCTTACGGATAGCTAACACGAGAATCTGTCGGCTGATGGCGCGACGTTTTTATACAACTCAACCCGTGGCGCGGGAGTCGGCTTCTTGCTGCAATGCGGCTACGACTTCGGCGAGGGGCTTGGGGCCGAGGTCGCCCTTGCTGCGGTGCCGGACGGAGACGGTGCCGGCTTCGGCTTCTTTTGCGCCGACCACGAGCATGTAGGGGACTTTTTGCATTTGCGCGTCGCGGATCTTGGCAGGGAGTTTTTCGTTGCGGTCGTCGAGATGGACGCGGATGTTGTGGTTCTTGAGAGTCTCAGCGACGTGCTTGGCGTAGTCTGCTACTTTCTCGCTCACGGGGCAGATTTCGACTTGAACGGGAGCGAGCCAGAGCGGGAAGGCTCCGGCGTAGTGCTCGACAAGGATGCCGAAAAAACGTTCGACGGAGCCGAGCAGGGCGCGATGCACCATCAGGGGCTGATGGCGAGCGCCATCTTCGCCGACGTATTCCAGACCGAAGCGAGCGGGGAGATTGAAATCGAATTGGACTGTGGTGAGCTGCCAAGGGCGGCCGATGGCGTCGATTAGTTTGATATCGATCTTTGGGCCGTAAAAAGCGCCTTCGCCTCGAATCTTTTTGTAAGGGATATTGAGCCGATTCAATGTGTCAGCCAGGCCGGCGGAGGCTCGCTGCCAGTCTTCGGCCTTGCCCTCGTAATTTTCTGGATGTGCGGCATCCCAATCGGAGAGCTCGACTTCAAATTTGTCGAAGCCGAAATTTTTCATCACCGCGTACGCAAAATCGATGCAGGCTTCGAGTTCTTTTTCAATTTGCGACGGCATGCAAAAAATATGCGCGTCATCCTGAGTGAAGCCGCGAACGCGGAGGAGGCCGTGCAGAACGCCGCTGCGCTCGTAGCGATACACCGTGCCTAATTCGGCCAGGCGCACCGGAAGATCGCGATAGCTGTGGAGCTTGGATTTGTAAATTAAAATGTGGCCGGGGCAATTCATGGGCTTGAGCTGATAATCGGCTTTTTCGACTTCGACCGGCCCAAACATGCTGTCTTTATAAAAATTGGTGTGGCCGCTGGTTTTCCAGAGGTCGAGGCGCATGATGTGCGGGGTGTAGACAAGATCGTAGCCGCGTGCGAGAAGCTCGTTGCGCAGCCAGTCTTCAATGATTTTGCGGATCAGGCCGCCCTTGGGATGCCAGAAGATTAAGCCTGGCCCGGCTTCGTCTTGAATGCTGAAGAGATCGAGCTCCGTGCCTAGCTTGCGATGATCGCGGCGCTTGGCCTCTTCCAATCGATGAAGATATTCATCGAGTTCCTTTTTCGTGAAAAAGCATGCGGCGTAAATTCGCTGGAGCTGCGGATTGCCTTCCTGGCCTTTCCAATAGGCGCCCGCGACGCTCATCAGCTTGAACGCCTGGATGCGCTTAGTGGACGGAATGTGCGGGCCACGGCAGAAGTCAATGAACTTGCCGGTGGTGTAGAAGGAGACGATGGGTTCCACGGCTTTTTCTTCGACGAGCTCACATTTGAAGATTTGATTGGATTTTTTGTATAGCTCGAGAGCTTCCGGTTTGGGCATGAGCTTGCGCTCGTTGGGGAGATCCTGCGCGGCGAGCTCGTGCATTTTCGCTTCGATCTTGGCCAGGTCTTCGGGAGTAAACGGCTCATCGCGTAGGAATTCGTAAAAGAAGCCGGTGTCGATTGGCGGCCCGATGCCGAGCTTCACGTTGGGATACAGCTCCATGACGGCGGCGGCAAGCAGGTGCGCGGCGGAGTGGCGAAAGACGAAGAGCGCGTCGGGATCTTTTTCGGTAAGGATTTGCAGCTTTACGTCCTGGTCGAGCGGGCGGTGCAGGTCGACTAGCTCGCCGGCGCCATCATTGGGCGCGGCGACCCGAGCGACGAGCGCGGCGTCGGCAAGACGAGGTGAAATTCCTCGGGCGATGTCGGCGGGTGTGGTGCCCTTGGGCACTTCCTGGACTTTGCCATCCGGCAATGTGATGTGAATTGGCTCCATGCGCTTTCCACCTGGAAGAGTAACAATGAAGCTTATCGGTGGTGCGTACAAGGGTCAAGTTGCAGCAGCAAGCGGCCTAGGGGCTAATCACAGCAGGTGCGCCGCATACACGCGCAACCGATTGAGGATTGTCTTTGCATCAATTCAGCAAGGCTCGAAACTGTGCTTCTTGCCGAAGTTTTGCAAAGGACTCTTCTTTGGCAACCCATGCAAAGAAGGCGGCTCGGTCTTTTGCTGCTTCCCGAGCGCGACGCAGAGATTCGATGGCGGCTTTATGATCACCCGTTTGGGCCTGCGCGACGGCCAAATTTTCCAGTGCCCAGACGGAAGCGGGATCGGCGGCGACGGCCAGTTGGAAGTAGTCGCGAGCGAGAGCGAAATCCTTAGCCTCAAAGGGTTGTTCACCGCCCTCGATGGCCTGGACAAGTAACCCACCGAGCGCGCGGCGAAGGACACGCTGTTTTTCGGGTCGCTTTTCGCGAGTCGAACGGTCGCGGAGGATTGCTATCTTGCGTTCGAGATCGCTGCGAAGATCAGTGCGCGCCCCGCCGTTGTCATGCAAGGCGGCCATTCCAGCAGAAATTTCTTGCGTAAGTTGCGACTGCTCCTCAATTTCCTGGCGTTCGCGTTTGGCGCCGTCACGTACCACCTTTTCCGATTCCAAGGACGTCGCACCTTTTCTGAGCGATGTGGCCGCGGGGAAAACGTCGAACTCCTCTGCGGCCTGATGGTATTCGCGCCAAGCGGCAAACAGCTCACCTTTGTGCTCGAGATCTCTGGCCCGGTCGAGGGACTGCTGAGCTTGCGCGGCGACGAATGCATCGTCCGGCGGTTCGAGTCCTTTCTTGATGGCAATCACGCGGAACCAGTCAAAGGCTTCCTGCATTACTGGCGACGGAGCCCACTCATGGGCGCCGTCAAAGCTTCGGAGGGCGTGCGGGAAGTGCTGCGCCTCCAACTGGTCCTGGAGCTGGCTCATTTCTCCATAATTGAAGTCGAAGATGCCGACGCCGGCGAAAACAGGGAACGCCGAATCGCGCGATGGAGGCATACCCGGAGAGAAGCCTGCTCCATTCAGCAGCACGCCGGCCGCACATTTGCATTTTTGCGCTATGACCGAGGCGAGGCGCGCACCGCCTGAGAATCCAGCAAAGTACAGACGCCGTACGTCGATCGCGAGACGCACGTGTGTGTCGTCGAACATGGCTTGAGCGGCCTCGGATTCCATCTTCCACGAACCGTTTCTGGAATTGTTGGAGCCCACTACGATGTAGCCGAGACGTTCCGCGGCGTCCTTCATTCGCTCCAGCGGGTAAACTCCGCGCGCTGCCGGGTCGAAGGCATACAGAATCGGCCATTTTCTGTCGGCGGAATAGTTGGATGGAAGATAGACTGCGTAGCTTTGGTCTGGTTTACCGATGCAGATGACTTTTGGAGTGACTACACCTGTTTGGAGAACCGACGACTCGGATATAGGGGAATTTTGCCGCGCGATGGCGAAGACACCCATTTCGGCTAATACCGCTACGAAAACGCCCAATCTTAACACTCGCTCATTATAGACGTGCGAATCAGGGCTCGACCATCAGGGGCGATTTCGCCATTGTTCAAGCGCAGGGTACACTCTTTCTCTTGCGCGCAGCATTGCAGCGTTTCTATCTTCAACACCTTGAGGTCAACGCTTGAAGCGATTCGCGATATTTGTTCTTGTCTTAGTTCTGGCGCAGCTCAGTAGCAGCGCTCAGGAGGCGAAGACACTGCCGGCGCCGGACGAGCGGTACAAGGCGGATATTTTGTTGGTTGTGGCGCATCCGGATGATGAGGGCGCGGCTACGCCTTATCTGGCGCGCGCGATTTATGACGAGCACAAGCGGGTGGCGGTGGTTTTCACCACGCGCGGTGGAAGCGGCGGAAACGATTATTCGCGGGAGCACGGTTCGGCGCTAGCAGACATTCGGGAGCAGGAAGGGCGTCGGGCGTGCGCAACGCTGGGGATCACGAACGTGTGGTTTCTCGATGGGAAGGACACAGCGTCTCAGAATGTGTTGAATTCGCTGGCGAATTGGGGGCACGGCGCAAATCTGGAGGCGCTGGTTCGAATCGTGAGACTCACGCGGCCGGAGGTAATTCTGAGCTGGCTGCCAAGCATATTTATCGGCGAAAACCATGGCGATCATCAGGCTTCCGGGGTGCTGGCCACGGAAGCATTCGACCTTGCCGGCGATCCGGTGGCATTTCCCTCGCAGGTGGCAGGCGCATCCAAGCGGTTGGAGCCTTACCTGGAAAATCTGACGCCATGGCAGCCGAAGAAAATCTATTTTTTTAGCGATGCCAGTGACGAGAAGCAATTTGTGGGCAAAGGGCCGGCATATTCGGTCAAGGAAATTTCGCCGTCGCAGAAGAAGCCGTATTGGCGGCTGGCCCTGGAGGCTGCGAAGCCGCACCTGACGCAATTTCCCGCGGAGATACATGCGCTTTCCGGTCTTAACGAGGAACAGCTGGATAAAATGATGAGCGATCCGGACCACTCATGGTGGTCGGAGCCGATGACGCTTATTTTTGGCAAAGCCACGGTTCCGACGCGGCCGACCGACCCGATCTTTCCGGATGTCGAGCCTCGACAGAAGGGAGCACCCGTGACAACTGAAGTCGGTGGTGGTCCGGAAACAGTTGTCTATGAGGCGCAGCCTCTTAGCTTAGCCCTGGGCGATCCGTGGCAGTTTTATGGCAAATTTCGGCATGCGCACGAATTGACGAACCTGCCTAGCGCGCGCATCCCGGAAATCGCGGTAAAGGACGGCAGCGTGGTGGGGGTTCCCTTGGTGATCACGCGGAAGCCAGGTGCGCCGCGCGAAATCGAGGTGAAGGTCACGGCTCCGGCCGGATGGAAAGTCATAAGCGGCGAGGGGAAGTTTCTTTTGCCCGACGTGGAGATGAATTATTTGCGCGTGGAGTTGCAGTCGCCGCAAATTCCGGAGATCGAGCTGAAGGGCAGGCAACCGGATGCCATTGTCGTGAACGGAACGGCAGGGGACAGATCGATTGGGCAGGCCGAACTGCGAGTCCTGCTGCGTTCCAGTGCTTTGCCGCAATAGGTTCCGGCGCGATTTTCGCTTCGACTAAAACTGCGGAGCTACACACAAAATTCATCGAATCACGGAGTGTCCTGCGCCACTCACTTCTTACTGCGGGCAGCTTCCATGCTTTCCCACGCGGCGTCCGGCAGCAGCAGCAGATCGTTGAACTCACCGGCGCCGCGAAGCCAGTCACCTCCATCGATCACCACGCATTCGCCGTTGATGTACTCAGCCATGTCGCTCAGCAGGAATGCCGCGAGGTTGGTGAGTTCTTCGTGACGGCCGAATCGCTTCATTGGATGCGACTCCTTGGCGTGCTCCTCAAATTGTTTTGATGGCATGAGCCGCGACCACGCGCCTTCCGTTGGGAAGGGACCGGGAGCGATGGCGTTGAGCCGGATGCGATGCTTCGCCCATTCCACCGCGAGCGAAGTAGTCATAGCGAGAACGCCAGCCTTGGCACAGGCAGACGGCACAACAAAGGCGGAGCCGCAATTCGCGGCGGCGTAACTGGTGACAATGTTCAGAACGTTGCCGCCGAGTTTCTCTGCGATCCATCGTTTCCCAAAAATTTGCGTGCAGTTGAAGGAGCCGTTGAGCACGATGCCAACCACAGCGTTGAAGGCGTTTGGTGTGAGTTTTTCGGTGCGGGCCATGAAATTTCCCGCGGCGTTGTTGATGACGGAGTCGATGCGGCCGAATTGCTCGTAGGCGAGATTCGCAGCTGTTTCGACTGCGCCGTAGTCGCGAACGTCGCAGGTGGCAAAGGCCGCGGTACCTCCGCCGCGGCGAATTTCGTCACAGACATCTTTCAGGGGCTGTTCGCGACGCCCCACCAAAAACATTCGTGCGCCCAGCATCGCGAAATGCAGGGCCATCGAACGACCCAGGCCAGTGCCTCCGCCGGTAAGAAAAATGGCGCGATCTTTCAACATGTCTTGCTGGAACACGGTCACCGCCCAGGAGTTTGGATTGCCGCAATTCCGCGATTTTGCGGCAACGGGATTCTAGTGCATTCAGGCACGAGAAGCTGGGAATTTCGGCGTAAATCTTCGGCAGTGAAGGAACGAGAAGGAATCAGCGCGTGACGATTGCGGGGACCGGCAAACCCATGGCCTTAGCGTACTCGGCTGCGAACGTGTCGTTCGAAGGAAATTCCTGGGTCAGCTCGTGCAATAACTTTTGTGCCAGGGCGTTCTGTTTTTCGCGGCGAGCCGCCAAGGCCAGCATGATTTTCGCAAAGGGACGGAGATAGCGGCCATCTGCGACTGTCTTGCCTACTTGCTCCATGCCAAGTTTCTTGTCGCCATGAATGCCACCGAACCACAGCGCCAAACGGTAGCCCGGGTTCAGCGAGCCGATGATGTAATTGGCGATTCCCGGCGCGACATAGGCGTCTGCGGCATCAGGATGCACCGCGAGCAACTGCTTCGCGTACTCGTTGGCTTCCTTCATGCGCTTCAGACCATCGAGCTGCTTTTTCTCGAGGATCGCGTCAGCATCCGACTCCATTCCCGCGGCCAAGGTAAGCGCGAACAAACCTTCAGGGTCTTTCGGATCTGTTTTCAGGCGCTGCTTTGCCAGCACGCGCGCGCGCGTGAGAGCATCGCGGAAATTTTTCATGCGCACGGGATCGGGTTTGCCGTCGATGCCGTGCAGAAATTTTTTTTCGTTGAGAAAGAAATCGCTGGTCAACACGCCCTGGCGATAAAGTTCCTCGAATAGAAAAGAGGCGGCTACGGCAACTTCGCCAAACGGCTCCTCGGGATGACTCGAATGCCAACCGCTAAAGGTCACGCGAGCTTGGTCGAAGTTTTGTTCGTAGAGCTGACGGAATCCGGACATGAGTTCTGGCACGGGATAAAATGCGGGCGTCGCGGAAGGCGCTGGAGCAGCGGCAGCAGGCATAGCCGTGGATTCTTGCGCCAGACTTATGGCTGGTGTGAGGAATAGAATAAAGGCTAGTACACAGAAACTGATTCGCATTTCTTAATTCCAATCAGAAGAGGCCAGGCAGAAATCTGGGTTTGCCAGCCATCGCCGTTCGATACGCAGGATTCGCGAAGAGCACGCTTTCTTCCAGAGCGATTCGCCGGGAAATAGTAGCGAGACAACCGACGCATCCTAAGACCGCTGTAATCCATGCGGTGTGAATCAGAGGGAGCGAAACCATCTCCACAAAAACGGCCGCGTAGTTAGGATGCCGGACAAAGCGAAAGGGTCCGTCCGTAACGACACCGAGGCTCATCGAGTTCATTATTTGCACGTTCCAATGCTTCCCCATCGTTCGAACAACCCACAGACGCACCGCATTTGCCGCAAGAAACAG
>Ga0210384_10002704_pt1 | contig 21343 bp, 25 predicted proteins | sample IncBWH2MmetaG_FD_160574 | JGI IMG/M metagenome (GOLD analysis project Ga0210384, IMG submission 160574) | Forest soil microbial communities from Barre Woods Harvard Forest LTER site, Petersham, Massachusetts, United States - Inc-BW-H-2-M | ecosystem: Environmental > Terrestrial > Soil >...
GTACATTCCCTGCGCTTCTCCGCGCGAGGCTGCTTCCTCTCCCTGCAAGCCGTACATACCCTGAAGCTGATTGGACATCTGCTGGCCCTGTAATGTTGCCGCAGCCCCGCCAGCAGTTTGCCCTTGCTCCAAAGCCAACTGATCCTGCTGCGCTGTCAGGTCAGAAGCATTGCCCGTGCGCGCAGCCCTGTTGCTGGCCTCAAAGTTGGCAGATCCGAACGGCGCCGTCGCCGCTCCCATCTCACTTGTCGTTGCTGCAGCCTTGTCAGCAGGGTCAAGGTAGCCAGTATCGGCCAGAGAAGTGTACCCGGGCACCAGCTTGTTGCGAAGAGTGTCAGCCTGCGATTGCTGCGAGTTGGCAACCGTGTTGCTCTGCTTTAATTGTGCATTTGCTGCACCGGCCTGCCCTCTAGCCATTAAAACCTCCTTGACACCCAACTACTTCATGGGCTATAATCAAGGAATGAAATTGCCTGAAAAAGTCCAAGCCCATTTGCGTCGATTGGCGGACCTTCCCGACATAGGTTCGATATTTTTTAACCATTATGGCTATCCGGTTGTAAATGTAATCAGACGTGGAATGAAAACCACGATTGGAATACACAGACTTACAATGGAAAAGTACCTTAACAGACCATTGCTTGATTCTGAAATTGTCCATCACAGAGACCACAATAAATGCAACCCAGCTTTTGAAAACCTTGAATTGTTTAAGAGTCAAAGCGAGCACATGAACCATAGTCATCCTGATACTCGCGGCATTTGTGCGGTTAACAAATCTAAAACTCATTGTATTCATGGCCATCTTTTCAGTCCATCAAACACTATCAGAGAAGGAATCAATGGACGGCATTGTAGAACGTGCTGCAACCAACGACGAAGAAATAGGCGGCACATCATGCGAATAACATGTCCACAGAGGCCGTCGCCAGCCTAACTTAAGCATTGTAGCCTCAAACTTTGGTGTGTTAATAGTTGGTGGCACAAATGCTTCCACTTCCTTTACGCCTGCCTTTGCCGCTGCTGCTTCCACTTCCTTGTGCAATACCAGCAAGCGGCCAAGTGTTTGCCTCTTCCATTCGCGTGCAGGATCAAACAGCCAGTACGCCTCTACGATGCCGCGAAGAAATACGGCGTGCGTGATATTGCTGCCTTCTTCGATGACAAGACCAAGAGCCATCTCTTCAAGAGGTGGCAGATCATAGTTGAGCCCCTGCCTGTGGTGCAGGTCAAAGATGGCACCAAGGTCGGAGTCGCGGTATCTTCTTACGATCATCCCGGCACTCCCGGCTTCACAAATGGCGGTGGCGCGAGCTTGGCCGTTCCTACTGTCTGCCATTGCGACGGACTCGTAGTCGGCGTGTTGCCCAGGTTGACAGGAACAAGCGAGCGATAAAGAACGCCACCAAACAGAACAATATCGCCCTGATTATACGTGAGAGTGGCAACATAGGAACCTTTGATGGCGGCAGTCAGGTTGATGTAGGTCTGCTGCGCTTGCAAGGCTTCAGCCAAGGCGATATTTTGCTTTTGCTGCCGATCGAGATTGGGGATCACAAGGGGCATCTAATTTGCTCCTGCTTGCAGAGGGATCGCACCCACGAAAACGAACTTGATGTCAGGCGTCTTGTCGGCATCCTTGTGGATCTGGCAGAGATGACGGACCAGCACGATCTTATCGCCTTCCTTGACGACGCCGCGCCATTGTGCCCACTGTTCGCATTCATCGCAGCTACGCATTGACGCCTCGCACAACCATGGTCGGGTGCTTCTTCAGGCAAGGCACGACCTGCTCGAGCTGAAAATAGCTCCCAACCGCGTTGGTCCCGAACTGGAAACTGAACCGCTCTCCGCTGATTTCAAGCCCGCGCTCACCATCGCCGGCGGGTGTCAAGGACAAGATGTACCCTCGCAGCACAGTTGTTCTTCGCACCGTGATGACGGAGATAGCCAAGATGCCGGAACCGAAAGCTCTCCACTTTAAGTAGCCGAGTAGCTTTTGGTGCGCTCCCAGTTGAACTATCTGCTCCTCGACGTGCGAAGGACTGTAATAGGTGGCGTAGAAGGAATTGATGGCGACTCCATCATCGCTGTACTGAGTGGCTATCTGCTGATAGATTTTGCCATTGTTGCTGTTGTTACCGAAGAAAGGCTGCACTGTGCCATCGGCTCTTTCAATGTAGGCCATCGACGCGGCTTTGATGTTCCAGAGCATCCACCTGCGGCCGCGGCCATGAGAAAGCACCTTGCCGGTGAAAGCGCTGTACGTCACCATTGGGCTTGCGGCGATGTCGCTTGCCCCCTCAAGCCACTTGTAGTCCAGCATGAACACGGTGTTGGGTGTGGTGATGATGCCGCCATCGGGGTTCTTGCCCACCGGCGCGCCCACTAGAATCTGCTTGTTCACCTTGTCGATGCGGACCCAGATGGTGTGACCGTACTGCCAGTTGATTGAGTTCCAGCAGACCTTGCCAGTGCTCGTGGCGTCCTGCTGGATCTCCGGCGTAATCTTGACCGGATCGGAGCCCCAGACAATGTAGAGGCCGGAGCGTTCGGCAGTAACGAACCATTCTTCCGTCCAATCAACCGCGTTGGGACCGCAACAGCCCACAGTGGCGCTCACTTCATTGACAGGCCACGACGCGGGCTCGTTCACGCCATCATCCGTGACGTAACACATATAGTGGTCTTTCATAAGGTACATATTGTTGCGAATAGGAGCGGCAGCCCGAAGCTGCGTTCCATCATTGGGCCGCACCTGAATGGAACTGGTGGTGTTGTCGTAGGACTCTGGATTGAAGCTGTGCGACAGGAAAGCGGTCGAATAGTTGTATGGCGCATTGGCCGGATAAGGTTCAATCGAATCAACCAGAATCACGCCAGCGTTGGTGGGCGTGCCGTCGGCGTAGACCTGAATAAGCAAGTCGGCTGGTGGCGATACGATGGCGGCGGTAAGGAGCGCGTCAAACTCTTTGTAGTTGGCGGTAAGTGCGGAGGCGTTAACGGCAAGGCCCGCAGTCGTGAAGCCGCCAGTGGTGGATTGCAGGTTGATGTGCAGGACGCCCTGAGTTAGCGCACCCACCTTGGCAAGGCGCACGCGAACACGGTAGGCGGTCCCGCGAGCAATCAAAGAGGCCAGTAAATAGTCCTGATACGCCGACTGGTTGATTTCCCCGCGTTTAGCCGTGGCCCCATCTCCGGTAATGGCGTAGGCATCGCCCCAGTCGGGAGTGTAGCCACTGGTGAGAGCAGAGGAGCCGCCCGCGACTGCCGCACCCGCTGTCCAGCCCAGAGGCAATGTGCCGCCTGCTGATTGCGTGGTGTAGTAGACAATGATGGAGATGTAGTCCACGTTGGCGGTGCGGGTAAAGGCATCGTTGTTGAGAGCAGAATATGCCAAGCCGAAAGTAGGGTCATTCACTTTCGCAGTCGTCAAAGCTGCGCCCCATGTATCCACAGGGCTTCCATAGGCTTGATTGGCGAGCGCAACTGTTAGAAGGTTGCCATTGCCATGAGTGATGCCAATGATAGCGCCATTGTATACAAGATACACTTGAAAGTCGGAAACCTGATTGGCTACGCTGGCACTGGCCCTGACTACTGCCGCAACGCCTGTAATGGTAGCGCCAAGGGGAACAGCTAGGCCGTAGCCAGTGGCCAGTATGAAATCGCTGGCCTGACCAATGGGCATGGCTGCGCTGGCCACCACTCCATCAGCCACGAAGATGTTGCCTATGCCCACCCACGGATTGCCGCCATTTGGAAGCTGCGATGACGTGGACGGACTGAGAACACCAGAGTTTGCAGCGACAGGAGCGCCGCCAAAGCCGCCGTCAAAGTCCATGTTGACGAAGTTCTGTTGGCGGTTGCGCTCGCTTAGCCAGCCCAGCCTTGAACTGTACCCGAAAGCGCATTGCGATTCGCCAAGCGTGCGTTCAGTGGCGAGATAGTTGCCCTGAAAACCTGCAATCAGGATGGCGTCAGTAAAGTCCACGGTCAATGTGGTAGTGACGTTATCGTTAATGAGCATGACCGTAGGAGTCGCCAGTTGCGTTGTGCCAACAGGAAGAGAGTAGAAGCTGCCCGTGGTGGCAGGAGGCGTGATAACGGGCGTAAAGAGCAATAGGCGTGCAATGATGTTGGGAGGGCCAGTGGCAATGGCTGTGAGGGCCACTTGCTTGGCCCCTGCCGCTGTCCATGTCGTAGGATTGGGCGCGTACTGGCTGATGAATCCTTGCCTGTTGATGAACGCGACAGTGACTTGGTGCAGTCCAGCGGCAATGGTTCCTGCTGTACCTGAGTCCACTGCTGCAGGAGCCTTGCCAGGACCACTATGGCTGACGCGGTCCCAGTTCATGTCGTCGTACTGGCGAGGGATGTCCACACCGCCATTAACATTGTAGAAGGCTTCGTAGTCGCGGCCGAACAGGGTGGTGGACTGGTAAAGCATCGAGGCACCTTGAGGACGCGCAAACAGTAAGGTCAAGGTGCCATCAGGCGACTCTTTGTAGAGGTTGCCGGAACTGTCCCACACCATCATGCGGCGATTCAGTTGCGGGGTCAGGTAACTCTTTAGGCCATTGATCGACACGCCGCCCGGGAGGACGCCGCCAGCGGGACCGAAGAGAGCGAAAAGGCCCGGGCGAGTTGCGACGGCGCCTTCAGGGAAGTAGCAGTCCTGAGTTGATGGAGATGATCCTGGCGGCATTACCGATGGAGCGAGCGCCGGCACATAGCCGCCAAACACCTCAATGGGCATGTCGATGAGGTCTTGACTAAGCACAATGCCCCCTAGAGGTTGTTAAACGTCGCCTCGCCAACAATGGTGTCGGCCAAGGCAGAGGCGGGATAGGCCGCAGCCCCGGTAAACTCTGTGGTCAGGGCAGAGTATCCCTTCACTTTGGAGTTGCTTGGATTGGTGCCAAGGACAGGAACATAGACTGTGGTGATGTTCCCGCCATTGCTCCAGATGTCGATCGACAATGGAGGGCCAAGGGCTTCAACGGCCGGGATTGCCCCCACAAAAAGAGGATCCGCTGCCGCTGTAGCCAAATTGACGATGTCTCCACCTGCGACATAAAGTCCAGATGGCGCGAGTTTGAAGCCAATGCGAATCTGCGAGCCAACCTTTGCAACGTATGTGATCGTAGGATTAGTTGCCATTCTATCTCCTTAAACTGGACTGTTGGTCCTTTGCCCTCGACCTGAATACGGCTGACGGCGTACCTGCTTCCTCTGCCGCCTTCGTGCTGATATTTGCTGTAACAGTGAAATCTCGTAGTCGGCTTCGGCCTTAAACATTGGCGAAATGGCCCCTCCGCGCGACTGGGCAAAGATGGTGGCCCCGGCATAGGCAGCGGCATTGACCACGCCGCGAATGGGAACAGGGTCGGTGGTGGCAACAAGTAATGGCAGGCTCTTCTCGTACTTGATCTTCACGTCCTGCGACTGCGTGGCGCCGCGAAAGCGAAGGCCGTCTGTTTCCCACTCCCAATTTATGAGCCAAGTGCTCTGTGATTGGCTTGGAAGCGTGCCATTTGGTTGCCGCATCTTCAATGGGGAGTTAGTAGTATTGGTCTGGCGCTCGTACAAGACAAGTGGTAATACCAGGTCCACTGGCAGTTGCGGTGTCAGGCTGAATACATTGCCAATGGCGTTGGGATAGGTGATGGTGGTGCCAGTGTCATCGACAACCATGCGGCCTTCAGGATCAATGGTTGGCATGGCTGGAAGGCCAATGAGCCACGCTTCCCCAATCATAGTTTCAACACCTACACGCGCGAGCTCAAGTTGCACTTTCTCGAACGCGGCATTGATTATTTGGACTGTGACAAATGGAACGCCAGTAGGAGAGCCGGGGTCAGTGAGAGTGTCTCCACCAGCAATCTCAGAGTCAAGGACAATTGTTCGCAGGCGGGCGCTTACATCCGCGAAAGTTTTGTACGCTGATGTGGGAATAGGCATTTTATACTATACACCACGGTCGATCTGTGGTATAATCGCTCCCGTGAAACACTATCCAGCAGTTCAATGCACCTGTGTCCGATGCGGAAACTTGTTCCTCGAGATACCTTCCCGTATAGCTAACGGCAGAGGTAAATTTTGCAGCCTTCTTTGCTACCGCGGCACTCCAGAAGAGCAATTCTGGTCCAAGGTCAATAAGACGCCTACGTGCTGGCTTTGGACAGGAGCGGTAATGGGCCAAGCGCCTTACGGAAACATCAAAAAGCATGGCAGTAATCAGTATGCTCACAGATTTTCTTGGGAGATGCACTTTGGTCCAATCCCTAAAGGATTGCGCGTACTTCACAGTTGCGATACTCCATTGTGCATCAGGCCAGATCATTTATTCCTCGGTACTCAGCTAGACAACATGCGTGACTGCGCCAAGAAAAATAGATGGCGCAACCAGTTCAGTGTTTCTTCCCCGAAGGCTCAAGCGGCGGCAATGGCTCCGCATACCTCTGAGGGTAAATTCGCATAGATTTCTCTCTCGGCGTCATCATGGCGTACTCTTCTGGTGTCGCATCAAGGATACCACCACAATGAGAGCAGGTAATCACGCCCTCTGGAATCATTCCAGCACAAGCAGGACAAGGAACCAGTTGCTTTGGCGTATAGCACCAGACTCGTTCCTGCCCCAGTTCAGTGCAGGCGTTGCGATGAAGCTCATTGATGTTGGCCTGTTCAGCGGGTCGCGCCCACATTCTGTCAGCCTCGGCAATGAGGCGCTGACACTCCTGCTGGCGATTGCGCTTGGCCTTGGCGATCTCGGCAGTGCTGACCAGCTTGCGGCAATCAGCCACAAATTGCTCTTTGAGTAGCTGAATGGTCAGAGCCAGCTCCACGCGCTTGTCAAATTCACCGGGCTCTGAGTTGTAGAGGTTCGTCGCAACAGTGGCTTTGGAAATTGGATCTACCCTCATCTTGATGTCGGGCGGGTGCGCGTTCAGGTACTCCATCTCAGCTTCTTGGGCGTCCAAGAGTTCTTTGGGCAGGTCAGGTTCGGCCTCGCAGAGCAGCAGCCCCCACTTTTCCTTGTTGCCGCTCAGACCAACGCCGTGAGCAGCAGCATCGGAGCGCATCCCAACGATGTCGAGGGCAAGAGGCTTGGCTTTGAGCCAGTGTACAGTCTTGCGGCTGTCACCAATATCCTGAATCTCGGCGGTGGGATAGACGACGAGAATGCCGAATTGCTCGTCTGATTTCTTGGCAGGAACAATCCACGTTCCTGATAGGCCGTTGCTGTGGAGATGATCCTGACCACTGACATTGATGATGATACTAGCTTGGCTCATTGTTGTCTCCTGTGCCCGCAGGCACCGTTACGAATTTTTCGCCCGCAAAGGGGCGCATACCTTCCGTCATTCTTTCCATTGCCAGCTTCACGTACCCTTCCTCTTCCCGGCGCAGGCGTTGCTCGATGGCAGCTTTGCGCTGGAGAAAGGAGTGCTTGCCCCTGTCAAAGACGATGTGACGGACAAGCTCTGCCACAACATCTGTCACCAAAGGAATTGGCGTGCCGTTGCTGGTGCCATCGTGCGTGAGCGGGTAGCACAGTTCGTACTCGCCACGATCGGGATAAGGACCGCTGGTGTCGATCGTTAGCCCGTCAATGACCTCTTCTCCCAGCTTGGCCCACTCTTCTCTGGTGCCGTACTCTTCCGGCGGTCGCCACATCTCGAGGTGCCAGCAGTTGCCGGGAAGGTACTTGGGCACGAGGCGCGTCTCGATGACCGAGGACTCCAGCTTGACGAACTGCCGAGTTTCCTTGTGGCCTGTGTATTTGTCGGTGAGAGTACCAAGATACGTTTGCCAGTTCTCCCACCGGCCGTGCATCGGCACAATGCGATCGTAGCCCCAGACGACTCTAAAATTGGGCTCGCCAAAGCGGTTGTTACCGCCCGCGAGACGCAATTCCTCCACGACTTCTGGAGGAGCCATGTGGTGCTCGATTCGCTCTTGTGCCGAGGACTTCACTTACGCCTTGGCTACAGCAGCGGCCAGCTTCTCGTCCAGTTCCTTTTCCCGCATGGCCAGCACGCGAGCAACGCCGAACTGCTCCACGTTGGCCTTGGCCGAATCCGCGCTGAAACCCTTCTCAGTGAAATAGGCAAGAGCCTGTTCCTCTGGCGTGGGAGGTGGAGGCGGCGGGGCTGGAGCCGCTACTGGCGTTGGCTCAGACACGAATACCGCAACCTGAATCTGCACGCCGCCGCTATCGGTGCGCGAAGTTGAAATTACCCTGGCCGACAGCTTAGCTTTGTCGCTGGCGAGTGCCACAGGACCATCACCTTCAATGACGCTGGTGAGGATGTGCGTGCCCACCGGGACATTGAGAGCCTTGGCATCATCGGCGGTTCCTACTACGTCTTTCGTTGTCGTGTGCATCAGCAATCTCCTTTTAGATATTCTTGAGTTCTTGTAATCCACGTCGGGTCAGCCTCGATGATTCCAACGGCCATATTGCAACCGCCACAAAGCAACTTGCGAACCTGCTTCGTTTTGTGATTGTGGTCGATGTGAGGTCTGGACATTGGCTTGCCACATAAAAAGCAGTTGCCATCCTGTTCAACGAGCATTTCATCGTAACGCCCCGGAGCAAGACCATAAGCGTGCTTGCGAAAGTAGTCCTTGGTCTTGTCCAGATTTTTCCCGCGCCATTCCGCTTGCTGCTCCTTGTGGGCTTCATTGCTTGCCTGATTGGTTCTAGCATCCACAAGGCTACGCGATTCATGCCACGGAATCGTGGGGCGCTTATGATGATTTGTTCGTCTAGATTGCCCATAGTTCCTGTGATACTCCCGGCCCTTACAAATACAAGTTATCGGCTGACCTTTGTTTCGATTCGAGGTAGAGAGTACGAGTGGCCTGCCACAAGACTCGCACTCTCCACCTATTTGAGTTGTCATGCTCACCATTATAACATATTTAGCGAGCAAGTCAAGTAATTAATAGTTCTAATAGCCTCCCACCGGTAACGCGAGTCCATCAAAGAACAATCCCGCTCGCCCATTGTTACCCTTCACATGAAGGGGGTCGGTCATTTCTGCCGACCTCTCACAGTTCATTTTACCGTGAGAGCGGACTATTGCATCGCCTTGCAGCGTCTCCCCGCTTAGTCTCTCAGCCTGCACAGCTTTCGCTTGCTTGGCCCTCGTTGGCATCGCAGCGTTCGAGTCAATCAGAGGAGATTTATCCTTCCCCAGCGTTAACAAAGGAAGGTCCATAAAAACGTTGAACACCGTCAGGCCGCCTTCTCAACGTCAGTCATGGAATCTTCGACACGGCAATTATCGAAGTAGCACAGGTAGCCAGCCAGCAAGCCGCCTGACTGCCCATAGAGCTGGAACGTGGTCTGCCCGCCAAGCTCAAACATATCGACTTCCTTGGTCACGCCTCTGCCCCAGTGCTTGAGGCAGATCACATCAATGCGCTGGATAGTGGCGTGAATGGAGGTCTTGATGGGAATGCCGCCAAAGGTCTTGGCCGGCCGTCGGGAAAGCATGTCTGGTGAATTTTCGCCCTTCTGCATCGACCTGATGTCGCTGGTCACGGCCACCCCGACGTTCTCCCAGGCAGCTTCCTGGTCCACGTTCATGAAGGCAACCATGGGTTCGTCAAACTCGACGCCGAGAACGCGCCGGATCTTGTTTTCGCCAAGACGACGAAGGGCAGGTGTGATTGTCGCGCCTCCCGCTGCCACGTGCGGAGTCTTGAGAATTTCAGGGTAGGTGGATCGGGCCAGATTGTTCCATGAGCCTGACGCGGAATCCACGTGATTGTAGAGGAGCCCTTCAAGCGAGACAGGATTCGCCCCGCCCGCGCCCTGGCTGATGTTGAGGACAAGCGCATCGCCGTTGCTGGTTCCGGCAGGGGCCGCGTTGACCGTAATGGTCTTGAGCAAAGGATCAACCTGAGTCACGGTGGCGAGGCCGCGGGAAGCCGATGCTAGGCCAGAGGGGTATACCTGAATGTCCTGGTTAAAGTAAAAGATATTGGGATTGGTGACGGTAAAGACGTTACCGGCGACGGTGACGATGCTGTCGAGCGTGCCGGTGCCGTTGCTCTGGTAGACGCAATCGAGGGCACGCTTGAACATCTTCATCGCTTCGGCCACTTCCCGGACTGCAACGTCCTCGATGGCCTTGTCGTTGCCCTTGGTGGCGTACTCCGACAGCTTGCTGACCTCGAAAGCGAAACGGAAATGCAGAGTGGACAAGGTGCCCACGTCCCAGGTTGACCCTGAACCGCGGCCCATGTCAGCAAAATCTGCCGTTCCTTGAGAGAACTTGCCGCCAGGACGGACCAGAATCGGTAACCTGATGTTGCGGGTAGACGCATCAATGACATCACCCCGCTTGTCGATCATGTCGAGCAGGATGTGCTCTTGCTCGTAGGCGGTCGGAACTGTTTTCCTTACCTTTTCAAGCTGTAGTGCTACTGATTGCAAGTTCGAGGGCGGCGCAGCCAAATCAACAGGACCGGAATACTCGTAGGAATCCCGTTCCACGACTGCCATCGACTCCATGTCGATGACAACTCTTGTTGAAATTCGGCGCACCCTCAAATCATTATAGGGTGTCATCAAAGTCTCCTTTAAGGTTGGGCCATCGCGTGCTTCATGGCCTCTACTGTGCTCATGCGCGATCCGTTCGCGTTGTACCAGACGCCATTCTCTTTGAACGGCGCGGTGGGCTTGCCATTGTCACTGGACTTCTCAGCAGGCTTCTTGACAGGAACGGGTCCGGTGCGCCGCTCAACTGCCGCCCGATTGCCTTGCACTAGATTGGGAGTCTCGACCTTCAGGACATCCCGCACCATGCGATTAAGGAGCCAATCTTGACTCCAAAATTGCCGCTGAATCTTTTGAGCCTCTTCCATGTTGCGTGACTGATAGGCTGCCGTCAGCTTCCGCATGAAGGAAGGAGAGTTGCGAAGAAACTGTTCCATCTTGACTCGCACCTTCTCGGTGATGTCGGCGCGTTTCTGCGGCGTCAGGGTCTTTACTGTGGCCAGCTTTTGCATGACCCTGTGCTGGCCTATGACTTCCTTCTGGAGCTTGACGTTCTCCTGGCCGAAAGTACGGTCAAACTGTTGCTGCGTGGCCTGCTGCGTGGTGGCCTTTTCCTTTTCCCACGATTGACGCTCGCGGTCACGGGCAATGTCCTCGGCCGTTTGCTGCTTTTCGGTGACGAATGGGCTAAGGCGATTGAGAACCTTGTCGAGAGCGGGTACGATACCTTCCATTCCCTTTGTCGCGGCAGCGTGGTCGCGTAGTTCAACAAGCTGCTCCCATGAGCCTGTGCCTACCAGTGTTGCGCCTACGATCTTGCCCATCACATCGTTGTAGCTGGCAGGGTCGAGGCGGTGCCATTCACGAGGCAAAGTCTTGAACAGCGACACGGCCGCGTTGCGATCAGAAGAGAAGATATTGTCAATGAGTTTGCCGTGGCCTGAATAGTTGCCATCAGGATCACGATTGTAGGTAAGCCTGTCAATCTCTTCGACTTCCTTGAGGTCGTCCTGGAGCGCCTGAACGTCCTGCAAGCCGTTGGGGAACCTCTCGCGCATGGCTTTGGCTTCAGCCACTGTGGGGAACACGTCCCTGTAGGCTGCTTCCCGGCGCAAAGGGGCTTCGATTGCGTCACGCAGCTTGGGATTGGCGGCAAGGGCTTTACCGAAGTCAGGTGACATCTTGACCAGATTGCGAATCCTGTTGCTGACGTGGCCAGCGAAGTCCTGTACGTCGGGCTCCTCGGCTGGCTTCTGCGTCTCGACAACAGGCCGTTGTTCCGTTTCTGGAACAGTGGTTTCTACCTTCTCAGCACCAGCGCCATCATCAGCGCCAGTATCGTTGATGTCAAAATCAAGTCCAGCGTCGGCTCCTGCTGAGCCAGCATCCGTACCTGCGGTTATAACTGCCTCATCGTCAAACATTTGGTGCTCCTTTCGGTGCGGGCGCGCTGCCCGGTGGTAATGGCGGCTTAGGCGTTGGCTTCGATGCCTTATCCAGCATCGCTTTGTTGATGAAATCCTGTGGCCCAACAGTGATCCCGTACTTAGCAAGGATCTGGGCGATGGCCTCAGGCGGGATGTCCTTGCCGGTTAATGTAAAGGACTCCGACAGCGGCTTTTCAGGCTCAGGCGGCTTGGGAATGGCCTGTACGTGCTGCATCATGTGCTGCTTGATGGCCAGCCATGCCATCGGATTCTGCTGCTTGAGCGTGACTCCCTTGGCGCTGTTGAGGAAACTCTTGCAGGTAGCGGCTTCGACTTCGTTGTTGTCAACGTCTGGATCCACTTCCACCATCGGAGTGCCGCCCATGGGACTTTCCTCTGTCGGTGTCAGGGCCTTGATGATCTCACCGATTTCCTTGAGCTGCTTGCGGCGGGAATCCGATCCCGGCATCTTGAGTTCAGGAATACCGGTTAGCTTCGTAAATAGCTCAGCCGTCTCGGGTTCCTCTACTAATTTGGCGCCGTAGGGCGAGTCCATAATCTGCATCATGGTGGCGCGTTGCTGGTTCCAAAGCTCGGGGAAGTTCTCGTCGCCTTCTGGATAGGCTTCGGCCTCGCCTTCCATGGCGGTAATGTCGATGGAGTCGGACTCGAAATCGCCACTGTCGCCAAGCACGGGACTCTTCACGATGCCGTCGATGTTCTGTTCAAGGTCACGGCAGGCGAGCGTCAGGATGTCGGCGTGGGCTTGCTTCAGGTTCACGTAAAAGACTCCCATGCGGCCCATGGCCTGATCGCGCTGCATGGCTTGCTGGCCTAAAGTGTCGGGCGTGGACTCGCCTTGAGCGCCGGAGAGAGCAGGATAGGCGCCGCTGATTTCGTCGCTGACTGGCCCCATAAGCTGCTGTTCGTGGGCCTGCATTGTGGGCGAGGCAGTGTCGGCACGGACTTGCATGATGCGATTCTGAATCTGCTGGCCGGGCTGGAGGGCGATTTCCACCTCGAGGCCCGGGGCAGCGCGCTGGTCCTCGTCCGCTTCTGAGGCAAAGGTATCACTGGCACGGTAGGTGATGGGAATGCCGTACTCGTAAGTCTCAGCCTCGATGTTGCTGAAGGTGTTGACGCGGTCCTGAATCGAGAGCATGGATGTACCGATGGCGTTGCGGTGCTGGCCGCGCCCGGGCATGACGTGCGTGGTGACTATGCAATCGTCCATGCTTTGTGCTTCACTCTTAAGGTAAGTTGAACCACACAGTTCGACTCTGCAGCCGCGGGGGAACTTTTCAAGGAGCTTGGCGCGCTTGCCTTTGTCGTCAATCATCCAGAAGGCAGAGGGGCGAAACCATACTACGGCATAGGTGCAGAGGTTGGCTTGGGCGTTGCCTGACTGCGTTAAGAGCTTCGTGTTCTCTGCCACAGAAAGACGGGCATTCCGTTCAAACGAGTCATCTGCACCAAATGCCAATCCTGGCTTGATTTCGTCGGCCTTTTCATCGAATGCGGCTCGCAAAGTGCTGTAATGCACTTCACGTTCGATGGCGAAGTAGTGAAATTCGGACTGGTCCTGTACGTGTTGGGGTCGCTTACAGTTAAGCGCACCAAAGACGCTGATAACCTCTCTACCTTTTGGCGCATCTACCGTCCCTCCATCTTCCGGCATCGGGATGGGCTCGCCGGGCACAATGTCATCGACTGTGAGTTCATTGCCACAGTCAGGACAGGGTACAGGGGGTTCTGCTGTGTCGGCAGGAGCCGCCCATCCACACTGAGGGCACAGTAACGTATCGCCAGTGTCCTCGGACCCTTCTGAAAGTATGTCCAGAGAGTCCACGCCAAATTTCTCTCCGTCTCCGACATAACGTGCCCAGTAGGTAATGAAGCCGCCAGTCCAGGCATGATAGACCTCTTCCTGCAGCATCTTCTGCACGGGATTCCAGCGTTGGATTAAGCGCGCTAACTTTGTCCTTCCATCAGCAGTCTCAAGGTCCGCAGCACTGTCCGCGTCAGCTGGAAAGAAGCGGACTCGCGGTGGCGCACCTGCCACAGCGCCAATGACCATAAGGCCGCGAGCCTGGTAGATGTTGGTGACGAACTGGAAGCGCGGCATGTCATCAAGGTCGAGATCGCCATAGCCCGTTTGCGCGGCAGAGGGAAGCTGCCATGACTTGCTGGACTTTGACCACCATTCATATTGCCTCCCTGCCCAATAGTTTTCGGCCTGCTTCACGTCCTTTACTTCGATAAGACGAGGGTAGCGGTCCTCTGCAACGCACTTGATGTAGAGGTCGTAGAGGAGTTTTTGCGAGTCGCTGTCGCCATCAAGTGGATCACCGGGCTTGGTGGCCGTGGCGGTGTCCTGAGTGTCAGAACCGGTGTCCTGACTGGCGGCTACGTCGAGTTGGTTGGTGTCAGCCATTCTTTTTCTTTCGCGGCATCACGTGCTTGGGCTTCTTAGAAAGAGAGCCTTTTGGCGTGGCCGCATCCCACTCAGCCACCTTCGCCGCGCCGCCAAGAGCCTTAAGTCCCGACGGCGAGTGCCCGAACGCGGCCTGCGCTTTGGATCGCCAAGGCAATTTAGTTCAGCACTTCCAAGGCGGCTTCAAGCGGCTGCGCGCCGGTTACTGTTGCGCCAGTATCGCTGAATCTTACTGCGATACGGGCCGGAACCGTCAGGTTAATGGCAGCAGATGCGGCCACGGCAGTATCGTTGGCTGTGCCGATAAGCACGCCTGCCGCGCCGGTGGCGATGTCAAAGAACCCGGTACCGTTTACCAGCGCGGTCCCGCCCGTTCCCGTGGTCAGGATCTTGACCGTGCAGGAATACCAGCCTGTCTGCGCGGCTGCGGCGTTGGTGTGCGTGTTGGCGATGTTGCATAGAGTGGTCGGGACGGTCGTGGTGTTGGTGAGCGGAGAGTCCCACGCCACGATTACCTTCATGGCATCTGCCGCGCCGCCGTCTGTCCAAGTGATTTTGCCGGAGACGCGAAACTCTGCGCCAACAAAGTTGAAGCAGTTGGCGGGGATTGTCCAGGTGCCCATCGACATCGGGATGCCGGTGGTCGAGGACGCGCTGATGCCGCCAGCCGCGATTTCCTGCGTCTGGTTCCATGAAGATATGCCAGGGCAACCACCAGTGCGGTTGCTGGGAGCGTAGGTGTACGTTACCGATGAATTGGTCATCGGCGTGAGCGAGGCTGTGGTCTGGACAGTGGAGGCCAGCTTGGTGAAGTGCAGGCCGGTATTAAGCGAAAGGGCTGTAATCTGGGCGCCGCCGTTGAATAGGCCCGCCTTGCCGAAGATTGAGCCAGTCTGTCCGTATGTCGCATTGGTTACGGCGCAGGCTGGGGTCACTGTCTCAAGCGTCGTCAGAGTGCAAATGGTGGACGTTGCCGGAACTTGATAGGCTTGAGCGTAGGTGCCTGCATCAAGAGAAAGATAGACAACGAAACCGACAGCGCCAGCTGAAGCGGCCGGCAATCCCATGTCAATGGCTTTTGCAGAAACGTCTGTCCAGGTCGCGTCGGCAGAGCAGGGGCCTTCATTGCCCATGATGTCAACATAGGCTTCGCAAGTATGGAGAGCACCACCAGCATAGCCCGCTACTCCGGCAACGGTTGCGTCAGAACAGGCTTGGTGCGTTGCGTCACAGGCCGCTTGACCGGTTACTGGAACACCAGTTGGCGCGGCAAGAGCAAGGCCGGATGGAGTAGGCAGCCAGTTGCGCGGAGCGCCGCTGCGAACATCAAGAATTGTAAGTGTGGGATAGACTACGGCAAGGGCGCTAATCATGGCGTTGGTGCCACCGAGAGCGGTCCAAGCAGCGTCTACAACAACTTGACCACCACCAGCAGCGACAGCAGCGGCTGCGGCAGAGGTCAGGCCGAAAGTGCCGTCTTGAACGAGGGCGCCTTGACCGTGCGTGCTGGCAAAGTTGCCTGAGAGCGTGGCGCACAGAGGCGAACCGCCAATGCCGAGGTTGCCCGCAGGACACGCGGCAAAGCTGATGGCGGTCATGGCTGTGGCAGTCTCGATGTTGGCGTCATTGACGAGCGGAGCGGTCAGGTAGACCGAGCTCCATGCTACCTGAACGGGGATGGCAGTGCCGTCCAGCATGGGCGTGGGCGGGCTGACGACGATCGAGACAGCGCCGGTCGTGGAGTTGCCTGACAAGATGACGGAATGCCAGGTGGAGTAGGCGCTGGCGTAGAACAACCCTCCTACGTGCGACAGGGGAGAAGGATTGCCGGGAATCTGCTGGGCATAGCCAGTGAGCCCAATGGTGCCAATAGCCAGTACCAGTGAGAGTGCAAGTGCGAGAAATCGTTTCATTGAATTGAGTCTCCTTATAGTTTTCTTTTGCCTCAAATTTGTTACCGATATTTCATTAAATGGCAAGTCCGGAAATCAGTTCGCGCAACCTGACTGCCGTCGCTTCAACGTAATCAGCTTGCAACATAACGCCCTCAGCCATTGGTGCGCCCATATGTGGCCGCTTTTCCTGGGTCTGCGCTGTAGGCGCTTGCACGTGCAGGACTGGCGTCAGCCTGTCGCTCAATTCTTGAACCGTGGAAGCGAGAAATTCCTTTGCGCTTTCGAGTCGCTTGAAAGCCAATTCAACTGCTGGTATCTCGCGTGGAGGCTGCGTCGGCCCTAATCCCGCACCCGGAGAATCAAATGTCCTTCGCGCTTGCATTCCTGCGTCTGATTGCGTCACTGCCCGTTCGTAATCCATCGTCTTTCTCCTTTTTATTTAGACGTTGAAGCCGGAACCTTCCTCTTCGCCAGCCTGGCCATCACCGATGCCATGGCTTTGGCCGGCGGTCCCGCCAATGTGTTTGTGGATGTGAGCGGCAATGCCTTCTGCGTCGCCGTGAGAGTGCTCCGTCTTGGTGTGCGTGCCATCCTTGTGCATGATGTGGACCGTGTGACCGGCAGCGTGGGAATGGATGTGAATGGAAGGGGCGTGATGCTGGCCAGTCTCTTCGGTCACGTCCTGCGCGCTGGCACTAGGACCGGCATCGCTATGAGGAGCGCCACCAGTAACGCCGCCGGAATGGAACTTTTCACGCTGCTTGTTCATCATAAACGTCATTATTGCGCCTCCTAAGATTGAGAGCCCCAGTACGGTGCCTTCTTTACCTGCCTACAGGAGTCCACTGTGCCGCGTTCTCAACCGCAGCACCCCTCCCGTACAAGGGCTTACTTCACAAGCTCTTTGCCACCATCGGTCCTTTCAAGCCACTCACGCGCCTGCGCCCAGCTCATTCCACGCATAGGGCTATGAGGGCGACGTACCACCCTGATGGCAGCACGCTCTGCAATAGGCACATCGGCAAGGGTCTGCTTCACGCGCCCATCCTCGCCATACTCGGTGACGAATTGGCGCTCGATGTCCTTTATGCGAGCTTCCAAGGCGCGATTCGACTTGGTCAGCTCGTCAATGTCTTGGAGGAGCTTGGTGATGAAGGACTCGTATTCGCCACGCATGACAATGGGATTTTTCACGATATTCTGGTCACTTTCGCCCAACAGTCTGCATCATTGGGGAGCGTTTTCATAAATAGACGCAGGAACTTGCCCCCTGTTGGCGACAGGTCCACGCGGGTATTGATATTGCCTGTGCGCGTCGGCACCACCGTATAGGCGGCGGCGGTAGGAAGAATATAGAAAGCATCAGCGTCGGTATCGGCTTCCTGCACGTCGATTTCAGCGACGCCGGGGTCAACATCAAAGTGGATTTCGATAAGGACGGTGGGAACAGCGCCTTCGATTTCGCCGCCAGCAATGTTTACGGCCAGAGAAGCGGTCCCGGCAGCTACTTCTTCAACCGCGACGTTGCCCTCATTGATGGGAAGCTGGGTGGCTGTGGCGGCAAGAACGCCCCAAACGTAGGCGGACTCGCCACGCGCAAGAGCGATAGGAGAAAGATTGGATTGAACTGGTACGGTGGCGCCTAGTACACCCGGATAGAGTCCCATTACGCTACACCTCCCGCAGTTCATGGTCGCCAAATTCTTCCCAGACCGCCCCGCCTGTGCCGATGCGACCTCTCGATGGCCTCTGCTTGCCTGTTAAGAGAGGCGAGTACGTTTATGTCGAGATCCTCAACCTTCTTGTTGCGGCCGGTGGCGAAAGCGACGACTTTCTCATGGACCTTTTCCTGCAATGGTTTCTTGCCAGCCGACTGGCGCGACTTGTAACCGTACCGCGCCGAATCCCACGCATCGTCGCCGTCAAACTTCTCAATCTCTTCGGGGTCATCCTCGCTGGTGGTAATCATGGGAATGACTTCAAGAAGCCCCTTGCACGACGGGTCAATTTCAAGCTCCTGCGCCTTCATGCCCTCGTAAAGAGCCTGCGCCCCCTGCTTGCGATTATCATCGGCGGGAGAAGGGTAAGGAAGGCCATTCTGCTGGAAGATTTGCCCCATCTGGTCGGCAAAAGAGTCCTGTTCAGAACGCTTCTGGAAGGCGTCGGGCGACAAGTAGATGGCATCAACAAGTTTGCGCTCGGCCGGGTCGGTAGCGTCCACAATCTCCTGCGCCTGAGCGCGCGCGGAATGGTGATTGGACATGCGCTCGCGGTAGATTTTCGTCTTGACGCCCACCCGGGCCATCCAATGACAAGAGCAGGGGTGCTGAAATCCCCAGTCAATGCCCAACCAGCGCGGGTGCCAGTCGCGGTCAGGCTGGCAAGGCTTGACAAATGGACCACCGGGCGTGGGATCCCAAATGTCGTAGAACTGGCCTGCAAACTCGTCCCAGTTACCCAAAAGCCAGCCGGTACGAAGGCGCTGCGGCAGGTTATCAAGCTCATGGCCGCGCTGCGTGTTCTGGATAAAGAACTGGAAGCGTTCCTTGTCGGTGAACCCGGGCTTGGGCACAAGATGGCGCCTTGACGGGTCAATAGTGGCTGCTAAGTGAGTGCAAACGCCCCCAAACTCGACCACGCGCCGCCCCATGTCGTTGAGGCACCCGTAATAATCGCACTGGTCAAGGCCGCGCTCGCGCAGGGCCGTCATCGCCCACTCAATGTTGTCCCAGGCATAGGCAGGAATAAAGCCGTAATCGGAGGCGCGTTCCTTGGCGTGGTAGTCTTTCTTGTACATCAAGCGGCGAATGTAAGTGTGGGACAGCCCTCCCGGATTCATGCCCCACACCGTCTTGCACAACTTATCGGGTATCGACCTGCCCTTGACTTTGCCAGTCCACCTCCTCGTCTCATTGAGCTTGACAAGCATCATCTCCGTGCAGCGCGTCGCCTCGTCCACATCCACGTCCATAAAGCCCTTGCCCTGGAAATCGTCAATGTCGGCCTCGTGCTCAGCGAATCCAAAGACGATGCGCGACACGGGGTTAGTGGGCACGTACATGGTCTTTTCCGACGCCCGCCACCAGTCTCTTGTAATTGGCCACTGCCTGAAGAACACGCCCTCTAGCACCGTATCGCGCAGTTGGTTCCATTTGCGCCTAAACATAAGCCCGTCCGTGCCAGGATATTTGAACCGCCGAATGAGCATCACCGCGGCCTTGGCATGCGTCTTGGCCGACCCTTTGCTGCCCCCAATGCCAATGATGACGGGTCCATTACAGTCCTCCACCATTTCAAGCAACTGGCGCTGCTTGGGCTGGAGATTGATGGCGAGATTGACTTGGGCGGGCATTAAGCAGTCGCCTCTTTTTCTATGGAGACTGTTTTAGAATCTGAAATTTCATTTTTCCCGTGGTCGACACTCTCTTTTTCCGAAGTGGTCATCAGATAGCGTTGATGCGTCCGAATGGCGTGGCAATTCGCGCATACGATGTCGCACTTTTCAGCTTCAGCAACAATCCTTTCAAGAGAAGGCCATGAATTGTGACGAATGAGGTCTTGCATCTCCCATTCTTTTTCACCGCGACAATGGTCAAACTGCATGACGTAATAAGCGTACCGCACGCCGCAGTCAGCGCACGGTTCATCTTTGAGCGCCCGAACAAATTCAATGGCCAGTTGACGCCTATTCCGAAGCGTAATTTTTCTGCTCGCTCGAACTTTGTCGCTAATCATGGCAAGTTTTCCATAGAAACAATTTCCAGTCCGGCATTTTCCAAAATTTCCTCCGGCGATTTCGATATTTCTATAGAAGAGTTCCCGTTGTCAATTTCTTGCAAATTCCTCATGGGACTATATGAGGCTCGGCCCCCCGCCGTCTCTCTATTAGCGCCTGCCATACCCTCAACATTCCTATCAATAGGCCATGCGACAACGTACACGAGACATGCGGCGCCCATGTCACTGTACTTGACTAGGCCACACAAGCCTCGAACGCGAAGCTCTGCTAGACGCGCGTTACGCTCGTCGCTGGTACGATACTCTTCGCGTTGATACCGACACGGCCGCGGCACCTGCAGGATACGCTTAATGCGCCTAGAGACTCGCGGGCGAGCTGCTGCAGGATAGGTCACGTTCTCACCGTCACAATGATACCGTCTCGGATCCTGAATATCTGTACCAGTGGCGCAATGCGCTGGTATTGACTTAGCACTTGCTGGGAGAACGCAATAGCAGTTTCCATAGAACTGAACCATTTAGCGAATATGTTACTCATGGCCTACGCTGATATTGTTGAGAGTGATTGCCAGAGCGCTGGGCCCAGACTCTTCGCGCGGATAGGCGCCGCGGAGCTTGAACGTCTCGCGCAATGCTGCTAGGCGCGTGTGATTGTCTTCGTCTGTGACGCTATCAGTAAAGACTCCCATAAACGAGGCGTGTTGCCGTTGCGTGGCATTTAGCAGAGGCAACAGATAATCGCGCACCAGCACACCGTCTGTAAGATTATGCCGGTCCATTGCTTCTATAAGCCTATTGCGCGTGTCTCGCAAAGCTCTGCTACCAGTAGACGCGGAGCTGTAGCCTACCGCGAGCGAGGCCTCGCCTATTGGTTCACCGCTAAGAACACGTTTGAGCTGTGCTCGCCTACGAATAGGCAGTTTGATGGGATTGTCTACCAATTCAGATTCGGGCATCGTGGCCAGTAGAGGCACAGAAAACTGAAATTGTCAACTATTTTTGACTTCACTGTGCCTTATGTGTAGAATAGTTACACTTTTTAGCGAACACTAGGCGAAGATAATGTAAAATCTTTTATTCCATAGAAGATTATCCTTGACTATTTTCTATGGAAAAACGAGAATGGCACTGGTAGTGGAGAGCACATTAAAACTGGAGAGCACAATGAACAAAGCAACCTTACAGATAGCAGAGTTTATCGCCATCCATTACGGTCCATGCGACCTTGCGACCGCATCACGCGTTCAATCGCGCATGGCAGACAATGGCGCATCCTTCTCTAATTGCACTCAATCGCAATTTGAACAGGCAATAAGGGAAGCGTACTGTGCGT